>JAEEGL014558010.1_pt1 | contig 21231 bp, 19 predicted proteins | sample 9134231 | NCBI WGS metagenome assembly JAEEGL01 (sample SAMN16246548, study PRJNA631951) | gut metagenome | biome: gut microbiome; feature: rumen; material: fiber-attached | host: Bos | place: Iran: Karaj | collected 2018-10 | reverse complement strand
TACGTGAAACCCCCGAACAATCGTTTGCAACTTCTAAATTCTATCATACATTTGGAAAAGTGACAACAAAAAATCCACTACATGTAGTGGATTTAATGCCGCATGAAATATGAATTTTTTCATTCAATAACAAATGTTTTGCGTGAAATATCCGGTCTTTTTTCTGAGTTTTCAATCAGATTTTCTTGGAGATTGCAGCAGCTATAGCACCGGGGCCGATATGGCATGCAATTGAAAGTGACAAAGGTCTCTTTACCACTTCATATCCCGGGAACATATCATTGAGCTCCTTCTCAAACTGTTCCGCAGCTGCCAGATCATCGGTATATGCCATTTCCAAATGTACATTATGACACTTATCGGTACATCCGAATCTGTTCTCCATATCATTCTTGATAGCCTTCATAATGATGTCTTTACCACCCTGGAAGGTCCTTGTCTTACCGTAGGAATCGAGCTTTTCGCCTTGGATCTGAAGTACAGGTTTGATCCTTAGAAGAGTTCCGATCGCTGCAGCTGCGGGAGTAAGTCTTCCGCCTTTTTTCAGATATTCAAGAGTGTCTATCATGATGTAGATACTGCTCTCAAACTTAACTCTCTCAAGTTCGTCTTTAACCTGTCTTGCACTGAGACCTCTGTCTATAAGTTCAAGTGCATCAAGGCAGGACTGTCTGAGAGTCACAGAGATTCTCTGATTATCTACAACCTGAACTTTATCATCATAGTGCTGGGCAAGCAGATAAGCAGATCCGCATGACCCCGAAAGACCGCTTGACATGGGAATATGAACTATCTCGTCATACTCTTCCAAAAGCTTATCCCAGGTTTTCATTACTTCTTCGGGTGAAGGCTGACTGGTATGAATCTCTTCTCCGCCTTTTAATCTCTCATAAAATTCTTCCTGAGTCAGTGTTACCCCGTCCAGGAATTCCTTTCCGCCGATAAAGAACGGCATGGGAATTACCGTAATACCCAGTTCCTTTCCTTCCTCAACAGTCATGGAACTGTTGGTATCCGTAACAACTGCTATTTTTGAACTCATTGGTTCACCCTCCACATTATATCGTTCTGAAGTCCAGGAAGTTTCTTCCGTAAAACTCCGCTTCTTCTCTTATCAAAGCATTTTCGGGGGCATGAAGATTCCTGTCACAAGCCAGAATCTCATCACACAGATCCGAGGCTTCGGAAAGCAGATCCGCATCCGCAAATACATCGGCGATCTTGAATGCAAAATCTCCGCTCTGCCTTACTCCGAACAGTTCACCGGGGCCCCTTGTTTTAAGATCATATGATGCAATCTCAAATCCGTCAGTGGTCTTAGCGAGAATCCCGAGCCTTTCAGTGGTCTTCTCATCGTTCTTGCCGGTCATAAAAATCGCATAACCCTGATCTTTACCTCTTCCGACTCTGCCTCTCAGCTGATGCAGCTGTGAAAGGCCGAACCTCTCGGAATTTTCTATCATCATTACGGTTGCATTCGGAACATTTATTCCTACTTCTATAACCGTAGTAGATATCAAAATATCTATGTCTCCGGAAGAAAAACGGTCCAGTATGTTTTCTTTTTCCGAAGGTTTCATCTTACCGTGCAGGTAAGATATTCTGTATCTGTCACCAAGAGCTTCTTTGAGTTCATCGGAATAATCGACAACATTTCTCAGTTCGTTATCCGAATCTTCATCATCGGATGCTTCTACCATGGGGCAGATAATATATACTTGATGACCTTTGGCAATTTCATCTTTAATGAATTTATAAGCCGAAGGTCTGAAGGATTCTCCAACAACGCAGCTCTTTATGGGGCTTCTTCCTTCAGGCATATCCTTAATCGCAGATATGCTCAGATCTCCGTACAGAACAATGGCAAGAGTTCTGGGAATGGGAGTTGCACTCATTACAAGTATATGAGGACCGACGCCTTTACCGGCCAGTGTTTCTCTTTGTCTTACACCGAATCTGTGCTGCTCATCGGTTACAACAAGGCCGAGATTTTTGTATATGACCTTATCTTGAATAAGCGCATGAGTTCCGATAATGAGATTGGCTTCTCCGCTTTCGATTTCTTCGTAGATCTTGCGCTTACCTGCCGCAGTAACCGACCCGGTCAGAAGCACAGGCTTAAAGGGAAGGTCATATTTTATAGTCAGTTCGCTTATAGTCTTAAAATGCTGAGTTGCCAACACTTCGGTAGGAGCCATAAAAGCACCCTGATATCCGTTAGCAACCGTATTAAGAAGACCTGCGATTGCGACAATAGTCTTACCGCTTCCCACATCTCCCTGAACCAGTCTGTTCATAACCGTTTCGCCGGAAAGATCATCGAGGATCTCTTTTACAGCTTTTGATTGACCTTTGGTAAGCTTATAGGGAAGGTGTTCAATAAATCTTCCTACTTCCGCGGATTCCACCATCGGGCATGAGTTTGGTGCACCTTTCAAAAGTTCTTTATTTTTACGTAAATACAGTATAAAAAAGAACAGTTCGTCAAAAGAAAGCCTTCTTCTGCCAAGTACACTCTCTTTCTCATCGGCGGGATCATGTATCATCCTGTAAGCTTCCTTAGAAGAAACAAGATGAAGCTTTTCCCGATATTCTTCAGGCAGATAATCTTCCGTAAAATCAGCTATTTTGAGGGCTGAGCTCTCAGCTTTTACTACGGTTGAATTCTTAAGTCCTTTTGTAAGGGGATACATACACTGAAATTTCCCGGAAAGCTCGGTATATTCGTCGTATGCATATTTCCTGGGCTGAACAAGAGTAAATTCCTTACCTGCCTTTTTAACCCTTCCTCTGAACACATAATAGCCGCCTTTACTGACAGCTTTAGCCATAAAGGGCATATTAAAATATTTAATGACCATACTTCCGGTATCATCACTTACCTCGATGGGAAGGATGGTCATCTTATTCTTAACTCTTCTGAGATTGCCTACCATGTCTACTCTGACTCTGACTGCGGCTATCTCATCATGTTGTAATTCGGAGATCTTTTTCAGACCACCGAATACCAGATAAGTCCTCGGAAAATGATTAAGCATTTCATATATATTCGTTATTCCGAGGTTATGAAAATATTCTGCTGTCTTTGGTCCGACGCCTTTCAGCTCGGAAACCGGAGTGTTCCAATTATTCAGCATTTCAGATATTTATACAAATTAAAAGAAGGTTCATAATCGAACCTTCTTTCCTATAATATATTCGCCTATATAGTTAAACAAACCACTTAATGAAACAAATAATACGTAAGACAGGGTTTATTCTACAGAAACGATGTAATAATAAACAGGCTGTCCACCCATCTGGATGTCTACATCAAGAGTAGAGAATTTAGCGGCAATCTGATCCTTAAGAGCGTTAGCATCATCTTCTGTTACGTCAGCTCCGTAGTAAAGGCTGATAAGTTCTGAAGAATCATCAACCATCTCACCTATCATCTCAAGTACCACCTGATTCATATCGGTGCCGACTGAAAGGATCTTCTTATCACCAATACCCATGTAATCACCTTTTCTGATCTCGTGATCATCAATGGAGGTATCTCTTACGGCATAAGTGATCTCACCGGTCTTAACAAGTCCGATAGCCTCAACCATAGCCTGCTCGTTTTCATCCGCACTGCTTCCTGCGCTGAAATTGATAGCAGCTGTAATACCCTGAGGAATAGTCTTGGTGGGGATTACAAGTACAACCTTGTCGGTTGTAAGATCTCTTGCCTGGTTAGCGGCCATTATTATGTTCTTATTATTAGGAAGAACAAATACGGTCTTTGCATTAACCTTTTCAACTGCATCAAGAATATCTGCGGTTGAAGGGTTCATTGTCTGTCCGCCTTCGATGACATAATCAACGCCGAGGCTTCTGAAGATCTCAGCAAGTCCATCACCTGCACTTACGGCTACAAATCCGAATTCCGAAGGCTCACCCTTAGGCTCTGCAGGCGCTGCGGGAGCGACACTGTCTGCAGCTGCCTTAGCCTCTTCGGTCTTCAGTCTGCAGGTAACCTTAACATCCGAAAGAATACCGAATTTAAGAGCTTTCTGAAGAACAAGTCCGGGATCGTCGGTATTGATATCGATAATAACTTCGGTTCCGCTTACATTAAAGCTCTTAAGCTCTCCGATATCCTTGAGATATGATTTAACATCGCTTTCAAGTTTGCTGTTAACATTCTTGGAAAGCATTACTTTCATCTCGGTATGATAGATATTCTTCTGAACATCCTCAATCTTACCGGGTCTGGAATCATCAACTTTGGCAATAGGATCATCGGAGATCGTAAGATCGATCTCCTTGCCGCTGAACATATCAACGGCACCCTGAATAACCTTCATAAGTCCTGCTCCGCCCGAGTCAACAACTCCTGCCTGCTTAAGAACAGGAAGAAGTTCAGGGGTCTGATCAAGAACTTTATATCCGTGCTCAAGAACTGCAGGAAGGATAACTTCAAGATCCTCTTCTCCGTTCTCGATAAGTTCGGCAACTTTCTCTCCCATTCCTCTCGCAACGGTTAGAATGGTGCCCTCGGTGGGTTTCATAACAGCTTTATAAGCAGTTTCAACAGCTTTTGTACATGCAGTTCCGAGAAGAGGCACGGTAATAACCTGCTCATCTCTGACAGCTTTTGTAAAACCTCTGAGAAGCTGAGACAGAATAACGCCGGAGTTTCCTCTGGCACCTCTGAGAGAGCCTCCGCTCATAGCTTTACAAAGTGACTTCATATCAGGCTCTTCACCAAGATCTCGTACTTCCTTGGCAGCGGACATGATGGTCATTGTCATATTGGTTCCGGTATCTCCGTCCGGAACAGGGAATACATTCAGCTCATTGATTTCCTCTTTGCTATTATTGAGATAAATAGCACCGGCAAGAAACATTTTTGAAAAGAGCTTAATGTCTATCTCTTTGATTGCCACGAATAGATCCTCCTTAGTCGATCACTCTGACGCCTTCAACGAAGATATTGATCTTCTCGACATCGAGTCCTGTGAATTCTTCAACCTTATATTTGACGCTCTCGATAAGATTGTCAGATACCGTCAAAATGCTGACACCGTAAGCAACTATCACATGAAAATCAAGGATGAGTTTGCGCTCGGATGAAAGTCTCACATTGATACCTCTTGAAAGGTTCTCAGTGCGAAGAATTTTGGCGATGCCGTCTCTCATACTGATTCCGGCCATACCGACTATTCCTATGCATTCAATGGCAACACTGCCCGCATACTGAGCGATAACATCGTTGTCTACGACAATGTTTCCCATATGTGTGTTCATGGAAGAGCTCTTCATATAAAATCCTCCTTTACTGCAAAACTGCGCTTTATTATACCATAATATCTTCAAATAAATGGTAAAAATAATGAAAAATATTTCTTGCATTATTAAATAGGCTCTGATAATATACATATGTTGCGTTTTAAGCGAGAAAAATTGTTAATTAGATTATAACGCCGGGAGGTGAGAATATGGCAAAGTGTGATGTATGCGGAAAGGGAATCCATTTCGGAAATAATGTGAGTCACTCTCACAGAAGATCAAATGCAATCTGGAAGTCCAACGTTCTAAGCGTAAAATGCAAAGTTAACGGACAGTCCAAGAGAATGCATGTCTGCTCAAGATGCCTTCGCAGCGGTGCTGTAGAGCGTGCATAATTTATTTATGTAGATATGAGAACAGGCTTTATGCCTGTTCTTTTTTTGCATAATAATACTCCCTGCCGTTTTAGCAGGGAGTTAATCATCTCTTATGCTTTTCTTCTGTGATATTCTTTGTTGATGGCACGGCTGAGTCTCTCATCTCCGCACAGATTGTCGGGATGAAAGATCTTGACCAGATCTTTATATCTCTTTCTGAGCATGGAAGTATTCGTGATGTTCGAAAACAGCACGCATGCGATCGAGTCAAAGTCCGATTCGGACAGATGCGAAAGATCGGGTGCATTCATATCGGACATGCCCAGTCTTCTGCTGGCCTCAAATTCTTCCTTTTCCCGTTCGAATTTACGTCTGTCTTCCTCAAGATTTCTGAATCCGTCTTTAAGGATCTCCATCTTCTTATCGAAGAACATGTTTTCCTGACGGAGTCTTTGTCTCTCCTGAGTGGTGCGCCTGTTGAGCTCGTTCAACTCATCTCTTAGAAGAACCCTGTCCTTCATGAATGATTCCTGAAGGTTCCTTAATTCGCTCTTTTGCTGATCCAGCTTTTGCTTCTCTGCATCAAGGCGCATATTTTCCTGGAAAAGAAATAATTTGAGTTTCTTCAACTCTTCTTCATTTTCGGTTTGAACTATTTTTTCCCAGTCGATCACAGTTTTTACCTGAAATTATTATTCGGGGAACGCTGCATCTTTTAATTCATCGTCTTCGGGACCGCCATTCTTATCCTTGGATATCCTATGAATAACTTCGGGTACCATATCAAGGATCTTGGTAATGGAATCCTGATTCTTAACGGACAAAAGTCTGGTATTACCGTCTTTGATGACTATGATGGCATTGGGAGATACCTTACCGCCCATACCGCCTGCAGAAGAATTCTTATTGTAATTCCTGCTTTCATTACCGCTTCCCGCAGCAACTCCGAAGGAAACGTCAACAAGGGGGATAATGGTGGTATCACCGACTACTACGGGCTGGCCCACAACGGTTTTGGATGAAAGAACAGCATCCATTCCGCTCAGCAGTGAATCGATTACTTCTTTTTTATTGGAATCGGCCATCTCGGTACTCCTTAAGATCAGGCAGCTTTTTCCTCGGCTGCTTCATGGTTTTCTTTTCTCTTACTATGGTGCTTATAGGATCTGTAGAGTTTAATGACATTCCGGTTAAGGATGACACAAAGAGCGTTCCACAGGATGCACCACAGGTTAAAATGTCCTTTACAGTACAGATTTCCCTCAAAAACTTTGCGTTCAAAATCCGGTATCACACATGAGGATGCATCAAAGCGTTTCGCAAATAAGGTATAAATTCCGTATACCTTACCGGTTAGATCAGGAGAATCAAATCCGAAAGTAATATCAGCATGGGCTTTTCTCGGAAGAATCTTCTTAAGGATACGCTTTAATCTCTTCTTAACCGTAAAAATGGCATTTTTAGCTTCGTTGGAATTATAGAGATTTCTGTAATATCTGTATTCCGAACGCGCTCTTCTTATTTTATCACAAATTTCCCCGAATTTTAATTTAATCTTGTGTATGGCAGAATCCTCTTCATCGTCAGGATTATCTTCTTCCGCGGATTCAGCCGTTTCTATAGTCTCTTCATCATCCGAAATTTCATCTTCCGAAACATTTTCATCGGAAATTTCAGATTCTGCAGGATTATCGGATTCTTCAAAACCGGGATCATCTGTTACATCAGCTGTATTTTCCGGAGACTCCTCCTCTTCTTCATCAAGAGCTTCGAGAGCCTCATCAAGCTCACTCAGATCATATTCTTCGCTTTCGTCTTTATTATCATCAGGTATCCTAAGCTTAAATATCGTAAAAAACAGTACCTTAACCTGAACGTAAAATGCATCGGTATATTCTGCCCTTGCTCTTAAAATGCTGAAGAAATAGGATATTTTTAAAAGAACCTCGGGTTTCTTGTCGGCTTCCGCAGTGCAGGATAACCTGTATCTGACAGGAAGAACCAAAGCCAGAATAATAAGCACCAAAATAAGCCCCAGAGCTGACAGGAGCACGATACCGATTATCTGAAGGATTTTAAGAATCACAGCGAGCATACGTATTCTTTGAGATTAAGATCACCGCGTGCATTTAAGCAGTCTTCCGTGATCTTTCTGACCAGTTCAAAAGCCTCATCTTCATCATCTGCTATTCCTACAGCTTCGGGAATCTTGCCTTCCCAGATACGGGATTTCAGATTAGAGGGTGAGACTATGTCAAAATTCTCATCTTCTTTATCCGATAACAAAATAAGCTTATAAGAGCCCTTCCCTTTTAGGATCTTATTTTTTATCTTGGGGAGCCTTTTGGAGCTTAAGGAATCGGATAAATAAAGGGACGTTCTGAAATTGACTTCTATCACATCTTTAAACAATTTCATATGAATAAATATACCACAGAAATTGACACAGACCTTAGAAATAATTTAAAATTTATTGTGTTCGGAATAGTCTGACAAACTATATATGGACACATCCCGGACTGAATAGAGGATATTATGAAAACAATATCGAGAATGGAATTGCAGGAAGGAATGGAACTTGCGGAGCCCGTGGAGGCTGCAGGCAAGGTCATTTACAATGCCGGTACCAAAGTGACGCAGGCGGTGATCACCAAACTTTCCCATTACGACGTTATCGCTGTCACCATCATGGAAGATGTGGATTATGCGACAACTCACAACGAAAAGATCCAGTTTGACGAAGATTTCAGAAATTTCAGACAAAAATACAATGATTGTCTGTCCAGATATAAAGGCGTAATGCTCTCCTATCTGGGAACCAAATTCTCAATCCCTTCTCAAAATCTTATAGATATTTACGAGGACTGCTATTCAACCGTAAAAAACGAAAAGCAGCTTCTTGATTTCATGTACAATCTTGCTCCCAACGAAGACGAGCTTACATATACACAGTCATTTAACGCAGCTCTTTTGTGCGGAGCATTCGGTAACTGGCTTACTCTTCCGGATGATAAAAAGAGAACGCTCATTCTCTGCGGCTTTTATTATGATATCGGCAAATGGAAGATCCCTTCGGATATCCTGTGGAAACCCGGAAAACTCAGTGATCAGGAATATGCACTTGTAAAGCAGCACACTCTTCTGGGATTCCAGCTTGTCAAAAACGATACCGCTCTTTCCGAGGATATAAAGAAATGCATTCTGATGCATCACGAGAAAATGGACGGATCCGGTTATCCTTGTAACCTGAAGGGTGATAAGATCAATATCTATGCCAGATACCTTGCCATAGTCGACACTTATATTGCAATGGCCTCAGCCCGAACTTTCAGACTTGCATTTACTCCTCTTCAGATCATCGGTGCATTCGAAAAGGATATGCAGAAATACGATACCACTATCCTGATGCCCCTTATCGAAAGAATTTCTGATGCTCAGATTGGAACTACCGTCCAGTTAAATGACGGAACCGACTGGGAAGTAATGCTGATAAACAAGAACTGCTATTCAAGACCTATGCTCAGAAATGCCGGTAATATGATAGTTAACCTGGCTGAAAGACCTGATCTTGAAATCGTAAAGATAATTTAACTTAAACGCCGAAATAGGCGTCGAATATTCTCTTAGCAAGCGGGACCGCGTACTCAACACCGGTGCCCGCTTTTTCAATTATTATGGTCACACAGATTTCCGGATCATCGGCAGGAGCAAATGCGGTAAACCAGGCGTGTGATTCGTTGATATCATTGGCAAACTCAGCCGTTCCGGTCTTACCCGCAACAGTGTAGTTGTCATTAACAAGAACTCTTGCGGTACCGTATTCACAAACTGCAGTCATAAGGTCAGTTAAGAATTCGGCCTCTTCTGCGCTCATGACGTAACCTGCACTTTCGGGCGAAAAACTTCTGATGACTTTACCGTTTTCATCAACAATCTCATCAATCAGATAAGGCTTCATCATTTCTCCGCCGTTTGCTATTGCCTGAGTTATCATGTTCAGATGAAGCGGAGTAAGCGTTGTCTTGCCCTGTCCGATAGAAGTCTGCATAATGTCATAATCTGTTGAAGCTGCTCCCACATATGCTCTTCCGTAATTAGCTAGCAAGTCGGTGGGAAGTCTTCTGTTGAAGTAAAGATCATCCATGGTATCAGACCACATATCTCTGTCTAATGACAGACCAATGTTAACGAAGGATGAATTGCAGGATTTTGCAAAGGATGTGATAAGGTCAAGATCACCGTGAACCGTACCGTAAATACAGCTGATCCTATAATCATCGTGCATAATATTACCGGTACATTCATATCTGTAATCTTCCCATGTATCCGGATTCTGCTTATAAAAAGCCAAAGCAGTGATGATCTTAAAAGTAGACCCGGGAGGATAAAGACCCTGAGTTGCTCTGTTAAGAAGCTGTGAACCCTTGGGATCCGAAGTGATTGCTTCCCAATCTTCTTTTATGGAGCCGGGATTGAAATTAGGATGAGAAACAAGAGCAAGAATTCTGCCGGTTTTAGCTTCCGTTACGATAACCGCACCGTTATATAACCCCAGATAATCATCAGCAACCTGCTGCAGATTAACATCAAGAGTACTCATAACGTTATAGCCGGGGTCTTTTACATTCTCAAGATCATTATCAACTCTTTCGGACAGACTTGCGCCTGAATGCATCAGATAATAGTTTGCATAATCTTCAATACCCATACGTCCGTTTACGGAATATCCGACAGCGTGCGCAAAAACAGAACCGTAAGGGTAATATCTTCTTTCAACTCCGTTTTCGTCAACCCTTGACTCGGCAAGAATCTCTCCGCCGGAAGCATAGATGGTTCCCCTTAAAACATTCTGTCCCTGAAGCTCCTGACGATTATTATAATTATTGTCATAAAGCTCCATGGTTGAAGTAGATACAAAAATGCCAAGATAAATAAACATGCAGAAAAACAGTGTGCAAAAGATTGCCACAGTCACGTTTATCAGCACCATGGATTTATATCTGGGCGATGAATCAATGTACTTTTGTATCAGGTTTCGTATTTTTTTCATCTAGAGATTTTTCGTATTTCAATGACTTAATATAAATACCCTGTACTATGAAAAACATAATATAGGTTGATAATACAGAACTTCCGCCGTAACTGATAAAAGGAAGTGTGACACCGGTAAGAGGTATAAATTTGATTCCTCCGCCTACGGTCAAAAAGACCTGGAAAATATACATAACGCCGATGCCGTAAACAACTATCTGATAAAACTTATCGCCTATGACTCTGGACATGAACAGCATCCTGTAGAAACAGCACAGACATATTGTCAGAACACATAGAGCAAAAAGAAGACCGAATTCTTCACACATAGCAGAAAAAATCAGATCCTGATCTACATAGGGAATATCCCAGGGCCTTCCCTGCATAAGTCCCGCTCCAAACCATCCGCCTGAAGAAATCGCAAAGAGCGACTGAGTTATTTGGTATGCCTGATCATCGATATAAGTCCATGGATCAAGGAAAGCAACCACTCTGACTTTAACATGATCAAAGATATTGTAAGCCGCAATACATGCAACAGCTCCGCCTGCAAGCCCCGTAAGCAGATACCAGTAATTATGGGTGGACATGATAAGGATCATGAAATATGCCACAAAGAAAATCAAGGCACTTCCGAGGTCTTTAGAAAGAACTAGGATTATAACGAAGCAGCCCGAAACCACCGCAGAAATAAAGATCCATTTAAGATCATTATATTTATATAAAAGTGCCGCAATGAAAAACAGAAACAGAATCTTAACTATCTCCGAGGGCTGGAAAGTAAATCCTTTTATGGAATAAGTAATATGCGCCCCGTTTACCTTAGTTCCCGTAAGAACTATCAAGAGCGCAACAATACCGACTCCTGCATAAACCCACAGCAGTTTTCTGAAAAACCTGAACCTTTCGATCACAAAGGGAATCGCAAGACATATAGCAAAAGAAACCAGAGTGATGATGTACTGTCTGAAAGCCCTGGTAAAAGAAAGCCTGGAAACTATACAAAGTCCGAGTCCGGACAGCAGACACATATTATTCAGCAATACCCTGTCCGCTTTATCATAGATAATGGTCACGATCGTTATCATGAAAAACAGGAATAATGTGATAAATGCAAAGAAATACAGATACTCTTCCTTGCCTGAGACAAAGGTCATATCAAGAAAACACAAAAACATCAGAACGAGTAAAACTCCGCTCTGCAGCGAACAACATATCGATACGGCCTTTTTATTTTTTGAAAAATTACATACCAGAGCAAGGCCGGTATATAAAAGCATGGTAAAGGCAATAAGATACTTCGATAATTCAATTACATAATACTTCAGAGTGATCTGCACTCTATTACTCCTTAAAAAGGATGGCTACATTACAGGTCTGTTTTGCCATCCGGCGGTATGAGGTATATCGAAATCGGAATCACCCAGAACGATACTTTCCAAAATGATCCTGCACATATTCTCATCTTCATCGGTAAACTCTATCCTGCTTGTAACTTCATTACCCGCAGGTATAAGAAGCGGAACCGAATTATAAATCACATTCATGCAATGAAGGCAATCGCACTTAACAGGAAAGGCGATACCTTTTCTGTCTATTATAGTCTCAAATCCCGGTTTGTGCGAACAGGATTTCAAAGTCTTACGAATACAGTTTGCAGTTATCATAAGAGGCGCTCTGCCATAAATAACTCTTTCAGATACATTATCTGAAGAAGCAGCGAGTTCTCTGCATTCTGCATTAGAAAGTTCCAAAGGATAAGTATGATCAAAAGAATACATATCCAAAACTGCCGACGCTTTAGAATTAAAGGTATAAAGATTAAAATCTGTGAGAATCTGAGCCTCAGGGTATTTACCGCGTAACAAGTAAAGATCTTCAAGAGTTCTTATAAGAAATCCTTTTATAATACCTTTTTCATAAAGATCAAAAAGAGGCGATATGTCATCACCTTTTCTTCGAATCTGTGAAAGAGCGGCAAATACAGGAATACTAAGAGTGTCTATATAAGATAAAACTTCGGATTCTCCGTCCATCAGCAAAGATTCTTCAATATAAACCCTGCAAATTTTGGCAAGTTCTCCTGCATCATACAAATTGTGCATTACGTAAACCTGAGATGCACTTCCCATCAATATGCTGTACATGCCGGGTTTATCATTTATACGTGAAAATCCTTGATTTATGGCGCTTTCAGCCCATTTGCAAGAAAAACTGTCGTTATGTATTATGTCTACCTTCAGATTGCCGGTCAGATCATCAAGGCATGCTCTTCTAAGTTCATTGATACCTTTTAGTGAGTAAAATACATCACTTTCAATATCGATTGTTATCAATCCCTCATCCGTTGAAAATACTGTATTTCCAAGCTTTTTAAGCGATTTGATAACATCTGTTCTTCCAATAGAAGTTCTCTGAGCCTGCTGTACAATTTCACCTTCGGCATACCCATAAGCCTGTCTTCCGTCCGCGGTTTCGCAAAATGCATTTAAAGAAGCAGGCTGCCCCTTCTTAAAGAAGGCGCTGAAGTTAAGTTTAATCTTGGGAATGCAATCAAGACTCTTGAATCTGTTATTATCGCTTTCCTTCTTTTCCTCAGAATCTGATCTGTAACCGTGACTTGATACGGTAACCATCTCTTTAGCGTTATGCCTGTCATAATACCCGTGTGAAAGATTTCCGCGTACGTATAAACCGGAAAGTGTCTCAAGATCTTTCTTATCAATCTTGTATTCTTTACCCGACTCTAAAAGGTCCAGATACTTTCTATATATGGATATGACTCCATATACATATTCGGCAGGTTTCATTCTGCCTTCAACTTTGAGACTGCAGACTCCGGAATTAATGATTTCGGGAAGTATCTCAAGAGTACACATATCCTTAAGACTTAAAGGATACTTATCTTCACCGGATCTGTCGGATGCCAATCTGTAGGGAAGCCTGCAGGGTTGCGCACATCTTCCGCGATTTCCGCTTCTTCCTCCAAGAACAGATGAAAACAGACACTGTCCGGAATATGAATAGCACATAGCCCCGTGAATGAAGCATTCAATCTCCATTCCGGTCTTGTCATAGATTTCCCTTATCTCTTCAAAAGAAATCTCTCTGGCAGGTACAACTCTGGAAAAACCATTCTGTTTTAAAAGCTCTGCGGCATAAGGTCCTGTGACGGACATCTGAGTACTTGCATGAATAGGGATATTGGGTTTATTTTCCCTGAAAAAGGATGCAACACCGAGATCCTGGATTATGAGTCCGTCACTTACATCACACACGCCGCTTTCAGCGAACTCATATAGGTCGTCGAGCTCTTTTTCTTTGACAAGAGTATTAACTGTAAGATATATCCTTTTTCCAAGAACATGGGCAATATCAGCGCATTCAAAAATCTCATCATTGGAGAAATTTCCTGCGTATGCCCTTGCTCCGAATTTCTGTGCCGCCATATATACGGCATCGGCTCCCGCACTCATGGCAGCATAAAAAGACTCCTTGCTGCCTGCAGGCGCAAGGAGCTCAGTCTTTTTATTATATTTTATAAATTCGGATGCCATTATCTCAATGTTTGTTCAGAGGGAATGGAGCTATATCTTTATCTTTAACAAGCCTGGGCTGTGAATCCATTCTTAAAGAACCAACCTTGGGCTCATCTTTTTTCTTATCCTCTTTCTTCTCTTCGGCTTTTTCCTCAGTCTTTACTTCTGCCTTGGGAGCTTCTGATTTTTCGTCAGCCTTAGGTGCTTCGGATTTAGGAGGTTCAGGTGCAGGTTTAACCTCGGGCTTTACTTCAGGCTTGGATTCTGCTTTTGTCTCAGCCTTAGGCTCAGGTTTAGATTCGGCCTTAGGTTCAGTCTTGGGCTCGGATTTAGATTCTGCTTTTGATTCAGACTTTGATTCGGATTTAGTCTCTTTCTCTTCCTTGTCTTCTTTTTCCGCCTTAGAATTCTTGTCTCTGGTTCTCAGCTTTGCATCAAGCTGAATGAGTTTCTTGGAGCTCTCAGCCATCTTATCCTGAAGAGTTCTTACCTGTTCATCGGCTTTATCAAGTCTGCTCTGAGTTGTGACAATATCATGCTTAAGATTATATATCTCTTTATCTTTATCCTTGATAAGCTGCTCATTCTCTACAAGCCTTTCGCTTATCTTCATATAATCATCGGCAATATTAAGAGCCACAAGGAGCATCTGGGTTTCCTTGTTCTGAGATCTGAATGATACTGCATTTCTGCACTCATCCATCTTCTTATTGATGTAATTTGCAACTTTCTGAGTGTACTCGGCAGTTTCATAACCGGTCAGAGTAAGAACCTTACCTGCGATTATAACCTGAGTCTCATTCATGTCAGCCATAAGAAACCTCCGAAACTAATTTTTCAAAATCAGTATATATAAATATTCGGCATTAATCAATCATGTGAGCCACATATCAAGATGCTCTCTTGCAAGATCCGTTATAACTCTACCTTTGGGAGTGCGCATTATGAATCCGTTCTTAAGAAGATACGGCTCATATACATCCTCTATGGTACCGGAATCCTCGCCGGTTGCGGCAGCAAGGGTATCAAGGCCGACGGGTCCGCCGTCAAATTTCTTTATAATGGTTTCAAGGATCTTTCTGTCGGTATTGTCGAGTCCGACCTTATCTATGGACATGAGGTCCATGGCTTCAATGGCAATATCTTTGGTTATGATGCCGTCATATCTGACCAGAGCGTAATCTCTCACACGTTTAAGCATTCTGTTGGCAATACGGGGAGTTCCACGGCTACGTCTTGCAAGCTCAAGTGCGGCATCCTTTTTGATCTCAACATTCAGCTTACCGGATGAAAACATAAGAACTTCGGCAAGCTCCTCCGGAGTATAGAACTCCATGTGGAACTGCTCTCCGAATCTGTCTCTTAAAGGAGCGGTAAGCATATCAGCCCTTGTTGTAGCACCGATAAGAGTAAAGTGCGGCAACGGAAGTCTAACACTTCTTGCAGATGAGGATGAATCTTTGCCGATCATTACGTCAATGGCAAAGTCCTCCATAGCGGGATAAAGCACCTCTTCAACTTGACGGTTAAGCCTGTGAATCTCATCAATAAAAAGCATATCTCTTTCCTGAAGAGAATTCAGGATTGCTGCCATCTCCGAAGGCTTCTCGATTGCGGGACCCGAAGTGATCTTAATGTGGGTACCCATCTCATTGGAGATGATGCCGGCAAGAGTGGTCTTACCAAGTCCGGGAGGTCCGTAAAGAAGGATATGATCCAGCGCATCGCCTCTTGCTTTGGCAGCTTCGATCTGGATAATAAGTCTTTCCTTGATGGCTTCCTGACCGATGTATTCTTTTAACCTGGCAGGTCTTAAAGAATGCTCTACAGGCTTATCTTCATTTGTGATATTGGTTTCTATACTTCTGGGCATAAACGAATTATTTTCCGTATAAAGTCTTTAAAGCAAGGGATAAAAGTGTTCCGGAATCAAGAGTCTCATGACCGTCTACAGCCATAATGGCTTTGGTGCTCTCAGACTCGGAATATCCGAGTGACACAAGTGCAGCAAGAGCATCGGACTCTTCTCTTCCCATGTCGGCTTTCTGAATAACAGTAGGTGTCCCCACAAATTTCTTGGCAAGGGAATCATCGGAAAGATCTACTTTTCCTTTGAGTTCGATAATGATCTTTCCCGCAGTCTTGGCTGATATTCCCTTAGCCTTGGACAAAGCCTTGATATCGTCACTGATGACCGCATATCTTACTGAATCGGCATCCATTACGGATAAAAGAGAAAGTGCACTCTTGGGACCGACACCTGATACGGAAATCAGCTTCTTGAACATATCAAGTTCATCTCTGTCAGAAAAACCGTACAGCTGGAATGTATCTTCAGCAACCTGGGTATAAGTATAAAGTTTTACATGATCTCCCACTGATCCGATCTCGGTAGAACATCTGGCTGTGATATTGACGTTTATACCGAGGCCACCGATATCAATGACACACATATCGGTTTCCAGAAGATCCATGATTCCTTCTACAAATGCAAACACTGTAAACTCAGTCCTCTTTTTCCTTACTTGCCTTCATTGATGAAGTTAACAAGACCGCCTGCAGCAATAAGTTTCTGCATAAATTCAGGGAAAGCCTGTCCCTGATAGGATGTTCCCTTGGTGATATCGGTGATGATACCGGTATTAAAGTCAATCTCAACCTCGTCACCGGCCTCGATATTCTTGGAAGCTTCGGGGCACTCGATGATGGGAAGACCTATGTTGATAGCATTACGATAAAAGATACGTGCAAAGGTCTCTGCGATTACGCATGACACACCGGAAGCTTTGATGGAGATGGGGGCGTGCTCTCTTGAGGAACCGCATCCGAAATTCTTGGCAGCTACGATGATGTCGCCTTTGTTTACTTTCTTGGTAAATTCCTTATCGATATCCTCCATGCAGTGAGTTGCAAGCTCGGCAGGATCGGAGGAATTCAGGTATCTTGCGGGGATTATAACATCGGTGTCTACATTGTCACCGTATTTAAATACTCTTCCTTTAGCGTTATCCATTATATATATCTCCTTCTATTACAGATCTTCGGGGCAAGCGATGCAGCCTTTTATAGCACTTGCTGCGGCAACAGCAGGGCTTGCAAGGTATACTTCCGAATCAACATGTCCCATACGGCCTACAAAGTTTCTGTTGGTCGTAGATACGCATCTTTCTCCCGCTGCCATGACACCCATATATCCGCCAAGGCAGGGACCGCATGTGGGAGTAGAAACAACGCATCCTGATTCAATGAAGATCTTAAGAAGACCTTCTTCAAGGCACTGCATATAAACAGCCTGAGTTGCGGGAAGGACAATTGCTCTCATGCCCTTGGCTATATGTCTGCCCTTAAGGATGTCAGCAGCAATTCTCATATCGGAGATACGTCCGTTGGTACATGATCCGATAACAACCTGGTCAATCTTAACATCGCCCTCTTTATGTACCTGATCTATGGTATGAGTATTTTCGGGAAGATGAGGGAAAGAAATGGTAGGACGAAGTTCATTAAGATTGATCTCATAAACCTCATCATATTCAGCATCCTCATCTGCTTCGAATACCTTGTAATCTCTCTTGGTATGCTCTTTGAGATATTCAATGGTCTTATCATCTACGGGGAAGATTCCGTTCTTTCCGCCTGCTTCGATAGCCATGTTCGCAACAGTAAATCTGTCATCCATGGAAAGGGATGCTACGCCGGGGCCAACGAACTCCATTGACTTATAAAGAGCTCCGTCTACACCGATCATGCCGATGATGTGAAGGATAAGGTCTTTGCCGCTTACATCCCCCTCAAACTCTCCCTTAAGGACAAATTTGATGGCAGAGGGAACCTTAAACCAAGCCTTACCGGTAGCCATTCCGGCAGCCATATCGGTGGAACCTACACCGGTTGAAAAAGCACCGAGTGCTCCGTATGTACAAGTATGGGAATCTGCTCCGATGATAACATCACCGGGAACAGTAAGACCTTTTTCAGGAAGAAGCGCATGCTCAATACCCATCTCACCGACTTCGAAATAGTTGGTGATATCATTTCTGCGTGCAAATTCTCTAACGCATTTGCAGTGCTCGGCAGACTTGATATCCTTGTTGGGTACAAAGTGATCGGGAACAAGGGCAATCTTGTCCTTGTTGAACACACCGTCAACCTTCATTTTCTCGATCTCATGAATGGCAACGGGTGATGTAATATCGTTACCGAGTACAAGATCAAGTTCAGCCATGATAAGATCCCCGGCCTTAACCGATTCAAGTCCGGCTGCTTTTGCCAGGATCTTTTGAGTCATTGTCATTCCCATCTTAAAATCCTCTTTCTTATAACTTATAATTTGCTCACCATAAGCCATATGATTATACCATCTTTTCGCTTATTTATCAGCATTTATACAAGATTTTGAATAAAAAATCGGCCCCGTTTTGATATTAACGGAGCCGAGGAAAATATATGATATTTGTGGCAGATCAGAATATTCTCAATCGCTGATCTTCAGGGACGAAATAAGGACTTGATTCATCTATGTCGTAGGTCTCATAGAATTCGTCGAATTGAGCGAGAATGCAGTTTATTCGGGGTTTTGAAGTAAGGTGTGCTTCATTTAGATAATTCTCAAAATCATCTTCCGTATAATATGCTGCATTTTTTCTGGCATAAGTCCTGAAAAACAAATCGTAGTCCACATTTTCTCTCTCAGCTAAAATCGCAAGACATGTTTCCATTGCAATCAGGTCTGCGACAGTTTCATTCACTTTAACATCCCCCGGAATGGGCATATCATATTCACAATTTATTTTACTCAGATAATCTGAAACAGCTTGCAAACTTGAATCGTAAAATTCTTTCTCTGTATCATTTAGTTCAAGTTCATGATAACCTTCCCAATTATATACAATTCCATTTCTATCAATAGAATGACCTATTTCATGAGCAATGGTAACTCCAAGAAATGCAAGTCTTTCCTCGTATGATTCAGCATCAATAAACATAGGATCACAGATATATGCAGGGTATACAATAAAGGAATTCCACTGACCATTATAAACAGCGTTTACAGTATTGATTGAATTACCAAAAGGAGCTCTGGAACTGTCCTCATAATATACCTGTTCTTTGCATGAAATATAATACAAAGCTTTAATCTCAATCACATCAAGAATAGTATTTCCTGTAAAGACAAAATCTCCCAGCAAATATTTATGCCCGTTTTCTCCGATATACTGAGTCATTCTGGACATTTTTTGCTTAACTGCTTCTTTTGATTCATCAGTCAGCCACTCACAATCGGACACTATAGCAATCTCAGCTTTTTTAACATCCAGTATTAATGAATTGATATCTTTAATCACTTCATCATTGCAGTATCGTTTCATATACTCCTTGGCCATTACATCCGGAGCATACATAAGTATTAATTTTATGTAATTATTTTCAAAAGATGGTATTTCATATCCGAGATATTTATCATAACCGGAATATGGCAAAAGGCAAAATGAGGAAAAAATCAAACAGTCCTTAAGAGCGTTCAAATTTTCAGGAACATAAACAGTATTAATAAACTCGGGAAAAGACTCCTCAGCATAAAAATAATATTGATTTTCAAGATTAGTTTGGCCCTGGATTATATCAAACACAGGAAATTTAATTCCTGCTTCGTCTAATTTTTCATTATTCCAATAATCATAATAGCCATCAGATTCTTCATAATATGAATCAATAAAGGCACTGATTTTAAGGCAATTATCAAAAATCTCGTTTACCCTTTCTTCTGAATAACCCAATTCCTTGAAACAATCAAGGTAAAATTCAGCTTTTTCATTATTAGAATCATTCAAAAGATCCGTAAATTCATTTACAAGCGAAGACATCCTATCAGGCATGAAGAATAATCTATTTCTCCCATATTCATCAGGCCGAACACTAAACAAAAATACCATTTCATTATTCGCATATAATTCAGAGGAATATAAAGCAATCAGATCCGACATATCGGAAACGTTCTCAATTCGCTGAAGATAAAGCTTAATATCTTCCATTCTTTGTGGTGCATCAGAAGTATCACACAACTCATTATAAAGTGATATTGCTTTATATAGTCCGCTTTCTTCATCAAGCGATGATAAATCTGTTGTCTCAACGATGTCCCTCATGCGTTCAACATACAAATCATACATTTCACCATCGATAAAGACAGTCTTGTCACCGCCTTCATACTGACTGCGCCATTCCCCATTTACAAACTCATCAAAATCATAAATAGGCTTACCGTTGTCATCGATCTTACCTGAGAATTCCACATCAGAAACTGCTTCTTCCGAATCGGGAGAAGGCTGTATTTCAGTATCGTTTACGTCAGGCTGATCATTACTCGGAGAACATCCGATAAGACAAAAAACTAAAATAATAGATAAAAACAGAGAAAAGTACCTTTTGTAACAACGAACCATTTTGTTTTTCATGAAAATACCCCTAACAAAAAATGCCCCCGCACTTTGATTATATCAAAATGCGAAGGCATTATATATATTTCAAAAATTAATTGTTGATGAACTTGTCAGCTTCGTTGTTCCAGCTGTAAAGCTTTCTTACTTCCTCACCGACCTTCTCGGACTGATGCTCAGCAGCAAGCTTTCTCATAGCCTTGAAGTGTACCTGACGTCCTGCAGGGCTCATCTCCTGAAGGAACTCGGAAGCGAAGGTACCATCCTGAATGTCAGCAAGGATCTGCTTCATAGCCTTCTTGGTATCCTCAGTAACGATCTTAGGTCCGGTGATGTAATCGCCGTACTCGGCAGTGTTGGAGATTGAATATCTCATTCCAGCGAAACCTGACTGATAGATGAGGTCTACGATAAGCTTCATCTCGTGAATGCACTCGAAGTATGCATTTCTGGGATCGTAACCAGCCTCAACAAGAGTCTCGAAACCTGCCTGCATAAGTGCGCAAACACCACCGCAAAGAACAGCCTGCTCACCGAAGAGGTCAGTCTCGGTCTCGGTTCTGAAGGTGGTCTCAAGAAGTCCTGCTCTTG
>JAEEGL016314904.1_pt1 | contig 21232 bp, 19 predicted proteins | sample 9134231 | NCBI WGS metagenome assembly JAEEGL01 (sample SAMN16246548, study PRJNA631951) | gut metagenome | biome: gut microbiome; feature: rumen; material: fiber-attached | host: Bos | place: Iran: Karaj | collected 2018-10 | reverse complement strand
ATTATTTAATACTGTATTAAATACTTCTGATTCTTCTTGCATTTGCTTTTTTACTTCTTGTCTTGATTTAAAGATATAACTGTCTACATTAGTTAGTTTTTTTATGTTTTTTTCGACATTATCTATATCTTCTCTTTCAACATTATTATCTAAGAAGACGACAATTGTTAAATCTTTTTCTATTTCTTTAGTAAAGTTATCTACATTTAAGGAAGCAATTATTGCGACAGCAACAATAATTAAAGTTATTGTTATACATGAGATAGAGGCTAAAGAAAGAGAAAAGTTTCTTATTACACTTTTGAAAGCATCTCTTATGCTTCTTCCTAACATTCTAAATAGCTTCATCTGTATATGTTCCTTTCTGTTTAAATTTTACTAAGTGACCATCTTTTAGAGTAATTACTTGTTTTTTCATTTTATTTACTGTTTCTCTATCATGTGTTGCCATTAAAATGGTTGTTCCACGACTTTTATTGATTTGTTCTAAAACTTTCATTATTTCTAAACTACGATCTGGGTCTAAGTTTCCAGTAGGCTCATCACATAGTAATAACTTTGGATCATTTACTATTGCTCTTGCAATTGCGACTCTTTGTTGTTCTCCTCCAGATAATTGGTCTGGATAATTATGTACTTTATTCTTTAATCCTACATCTTCTAAAGCTTTTAACACTTTAGTTCTTATTTCACTCTTTGGTGCTCCTATTACTTCTAAAGCAAAAGCTACATTTTCATAAACTGTTAATTTTGGTAATAGTCTAAAGTCTTGGAAGACTATTCCTAGTTTTCTTCTTAATTTATATACTTTTGAATTTCTTATTTTACCAACGTCAAGACCACCAACTACGATTTTCCCTTTAGTTGGTTTTTCTTCACGATATAACATCTTAATTAAAGTTGATTTTCCACTTCCTGAACCACCTATTATGAAGACAAATGAGCCTTTTTCGATGGCTAGGTTTAAATCATATATGGCAGTTACTCCATTTTTGTATTTCTTTTCAACGTTTTTAAGTCTTATTAAATCCATGTATTAATTCACCACCTTATTATTTATTTTATCATATTAATTAAGCATTATAAACAAAAAAGCCTTTATATTATAAGGCTTTTACACTATTTAACGCCTTCTGCTTGATAAGATTCAGTAACTATACAGAAAGCTTCTTCATCTATTTGTTTAATCTTCTCTTTAACTTTGTAGTATTCTCTACTTGGTATTATTGCTAAAATGGCTTTCTTTCTCTTTTCCATAAAGCCTCCTTTAACATTAAATATTGTTACTTGGTGTTTTAAATCTTTTACGATGTAATCTTTTATGTCTTCATCTTCACTTGTGATGATATAGAATGATTTATTGTTATTTATACCTAATAGAACTTTATTTAATACTATATCATTGATATATAAGAATATTATGGCATACATAACATTGATACTTCCAAAGTAATAGCCACCTATTAATACTATTATTAAGTTAATAATTAGGGAAGATTTAGCGACTGGTATTTTATACTTTTCTTCTAGTATTTGACTTATTATTGGGAACCCTCCATTAGAATAACCACTTCTATACATTAGTCCATTAGCAATTCCTTGTAAGATACCAGCAAATACGACAATTATTAGCATGTCTTCTGGTCTTGCTTGAATAATATTGTTTAATGGAGACGCTATGGCAATGAATAGTGGGAAAGCTAAGGAAGCAACTATAGTACCAATAGTCTTTTTATATCCTAAATACATGAAAGAAACTATTATACAAGATACTGATATTAATAAGACCATGAATGCAGGATTTATTCTATATAGATGATAAGTTATTGTTCCTACTCCTGAAGCACTACCTGTTACTAAGTCTAGTGGAAAGAGAAATAGATTATATAGGATAGCGTTTACTACTAATGACATAGTCATTAAAATGGCATTTACGAATTCTTTCTTTTCTTTCTTCATATTATTCGCCTCCAAACACTTCATAAGCATCTGTTACGACAAAGAAAGCATCTTTATCTATTTCATGAATACCAGCTTTTAATTTGTAATAATCTCTTGTTGGTAGAACACATAATAATACATTTTCTTTTTCTTTTTTAAAACCACCTTTAGCGTTAAATATAGTTACGCTATGACCTAAGTTTGTAAATATATATTCTTTTATAGCTTCTTCGTGTTCGGTTATTATGTAGAAGGCTTTATTATCAGAAATACCTAGTATTACACGATCTGACATTAGACTAATGATATATAGTACTATTATTGAATATAGTAGGTTCATTGGTCCAAAGAAGATGGCACTTGATAATACTATTAAACCATCACTTATTAACATACTATTACCAATTGATATTTTTACATATTTAGATATTATTTGATTTACTATATCAGTTCCTCCAGTAGTAAAACCGGCTTTAAAGACTAAACCGGCTCCAAAACCATATATTACTCCACCAAATACAGCTGCTAATACTTTTTGGGTGTAGTCTATTTCTAACCAAACATTAATATTTTGTGTTAAATAAACAAATACTGGTAATAGTAATGAGCCAATTATTGAAGCTCTTGTTTGTTCTTTTTCTAGAGTAAAGTTACTTATTATTAGTAAGATAACGTTGGCTATTAAGATTATTTTCCAGTTTTCTATACTAAATATTGAGTTTAAGATGATAGCGATACCACCTACTCCACCAGGTACTATATCATTTTCTACTAAAAAGATATTATAGGCTACTGATATTAAGAAACATCCAACAAGAAAACTCATAAATCTTAAGTAAAAAGACTTATGATTAATTCTATTTAGTAATTTACGATATTTTCTTTTGGATACTAAATTCATTATAAACCTGCCTTTAAATTCTCTTCTATAAACATATCTAAATCACCATCTAATACTTTAGTTACATTACTTGTTTCAGCATTAGTACGATGATCTTTTACCATAGAATATGGGTGCATTACATAACTACGTATTTGTGATCCAAATTCTATGTTTTTTTGATCTCCTTGAATCTGTTTTAATTCTTTTTCTTGTTCTTCTAATTTTATTAATAATAATTTGTTTTTTAGTACTTTTAGTGCTTGTTCTTTATTTTGTATTTGGCTTCTTTCATTTTGACATGTTACTACTATCTTTGTAGGTAGATGTGTAATACGGACAGCTGAATCGGTAGTATTTACGCCTTGACCGCCGGCTCCAGTTGATCTATAAACATCTATTTTTAAGTCTTTTTCATCTATTTCAATAGTATTATCTTGTTCTATTTCTGGGGTTACTTCAATAGATGCGAAAGAAGTATGTCTTCTATTATTTGAATCAAAGGGTGATAGTCTTACTAATCTATGGACACCTTTTTCATTTTTTAAATAACCATAAGCATATTGTCCTTTTACAGAGAAAGAAACACTCTTTATTCCAGCTTCATCACCAGGTTGATAATCCAGTACTGTTACTTTATAATTCCTTTTTTCACAATATCTTAAGTACATTCTGTATAACATATCTGCCCAATCACAAGCTTCTGTTCCACCGGCTCCAGAATGTATATCTATAATACAATCATTATTATCATATGGACCATTTAATAAAAGTAATAAGTTTAATTCTTCTATTTCTTTAGATAAGTTAATTATATCTTCTTCTATCTCTTTTAGACTTTCTTCATCATAGTCTATTTCTATTAGAGATAATAGACCTAAATTATCAGTAATTTTTTCTTTTAATGTATTTATTTTATTTACTAAATCTTTCTTATTATTTAGTTCTTTTATTACTTTTTCTGCTTCTTCACGATCATTCCAGAAAGATAAGTCATTTGTTTTATCTTCTAATTCTTTTATTTCTTGTTCTTTATTTGGGATGTCAAAGTGACCTCCATAACTCATCTATTATTAGAGATTTATCATCTAGTTCTTTTTTTAGTTCTTTTAATTCCATATGTACCTCCAATTATATTCATTTAGATTTTATCACAAAAATAGTCTTTAGACAAATAAAGAAAATAGTATTTCTATTTTCTTATTTTTATCTTATTTTGTGATAAATAGTTAGATACTTCCGTAAAGTTTTCATCATATGGATATAGCTCTCTTCCAAATGCTAACCACATTTTAGAAAAAGATTTTTCTTCTTCGATTAATTTTTTTACAGTATCATTATTTAAACTTAAGTTATTTTTTTGATGAGATAAGTCTACACAATTTTGTTCATCATATAATTTAGCTTGTGTATCACATTCTAATTTATCGCATTGATATGCAAAGAAAGCTTCTTTAGTCTTTTTTTCATCGAATTCTAATATTAATTTTTCTATTTCTTCTCCACTTTTTAAGTCTTTTAGTATTTCTTTTACTGCTTGATGCCCTATTCTTTCTTTTTCTTCTTTTGATATTTGAAACAGTGTTTTATCACCTATTATTGTTTCTTCTAATTCATGAACGGCTAACATCATTATTACTTTGTTTAAATCTACATCATAGTCATATTCAGAAGCCATGGCAATTGCGAACATTTGAACTCCATAGATATGTTCCGCTACACTCTCTACTCTTTCTCTTTCGACATTCCAATCTAACCATCCAGTTCTAATGATATCTTTTAGTCTATTACATATGATATAAAAATCTATTACTCTCTTTGCTTTTTCCATGATATCTCCTTCTCTTATATTGTTTTATAATAACTTGTTTTATTAATTTGTCAAGTTATTATATAATAGTATTGGTGATATATTATGAAAAAAGTACTTACTATTATTCTTATTGCTTTAATAATAATTACTGGTTGTGGAAAGAAAGAAAAAGAAGTAAAAGAAATTAAGCATGAAAAAGAAACAAAAGAAGTTGTAGAAAACACTTATAAAGATATGAATAATACTCCAATTGGTATTTATAAACTAGAAGGTAATAAACTTATTAGATTAGATAATATTACTAAAGAATTAAAAGTAGAAGAAGATATTGATACTTTTCAAATATATTTTAGTAATGATAAGGAAATTAATTTAAATAAGAGTTTTTCTGATAGTTATTATGAGGAATATAATAAATATAAAGTCAAGGTAGGTTTTAATATTAGTTTTAAATTAAAAAATGGTATGGATATTACATATAATATTCTTACTCCTAATAATACTTTTGATAAATGGGAATATTTAATGACTTATTTATATGATGATTTTGCTAATAAGGGGAAAAGTTTTTACTCTCATATAGAGAATGAAGAATATAATGACTCGACATTATTTACCGCTATTAAGTTACAAAGTAGTTATAAATGTAAAGACATTGATTCTAAGATCAATTTAAAAGTATTTACATATGATGATGACGATGATTTGGTAGATAATAATTATCGTGGTAATAGCTATTTTGTTACTACTATTAATATTAAATAGTTAATAAAAAAACAATAATTTTTATTATTGTTTTTTGTTGTTTATTACTCCTTTTCATAATATAATAAATATAATAGGAGTGTTTATGAAAAGACTAAAGTATATATTTACAACTTTTATTGTTTTTTTAGCTGCTTTTGTTGGGTATTTAAATCTTAATAATAGTAAGATTGATACTGTACTTAAGAGTAGAGATTATTCTTATTTACCTAAAGAAGCTAAGAATTATATAAAGAATATTTATAATAACTCTGGTGTTATCATTCGTACTGAAAAAAATAAAGAAGATAATAAACCTTATTTAAGTCCTGATTTTGTTTCTTATATAAGTATGAGTAAAGAAGAGAAAAAAGATATAGAGGTAATACCAGATGTTTATGCAATAGATAATATAAAGATTAAGGAAGGGGCTACTATGCCTAGTTCTTATGATTTAAGAAATGTTGATGGTAAGAATTTCATTACACCTTTAAAGAATCAAAGTACTCTTAATATCTGTTGGTCTTTCGCAGCTGTTGAACAAGCTGAGAGTTTATTATTAAAAAATAGTAATTCTTCATATAATTCCGATAGTGATGTTTTTTCTACAAGACAATTAGATTATGGTACTAGTACTAATGGTATTAGTAATTATAATAATGAATTTGGTTCACATGAAGTTGGTGGAGCTGGTAATTTCTTTATGGCTTCTACTCTACTTACTGGTGGTTTAGCATTAACTAGTGATAGTACAATGAGTTTTGATACTAGTACTAGTAGTAAGAGTCTACATAATGTATTAAATTATAGTAATAGTTTATATGAAGTTAATAATACTGTTAATTTACCACCTGTTGAGAATATATCTGCTTCTTTATTTGATGCTTATATAAATCTAATTAAGCAATATATTGTTCAATATGGGGGAGCTTATGTTTCTACTCAATCACCTGATAAGAGTTGTTCTTCTAAGACTAGTAACAATACTTATTTAATTAGAGTTGATGATAGTTGCGTACAAAATAGTGGTCATGCTATGCAGATAATTGGATGGGATGATGATTATAGTTATTCATATTGTAAGACAGGTTCTAGTCATTCTAGTTCTACTTCTTGTTCTGGTAGTAACTTAGTATCTGGTACTGGAGCATGGTTAGTTAGAAATTCTTGGGGTAATAGTTCTAATTATAGTTATGTTTATTTAGCTTATGATTCATTAGATTCTGATATGAATTTTACTACTAATATTAGTAGTATGAGTAATCGTACTTGGGATAATCATTATCGTAAGAATGTAAATTTAGATAATATATATGAAAGAGTAAATGAAACTACTACATTTAATAAAAAAGTATCTGGTAAAGAGAAGATAGAAAAAATTAAATTATATGTATTAGGTAGTTCTGGTAATTTTAATCTTTCTATAAATGCTGGTACTACTACATATAGTAATGTTAAGACTTTTACTGTTGGTTATCCTGGTTATTATACAGTTGATTTAAGTGATAAGAATATTATTTTAGATAGAGATAATTTCTCTGTTACTATTAATTCTACTAATAGTGTTTCATTCTTAAGTGATCAAGTTAGTGTATTTACTTCTAATGTTGATAATAATACTAATATAAAGACTTTAGATGTTCATTTGGATAATTATAGTGGTAATTATTATGATTTCTATTTATATTCTGATACTAAAGAGATTAATTCTAATAGTACTGTTTCTTATAAGTTATTTGATGCTGATGGAAATGATGTTTCAAGTAATATGACATATGATAATAATATAGTCGCAAGAAATAATATTAATTCTCATATTAAGATTAATAAAAATATTAATAATGGGCTATATAATTTAAAGACGGTATATGGTAGTAATAGTTATAATTCTAGAGTATATGTTGGTAATACATTTACTTTAAATGGTAGTGGTACTATTAATGATCCTTACTTAATTGCTGATGTAGAGGATTTAAAACAGATTAATTATTATTTAGATGCACATTATATGCTTACTAATGACATTGTTTTAGAAAGTGATTGGACTCCAATTGGTACTTTAGAGTATCCTTTTACTGGATCATTAAATGGTAATAATCATAGTATTGATGGATTAATATCTAGTTTATTTGGTGTTGTTGGTGGTAATAGTGGTAATACTACTAGTATCAAAAATTTGTACTTAACTGATGTTGATATTGAATCAGATACTGATACAGGAGCTCTAATAAGTAAATTAATAGGTATTAATAGTAGTAATGTTAGAATAGATAGTATTTATTTAATGGATGGTAATGTATCTTCACGTAATGGTAATGGTGGGGCTTTAATAGGTAGTATTGATGGTAATGATAATCAAAATAGTAAAGTTTCTTTCATGATTAATAATATATTTTCAGCTTTTAGTGTTAGTGGGAAAGAATCTGCTGGTTTGATTGGTAAGATATATGGATTTAGTAGTGATAACAATACTTATAAACCTATTATTAATATGACTAATATAGATGTAATTGGTAATTTAAAATATGAAGATATGATTAATAGTGATATTACTCCTGTAAGTAATAGTTATGGTGCTTTTATTGGAGTAATAAAAGATTTTGCTAATGTATCAATAAGTAAATATGTTACTAATAGTTATTTCTATGGATATAGTCATACTAATACTTATAATAATAAAGGTTTAGTTGGTTCTACTAATAGTACTAATGTTACTACTAGTAACGGTTATAGTATTTATGATAATGTTAATCTTGCTGATGAAAGCTTATATAATTGGAGTGACTTTAGTAATTATTGGAAAAAGGAATCTATAAATGGTATTAGTAGAATGCCAATACTTAAGGGAATAGATATTGATTATACAGAAGTATATGATATTACTATGACTAAAGGTGATGAAGCATATGTATCTGACTTTATTAGCATAAATTATGATTTATCTGCTAAATTATATGGTTATGATGTATCTAATGATAATATTACTATTACTAATGTTTATGATTATAATAGTGATTTTAGTAACGATATTAAGATTGTTGCGAATAAATATGGATACAGTTCATTTGTAGTTAAGAATTACTATGATGGATATATTTCAAGAATTAATATTACTGTTCTACCAGAGAATCCTGTTACTATTAAATATAATATTAATAATGGTAATGATGATTTCGTGGAAGATTATATAGAGAAAAATGATGATTTAACTATTAGAGATAATCCTTTTGTTGTAGATGGATATCGATTTGTAGAATGGAATACTAGTGCTGATGGTAGTGGTACTTCATATCAAGCTAGTGATGTTATTAATAGTGTAACTGAACAAGTTAATTTATACGCTATATGGGAACCATTTAAGTATACTATTAAGTTTAATGCTAATGGTGGTATAGGAGAGATGGAAGATCAAGAATATTATTATGGTGATGAAATCTCTTTAAGTAATAATGTATTTACTAAAGAAAACTATGTATTTGTTGGATGGAATACTAGTGCTGATGGTAGTGGTACTATTTATGAAGATGGTCAAACAATGCAAGCTTTAAGCACTACTCAAGATGTTACTTTGATACTTTATGCACAATGGGATGTTGAAAAGAATTATACAATTAATTATCAAGTAGATGAGCAAAATAATTATATTGATTTGGTTAGTCCACATACTACTTTAGATGATTATTTAACACATTTTGAATTAGGTAATAATTATACTATTCAAGTGGATTTAGGTACTAAAACATATATTTATACAGGTTCAACTACTAAAATACTATTTAATAATTCTGTTATTGCAGAATATACTAATGTAGTTAGAGGAGATATAAATGGAGATGCTAATATATCGGCTCTAGATTATGTTAAAGTTAAAAACCATATAATGGGTACTAATATACTGAGTAGCTTATTAGAATTACTCGCAGCTGATGCGAATAATGATAATAATATATCAGCTACTGATTATGTTAGAATTAAAAATATAATAATGAATGGAGGTAATTAGATGAAGAGATTAAAATTAATGTATTTATTAATATTTAGTATATTATTGATACCATTTAGTATTGATGCTGCTGGATCAGTAAATGTATCTCCAAGAAATTTATCTCTTAAAACTAATGGAAGTGCTTCATTCACTATTACAGCTAATAACTCTGTAGGAAGAGTTGATGTTTCTACTTCTAATAGTGGAGTTGCGACAGTATCTACTTCTTCTTTATGGGTTGAGAATAATTCTCAAACAGTTACTGTTAGAGCAGTAGGTGTTGGTACTGCTACTATTAATGTTAGATTAACAGATGTTTCTACTTTTGATGAGGAACCTTTATCTGGTAATTATACAGTTAGTGTTAATGTTACTGCTCCTAATCCTGTTATTCCAGTAAATCCAAATACTAATAATAAAAATAACAATAATAACAATAACAACAAGAATAACAATAATAATAGTAATAAATCTGGTAATAATAATTTAAAGAAAATAGAAGTACAAGGTTATAAGTTAACTTCTAAAAATAATAATGAATATTCTCTTACTGTTAAGAATACAGTAGAAAAGATTAAGATTATTGCTGACGTTGCTGATAACAAAGCAAAAGTAACAGGAGCTGGAGAGAAAAAACTAGAAGTTGGTGATAATGTCTTTAAACTTGTAGTTACAGCTGAGAATGGTAATAAAAAGACTTATACAATTACAGTTACAAGAAGGGATGATACCTATTACCTAGATGATTTAGATGATGCGATTAGTGCTTCTAAAGAAAATATTGTTATTACTTTAAAAGAGAATGATATTTTAACAAGGGATCAATTACAAAAGATAAAGAAAGCTAATAAACCGGCTTACTTTGTAATGAAAAAAGATAGTAAGACTCTTTATTCTTGGATGATTAATAGTAAGAATATTGGTAATCAAGACGCTATTAAGATGGATTTATACTTTAGTGCTAGTGACAAGAACACTTTAGAGAAGTTAACTGATTATCGTGAAGGTATTTATTTAAACTTTTCTCATAGTGGTACTGTTCCTAAAGATACTGTATTAAGAGTATATGTTGGTGATAAATATAAAGATGGTGATATGTTACATTTATATTTCTTAAAAGATAATGAAATTACTTTTATGAAACAAGAAGTAGAAGTATCTAATGGATATTCTGAGATCACTATTGATCACTGTTCTGATTATTTCTTAACTAAAGCTACTATTAGTGGTGATGCTGTTAAGATGCAGTCTGAGACTAATATTATTCCATTAATAATAATGGTAATATTAGTAGTATTAATAATATGTGTATTGATTGCGATTGTTATTAAAAATAGTTCTTCTAATACTGAAGAAAAGCAAGAGGCACAAAAAGAAAAGACAGCTAATAATGTTGAACAAAACAATCAAGTACAAGGAACAGTTGAGAATAATGCTGTACAAAATAATCAAAATACTGAAGTACTCGATGATAATCAACAAAATAATAATCAACAATAAAACTTATCGAAAGATAAGTTTTTTATTGTGTTTTTAGCTTTTTAATCATATAATTTGTCCAAGGAGGAGTATTTATGTATATTAGTGATATTTCTAATAAGATAGATAAGTATGATTGTGATTTAGAAAAAAGAGTTTTTGCTTCTTTAGACAAATTAAAGATAAAATATGAAGGAGTAAAAAATGATGTAGCTAAATCTATGGATGAGTGTATTGAGATTAGTAAGAAATTAGGTGAAGAAGTTAGAAAGACTGTTGTTGTTTGTAATAGACAGAAAACTAATTATTACTTAGTTGTTCTACCAGCTGATAAGAGATTTGATACTAAAACATTTGCTAAAAACATGGGATGTGCTAGAGTATCTTTTGCTCAAGAAGAAGATATGTTAAAAATACTAGGTGTTACTTATGGTAATGCTTCTGTTATGAGTGTTTTAAATGATAAGGATAATATCGTACAAGTAGTCATTGATAAAGAGATTATGGACTCTACATATTTTGCTTGTAATACAGGAATTAATACTACTCATATTAAAATTACTACTAGCGATTTAATTACTTTTCTTAAAGAAGAAAATCACGAAGCTAAGATTATTGAATTATAAAAAGTAAACATTAAGTTTACTTTTTTAATTTCTTTATTTTTTCTAATTCTTTTACATCATAATACATAAATTCTAAATTATCTATTATTTTACTTATATGATAATGTCCACAATACCACTTCTTATAATCTATATTCTCTTCTATTTGATCTAGAAAGTATTCCATATTATTATCTACTAAATCTTGGTCTATTCCTTCTATAAAGGCTTCTCTTGGTATATATTTATATGGACATGTATGAGTTAATACATAATCTACTTGTTTGCCCTTTACTTTATTAAAAATCTCTTCTTGTTCTGTACTTGATAATTGTTCATCTTTAAACCACTGTAAATTATTTCTTAAACGGTAATACTTATCTACAGAGTAAGCTCCACCAATTACTAGAAAAGAATTATCTTCAATATTATATATTTCTCCATTTTTAGCAAAGATAAGATTTGGATATTCTTCTTCTATATATACTTTGCCATTGAATCTATCAATTTCTTGATAAGTATTAATATTTTCTGGTCTTTCTTCATGATTTCCTTGAATAGAAATAATAGTAATACCTAGATTGTTTAAGAATTCTTTTTTCATAGAATCTATGGTATCCAAATAGTAATTAATTCCAGCATCTCCTAATATTATTAACTTAGTATCTTTATTCTTAGGTAATGTCGGTACTAATAATCTGGTAAATGTACCATGAGTATCACCAGTTAGAAATATCATTATGAGTCTCTTTCTAATATTTTAGTATTTATAAATATTCTTTTGTTATCATAGTCAATAGTTGCTTCTGCATCATATGGAATAAGAGCTCTTGGTACAGAGTGACCAAAATTAACATTATATAATATTGGTGTATCTATATCTTTAAATACTTTTTTATAGATATCTTTATATTCTTCATAGTAAGTTTCATCTATTGGTTTTCCAACTATTATTCCTTTTACTGAGTGGATTATTTCTTTTTCTTTGAATAAGTTTAATATTTGTTCTAATTTCTCTGGGTGCATCTTTTCTTCACTTGTTTCTATAAATAGTATTTTTTCTTGCCATTCTTCTTTAGTTGGTAAAATATTATATTTTTCTGTTATTTCTTTTTCATTACTATATCTTTCTCCAGTCATTGCGTCATATATACTTTCTATACATCCACCAAATAGTTTTCCTGTTACTTTTCCACTACCATTTAGGACTTCATAACCATGTTCTTCTTTATGTACTTTTCTTGGTGTATTTAATTGTTCTTCGCCATAGCTTTCTCTATCACTATACCAAATAGGACTAGATCTTATTTCATAATTATCTTCTTTAAAGAATCTTTCAAATGATTCTTTGGTATATGGTAACATTTCTTTATCTAATTCTGCTAAATCTACCATGAAACATGGTCCATAGAAAGTAGATAAACCTAGTTTATTTAATGTTAAATGATTCATTGTTGTGTCTGAGAATCCTGTGAATATTTTAGGATGTTTTTTTACTAATTCAATAAATTCTTCATCTTCTAATAGATATGGTATAGTCTTATATGTATCATCGCCACCTATTGCACATATGATTGCTTTTATCTCATCATCTTTAAAAGCTGTTTTTAGATCACTAGCTCTTTCTTCAGGATGATTAAATAGATAGTCCATATCTTTTAGCGAATTAGGCATAATTACTGGTTCTAAACCAAATTCTTTTAATCGTTTAATTCCTAGTTCTAATTCATGCTTTACAAATGGCATACCTAGAAGGCCTCTAGATAAAGAGACAATTGCTACTTTATCCCCTTTATGTAATACTTTTGGAATCATATTCTTCACCTCTAAATATATTATAACAAATATGTATAAAAAAATGTAAACTCATAGATAATATAATTATTTTAATGTTTTTTAGTATATTAAATGATAAAATAATTATAGTAGGTGATTATATGGAAGAATATAAAGTATCAGATTATTCTATCTTTAATAACGCAATTAGTACTACTTCTAAATTTAATGAATCTGTTAAGGCTGTTCAAGATAAAGTCAATACTTGCAAGACTAAGTTAGGTGATGAATCTATTTTTATGGGGCCTATATGTGATGCTTGTATTAAGGCTGCGACTGGTGTTGATGGATTATTAGCTGTATCAATGGCTAACTTTTCTACAATAGCTGACTATTTGAAATCAGCTGCGGAAGCATATATGAATGGTGATAGTGCTGCGATGACTAAAGTCCTAACACTTGATAAAGAAGGAAAGTTAAAGATTGTAGAAGGTGGAGAAAATGGTACAACTTCTGATGGTGTGGCGGTTGTTACTATCGACCAAGTACAAAATTGTCAAAATGTTCAAGAATATTTGGACTTAGTAATGCCTATATATAGTTTTTATGCTAAAAAATATGGTATTAAATATCCTGGTGTTTTAGCTTTACAACCAGTACATGAACATAGTGCTCCAACTGGTATTCATGCTCAGAGTGCTGTTGAAGATAACAACTTAGGTGGATTAAAATATGGAGATAGCATTCCAAATGCTACACCTGGTTCATATCCAAGTGATGGTACTGGTGGACAATATTCACACTTTAATAATATAACTGAATACGTAGAAGCTGCATGTTGGAATATTGCTCAAGGTGATTATTACCATGATGCTATGGCACAGAACAATATGGAAGATTTTGCTACTACAATGATTAATACTTGGGTAGGTCATCCAGATAATTATGGTCCTAGTGTTGTAGATGAATATAAAAAATATGGATTAGATAAATATGAATTATAAAAGAATTACAAATAATGTAATTCTTTTTATTTTGAATGATAAATTCTATTAGTAGCTTCATTATATGTTTCTACTACTATGTCACTTGATAATTCTTGATGGTTTAACATAATATATTCTTTTATTAAATTGAATTTTTTAATTAATTCGTCATTTTGAATTATTTCTCCATTATACCTTAATTCATTACCTTCTAAGAAATCTTCTTTTTCATCGATGAATGATTTATCTGTTCTTCTTTTTATATTATTTTCTATAAAGGTATCTACAAGAGATTTTTCTTCTTCATTTAATGCTACTTTTCCTAATACTCTTTCTTCTCTTTGTACTTCTTTTGATATAGCGATTCTTATTTCTGTACTATAATCATCTGATATTTTGAATTGATAAGATAAGTATCCTACCTTGCCAAATCCATATTTATTATATGATAACATTTTATATCCCCCATTCATTTAATTATACGGATCACATAATTGTTTTTTATAATAAGACTATTTTATTCAAATTGCAACAAATAATTAAAAAAAGAAGTAAATACTTCTTTTTATCTAGCTTTTAATGTTATATGTTGTGGGATACCATCTTTATATATTTGCTTAACGTCACCTTGGATTAATGGTTTTAGATAATCTATTAGTTCTTTCTTTACATAATTATTATCAACATCTATCCATTCTAGTGGAATCTTCTTTTCTATATTAGCAATCTTATGGATATCATCAAACACTTTATATTTTACTTTATATGGATTATTAGATATTCTTTCCATATAAACCATTTTTCCTGACTGACCATTGTATGCTAAATCAGCACCTTTCATTCCACATCTATAGGCTTCATTTAAATCTGTTTTAGATGCTAGGTGAGCAGAAGCTCTTTGTAATGTAGATAATGTTAGTGCTCTTGTTTTTACTTTTAATTTATCTTTTATTAATTTACATAACATTTCAGCACTACCAACTAATTCTTTATGACCAAAAGAGTCTACTAATAAATGTGAGTCTTGTAGTTCACAAAGGTATTTTCCATCTTCAGTTTTTATCCCTTCAGATACTGCTATTACTATAGATGATTTTTTCTTTAATAATTCTTTGGTTTCTTCTATGAATGTGTCTAAATCAAAAGGAATTTCTGGTAAGTAAATAGCGTCTACTCCTGTACAAGATTCATCTTTAGCTAAAGCTGCAGCAGCTGTTAACCATCCAGCATGTCTTCCCATTATTTCTACTACTGCTACTATTGGTTTTGTATCACCATAACAATTGTTATCTTGGATTACTTCTCTTAATGTTGTAGCGATATATTTACAAGCACTACCAAAACCAGGACAATGATCAGTTATAGGTAAATCATTATCTATTGTTTTTGGTACTCCTATAAAGTTTTGTTTTTTCTTATTCATTGAAGCATAATCAGATAAACTTTCTACAGTATCCATTGAATCATTTCCTCCAATATAGATAAATGAATCAATAGCATACTTATCTAAAATATCAAAAATCTTTTCATAAGTATCTTTGTGTTCTTCGATACTTCCTAATTTAAAACGACATGTTTGTAAAAAACTTGATGGAGTTCTCTTTAGAAGTTCTAAATTTTCTTTATTATTAAAATACTCATCTAAGTCTATTATTTTTTCTTGTAATAGTCCTTCTATACCATTTACCATTCCATATACTTTGTTGAAACCTTTTTTCTTTGCTTCATAATAAACACCGGCTAATGAGCCATTAATTACTGATGTTGGACCACCTGATTGTCCTACTATTAAATTCTTCATTTTATCACAACCTTCAAGAGTTAATTATATATGAAAATTGGCAATATGTATATTCTTTTTTTAATAAAAATTAAAAACTCTCATATTGAGAGTTTATTCTGTTTTTCCTAATAAGCATCTTATTTTTTCTGGAGCTTCTGAATAGGCAATGTTTTCCTTAATACTTCGTTCTGTTAAGTCAGATAACTTTGTTAATTTTGCTACTCCATAATTATTGTCACTTATTTTAACACTATATTCAAATTCTTCAGTTACTTGTCTTTCTACTCTTATATATCCTTTTATATCATTATTCCATGGTGATTTTGATACATTTAGTAATTTAGCGTTTTTTTGAGCTACTGATTCTCCTTCGGTTGTATCAATTTCAATATAAAAAGTTGTAGGTTTAATTAAAGCATCATCATTACATGAAAATTCTTTTTTAGTTAGATATGGCTCCATTTTCTTTGTATATCCTGTGATCATTTTAATCATAGTTGCTTTTTTATCATCAGATTTTGTTGTTTCCCCTTCAGTATTTTGACTTGATGTTTGGCCATTTAAATCTACTTTTTTATTGGCACCTGAAATAAAGTAAAAACCTAAGACACCTACTATTAATACTAACATTATTATGACAATAGAAGAATTGTTCTTTTGTAAATTATCTTGATTGTTTTTCGGTGGTTCTTCTTCTTTTTTTGGTGGTTGTGGATCATAAACTGGAATTTGTGGCTGCTGAATTGGTTGTTGTGGTGTTTCTGGTTGAGTTGGTATTTCTGGTTGTGGAACAACAGTAGTGTCTTCTTGTTTTTCAATTTGAGGTTCTGGTTGAGGAATCTCTTTTTGTTGTTGTTGATTATTCACTTGAGAAACACTTTCATTTGTTTCAGTTCCAAACATTTCTGTTAAACTTGTATTGTTATTTTGCTCATTATTCATACAATCATTCCTTTTTATCATTTCCTATAATTACTTTTCCATCTAAATTGCATATATAACAGTCTTCTAACCTTGATTTAATATAGTTTAAGGCTTCTATATCGTTTTCTATTTTTCTGCCTACAAATACCCCGTTTATTAGTCTTGCTGGCAAACCAAACATAATTGCTGACTCTCTATCGGTAGTTGAGGCATTTCTATTAAATCTATCTATATCTATAAACTTATCTACATATCTATAATCTAAGAATGGTGTAATTGTTTCTCTATCAAAGTCTATATTCCAAACATCATTATAAGCCATTTCTTTAGCATATTCTGACTCCATATTTAATATAAAGGCTATTTGTCTTTTATTAGATACTAGACTAGGAATAAAGCTTACTTCTTTTGTCTTATCTCCCCAATATGACCATATTTCATCATTATCATTAATTTTTTCTGTTACTTCATCAAATTTATGATATGGAATTAACTTACTTTCTAGTTTTGATCCTGGTCCTCGTCCAAGACTATAAGTTATAGTAAAACCACTATACTCATTTATGTAGTCTTTTAATAACTTATCTTCTTGTATATTCCACATACCTACACTATTACATATCTTATTAGATCTTTGTTCATCGCTAAAGTCAACTGCTATGAAGCCATTATTAATCGTATAATCAAAGTTCTCTAGTTCCCCAAATATACCATGAATAAATGTTCCTTTCTTTAGTAATACATTATCTCCAATAGCATATTTTGTCTTGCTTATTTCATGTTCTTGATAAAACAATTCTACTTGTTTTAATAGTATTTCTTTTGTTTTATCATTAAATCTGTTATTAATAATATTTATATATTTTTCTTTATCTGTCATATTGTTTCTCCTATTGAGTATATATTTAGTAATAAAAGCACTAAAATAGTGCTTTTATTATTAGTTTTGATTGTATTTTACTTTATAAGTTTTACCACTTATAGATTCTGTAGTACTAGCAATAGTTGCTTGTTGATCTGAAATTGCTCCTGAAATAGCATCAGTTATACCTCTAATCTTTCCATCATAGAAGTTTAATACATCAGTATTAACAATTCCATGTGTTTCTCCTTGAACAATAGGATTAGTTGTATTAATATTTCCATCTTTGGTACCAATAATTAATGTTCCTTCATTACCTATTGCTGCTTTATTACTATTAACTATTGTTCCTGAATAGATATATACAGTTCCACCGCTTAAGTTGTTTATGGTTGATCTATCTAGACTAGAGTCTGTTGCTGGACCACTTGCTTGTGATGAAAGATAGGCATTTCCTGTAATTACTACAGTTGCATTAGCAGTATTATATATTGCTTGTTTTTCTCCTGTTGCGGTTATAGTTGTTCCATCTATAGTAACGTGTCCTCCACTATTATTATTGATTGCTGCGGCATTACCAGAAGTTGCTTTGATTGTTCCATTTATAATTCGCATAGTAGCACTATTTTCAATAATACCAGCATTTGCATTAGTATTACTTATTGTATGTCCATTTAGATCAAGTATGATATTTTGACCTGGTTTTGTAACAAAACTAGTTGGGAAATCGTATAGTATTTCTACAGTTGTACTAGTTCCATTTGTTGGAATAGAGTTTATTGCTGTTTGCATATTATTATACTCTACACCATTTATTCTACAATAGACAATCTGTCTCCATTGAGCATAGAATGTGTCACTACTATTGATTATAGTATCTGCAGTTATTTCAGTTCCTCCACTTTGTGATGTAAACCAACCAAGTAGTTCATAACCATTTCTATTAGGTACTGGTAATGTACCTATTCTATTACCCACTTCAATATTTCTAGTTGTTTCGGTTAATGATCCTCCATTTGGAACAAAAGTTACCATTACACCATGAGATAAATAATTTGTTTTATAATTGTTTCCATCTATTGTTTCTTCAGCAAATACAACATCATAATTAGCTTCTACGTTATCAATCAAATTAGAATTATTGGTTGGTTCAGTTATTCCTTTTAATATTCCATTAAAGAAATCATATTTTTTATTATTATAACTATTAACTCCATAGACTGCCCCTTGAATTATAGGATTAGTTTTATCTGGATCATTATCTTCTATACCAATTGTTAAGTTACCATAGTTACTTAATCCTGATTCATTAGTAGAAACAATAGTTCCACCTAATATAGTCATAGTACTATTTGCTTGATTTTGAACAGCAGATCTTTGTGTTGCGGCAGATTCTAAATAAGCAGTTCCACTTATTTCAACAGTTCCACCATTATTATATAAGGCTTGTCTGCCACCACTCATTAGTATTTTTCCTCCGCTCATTTTAATGATTCCACCAGATTGATTGTTAACAGCTCCTTGAGTTGGGGCATCTGATACAAATTTTCCATTACTTATTTTTATAGTACCTCTATTTTCCATAATAGGATTGTTTCCTGAATTACTGATTGTATAATTATTAAGATTGAAATTAATATTTTGGTTTGCGACAACAGATAATTTCTCACTTGTATTCCTTAATAATTCTATTGTTTTTTCGACATTATCTTTTGGCACAGCTGCTATAGCAGCTTGTAAGGTGTCAAAATAATTATCTCCTATTCTAGCCACTTTATCTGATATATCAAATTTAAAATTAATATAAGAATTTAAAACATTATTAGTAATATTAGTTAGTGAATCAATATATTTAAATGTTATTGTAAATTCTTTTTCTTCATTTGGATTTAGTGTATCACCAGATGTTATTCCATTAACTATAAATTCTATATCTGTATTGTCATAACCTACGTCTGTTGAGTAAATAGCATCATTATATGAAGCTATCGTATTACCATTATTTCTTACTTTTATTTTGTAGGTTATTGAAGAATCCAAAGTTTGACCTAGAGTAATGGTACTATTCATTAGTGTTAAATAGGGGTCTTCAATTGTTGAGTCTTCTTCTAAAGCATTAACACTTGATTGATATATAATGCTTTTTATTACTACTGTTTTAGCTGGTACTGCAGTTGCTAAACCTTCAACACTTAGGTCTACTTCAGTTATTTGGGCGTAGCCAACACCTAAAAACAAGCAACCAATAATAATAAACAATAATAATTTAGCATTAGTCTTATTTATTATAGCAATTGTTTTCCTTATAAAAGTTTTCAATATATCACACCCTATAATATACTACTACTCTATTTTACATTATAGCATATTTACTAATTATTTAATAGCATTGGATTAATAATTGAATAAAAAAAAGACTATTTAAGCCTTTATTTATTTATCTTTTTAGATCTTTACATGTATCTAATACTATGTTTTTTAATATTTCACTATTATCTATGTCTTCTACAAGATACATTGGTTTAGCACCTTCATATGGAATTGATTCTGACATATTATATTCTTTATTACTATTTACTATTTTTACAAGTAATCTATCATCATATATGCCACCAAATAATAAACCATTATAATAAAGTAGATATTCTCCCATCATAGCTTTATATGTTATTTTATCTAATATACTTAATTGTTCTAAAACAAAATCTCTATATTCTTTAGTAGTAGCCATAATATCAACTCCAGTCTTGATTATATCATATTTATTTTTTTATATTGAAAAAGGTATCTAATTCATGTTTTTTTTTACATTTTTTCAAAATAATAGACATTCTCAGGTAATTGTAATTTTTCAAATGTTCTCTGCTTTATATATTTGCCACCAATATGTTTATAGAATTCGTTTGATGGATTTCCTACTAAACAACCAATAATCATTTTATCGTAGCCCATACTTTTTAATTCATTTATTCCTGCTTCAATTAATTTTTTACCAAATCCATATTCTTTATATCCATTGATTATATATACAGCATGAATTTCACCACAATTATCATAATCATTTTCATCACTTGAACCAACATTTATAAATCCGACTACTTTATTATCAACTTCTAAAACATATTGATGATTTTCTTTGGCATTAAATTTGTTATAAGAGTTTTTAGCTCTTTCTTCCTCATTATTATATAAATTATCTAAAAATTCATCTTGTACTATTCCTCTATAGGTTTCATTCCAAGCAACCGTTACTAAATGAGCAACAGTAGCACAATCATCTTTAGTTTTTTTTCTAATATTATAATTCATAAGTTCAGCTCCTATAATTATTATATCAAAAAAAGACTGTTTCCAGTATTTTTCAGGGTATCTAAAAAGACATCTATAATTGCAAATAAAAAAGCCCTTATTTTATGGGCTTTTAACTACTTACCATGACATTGCTTGTATTTCT
>JAEEGL014481533.1_pt1 | contig 21232 bp, 19 predicted proteins | sample 9134231 | NCBI WGS metagenome assembly JAEEGL01 (sample SAMN16246548, study PRJNA631951) | gut metagenome | biome: gut microbiome; feature: rumen; material: fiber-attached | host: Bos | place: Iran: Karaj | collected 2018-10 | reverse complement strand
GATTTCATCGGGGATTTCCGTATCGAAGATGAGTGCATAGAAACGCGATAGATGACTAACATCATAGAGGAAATACTGCTCCAATTCTGCATCGCTCAACTCGAAACGTCGGCGCAATCTGACACGCGTGTCGTTGGTTTGTCTCACCAACATCGCATCTGCTCCGCGCTCCTTCAGCAAGTAATCGGTCTTGGCAAAGTCGCCTCCGAAGTTGATTTGCGTGTCGCTGGTCAACTGGTTAAGGCAACGTTTGAAGCATTGTCCCATGATGTCGTAGGCCCTGCGATATTGGGGGCGCTGACGAACGGCACTAAGCAAGGCACCAAAGAAATCGGGGGCTCCCTCAGGCACATAGCCCGTAGAAGCGCTGGCGAAGTGTTCCTCGCTCGCCTGTTTTCCTTTCTTCTGGTTGTGTGAATGTTTTCTTTGCTGTGCCATTATACTATTTCGTGGCCTCCCGCCATACTATTCTTCCGCCTCCCGCCATACTATTGCGTGGGCAGTCGCCATACTATGCTTCGTGCGCATACAATATATCCTTGTTTCTGCTACAAAGTTAAGCCTTTTTCTTTATTTCCATAAGATTTAGCGCTCAAAATTTGGTTCGTTTCTCTGAAAAATCCGTACCTTTATGGCGGAAAACGAGTAAATATGAAGCGAATCGTATGGTTTTTACTGCTCGCATGCAGTTTTGCGGCGAGTGCAGAGGCTAAGAAACTGAAGCCGAAGGTGGTGCGACTTGAGACCACAGCTGGCGTGATTAGGGTGGAGCTGAGCGATGAGACGCCCCTCCATCGCGATAACTTCTTGCGCTTGGTCAGCGAAGGACGGCTCGACAGCACGCTTTTCCATCGCGTCATCAAGGATTTTATGATTCAGGGCGGTGACCCTGATAGTCGCGTGCACAAGGCAGACGACGGACAAATCCTTTCGCCCTCACACGACAAACCTTTGGGCGAGGGCGATGTAGGCTACACGCTTCCTGCCGAGTTCCGACTGCCTTGGCTCTATCACGTCAGGGGCGCTTTGGCGGCAGCTCGCGAGGGCGATGACGTGAACCCCGAAATGCGCAGTTCGGGCAGCCAGTTCTACATCGTTTATGGCAAGTCGTGGGGCGAGTATTCCCTCGGTAAGGTCAGGGGCATGCTCAATGACAAGGGCATCGAGATGAACCGCGACATGTGGGATGCCTATCTGCAGCACGGCGGCGCGCCACACTTGGATGGCACCTACACTGTGTTTGGCCACGTCATTGACGGCATGAAGGTGGTGAAGCAGATACAAGCCACTCCGACGGACAAGGACGATCGTCCCATCGAAGATGTCATTTTGTTGCGGGCGGTGGTAGAGTAAATACTGTGCAAAATTCAGTGCCGCTCGGTATCGTCTCTTGCGTATTTGTATAAGGAAGGTGCAGACATTCTTTGCACCATGTTGAGTTGCTGGTTACACCAAGCGGTAAGTTCCGCCCACGAGCCTGCGGACGATGCCTTTCATTTCCAACTCGAAGAGGGTGCTGCTCAACTGAGCCACAGGCAGGTTTGTCTCTACGGTCAGTTGGTTGAGCTGCTTGCCTTCGCAGTCCTTCAAAGCTTCAAGAACGACAGTTTCATCGGGAGAAAGTTCCTCAAAGAGGTTGCGCTGCACGGGTTTCCTCTCGGCTTGCAAGGTTGCCCAACCCATGCTTTCCACAAACTCCTCGGCATTTGTCAACAAAGCTGCGCGGTTGTCGCGAATCAAATTATTGCAGCCTGCCGATGACGCATCGCTTACCCGTCCGGGAACCGCAAAGACATCGCGCCCGTAGTCTTCCGCAATTCGGGCGGTGATGAGGCTGCCTCCCTTCGATGCCGATTCGACGACAATGGTGGTATCCGCCATACCTGCGACAATGCGATTACGTGCCACGAAGTTCAACTTCTCGGCGGTACTTTGACTCATAAACTCAGTTAGCAACCCACCCTGCGAAAGCATTTCGATGGCCGTCTGGCGATGTATGCGCGGATAAATCTGGTCGAGACCGTGTGCCAATACGCCGATGGTGGGCAAACGATGGGCAAGTGCCTGACGATGGGCATTGATGTCGATGCCATACGCAAGTCCGCTCACAACCAAAGCATCGGGCACCAAGGCTGCAAGGTCACGAAGGAAACGCTGACAGAAAGTTTTGCCGTATTCCGTAGCCTTGCGCGTTCCGACAATACTCAGGATATGCCGACTATTGAGGTCAACTGTGCCTCGATAATAAAGTAGTATGGGGGCATCCAGACACTCGCGCAGTCGGGCAGGGTAGTTCAGGTCGTCCTGTCCAATGACTTGTATGTGATTGCGTTCCGCAAAACGCAGCTCCTCCTCAGCACGTGGGAGCTGAGCTTCCATTTGAGTAACAAGGTTGACGAGGCGTTCGGAGGCTTCAGGCACAATGTCTCTAAGGTTGTGCCGCGCCTCAAACAAAACGGTGGCAGAACCTGCCGATTCCAGCAGTTGACGTTGCACTTGCGACTGATAGGGCAATATGCGGGTTAGGGCTATAAGGTAGATTAAATCCATAGAACTCGTCCTCAACTTCCCACTTAAGGCAAGCGGAGTAAAACGGGAAAAGTATGTTGATTATTTATACATTATATATAATATAAGGCATCACGCATTATGAATTATGCATTTTGCATTATGAATTATGAACTTCCAGAAGTTGGTCGAGCTCGGGGCATCCCATAGCGAGTTTGCCATTAATGATGGTGGCAAGCACCACCTGAACACGGCATGAAAGACGCTCATCGCTTGCACGTATGATGTCTTGGTTAAAGATGTATTTCACCTTGTCCTTCTCCACTTGTGACCGCACGATGAATTCATCGCCGCTGCGCAAAGGTATCTTGTAGGAAAGTGTAATGCGTGCCACCACTACATCGATGCCGCGCTCATGCAGGTCGGCAAAGGAAACGCCCAGGGAACGAATCAGTTCGTGGCGTGCATGCTCTGTGTAGTGCTGATAGTTGGCATTATTGACAATGCCCTGAAGGTCGCATTCATAATCGCGCACCTTCATGCGAATTTCGTGTGTCATAATCGGGAACTTAGGTATTCGTAACCAAAACTGCACCGCAAGCAATCGCGACGGTCGCAGTATTGTCGCTTGAGTTGGATGAGTGCCTGACTGTCAGCGGCGGTGCTAACCTTCAGACCACAATCTGCCCACTGACGCATGATGTAGTTCTTTTCGGCAGGTAGTTGGCGCAGCAACTCCAATGCCTTTTCACGCAAGTCCCAGTTGTCGTGACTCATCGCGTGGGCATACAGCACAGGCACCACTGTATTTATTATAATCAGATTTTGGGAAGCCTGACTCAGGTGCAACTCCCGTTTCTCGATGGGGCAACCGAACATCAAGTGCTCATTCCAATAGGCAGAGGTGGTGGCAGTCAGTAGTTTGCGTAGTTGATTCAGTGGCTCTTCCGACATCGCGGCATCGAGCAGCCGAGACAAGTTAACTTGTCCTTTGTGGTACATCCACGCCAGTTCTGCCAATCGGATGTGGGGAAAGTTCTGAGGCCTCAGGCGCAGGTATTTCCATTGCTGGTAAGGCATGATGGCACTCAAGTTAAAGAGTCGACGTTGGTAAGTAAACTCCTTGCGCAAACTCAGGAAGTATTCGTCCCACATGCCTTGTTCCGCAGAATTGGGCGGCAGGCTGGCAGCCTCCAAAAGTCCAGCCATACCGAGGAAGACTGCCTCTATCTGGAAGAGTTCATCGCGATGCTTGCCCAATCTATCTAAAGGAATGCGGTGCGCCCATGTCTCGAAGGCATCGCCGTTGATGCCGAACCCGAAGTTGCGGGCCAAGGTGATGAAGAGTGTCTGCTCCCAGTCGCCATTTGTCTGTTGCAGGCGATGTTCCACCTGACGACGGCGTTCTTCCATGCGTTCCACCACAAGGGTGTCCATCCAGGAATGGATCTTGAAGATGTCAATGTCGGGGATGATGCGATAGCAAAGAGGATAGTCCTCGGTCTTTTGCAGTGTTTCGTAGCGCATACTGAGGTCGGCTGGAATGTCCAACTGCAGTTGGGGCAGTCGCTTGCCTGAGGTGGTTGTCACCTCCGTGTCGATGACCGATGCCACATGCAATATAACACTGTCATAGGCTTCGTCACTGTCATGTCCGTGCCGAAACCAGTCGCTGGAGCGCAGATGTATCTCCACATTGCCTGCCCACATGGTTTCTCCAATGCGCACTTTCGCGTTGAAAAAGTCCGGACCTTGGTTCGTATTGGCCAAACCTGGGTCAATGATTTCCACCTCCTGTCCGTCGGTGGTTAGGAGAGCCCGTAAGGGCAGCATTTTATGTTTCCAGATGTAGTGAAGTAACTTCTCCACGCTTTTATTCTTAAAAATATGTAACAAAAGTACACTTTTTCGTTGATATTCCCTATCTTTGCAGAAATTTTTAATACAAACACATGAAAATAGCATTGATAGGCTACGGCAAGATGGGGCACATGATAGAAGAGATTGCCCTCAGTCGTGGTCATGAGATTGTTTCAATCATTGATATTGACAACCAGCAGGACTTTGACAGTCCCGAGTTTCGTAGTGCCGATGTGGCAATAGAGTTTACGGCTCCCCATGTAGCGTACGACAATTACCTGCGTGCCTTCCAACATAATGTGAAGGTGGTAAGCGGCAGTACGGGTTGGCTCAAGGAACATGGCGATGACGTTCGCCGCATGTGCGCGGAAGAGGGTAAGACCCTTTTCTGGAGTTCCAACTTCAGTTTGGGCGTCACGATATTCCGTGCCGTCAACCGCTATCTGGCAAATATCATGAACCGCTTCGAGGACTATCGTCCCACGATGGAGGAAACGCATCATATCCACAAACTCGACCACCCCAGTGGCACCGCCATCACATTGGCCGAGGAACTGGTGGCAGAGGTGGACCGCCTGAGCGGATGGAAGTTCGGACTATTGACACAGCCCGACGGCAGTGTGGAAGGCAGTGCCGAGGTGCCTGCCGACCAATTGCGCATCGATAGTGTGCGCCGCGACGAGGTGCCCGGCATACACAGCATCACCTGGAACTCCGATGCCGACCAGATAACCATCACCCACGATGCACACAGTCGTCGCGGTTTTGCACTCGGAGCTGTCCTTGCGGCAGAATACACGGCACAGCACACCGGACTGCTGACCATGCAAGATTTGTTCAACTTCTAACAAAGACCTTTAGAATAAGACCCTAAAATATAGAATATGAAAAGACTTGACGAACATAAACGCACTTGGAAAGACTGGGCCTATGGCATTGTGCTCAGCCTGTTGTTGATTGCTTTCCTCATCTGGATTCGTGCTTCGTGGTGGGGCTACCTCACAGTACCTTTTGTTTTTGACGCCTATGTCACTCGCAAGGTGAACTGGGGTTGGTGGAAGGAACTCGAGAACCCAGTGACACGCACCATCATGAGTTGGGTCGATGCCATTGTGTTTGCCTTGGTGGCTGTTTACTTCGTCAACATCTACATCTTCCAAAACTACACCATCCCCTCAAGTAGCTTGGAGAAGAGCTTGCTTGTGGGCGACTATCTCTATGTGTCGAAGACGTCATACGGACCGCGTGCTCCCATGACTCCACTCTCCATGCCCCTTTGCCAGCACACGCTGCCCATCGGTGGTGTGAAGAGTTACATCACAAAGCCACAGTGGAAGTACAAACGCATTTCGCCCAAGCCTGTGAAGCTCAACGACATTGTGGTATTCAACTATCCTTCGGGCGACACAGTGGCTCTCAATCAGCAAAATGCCGACTACTATACGCTTTGCTATATGTATGGTCAGCAAATCTATGAACAGAACTTTGGTCCTGATGAACTGGACAGCATGGACGCATTGGCTCGTCGCCATCGTTTTGAACAGTATTATGAAGTTGGACGCAATTTCATCAAGCAGAACGAAACGAATGCGCAATACCAATATAGTTTTGGTGAGGTAGTTTGGCGACCCGTCGACCGTCGTGAGAATTATGTCAAACGTTGTGTGGGCCTGCCCGGACAGACGCTGCAAATCAAGGACCGCATCGTGTATCTTGATGGCAAAGCCAATAAGGAACCCGACAATGTGCAGTATAATTACCGTGTGGAACTGACAGGCCGACTTCCTGAGGATTTCATCAAGGAGATACGTCTGTCGTTCGACGACCTGCGCACGCTGTATCAACAAGGCTATTGTCCGTTGACTAAAAAGATGAAGGAGGCAATGGAGGCGCGTCCCGACCTGGTGAAGAAGATTGAACTGATGCCCTCCGATGAAGACCGCCCACTCTATCCCCTCAACGGCAATAAACACTGGACCTGTGACAACTATGGTCCCATCTGGATTCCGGCCAAGGGCGCCAGCATCACGCTCAACCTCGACAATCTGCCCATCTACGAACGGTGCATCAAGGAGTATGAGGGCAATACACTTGAGGTCAACGCTCAGGGCGACATCATCATCAATGGTGAGAAAGCCACATCCTACACCTTCCAAATGGATTACTACTGGATGCAGGGCGACAATCGCCACAACTCTGCCGACTCGCGTTACTGGGGCTTTGTGCCCGAGGACCATATTGTGGGCAAACCCATCATGATATGGTTCTCTAAGGACAAAGACTACGGAGCCTTCGATGGTGGCATTCGCTGGGAGCGTCTGTTCCGTTGGGTGGACAATATAAAATAGAAGACCCCTACCCCCAACCCTCCCCGAGGGGAGGGAGTATATACTGGCATAAATATAAGATATTCGCAGTGAACAGGTTGCAAAAGGAAGACGTAACCTCTTCCCTCCCTGACAGGGAGGGGCTGGGGGTGAGTCTGTTTCCTTCTTATTATCTTGCGCCCATTTCGTACTATGCCCGCATGGCGAAGTGCGATACCTATCGCATTGACATGGACGAACCCTACCGCAAGCAAACGTTGCGAAATCGTTGCTATATCGCCTCACCGAATGGTCCATTGGCTTTGACCATACCTGTGGTGAAGTTTGTGCCTTTCCATGCACCTATGCGCGACATTCGCATCAGCGATCACGGCAACTGGCGCCATCTCCATTGGAATGCCCTCCAAAGTAGTTATGGTCGCACCCCCTTCTTCGAGTTTTATGCCGATGACTTTGCACCTTTCTATGAAAAGAAATGGGAGTTCCTTGTCGATTACAACCAAGCCCTGCAAGAGAAAGTTTGTGAACTAATAGGCATGAATTCACTCCCTCACTCCCTCCCTTCACCCTTCACCCTTCACCTTTCACCCTTCACCCTTCACCTTTCACCCTTCACCTTTCACCCTTACTACCAACTCTTCTCCGACCGCCACGGCTTCATGCCCGACCTCTCCATCGTTGACCTTCTGTTCAATATGGGGCCGGAAAGCATACTATACCTTAATAATCTCCAATCGTGAATTTGTCAAATTGTGAAATACTCCAATTGGAAAGTGGTTTGCGCGTGATAGCCTGCCACCGTCCTGGTCAGGTCGTCTATTGTGGCCTGGCCGTCAATGCAGGCACGCGCCACCAGACCGACACGGAGTCGGGCATGGCGCATCTTGTAGAACACATGTCCTTCAAGGGTACTGAACGCCGACGTGCTTGGCACATACTCAATCGCATGGAAAGTGTAGGTGGCGACCTCAATGCCTTTACGGCAAAGGAACACACTGTTTACTATTGTTCTTGTCTTCGCCAACACTTCCGTCGTGCCCTCGATCTTTTGCTCGATATAACCCTGCATAGCACCTTCCCACAGCAACATCTTGAGCGCGAAGTGGAAGTAGTGTGCGATGAGATAGAGAGTTATAATGATTCCCCCTCGGAACTTATCTTCGATGATTATGAGGAACTTCTTTTCCAAAACCATCCTCTTGGCCGCAATGTGTTGGGCAATGCCGACCGCCTGCGCCAGTATCATAGCGAAGACCTCTTGGCATTTACCCACCGCCTCTATCATCCCAGTCGCATGGTGCTCTTTGTCTTAGGCGATTTCACACTGAAGGAAGTAGAGAAATCACTCAAAGGACTCACCCCCAACCCCTCCCTGTTAGGGAGGGGAGCAGATACTACTGCTTATAAAAAAGAAAATGTGACCACTCTCCTCCCTCGGGAGGGGCAGGGAGGTGGGGTTTCCGTTCGCTCCAAAGGAACCCATCAAGCCCATGTCATCATGGGCTGTCCTGCCTATCCACTCGGTGATGCCAGATGCCTACCTCTTCGATTGCTAAGCAACATCTTGGGAGGTCCAGGCATGAACTCCAGGCTCAATGTGTCGTTGCGCGAGAAGCACGGACTGGTATATACCGTGGAGAGTGTGCTTGCTCACTATACCGATGCGGGCGTTTGGACCACCTACTTTGGTTGCGACCCCTCCGATGTGGAACGTTGTCGCCGACTGGTGATTCGCGAATTGCAACGTTTGGTGGATGCCCCTCTGACAACCTCGCAATTAGAATCAGCCAAACGACAGATTAAAGGCCAGTTGGCCCTTTCGTGGGAAAATGGGGAGAATGTTGCAATTGGCATGGGTACTCGACATCTGCATGGATTGCCCCCCAAGACATTGGAACAGCTCTATGCCGACATCGACAGTCTTACCGCCACACAACTCTGGGACACAGCACAAGAGGTGCTCCGCCCCGAGAATCTGAAAACACTTATATATAAATAGGTATGAAAAAGGCTTCCTTGCGAGGAAGCCTTTTTCTTTATCTTTATGCCAGACATTGAGCGATGAATGCCTCCATCTCTGGGTAATGTTCTTCGATGCTCTTTAGCAAGTGGAACTGGTTGTTGGCGCGCACGAAGTTGTGTTCTTTGTACTGACACTTCCAGTACTTGTCGCCCGACAGGTAGTCCCATAGGAAACGTACACACTGCATGTAGGGGAAGAGAGCCGCTGCATAGGGCAGGTTCTCTATTTCCACAGGCAGCAGGAACGAACGTGCACTCTGCAGATAACCCTCGGTGAAAGCCTTGAAGATGTCCATACGGAAACCCACCGCCGACATGTCGGCATTGTCCTCAGCCACACAGTTCGCAGCTGTGCGCAGGAAATCCCCGTAGTCAGAGAAGATGAAGTTCGGCATCACCGTGTCAAGATCAATGACGCAGAGCACCTCATTCTTGTCGTTAAACATCATGTTATTCACCTTGGTATCACAGTGGCACACCCGCTTGGGCAATATACCTTCACGCCCCATGCGTTCAGCCTTTGTCATTTCGTGGGCACGAGCATCAATCTCCAGCAACAGACGTTGTACCTTTGGTTCTGACACACGTCCAACGGGGTCTTTCGACACCACCTCGCGTAATTGTTGCAGACGGAACTCCATGTTGTGGAAGTCCTTAATAGTCTCGCCCAACTGTACGGGAATGTCGGCAAGCATGGCCTGGAAACGACCGAAGGCACGACCTGCATCGCGACTCGATTCCGGGTCAACCGTTTGCTTTGTAATAGCATTAGGGATAAACACCATCAAGCGCCAATATGCATCCTCTCCTTGCCCTTCAACAGAAGGTGAAACCTTTAAGTAAAGAGGCGATTTCTGCTCCCCACCTTGAGTGGGGCTGGGGGAGGCTAGTGGTATGAAGCGCAGTACTTTGCGTTCGATGTCATCCTCACCTGCGGCTTCCAGCTTCTTGCGAATGTGCGTAGTCACAGCCTCAATGTTTCGCATCACCATGTCCACATCAGGAAACACATGATGGTTGACACGCTGCAACACATAATCAGGTTCCGAAGCTTCCGCCGTAATCACCTTGTACGTGTCATTGATAAGACCCTCACCTAGAGGTTTAATCCGTTCCACAGTTCCCGTAATCGCAAACTGCGAAACAATCGCTTTCAATAGATTTTCTTCCATGGTATTATGATTTTTAGGTTTATGAGGTCAAAGGTACGAATAAGCGAGTACAAAAACAAATTTATTTGTATTTTGTCGAGCGTGAGTACCTAAAACCGAAGGTTAAAGATAGTGCAAATTGAGTGCAAAACAAAAAAAATGAAATAAATTTTGCCAGAAGTGAATGAAAAGAAGCTAAGATTTGTTTTCATTCCCAACAAGTGAATTTAACGTTTCGTTAAACGTATAGGGTAGGCCCTTCATTTTTTGTTTTGCCGAGATGCCGCCTATCTTCAACGTAGTTAAAGTAGAATAAGTTTTTTGTTTTCGTTGCGACATGTTAAACCTTTAAACAGGACATAGTCCGATTAAACCTTTAAACTTTTAAACCTTTATTCGTTTTTGTCTTTTGTTTTTGTACGCAGTTCTGTTTTCGTAGTGACGCAGTCACGTTTCGTAGAAAGCCGTGCTTTCGTTTCGTCTTCGTAGGTTTTAAACCTTTAAACAGGACGCAGTCCAATTAAACCTTTAAACTTTTATTTCGTTCCGTTTCGTTTCTTCGAGCCGCTGGCTCAAAGATAAGCTACACCTCAGTTTTTAACATCTTCTGAACTAATTTTTAATTTTTAATTTTTAATTTCTAATTTAATGTTGTATCTTTACCCCGTATTTATCGCATGAAACAGCATTTCTTGGCCAATAATAGCCTCCAAACGCGCTGTAATCCTTTGAGAATCCGCGTTCTACACGATACTCGAAGCACTATGGGTGTGTATCTTTAGAAATATGGTAATAGATAATAATGACATCCTAATTTATCAACCCAATGATGAGTTGCGGTTAGAAGTTAAACTGTCTGAAGATACAGTTTGGTTGACGCAGGCCCAAATGGCAGAGCTATACGGTACATTACGACAAGCAATAACAAAGCACATCAAGAATATATACAGAAGCGAAGAACTTTATAAAAATGCAACATGTTCCATTTTGGAACTAGTTCAACATGAAGGAAAGAGAATGGTTCGACGTAATGTTGAGTTCTATAACTTGGATGTAATCATTTCAGTGGGTTATAGAGTGAACACCAAAAGAGGCATTCTTTTCCGTCAATGGGCAAATCGCGTTCTGAAAGAACATCTACTCCATGGTTATTCTATCAGCAACCATTTAATAGCCATGCAACAGCAGATGGACAACCGGTTCTCCGTTTTAGAACAAGAAGTGAAGGAACATGGTAGGCAGATTGATTTCCTAGTTCGCACAAAACAGAAATCTAGCGAAGAGATATTTCCCGCAGGCTGTATCTTTGATGCCTGGAATTATGTATCGGGACTCGTAAGAAACGCACAAAAACGTATTATTCTTATTGATAATTATTGTGACGAACGTGTGTTGGGGCTACTAACAAAACGAAAAGAAGGTGTGGTTTCAACTATATATACCCGTTATTCATTGCAATTTAAGACAGATTTAGAAAAACACAATAAACAATATTCCCCGATTGAGTTTGTTCAGTTGTCGCAAAAGAGTCATGATCGTTTCCTTATCATTGATAATGAAGTCTATCTTCTTGGTTCTAGTGTCAAGGACATGGGCAATGGGCTTTGTGCCATCACTCAGATGCAGGCTACAGCTGATGAAATAATACAATTTATAAAATAGTTTCCCGTTTTCGTAGCTGACATCGTCAGCGTTTCGTCTTCGTAAGAAATTAAACCTTTAAACAGGACGTAGTCCGATTAAACCTTTAAACTTTTAAACCTTTATTCGTTTTTGTTTTTGTTTTTGTTTTTAGTTTTTGTACGCAGTTCCTACGCAGTTCCGTTTCGTTAAAGTTATCATATGTACACTGAAATAAAACCCAAGAAAGCCTGGCTTGATGTAGACATCAAAGGCCTATGGCATTATAGAGATTTGTATCGGATGTATATCCTTCGTGACATCGTCACGCAGTACAAGCAAACCATCCTTGGTCCGTTGTGGTATGTCATCCAGCCCCTGATGACCACCATCATCTATATGTTTGTCTTTGGCGGCCTGGCAGGAATCAGCACCGATGGCATTCCCCAACCCCTGTTCTACATGGCAGGCATCACCCTTTGGAACTACTTCCAGCAATGCTTCACCTCATGCAGCGATGTCTTTGGCACCAATGCTGGAGTCTTTGGCAAGGTCTATTTTCCCCGCTTGGTAGTCCCCCTCAGCTCCGTCACCAGCCACCTCATTCGTCTGCTCATCCAGTTCCTGATGTTCATCGCCATCTACATCTACTATGTCGCATCAGGCCAATTCTCGTTATCGTTCACGTTCACGTTAGCGTTATTACCAATGTTGGTAATTATGGTCGGCCTCCACGCCATGTCCTGGGGACTCATCATTTCCTCCTGGACCACCAAGTACCGTGACCTCAAGTTCCTCATCACCTTCGGTGTCCAGCTTCTGATGTACGCTACTCCAGTCATCTATCCCTTGAGTTTCGCCCCCGAGCAGTATCGCACCCTCCTGAACATCAACCCCCTCACCCCCATCTTCGAAGCCTTCAAGTACTCCTGCCTCGGTGTCGGCACCTTCAACGTCACCGGCCTCCTCTACAGCGCCGGTTTCCTTGTCATCACCCTTTTCCTCTCTGTCCTCATCTTCAACCGCACTGAGCAACGCTTCATGGACACAGTTTAAGCAACTGGTTGCTTAAACTAACGGGAACGTTAACGATAACGTGAACTTTTCCAATTAATAACAAATATGACAGGGAAATCTCGAAACTTCCGGGAATATAAAGTCTGGCAGGATGCCGTTACTTATGCCACACTTGTTTATGAAGTAACATCTCAATTACCTTGGTTTGAGAAGAAGGGTTTGTGTGATCAACTGCAAAGAGCAGTTGTAAGTATATCTTCAAACATAGCAGAGGGCGCAGGACGTTCAACGGATGCTGACTTCGCTCACTTTTTAGACCAGTCATTAGGCTCTGCAAATGAGGTTGAAACCCAGTTGCTGATAGCAAAAAACTTGAAATATATTACAGAAGAACAGTATAATACACTTTTATTAGATCTTACGGGTATACAGAAACAGTTAACAGGCCTTATCGCGTCCATTCGCAAGTTTAATTAACGTTCTCGTTTCCGTTAACGTTAGGAAGAAGGTTTAGTTCCCGTTCCCGTTCCCGTTCCCGTTAAAAACATGAAGGCTATAATTTTTGAAAACGTTGGCAAACAATATAGGCTCGGTCGTGTCGGCACCGGCACGCTGCAACATGACCTCAATCGTTGGTGGCAAACCAGCATACTGGGTAAGGAAGACCCCTATTTGAAGATAGGTGATGTCAACGACCGCACCACCAAGGGCAACAGCGACTATGTCTGGGCCCTGAAAGACATCAACTTCTCAGTTGAGGAAGGCGATGTTGTAGGCATCATCGGCAAGAACGGTGCTGGAAAAAGCACGCTGCTGAAACTCCTCAGCCACATCACCTCCCCCAGCACCGGCTCCATCCGCTATAAAGGCCGCATAGCCTCTCTGCTGGAGGTAGGTACAGGCTTCCACCCTGAGCTTACAGCCCGTGAAAACATCTACATGAACGGCAGCATCATGGGCATGACCAAGCACGAGATAGATCGCAAACTCGATGAGATTGTCGATTTTTCAGGCGTCGAGCGTTATCTCGATACCCCTGTCAAGCGTTTTTCCTCGGGTATGACTGTTCGCCTCGGTTTTGCCGTAGCAGCTTTCCTCGAGCCCGAAATCCTTGTGGTCGATGAAGTCCTCGCCGTCGGTGATGCCGAATTCCAAAAGAAAGCTATCGGCAAAATGCAGGAAGTCAGTCAGGGCGGAGGTCGTACTGTTTTATTTGTAAGTCATAATATGGCGGCAATTCGCCGATTGTGCAATAGGGGTGTTGTATTAAATAATGGGCAAATGTTCTATGACGGAAACACTGATGATGCAATAGGGAAATACTTGCAAATAGGAATTGAAAAATACTCTTCGGTTCCTGTTGCTGATATGCCTCGACTTGGGCCGTGTACCAATGATATTAGATTTGAGGATGTTGAATTCGTAGATGACAAAAACAACCCCATCTTACCTTATTGTGGCGGTTTCCTAAGAATTCGGATTAAAGTGAGAGTGAAGGAAAGTTCTAATAATTGTGGCTTTTCTATTGGCATTTATGATAGCATGGGAACACAAATGATGACTCTTCCAACTTATGCAATAATGGATGATTTTTATTTAGAAGAAGGCTTACAATATGTTTCTTGCGATATACCAAGACTCCCCTTAACCGTAGGGAGTTATAGGATTGGTCTTTGGACAGGTATTCGCAAAATCAAAGCCGACCAAATAGACTCACTGATTCCATTGGATGTACAAGACAATGATTTCTTTAGGAAAGGACGCAATACCACCCCTGGTGCCAATGGAAGGGTAGTTTTATGTGACTACAACTGGGTATTATAATAAAATGGATATACTAGGAAAAATAAAAAGAGTTTACAGATATATACGTTATGGAGTGCCTGTAGTGCAAAAGAAGTGCATAACAGCCAACATAATTAGTTTATCACCAAACAAACTTCTCACAGGGAGGACAGCACTTGTAACAGGTGGCTCAAGTGGTATAGGTTTAGAAATTGCACGTGCTTTTATCCGAGCTGGTGCTAATGTTATCATAACAGGCCGCAGTATAGATCGATTATTGACTGTATCAAAAACCTTTCCGCTAGAATCTCCCCTTTTCTGTTACCAATTGGATAATACGAAAGTGGATCAAATAGAAAATTGTATTCCTGAGATGTTGAAAAAGTTTAGTTTATCAAAGATAGACATATTGGTAAATAATGCAGGTATAAATCATGGTGCTGATACAAATAACTTTGAACAGAACTTTGATTCAATTATCGATACGAACTTAAAAGGAACGTATTTCTTTTCTCGTATGTTTGCAGAGTATCTCAGACAGAAACACATAGAAGGAAATATTCTTAATTTATGCTCATCTTCAAGCAAAAGACCTGCAACTGAGGCATATACTTTGTCGAAGTGGGCAGTAAGAGGATTGACGAAAGGACTAGCGCGTGTTTACTCTCAATATGGGATTGTTGTAAATGGAATAGCTCCAGGACCAACTGCGACTCCAATGATAAAAGGAAATGATATAGATAAGGAACTTATTCACTCAAAAAGTCTGACAGGAAGAATGGCCCATCCTGTAGAGATTGCAAACATGGCAGTAATACTAGTGAGCGATATGTCTCGGATGGTGATAGGTGATATAGTCTATATGTCTGGCGGTGCAGGAAATGTTTATAATGAAGATGTAGAATATCATTTTTAATACTTTTTCATATGCAAAAGAGAGCATATTCAAGTGAAAAAAATATTCAAATAGTTGTTGCTTTATTAAAGAGCCACAATATAAAAAGGATCATTGTTTCACCGGGGGGTACAAATGTTAGTTTTGTTGCAAGTGTTCAATGTGATCCTTTTTTTGAGATTTATTCGTGCGTTGATGAGCGCTCTGCGGCTTATATGGCTTGTGGATTGGCTGCTGAAACCAATGAAATAGTAGTGCTCAGTTGTACTGGGGCTACTTCCTCACGAAATTATATGCCTGCACTGACCGAAGCGTTTTATAGAAGGTTACCAATACTTGCAATAACATCACATTGTGGTGAAGATCGGCTGAATCATTTGGTTCCCCAACAAATAGATAGAAAATTAGGACCTTCTGATGTTTTTGTGGGGCGTTTCCATGCAAATTTTGTGAAAGATAACCGCGATTTTACTGCTTGTGAAATAGAAGTGAATAGAGCGATATTGGCTTTGACTGAAAGACAGGGTGGACCCGTGCATTTAAATCTATATACTAATTTTACACCAGAATTTAATACTGAAGCCTTACCTGTTGTAAGGACCATAAAAAGGATTACCAAAAACAACGAGGCTCCCTCCATCTTAGAATATGAAAAAATTGCTGTTTTTATTGGTTCCCACAAGAATTTCTCGGAAGAAGAAGAAAAGGTATTGGATACATTCTGTTTAACAAACGATGTTATTGTGATATGCGACCATACCAGCGGTTATAAAGGAAAATTTGCAGTAAATGTAACACTTCCTTTTATTCAGGCTAATTATGAATCTTCACTAAAAGATTTTGATTTACTTATCCACATTGGTGAAATTTCAGGCGACTATTATTCCACGCGTTTGAGGGCTAAGAATGTGTGGCGTGTTAATATAGATGGAGAGATTAGAGATACATTTGGAGCATTAAGATTGGTGTTTGAGATGGATGAAATTGATTTCTTTAGGATGTATTCTTCTAATCAAACGCGTACACAAGAAAATGTCGTGGATATTTATAATCAGGAGTATGAAAGATGCTTGTCTTTGATTCCAGAACTTCCATTTAGCAATATATGGCTTGCACAACAAACACATAATATTATTCCTGAGAATTCAATAATTCATTTTGCCATATTAAATTCACTTCGTGCTTGGAATTTTTTTAGACTGAAGAAAACAGTAACAGGTTTTAGCAATGTTGGAGGCTTTGGTATTGATGGAGCTCTCTCTACAGCAGTCGGGGCCTCCTTGGCTGATTCTAACAGGCTCTGTTATTTAATAGTTGGTGATCTTGCCTTTTTCTATGATATAAATGTTTTGGGTAATAGGCATATAAAATCGAATTTAAGAATACTATTGGTAAATAATGGTAAGGGTACAGAATTCCGCAACCGAGAATCATTTGCATACTTCTTTAATGATGCTGCTGATCCTTATATGGCAGCTGCAGGACACAATGGGAATAAATCCCCTCAATTAGTAAAACATTACACAGAAGATTTGGGATTTAAATATTTGTCAGCAAATAATAAAGAAGAATATCTAAAGAATCTTCCAGTTTTTGTTAATCCTGAGATTGGTGACTCCCCCATTCTTTTTGAGGTCTTTACAGATTCAGAAGATGAAAGTGCCGCATTGGAGATAATGTTTAATCTTGTTAAACCTGATGAACAAGAAAAAAAGGTTTCAAACCTCAAAAATCATATAAAGCAAGCTATAAAGAACCGTTATAATAATACTTTAGACAAGTTAAAGTTGTCATGAGAATAGGTATTCTTACATTTCATCGAGCCCATAACTATGGTGCTGTTTTACAGTGCTACGCATTACAACAATATTTAATATCGTTAGGTCATGATGCATATGTAATTGATTATAATAAAAAGGAATTATGGGCTGGTTATGATTGGAGAGATAAAGTGTATGAGCGGCAAATCTTAAAAAAAACTATTAAGTTTCCTTTCCGCTATTTTAGATATATTTGGGGAAGAAGAAAACAAATTCTACGTTATTACAAGTTTGTATTTTTTCAGAACCATATATTGAGGCTATCATCAATAAGAAGTATCAATAGGTCTCCATATGATTTAATTTTGATAGGTAGTGATCAAGTTTGGAACACCAATATAACAATGGGATTAGACCCTTATTATTGGGGAGTATTTGACAGACCCTCTTCCACAAAAGTAGCGACCTATGCTGCAAGTTTAAGAGCTTTATGGGAAGAAAAGGACTATAAATTCATTCATCATGCCCTTCAGATGTTAGATGGCATTAGTGTCCGAGAGTCTGCTGTTGGACAATATGTAAAAAATCTGTTTCCCGATTTGATGGTTTCTTGTGTTCCTGACCCAGTCTTCTTGCTTCCTGCGCATCAATGGTTATCGTTTGCAAAAATTCCTGCATATAAAAAACCTTATGCTTTCTTTTATCAAGCAGAGAGATCAGAAGTAGTTTATAATACAGCATGTGAAATATCCTCAAAATTCGGTTTGCCGCTAATTGTTCTTTCCGCAGATGCGCGAGCTAGAAATTCTAAAGAATGTCATTCAGCGTCTCCACAGGAGTTTATCGGTTGGATACAGAATGCAGATCTTGTAATTACGTCCTCCTTCCATGCTTTAGCTTTTAGTATAATTTTTCAAAAAGATTTCTACGCCATTAACTTAAATAAAGGAAAAGATGAGAGACTTAATAGTATTTTGTCTTTATTTGGATTAGAAGAACGATTAGTAGATAATGTGAATATGTGTAAGGTCATGAAACCGCATTACAATACTGAAGCAATGAATCTTCTACGAACTGCTGCTTGTGATTTTATAAATCAAGTTATTATGAAATAATATGAGAATTCTATTTATTTCTCACGATGCAACCCGTTCTGGTGCCCCATTAGCTTTATTGCAGATATTGAGTTTCGTTCATAGAACTTGTAAAAATATCGAATTTGAGGTGCTTCTTTTATGTGGAGGGGAGTTAGAAGGTGAGTTTAAAAAAATATGTAAAACTCACCATGGATGGTCAGATTACTCTTTTACAAATAGAATTCTTCGGAAGTTTTGCAAGGATAGGATAGATAATCCATTTCTCTATAAATTTAAAAGAGGTAGTTTTGATTGCATTTATGCAAATTCTGTGGTTTCTTTTAAAAAGACATGCAAGATAGCCAAAAAGATTGACGCACCTATTATTGGACATGTTCATGAGGCTGAATATCTCATGTATGAAAAAGGTGTCCAGAAAGATGATATTCAAAGCATCAGATATTTTATTACGGTAAGCGAACTCGCGAAATCTAACTTAATAAACAATTATGGTGTTAGTCCCAATTCAATATCGATACAACGCCCAGTATCTTACTGGGTAGATTTATATATGAAGAATAAGGTTCAGGTTAGTAAAATTAAGATCAACAATGAGAAAAACGAGTTCGTAATTGGATTATGCGCAAATGAGGGATGGTGCAAAGGGCTTGATGTGTTGCCACTTGTTATAAAGGACTTTTTGAAAAAATACGATGTAGCAAACTGTAAATTTGTTGTTATTGGTTATTTAAATAAAGGTTTCCAATATAAAATACACTTGGAACTTAAGAAATTCGGAATAAGAGATAATATAATAGAATTTGTTGGTTGTGTTTCTAACCCATTACTATATCAAAAAAAATTTTCTGTTTTCTTATTAATTTCGCGCGAAGATAGTTTCTCTTTGTCTGCACAAGAAGCAGCGCTAATGGAAACGCCAATAGTTGGTTTTAGGGGAGTTACAGGTGCTGCGGAATGGATCGATGATGGTGCGGGTCTCTTAGTGCCATATATGGATTTTGATAAGTTGTCTGATTCTATTTATTATTTGTATACTCACGAAAAAGAGAGAATACGTATCGGTAAACGTGCAAGTGAAATAGTTCAAGAATCATATAAATTTGACTCTAAACTTACATCAATAATACATGTTATAAGTAATTGCTCTGATTTGAAAAAGAGGGCATTATAAATATTGGGAAGATATTACGGAGTGGACAAATAGGGCTATTGTACATAATCTATTCGCGAAGTGACAAAATACACATTTCTCCTTCCTGCTTATAGGACTCGTTTTTTTGCGAAGGCTCTGCAAAGCATTAAGGACCAAACATTCACAGATTTCAAAGTCATTGTTTCGGATGATTGTTCCCCTGAAGATTTGAGAAGCATCTTTGAACAAGAGGTGGGTGATGATCCCCGTTTTATGTATCGGCGGAACGAAGAGAATTTGGGCGGTAAATCATTGGTCTCTCATTGGAACTTACTTGTGGGTAAGTGTGATACGGAGTATCTTATAGTGGCCAGTGATGACGATATATATGCACCTCGATTTCTGGAGGAAGTGAATGAATTGACAGAGAGGTTTCCACAAATTAATCTTTACAGAGCTCGCGTAAATAGAATAAATGAAAAAGGAGAGGTGTTTGCAGAAGATCCGGTAACACCCTCTTATGAAAACCAGGTTGATTTTTTATTCAATCTTTATTGTAATCATCGACTAAAATGCATAGGAAACTATGTATTTAAGACTAAGGCATTGAAAGAAAAAGGAAAATTCCTGGATTTGCCACTTGCATGGGGAAGCGATGACTGTACGGTGATAAAGATGAGTGAGGAAGGTGTATGTAATACCTCCTCTATACTATTTACTTTTAGATGCGCTGGGCAGAATATTACAGCAAACGAATCTCGCCAAATTATCAGGAAGAAGATGAAAGCAAAACGTCAAAACCTATCGTTCTGTGAGATGTATTTTCCGACAATAAAAGATAATGGCTCTGCTCTATCGAAAAACCGGTTGCTGAGTTTTAAGTCTTATTATTTGGTAGAATGTTATGAACAACTTGAGAAACATTCTGATGTCTTATCATTTAGGGAAATGTGTGATAATTTCCGATATCTTATTAGGCATGGTCGGATACCTACGTTTTTGGTAAGACTAAATTTTCTATTTGCTTGGTTAAAAGCAAGACAATGGATGTAATCCGTATTTTTAATGGTTTAGGGAACCAGATGTCGCAGTATGCTTTTTATTTAGCAAAGAAGAAAGCATACCCGCGAAGCACATGCTTTATATCAAACCAGTACGAGAGTGAGAATGTCCATAATGGATATGAACTTGCCCGTGTGTTTGGTATTACGAGAGATACGATTAAAGAACGACTATTGTATCAATTCATGCAGTCGATGTATTTCCCTGTCTTTGGACATCGCGTATTAGGACATTTTGCTCATCCTATTGTTGAGGCTCCTAACTATGACTTTAATCCGGAGATGCTTAAACCGGCCAAAGGGAGGGGGCTGAATTTCTTTTGGGGTGGTTGGCATAGCGAAAAATACTTTAAACATATCCGGAAAGAAATATTAAAGGTATTTACTTTTGATGAAACAAGACTAAATGCTTCATCAGTACAATGTCGGAAACGAATTCTAACAGATGGGCATAGCTGCTCGATACACATCCGCCGGGGTGACTTCTTGAAGGATAAAAAGTGGGCAGATGCAATCCCTGAAGATTACTATGATAAGGCTGTTGAATACATGCGTAATCTCTTTCCTCATATCCAGTTCTATGTTTTTTCCAATGATTTGGATTGGTGCAAAGAAAAATTCGGTGATGATAAGTTTTATTATGTACAAGGAAATTCAGGGTTGGATGCATGGCAGGATATGTACTTGATGACACAATGCCACCACCACATCAATGCTAATAGCACCTTCAGTTGGTGGGGGGCATGGTTGTGTAACTTCTCAGGTTCCATAACCATTGTGCCAAAGGCATTTCGTAGTGATATGGTGACAACGGATGTTTATCCAGAGGGATGGATTAAATTATGAAAACGAGTTTTATACGAAGATTAAAGAATATCGTAGAACCCCTATATAAGGTGATATACCGATGGTGTATCTCGCTGTTTTATTATCTTCCCGTTCGAAAAAATCAGATTGTATTTATCCAAGGTGAGGGTGGGGGCTATCGTTGCAACCT
>JAEEGL012353095.1_pt1 | contig 21232 bp, 17 predicted proteins | sample 9134231 | NCBI WGS metagenome assembly JAEEGL01 (sample SAMN16246548, study PRJNA631951) | gut metagenome | biome: gut microbiome; feature: rumen; material: fiber-attached | host: Bos | place: Iran: Karaj | collected 2018-10 | reverse complement strand
GTAATGGCATTTGCCAACCATTGCAAATTATCGTTAGGTATCAGTTTCAACATGAATGGATGGAAAAACGATAGCATCAGCGTAATGACGGAAATCGTGAGAATGGAGTAAATCACCGTAAATATGGCAAGTTGCTTAAAGAGCGACTTCCATTCATTTTGTTCCTTTACGGTCGATTCTCTCGTTCCTCCTAAGTGGTCCAATCTGCGCAACCATTTCTTTGGCAGTCTTTTCTCCAATGCATAATAACAGGGTTCTGCGGCTTTAATCATGTATGGAGTGAGGAATGTCGTGATAACGGAAACGGCCACTACTACTGGATACAAGAAATCGCTGATGACGTTTAATGATAATCCCAATGAGGCGATGATAAACGCAAACTCACCAATCTGTGCCATGGAGAAACCACATCGCATGGCTGTCTTCAACGACTGGCCGCTCAACATGAATCCGCATGTGCCGAAAATGGTTTGTCCCAATATGATGGTAATGATAATCAATACGATAGGAAGGGCATAATCTACCAAGATGACTGGGTCAACCAACATGCCGACTGACACGAAGAAGATAGCACCGAACAGGTTTTTTACTGGTTCTACCAATCGGATAATCTTATCTGCCTCAATGGTTTCTGCCAAGATGCTACCCATGACGAATGCACCAAAAGCACTACTAAATCCCACTTTCGTGGAAATAACCGCCATCAAGCAACACAATCCCAATGCCACGATGAGCAATGTCTCATTGTTCATCAATTTCCTGCATTTTCGCAAGAATATCGGCACGAGGAAAATACCAACAACAAACCATAGAATTAGGAAGAAGCCTATCATGATGAAGCTCGACAACATCTGACCGCCATTAGGACTGTTACCTTCGGCAATGGCAGAAAGCAACACCATCATGACAATGGCAAGAATGTCTTCCAAAATGAGCACACTCATCACCAGTCCCGCAAATTTCTGTTGACGTAATCCCAACTCGTCAAATGCCTTATATATAATAGTGGTAGACGACATGGCGAGCATACCGCCTAAGAAGATACTGTCCATGTCGCTCCATCCGAATGCGTGAGCAACCCAAAGGCCCAGCACAATCATCGAGAAGATGATGGTCGATACGGCAATGATGGGCGACATACCCATCTTGATGATTTTCTTGAATGAGAAATCCAGTCCCAATGAGAACAAGAGGAACATGACGCCTATGTCTGCCCAAATCTGGATGTTGTCTTTATCTATCACAGACATGGTATATGGCATGTGGGGCGACACGACGAATCCTGCCACTATATAACCTAATACCAAAGGTTGGTTCAACTTCTTGAATACCAATGTAACTATGCCAGCTACAACGAGTATCAGGGCCAGGTCGTTGATGAGACTGGGTAATTCACTCATTTTTATCTATCTATTTTATTGTCAATCTTCGTAGCCAGCTGTTATCTGACAAATTTTCGTGATAACTTGCACGGCTTTCTCCATTACTTGAATGGAAATAAATTCGTAAGGTCCGTGGAAATTCACGCCTCCTGCAAAGATATTGGGACAAGGCAATCCCTTAAACGACAATTGTGCGCCATCTGTTCCGCCACGTATGGGTTCTACTTTCGGCGTTACTCCACATTCTTGCATGGCTTTCAATACGATGTCAATCACGTGCATGTTCGGGTCAATCTTTTCCTTCATGTTGTAGTATTGATCCTTGATGTCAGCCGAAATCATGTTATCACCGTATTTCTCTTGCATCTGTCTTATGCATTTCTCGATGAAGTCCTTGCGGTCTTCGAAACGCTCTCTGTCGTGGTCGCGAATGATATAACTGAGCGTGGCTTTCTCGATGTTGGAATTAATGCCCAACAGGTGATAGAATCCCTCATATCCTTCGGTGGTCTCAGGTGTCTCGTCGTTGGGAAGCATCGTGATAAACTCGGCTGCCAATTTGTTGGCGTTCACCATCTTGCCTTTCGCATATCCAGGATGTACGCTCACGCCCTTGATGTGAATCTTGGCACTTGCGGCATTGAAGTTCTCAAACTCTAAGTCGCCTATATCGCCTCCGTCCATCGTATAAGCCCAGTCGCAACCAAATTTCTCCACGTCGAAATGGTGTGCGCCCATACCGATTTCCTCATCGGGATTGAAAGCAATCCTGATTTTTCCGTGCTTGATTTCATCATGGTCGCGCAACCAACACATGGCTTGCATGATTTCGGCAATGCCTGCCTTGTCGTCAGCACCGAGCAATGTGGTTCCGTCTGTTACGATAAGGTCTTCACCTATGTGTGCTTTCAGTTCTGGGAATTTATTGGGCGATGAGACGATACCCTCGCTGAGCGTGATGTCACCACCGTCATAATTCTTTACGATGCGTGGTTTGATGTTCGCCCCGCTGCAATCGGGACTTGTATCGTAATGCGAGATAAATCCTATCGTTGGTGTTTTTTTCTTGGTGTTTGCTTTCAGCGTAGCGTAAATATAGCCTTTCTCGTCCATCTCTACGTCGCTTAATCCCTCGTTTTCCAGTTCTTCTTTCAGGTATTTGGCAAAGATTAATTGCTTAGGCGTACTGGGTACGCTTTCTGATTCCTCACTTGATTGTGTGTCGAATTTCGTGTAATTTAAAAACCGTTCGGTAATATCCATATTATTAATTGATGATTTGTCTTTGCAAACTTACATAAAATTTTTGAATTATCTTCATCTTCATGGAAAAATAAGAGTTTTTCACTGAAAATGTTTGGTAAGTATGCGAATTTGTTCTTATCTTTGCGGCGTGCTTAAACAAAAGAGGATGGAAGAATTGAAATACCATTACAAATATCCGCATCCGAACGTCACTACCGATTGCGTGATTTTCGGATATGATGGCAACCGATTGAAGGTGTTGCTGATAGAGCGAGGCATTGAGCCATACAAAGGATGTTGGGCTTTTCCTGGCGGATTCCTGAATATGGATGAACCTGCTGAAACGGGAGCCAAACGGGAGTTGTTTGAGGAAACGGGATTGACTACTGCTTCCGTGCGACAATTCCATGCTTTCTCTGCACCCGACCGCGATCCTCGTGAGCGCGTAATCACCATTGCCTTTTACGCATTGGTGCGCATCAGTGAAGTCAAGGGCGGAGACGATGCTGCCAAAGCGGAATGGTTTGCGCTCGATGAGATTCCTCCTTTGGCATTCGACCATAAATTGATGTTGCAATTGGCAATCAAGGCATTACGACGGGATATTTGTTTTGAGCCTATCGTTTGTGACTTATTGCCTGATACGTATACCATGAGTCAATTGCAAAGTCTTTATGAGTTGATTCTCGATAAGAAAATCGACCCTTATATATTTCAGGAAATGTTACGAGAAATGAACATTACAATCAAATGAAAACGATATGAAAACTAAATTTTTATTCTTGACAATTTTGTGCTTGTTCTCTATGATGGTTCAAGCTAACGATGGTGTGGTATTTGTACAAGGAAATCAATTGGTGCCGTTGAAGGAAACGGATATCAGCGTGGCTAAAGAGGTGCTTACCATTAGCATTGGCGATGATGGCTATGCGAAAGTTGACGTACAATATGAGTTCATGAACCACGGAAAGGCCAAGACGGTGGAAATGGGATTTGAGGCAGAGGCTCCCTATAATGATGAGGCTCAAATGAATAAGGAAGGAAAACACCCTTACATATACGACTTCACGGTGACGATGAACGATAAGCCTTTGGCTTACAAGAACTCGGTAATTCTCTCCTACGGTGAGGACAAGATGAATTTCGAACCGCTTGACTTGAAAAAGTGGAAAGTGGCTGAAGATATTGGCTTGCATCTCGTCAGGTATTCTAAGACCGATAGCATCATGCCGTTTGCCTACGCTTATTATTTCACGGCTCCTTTCATGGAAGGTCTCAACAAGGTGCATCACACCTATCGTTATCGTTTGTCGTATGGAGTGGGGCGTACTTTCGAAGTTCCCTATTGGCTGAAACCTGCCATGCGTTGGGCAAATCGTCAGATAGACGATTTCACGTTACGCATCAAGGCGGAGAAAACGGCAAAGCATTTCTGTTTCTCTGACTCTCTCTTTGCTACCGCTCCATTCAAGGTGGTCGATGGAATGGGCAAGATGCGTAAGGTGGTAAGACCTTACGATGGCGAATACCTTGAAGTGGCTTTGCGTAATGGTACGCTTGAATGGCACGCGAAGAATTTCGTGCCACGTGCGAACTTGATGATTAGTGCAGCCGATTTGTTGTCGAGCTTTAGCGAATCAGAAAAATTGGGTACTTTCTACGACCGTAGCGACAAGTATCGTATGTGGTCGTTCGACGGGAAAAAGAAAGATGGTCGCATCTTGCGAAACCTCCCGTATGCCAACCGTGGTTACGTGTTCAAGGACAAGTGGTTGAATGACTATTTCAATCAACTATGGTGGTATATGCCCGATCCAACGTGGCAAGCATCTTCATCTGATTTCACGCCCCGCGAGTGGAAATTGATTCGCGAGGGGTCAAAGACCAAGAAGAAAGTGAGAAGAAGAAAGAGATAAAAGGCATAGTTGGAAACCCCAACGCTTGTACATTCTATGTTAGAACCTTCTTTCATAATGTTAGCACAAGTAAAGAGAATATTTACGAGCGTAACTAACCTCTTTACTTGTGTTATGCTTCTTTTCCCGCTTTTTGAATCTAACGAACAACAATTGAAAAGAATTTGTAAATTTGCAATCATCAAAGAATAAAACAGGAAAGAATATGAATACGACAGCTACACCAACACCGCCACTCGACACGTTTACATTGGAACTGCCGAAAGGTGATACGGCATTCTTGAAGACGATGGCTAAGAGAATGGGATGGAAACTGGGGCACAATCGTCGCAAGATGTCGGCTTACGAGCGTTCACTTGATGATGTCGCTCACGGACGCATCAACGAATATGCCTCTGCTGACGAGTTCTTTAAGAAAATGGGAATCTGATGGCCTACCGTATCACTACTACTCACCAGTTTGAGCGAGATCTCAAACGGTGCATTCGTCGCGGTCTTCCGATGGACGAATTCTAAACCGTTATCCGTCTCTTGGAACGTGACGGCAAATTACCCGCCATCTATAAGCCTCATCAGTTGCAGGGTGACCGCAAAGGTCAATGGGAAAGTCACATACAGCCCGATTGGCTACTGATTTGGAATCAATTTGACGACGAATTGCGGCTTCTGATGCTAAACACAGGCACTCACTCCGACCTATTTGGAAAAAAGAAACGATGATAGACCAACAGACATTAAGCTAAATATGTATTTATATCGAGGTGGCATTGTTACTACTCTTTTGTTGGTTGCAAAAGTAAGACGTTTTTTTGAATGATAAAACTGGTCAATGAAACATGGTATTTATCAATCGTAAACATAGTGTTTAGCCGATGTAAACACTATGTTTAGCTCACCTAAACATGGTCTTCAAAGACGTATCCAAAACCAGTGCGGCTGGCGATATTTTGAGCGTATTTTCCTAACTTTTTTCGTAGACGGGTGATGTTGACATTAACAGTACGGTCGGTAACGATGACGCCAGCCCATATCGTATCCATCAGTTGCTGGCGTGAGAGTACTTTCCCGCGGTTGGATAAAAGTAGGTGGAGAAGTTCAAATTCTGTTCTTGTAAGGTTAACGGGATTACCGTCGATGGTTGCCGTCTTCTTGTCGAGGTTCAGTTGCAGGCCTTCATAACTAAGTAGATGCTTTCCCAGACGGGCTTCAACAATATTCATCACATAGTCGCCGATTTTCTCGCAATCGGCGACTATGTCGTTATAGAGTGTGCCAAGAGTGTAGGAATACTGATGTGAGTTAACACCCATGACGGTCTCACCTTTAAGTTGGTTGCGAAGTTCATTGATGTCGCTTTCAATGGAGAGTGAATCGGAAAGGGAGAGGTCCTTGCGTCTACCACTCACCACGACAATCATTTGTACTAAAGCCTCGTTCACTAATCTAAGCATATCATGAAGTTTTGTGTGTTGTTCGGGTGTAAAGTTCTCTCTGTTTTGGTGCAGATGGTTGACCGAACGGGCAATCTTGTAACACGCGTCGCCTATAGATTCCAACTCTCCAATCTGACGGAGCATGATGCGTATCTTATCCTTTGTGTCATTCGAAAGATGTTCATTTCCAACCAGTTCAAGGTATTTCGCAATCTCTATCTCCATGTTGTCTGCTATGGTCTCATAGCGTTCGATACGTACAAATTGACTTTCAAACTCCTTTTTGTCTTTCTCGTCTATGAGTACGCATACAATTCCAAACATACGGTGCATACGTTCGGCAAAATGTACGACTTCTTTTTGTGCTTGAAGTACGGCAATCTCAGGTGTTTGTATCACACCGCTACTGATGAAGTGCAATGTGGTTGGCTGTTTTGCCTTCGCTTTGCTTTCGGGTAGTAACTTACAAACGAGTTGTTCCATCTGAGGAATAAAACCTATGAGCAGAACTGTATTAAGGATGTTGAAACATGTGTGGAACATGGCAAGTACGACAGGTATTCGCTCTGTTTGTCCCATCATAGAAGGATCATAACCAACAATTCCACACACCATATTGACAAAGGGATAGAACACAGCAAGCACCCAGATGACACCAAAGACGTTGAACAATAAGTGCGCCAATGCAGCCCGTCGTGCTTCTGTGCCTGCACCAAGGGCAGCGAGATTAGCGGTTGCCGTAGTGCCGATATTCTCACCCATCACCAAGGCAATACCCATATAGATGGGTAGGACGCCCGTAGAACAGAGGAGGATGGTGATAGCCATCACTGCTGCCGACGATTGTACCACGCAGGTGATGATGGTTCCTGCTGCCAGAAATGCAAGGATTGTGAGATAACTGCCTGTATCGAACGATGCAAAGAAATTAACTACATCGGCGTTGTGAGCTAAATCCATGTCACGCCCCACACTGCTCAACATGACTAACGACCAAAACAGAAACGCCAATCCGAAGAGGAAATCTCCTGCCACGCGATGGCGTTTCTTGTAGATGAGCACCATGCCGATGAGGAAAGCGGGGAATACGATGATGCTCAAATCAAGATTGTAGCCTAACGACATAATCCATGCCGTGAGTGTGGTACCGATGTTGGCGCCCATGATGACTGATATGGCTTGTGCCAGGGTGAGCAGTCCTGCAGAGACAAACGAAACGGTCATGACCGTTGTTGCCGATGATGACTGTACCGCACAGGTCACCAACGTACCTGTCAACATTCCGCTTAGTCGGTTGCCAGTCATACGACCTAATACGTGTCTTAAACTTGGTCCTGCCATTTTCTGCAAGGCGTCGCTCATCGTCTTCATACCGTAAATGAGCAATGCCAACGAGCCAAGCAACCTAAAAATCAAATCAATCGTCATATCTATGCATGTTTATTTCTTCGCATGCAAAGATACGAAAACGGAGCCAAACAGTTGAAAAATGGCGATTACAATTCGGTTACGATTTGCATTTTGAGACAAAAGAAGCGTAGTGGTGAGTGGAAAGCCTCTCCCCAATCCTCTCCCAAGGAGAGGGAGATGTTAATCTAAGCAGTAAGGGATAAACCTGATTGTGAATTGCTAATTGTGAATTGTGAATTCAATGCAATTGCCAAGACCTCCCCTATTTTTAGCTAAAATCCTAATTATTAAGGTGTTAAGAATATAAACACCTCATGTAAGACCTCACCTAAGACCTCCCATAGACCTCACCTAAGACCTCCCGTTTTGTTGTCTTGATTTTCAGTTGACACGTCTCGCACTCGTTCATTTCAAGTGCATCAGACGACAACCTCACAGAAGTTTTTTTCCTCAAACTAAACTACACATCAACGGGAGGTCTTAGGTGAGGTCTATGGGAGGTCTTACATGAGGTCTTAGGTGAGGTCTTGAAAAAGATAATTCATTGATAATAAGATGCTTAACTAAAAATAAGGGAGGTCTTGGCAAAAATGCCAAAATTCATGTTTTTCCCATTGTTAATCAAGTGAAGAACTAAAATATTTTACTGGTAGAAAAGAAGAAATTTGATTATGGAGTGCTTTGCAAGGATGAAGAAGAAATGAAAATCTGACAAATCTTATAGCTGATAAACATACTGAATCCCTTTCGGATTTCTTCAATCAAATATGTTGTTACTGTTTTCCCCATATCCTCTAACTCTTAAGTAAACGTTTCTATATTCCGTGCCTATCCCTTGCCAGCACTCTTTGAAGTAATTCATTCCACTTTTGCAGCTCTTTCGTATCGCCTTTGTATATCTTGTTGGAATGGATAAACGTGAAAGTCCAAAGATTACTATATAAATCTGAGACGGAAATACCTTGATTCCGGATGTTATCTTTAATACTTCGTTCAGATTCATCATCATATGTAATAAAAGTCAAATGTCTAATAGGATTGGGAGAAGCACTAGCAGCTCTAAAGAACTCCCTAAAATAACAGAAATCCATTTCATTTACAGAGTGTCCAAAAAAGATGACCTCTTTCGCTTCCAAAATGTTACGAGCGACATGGTTTGCCCTATTCAGCATATTGTATTTATACATAAATGAAAGAGAACGATTTACATTCTCTTTATCACTCAAATCACACCCGAGAACTATATCATTATCTCTTAAGCTACCATGAACATATGTAAATGTGCATTGGCCAGGATTGTAATAGGTCTGCCTTTGTAACATGATGTGTGCATTCGTATAATTGAAATAGATTTCAACCATACTAAGAGGACATTGGGTCAGGTGATAAATAAGTTGGCAAGCTATCTTATTTTCATCTGCCTTAAATTTAGATGATACACGATTTAAATAATCCTTTAATGCTTTTTTCAGCAGGTCAAAATCATTGCGTATATGACGAACTTCGTATTCAGTACAAATGGGATGCTCTTGTATGAATCTGTGTATTTCTTTTTCGATATCAAACCAATTTAAGTCGTGAGTTCTTTTATTCAAGTACCAAATAAGCGAGTGATTTAATTCAGCACCATGGTAGCTGTTCCTTACACCAGAAAGCAAAAATCTCCACTCAGGACTATCCATAAAGTCAGAATACTTAGATGGCAGTCCTAAGTCTAAATCAAATCCATTACCAATTATAAGAGCAAGTTGAGCCATATAATTATACCAATGGTGGCAGACCTAATTCTTTCAGATATTCATTATGTTTATCACGAGCCTTAACGATTTCCTTTTCTATCTCTACCAGCTTGTCATGCACTTCTTGCAGGTCGATAGGCTTTTCTTCCTGTGCCAGACTAACATAGCGAGTGATATTGAGATTGTAATCATTCTCCTTGATTTCCTGCAAAGAAACCTGACGAGAATAACGCGATTCCTCTTTACGGAATTGGTAAGTGTCAACTATCTTATTGACGTCATCATCACGAAGATAATTCTGACGTTTCCCCTTTTCGTAATGCTCATCAGAACTGGCATTGATGAAGAGTATCTTATCATTCTTACGGCACTTCTTTAATACAATGATGCAAACAGGAATACCCGTTGAATAAAACAAATTGCTAGGCAGTCCTATAACAGCATCGATATTGTCATCTTCGAGCAGTTTCTTTCTGATTGCCAACTCTTTGCCTCCACGGAACAATACACCATGAGGCAGAATGATTGCCATTGTGCCATCTTCACTCAGAAAGTGGAAACCATGCAAAAGGAAAGCGAAATCAGCAGCAGAACGTGGTGCTACTCCATAGCGGTTAAAGCGGAAGTCATTAGCAGTATCTTCCGTTGGATCCCAACGCAGAGAGAATGGTGGATTGGCTACGACTGCATCGAAAACTATCTTATTGGCAGGATTCTCTTCTTGTAAGATTTCCCAGTCATTGGCGAGCGAATCACCGTGATGAATCTCAAATGTAGAATCTTTTACCCCATGCAACAACATATTCATTCGGCAAAGATTGTAGGTCGTAATATTCTTTTCCTGACCATAAATTTTACCTATACCACTTTCTCCCATCTGGTTGCGTACATTCAGCAACAACGATCCTGAACCACAAGCAAAGTCCAGCACACGGTTAATTCTGTTCTTCTTGCCAGATGCAGGGTCTTGACAATCCAAAGTAACGATACGAGAAAGAATTGTTGAGATCATCTGTGGCGTATAAAATTCGCCAGCCTTTTGACCTGAGCCTGCAGCAAACTGACCAATCAGATATTCATAAGCATCTCCCAGCGAATCATTATCAGCAGAGAACTCTTTCAGTCCATTTGCAATCGTTGTAATAACCTTTGTCAACAAATCATTTCGTTCTGTATAGTTCTTACCTAACTTCTCGGAATTCAAATTAATCTCTGAAAATAGGCCTTTAAAGGAACTTTCAAAAGTCTTATCCTCAATGTAATTGAATCCCTTTTCCAGTGTCTGGAGTAGATCGTTACTTTGCGTTCTTGCCAGTTCTACCATATTGTCCCAAAGATATGACGGTTCTATTACGTAGTGGATTTTGCGTCTCATCTGCTTTTCAAACAACTCCGTGTCATCGGGGTTCTCATTGTACCAAGTTTGTAGTGTAGTGTAGTCAGCCCCCAATTCTTTCTTGGCAGCATCGACATAGTTGTCTGATAGGTATTTCCAGAAAAGGAACGACAGCATATAGTCGCGGAAGTCGTCGGCCATCATCGCCCCGCGCAGATTGTTGGCGATGGTCCAAAGGGTCTTTCCTAATTCTTGTTGTTTATTCGAAACCATATTCTTTCATGCTTTTGGGGAATAATTGCTGCATCAGCCCTTTCTTCTGAGTTTTCAGCAAATCCAGCTTCTCGTTACTTGCCTTTATCAGTTCATCAAGTTCTAGCAATGTCTGGGCTATTCTTAGCTGCTCTGCGAGTGGGGGAAAGGGAATAGAAAAATCTCTAAGCATTTGTAGATTTAAACCACCTCTCGTACCATCACCAGAAGAAATCTCACGTAAGGTTTCATACTGACTAACTAAATAGAGATATAGATAATCACTGTTATAAGTCTCATTGGGAATAATCGAACATAAAGATTGATTTGTACACAATGGAATTCTTGTAATAGCAACGGAACCTCTTGTTTTTCCTTGACCAGCTAAGGCTACAACGACAGAATTTGCAGGAACTAGTTTTGTGCTACAACTATCATAGCCTAAAGTCGTGATTTTCTTTTCTGTTTTAAATATTTGCCCATTATGAACTTCACCAGAACTCATCCAAGGTATAGTTCCGCCTTCCCAATAATCCAAAGCAGATGTCGAAGGTGTTGCACCAGCAAATAACTCCGCTATATCTCCCAATTTTTCCTTTTCCATTCCCCTTTAAACTCAGGGAATCGAAGTTTTGGAGCATGCTTATATGTCTGTTTGTCGGTCATAATTAAAACTGTAATGTCAATTGTTTAAAAAATTCCTTTGGTGGATAAAATGTTCCAATGACAATAAAAGGACTTTGGGAAACATTATGATATTTTTTTGTCGTACCTAGGAAAAAATATAAATCTTTGTTATGAACGAAATCATCATAAAATCTTTCCTTGACTTTCTGACATGCAATTGTTTCATCCCCATTTGCTCTTTTCAAACAGTTCCAGTACAACATACCTAGTTCCCAATCTTCAACCATTAGTTTGCGTTCTTTCCCATCTTCAGAAGTAAAGACATAAGAAAATTCGTATGGTACTTTTTTAGCTAATTTAAAAATCTCCCTTGTAGCATCTTCATCAAACAAACTCTGTTGTGCCTGATTTGCAATGACCGCATCTAGTTTTTTCTTGTCCCATTCCCTTTCGCAAGGTTTCCATACGAAATCAATGATTTCTTTAGGTTTAAAAACAGCAAGCGAAGTTCCTTTTAGAGGATCTTTTGCTTCCTCAATGAGCTCACTCATATTGTAATACACGTGCTTAAGAACGTATTGTTTGCGTTCGGCCCAGTTATTACGGGTGTCTACAAACTCCCCCATCTCTATTTCGTCTTCAATATTAGTAGGCCTAAAGCTCTCTTTCCGAAAATCTTTGGTATTCTTTGTTACGTTAATAGTGATCCATTGCCACTTCTGATAACGATTAGAATAGTCCAATTTACGGAACGGAACAGGATAAATTCGAATCCATGAACCGTCTTCGCGAAATCCGGCAGTACAAACTAACTCATCGTATTTCTCAGATAGGGTGGGATATGTTTTTACAGCAATTAATATTTTCTCCGAAGGCATTTCATAAAAGTTTTAAGTTATACTTAATATTTGGAAGCTGCATCAGAGTGTTGGCCACTCTTGAACGATGACATTGTCTTGGGTCTTTTTCGAAGCAGGTAAGTGCAACTCGCTTATCATCATCTATAATAGAGCGCACATGCAGCAAAGACCTCATGTTTTCTTTTAATGTTGTTCGTTCATATTCATCAAACAATATATCATAATCTTTTTGTGTCCGTAGGCCTTGTCTCTTATCCGAAGTTATACCAAGCTCTGGAATATGGATATAACGAATACCGACACCGACACATGCCTTTTCGAGTGTGGCTTTTGAGAATCCGTATTTCTGGCTATAAGCGTTTTTTCGGACATCACAGAGCGTTCGAACATCATTTAAGATCAGTTTCTTAATATACTGTTCCAACGACAATCCTTCATATCCAATCGTGAATAACATCGGCTCTTCAAAATGGCGCTTTTGGGCATTGATTATCCGCATTTCCTCATCAGACATAAGATTCTTAGCTATCTTACTTTTGGTTGCATAAAATGGATACTTTGCATAGGTATAATGGATGAGTTCATTAAGAGTCAGTCTGCCAAACTTTTCCTTAACTGTCTCAATGTATCCTTGTTCAAACAAATCCAAGCCTTCCAGATAATTGATGTTTTGAATTATTCGGATATTATTTTGATCTTCAAATTCAAGGAATCCTTGTCTAGCCAAAGAAACAAGGTCTTGATTAGCCTGAAAAGAGAAACATCCGTATTGGTAGGGAACGAAATCATAAAATCGTTCTTTCTCTGATTGTAGACGGGTAAACAAGAAAAGGTACTTTTGCAGAGGTATCGCTTTAATATGCCCCCCAAAAGTGCCAATCAATGCCAATAATATTTTATGCCTATGATATAACATGATTCAAAATTTTTATTCTTCATATACCGAAAGTCCAGATATCTTCTGACCTCCTGCCATTCGTTTCAATAAAGGAATCAAGTCTTTCATCAATTCCTCTTCCTTTTGAGCACGGTCTTTCCAACCTAATTCCAGAGGGGCAATTAGGTCGTAAAGTTTCTCTCCGTCAAAGATTCTTTGCTCCACGATTTCATTGACAAAAGCCTGAACGGCTTCGATATCCAAACGATGTTTCTCGGCAATAGAAGATATAGCTTTGGTAAACTTGTCTTTCTTGAAGAGCTCGTAACCCTGTTCTATTTCCTTCTCTGTCTTGCCGTTTACACCTTTGGCATCCAAGTCGTCAATATAGTCAATAATGTCCTCTCGCTCGTCTATGAGGTTAGCACTGGAACATATCAGGTTTACTAATTGCTCTTTTGTCATCTTCTGCATAGATGGGGCACCCACATAGCGGCTTATCAACTCCATGATATAATCATAGTCTATAAGGGCAGACGCAAACAGAATAAACTCGAAATCCAAATCCTCAATCTTTTCGGAAACAGGCGTATCATTACTTTCGCGTTTTTTCTTCAATTGCTTGGCCACATCAAGATAGGCGCCACGAAAAGCACGTAATTCGTCGTCATTATTGAAACCGTATGCCGTCGTGGCTGCAGGTTCACTATTCTTCCAAGGATTCTCGTCGTTATCTACTTTCACAAGGTCTGTGTATTGATCTAACTGGGTCTTGTATCGCTGTACCTCCTTGAAATAATTGATGAAGCCCGCCTTGGCATCATCGCCTTTCAGATTAGCCACCTCTTCAGCTTTGAACTCCAGATTTTGCAGATGCATGAAGTTACGCAAGTCGTTTACAGCCTTGCAATATTTCTGTATGATGACTTCAGCAGGCTCCACAAGCCATACCTGACGGGCAACATCTCCATTCTTTTCACCAGAGAACAATGCGATAGCCTCATCAACAGCATCCTGCTGCCCTCTGAAATCAAGGATATTTCCGTATGGCTTCGTGTCGTTTAAAATTCTGTTAGTACGAGAGAATGCCTGCACAAGACCATGATATTTCAAGTTCTTGTCTACGTAGAGTGTATTCAGATACTTAGAGTCAAAGCCCGTCAGCAACATATCCACCACAATCGTAATGTCAATCTTGTTTTTATGTGCATAATCTTGATTGGTGTACTTCTGGCTCTTAATGCGCTTCTGCACATCCTGATAGTAAGCATCAAACTCCGTTACAGAATGGTTCGTACCATACTGTTTGTTATAATCATCAATGATAGCCATGAGTGCAGCCTTTTTCTGATCAGGCTCTTTTTCATTGTCTATGCGCTCTTGCTGCAAATCCTCCTGAATCTGCATGATGTCTCTATTTCCTTCGGCTGGCGGAGAGAAAACACAAGCAATGTTCAGCGGCTCGAAGGTCTCTTCCTTTTTCTGTTGCTCTGCCTGCATCTTCTTGAACAACTGGTAATATTCAATGGCCTCATTGATAGAGCCAGTTGCAAAAAGCGCATTGAAACGACGCTCATTGGTGGCGTTGTTATGTTTTTGGAGAATCGTTCTGACGATGGCCTGTTTCTTTGCAATGCCAATAACATTATTGTCTTTATCAGGCTTAAAGTAGTCCACATGGAAACGCAGCACGTTTTTGTCGTCAATGGCGTTGGTGATAGTATAGGCATGCAGCTCTTTCTCAAATACATCTTCTGTGGTCTTGTATTGAGCTTTCTCACCTGTTATCTGTGTATAGGATGCATTTTGCTCAAAGATGGGCGTTCCTGTAAAACCAAACAACTGAGAGTTGGGGAAGAACTCTTTAATGGCTTTATGGTTCTCACCAAACTGCGAACGGTGGCACTCGTCAAAAATGAACACCATACGCATATCTCTTACAGGAAGCAAACGCTTCTGATAGTTTGTACGATTCTGAGGGTCTAAGGCAATACCCAATTTCTGAATAGTGGTCACGATAATCTTATCGGAATAGTCCTCCGACAATAATCTGCGCACCAGTGCATCAGTATTAGTGTTCTCTTCTACGCAACCCTCCTGGAATTTGTTGAACTCCTCTCGTGTCTGTCTGTCAAGGTCTTTACGGTCCACCACAAATAGACATTTGTCTATTTCCGGATTGTCCTTCAACAGCGTTGCTGCCTTGAAGGATGTTAGTGTTTTACCACTACCCGTTGTGTGCCAGATATAGCCGTTACCACGATTTTCATTGATACAATTTATGATAGCCTTTACAGCATAAATCTGATAAGGGCGCATCATCAATATCTTCTGCTCACTGGCAACAAGCACCATATATCGGCTAATCATTTCACCCAACTTACATTTTGCCAAAAAGACATCAGAGAAGTCATCAAGGTTGGTTATCTTCTTGTTCTTCTCATCTGCCCACTGATAGACAGGCAAATAGTTCTCGGCAGCATTGAAATTGAAATGAGTTCTATTGTTGTTAGCAAAATAGTAGGTATTTATTCTGTTGCTAACAATGAACATCTGCATAAAACAGAGCAGTGAATTGGTATATCCATTGCCAACATCATTCTTATAGTCAACTATCTGCTGCATAGCACGACGAGGACTGACATCGAGTGTCTTTAATTCAATTTGGACAAGGGGCAAACCATTAATCAGCAGTATCACATCATAACGATGCGAACTATAACGGGTGTTCATTCGCAACTGATTGACGACTTCATAGTCATTCTTGCACCAATCCTTAATGTTGACCAATGTATATTGAAGCGGCGTACCATCTTCACGCATAAATGTATTACGCTCACGCAATCTCTTGGAAGAGGCATAGACATCAGAGTTAGTAAGTTCCTCCATCAATCGGGTAAACTCTGCATCTGTCAGATGCACTTTGTTCAATGCCTGAAACTTCTCCCTGAAGTTACGCTCAAGGCTCAGCCTGTCGTGAATATCATCACGATAGACATACTTCAAATCTGCGGTTAGTTTCTGAATGAAACTATTTTCTATTTGGCTCTCTAACACGATTATATTATATTTAGAGTATTCAACCTTATAATGTTCTTTTTTTCATATTGTTGAAACAATAAGAGAATGCATATCAAAATCCAAAATGAATGCCATCTCATTCAATTGGGTAACAGATGGCTGCACCTTATTGAAACACCATTTTAATATGGTATTCTCTGACTTGCCAAGCTGCTCTGATAGCCAGCGGTAGGTCTTTCCTTGCTCTGCCAAGGCAGCTTTTAGTCTATTAAGCATCACTGATTGTTGATTGTTCAAGATAAATTTATGATTATTTTGCTGCAAAAATACAAAAAAGTTAGTAGAATAAAGCAACTTTCGTACAAAAAAAGAAATCGTTAATTATGTTTGAAATCGGTTGCTTTTGATTAATTACAACAATTATATTTTGTGGAATCGACAGAAAGATTTATCTTTGTGACGTGAAAAGTTATGTTTACGGGCGTTGAACACAAGTTCACGGACGTTGAACATATATTCAAGGGCGTTGAACATAAGTTCACGGGGCATAAACATAAAAATCTGTAGGATAGAAAAGAAATATTAATAGAATAACATTAAAAACTGAATAAGACATGGCAAATTTCGTATTACAGGAACTTCCTGAGGAAATGAGTGAGGGCAAGAAGGTCATTTTCCCAAAGATGCAGACATACTCGCTGCTCGATTATGATACTGTCATCAAACACATGCGCACTTACGCGGGGAGCCTCAGCGACGGACTTATCCGTGCTGTCATAGATGCACTCGTGTCAACAATGCAGAGTTGGATGCCTTTGGGTCACAGCATCAAGATTGACGGACTGGGAGTATTCTCTCTGTCATTGGGATTTGATACATCTTCCCCTTCGGAAAAAGCCATTTCGGAGAAACAGCAGGATGGTGAGGAGCCCAAGACAAAATATAGACATGTGTGTATCAATGGAATCAATTTCAAGCCTGACCCTCAATTGCTAAAGGAAATGAACAATCTGGCGACTTTCGAACGCGTCAGAACGGGCGTAGTCGCTCCAAAGAGATGCAAATACAGTCGTGAAGAACGTTTGGAAATGGCCAAAGCCATCATCAATAAGTATGGTTATATGACACTTACCGACTATGCTCGGGCAACTGGACAGTCGAGAACCGCAGCCTCGAACGACCTTAAGCAGTTGGTGGCAGATGCTGATTCTGGTATCACCACTCGCGGAAAACATTCGCATAAGGTTTGGGTGACACTCATTCAGAAACAAGCTGATGAAGAGGGAGCAGGAAATCAACTATGACGGTATAGTTAAATAGGAGTGTTATACTCCTAATACGATGGCTGGGTCTATATTCAGTTTGCGGCTGATTTCTCTTCCCGTCTTTAAGGAAGGTTCACCCTTGCCGGTTATTATTTCACTGATGCGTGCAGTACTCAAACCAAGCATTTCGGCTAACTTGCTCTGAGTAAGCCCCATTTCATACATACGTAGCTTCATGGTCTCAACGAGTGTTGGCGCAGCTATCGGATAATGCTCTTCCTCGTAGTCGGCTACGAGGCCTGAAATGAGATCAAGCTCCAGCATATTCTTATCATCAGCAGGTGTGTCATTGTTAACTACCTTAAGCAGTTCATTGATGCGCTCACATGCTGCCTTGTATTGTTTCTCTGACTTTATCTGTACCATACCTATATATTTTTATATCTTTAATCTTTTCGTATTCCTCGTGTGTGCCAACAAAACGCATATAAACTTTCTTTTTAACAAACAACACGATAGCCACTATTCTATAGTTATTACCCTTTATGTCGAACACGTATCGGTCATTACCCACATAATCAACGGTGTTGAACGTCTTCTTAATATCCGCAAAACACGTCCAGTCAGCATTGCAAGTACGCTTATACCAATCACGTAGAGGCACGTCGGCATCAGCATGTTTGGCAATAAACTCCCTAATCATAGACAAAGAAATAACTCTCATATTCCTAAGTTTGTTGCAAAGATAGTACAGCTATTCGGTTAAACCAAATATCTTTCGGATATATTTAATGGTTTTTGTGCGTGTTTGGTAAATTTTTTCGAATTCCCCAAAATTATAGCTTCATGGAAGGAAACGAACTGGGGCGAACCACAACTGTTGAATAAACTAGATGTTGATGAAGTTGGACTGGTGTTATCTGTGCCTTCTCCTAAGGCAACTTCTGATATGGCACCTGTAAATGCATTTGATAAAATGAATAATCCGCAAGATTCTGAATTTCAGTTTCTTGCGGATTTTGTAAAGTGATCCCGTTGGGATTCAAACCCAAGACCTTCAGAACCGGAATCTGACGCTCTATTCAGCTAAGCTACGGGACCTTCAGTGCGAGCATAAGGAGCGGTAAACGGGGTTCGAACCCGCGACCTTCGGCTTGGGAAGCCAACGCTCTGCCAACTGAGCTATTACCGCAAAAAAGAATGGGGAATATAAGCGTTGAGCCGATACCCGGACTCGAACCGGGGACCTACGCATTACGAATGCGTTGCTCTACCAACTGAGCCATATCGGCGAATTCGGGTGCAAAGGTAACTGATTTTTTTTGAAGTACCAAATTTATTCTGTCTTTTTTTCTATATGCAAAGATAATTGTATTTGTTGATATTTTGTTGTCAAATGGTAAGATATTTTATTAAATTGCTATCATTTTGCAAAAAATATGGGCAAATGTTCTTGCAGATTAATAATAAATGACTACCTTTGCAGCGCAAAATAAATAACGATACAAAAATGAGCATGTTGATTGAGCCCTTTGATTATAGCCAGCTTTTGGATATGAAGCAGACGGAACAGGGCATTAAATTAATTAAGGAATTCTTTCAAGCAAACCTCTCTACGGAGCTTCGTCTTCGTCGTGTTACCGCACCGCTTTTCGTGTTGAAAGGTCTTGGTATCAATGATGACTTAAATGGCGTTGAACGTCCTGTTACTTTTCCCATCAAGGATTTGGGCGACGCACAAGCAGAGGTGGTTCATTCGCTTGCAAAATGGAAGCGATTGACTTTAGCAGAGTATAATATAGAACCTGGGTATGGCGTATATACGGATATGAATGCCATTAGGGCTGATGAGGAATTGGATAACTTGCATTCGTTGTACGTAGATCAATGGGATTGGGAAGCGGTGATAACGCGCGAGCAACGCACGTTGGCTTTTTTGAAGAATGTGGTGGAGCGAATCTATGCTGCCATCTTACGCACGGAATATCTCGTTTGCGAGACTTATCCTGAAATAAAGCCATTCTTACCCGAAAAGATTCATTTCATCCATGCAGAAGACTTGTTGAAAATGTATCCCGATAAGACGCCAAAAGAGCGTGAGGATGCGATTTGCAAGGCTTACGGTGCTGTGTTTATCATTGGCATTGGCGGAAAATTGAGCAACGGTGAGAAACATGATGGTCGTGCTCCCGACTACGATGATTGGTCAACGGTTGCCGAAAACGGTCAAGCAGGATTGAATGGTGACATCTTGATTTGGTATCCCGTGCTTGGTAGGTCGTTTGAATTGTCGTCGATGGGTATTCGTGTTGACAAGGAGAGTCTTATCAGACAATTGCAGTTGGAAGGCAAGGAAGAACGCCAGCAACTGTATTTCCATCAACAATTGTTGAACGATAAGTTGCCATTAAGCATCGGTGGCGGTATTGGTCAGAGTCGTTTGTGTATGGTATTGTTGCACAAGGCTCATATCGGAGAAATCCAAGCAAGCATTTGGCCCGATGACATGCGTGAAGAATGCAAGAAAATGGGAATGAATCTTATATGAAAAAGAAGCAAGAAAGTTAGAAAGTTAGAAGCAAGAGATATGCTTTGCAATTGGAGGACATATCTCTTGCTTCTTACTTCTTACTTTCTAAAACCACATCACTAAACACTAAACGCTAAACACTCAACATTTAAATCAACTCCAGCTCCATCAACATGCGGAGTTTTTCGATGGCTGGGTTATGTTTGCGAATCTCATCGAAAACTTCCCTTTTGGTTAATGCCTTTTTGAACTCTTTTCCTTCGGCAAGGCGAATCTCCACTTGCAAGTTGCCATTGTGTAAGTCTCTGGCAAGCGTAGCCTTGATTCTGCTCTTGATTCCTTGCAATTGGGTTAGCAATATTTGATTGTCTACCACCACTTCCACGTTTGGGTAATTCGTGATGCGTGGAATGAGGTTTTTCATTCTCGAAGCCATTCCCACCATGCTTTCAGGCATACGATTGCACATCATCATCCATTGCAATTGCAAGTCTTCATCGCTGAATTTATTTTGTTCTTCTTGAGAGACGGTAGGAGCCTCTTCTTGCTCCACGGGTTTTTGCTCATTGTTCTTCAGCGACCCGAATGTAGTCATCAACGACGTGAGTTTCAGTTTAGGAGCATTAGAGGGTTGAGGTGTTGTGTCAATCTTGATTTCCTTTCTCGGTGCAACCTCTTCCTTTTCCTGTTGTTGCTTCGTTCTGCTTCGCGTAACAGGAATACTCTCTGTCCCAGCCACCTGCACTGCTGGTTTCGACAAAGTGGTAGAGGTTAGTTTCTTAAACAGGGATTTCAATCGCTTAGGGCTAAGCCCCGCACTGGTATCATCGTCGGGTTGCGTGATTTGCGCTATTTGTATGAGCGTCAGTTCCACCAACAATCGCTTGTTATTGCTTTGGCGATAGTTGATGTCGCATTGGTTCATAATTTTCAGCGCCTTATATAAAAAAGGTACGGTGCATTTCTTGGCTTGTTCTTGGTATTTTTGCTTTTGTTGTTGACTCACTTCAAGCAAAGGCAATGTTTGTTCGTCGCGCGCCATCAATACGTTTCTCACGTGAGAAGCAAGTCCGAGCACCAAGTTTCCACCATCAAAACCCTTGGCGATGATACTATTGAGCAATACCATGATTTCCGTTACCTTATTCTCCAACGCCAAGTCGATGATATTGAAATAGTAGTTGGAATCCAATACGTTCAAGTCTTCAATCACTTTCTCGTAGGTGATGTTTCCTTGACAGAAACTAACGGCTTGGTCAAAGATGGAAAGGGCGTCGCGCATTCCTCCGTCGGCTTTTTCCGCAATCACGGCAAGTGCCTCTTCCTCATACGTCACGTT
>JAEEGL011709400.1_pt1 | contig 21232 bp, 25 predicted proteins | sample 9134231 | NCBI WGS metagenome assembly JAEEGL01 (sample SAMN16246548, study PRJNA631951) | gut metagenome | biome: gut microbiome; feature: rumen; material: fiber-attached | host: Bos | place: Iran: Karaj | collected 2018-10 | reverse complement strand
TCTCGCAAAACCACGCGGATTGCGGCTGCATGATCTTTTCGGAACGGCAGGACGCGCACGCCGGCGGTTCCGGCTGCGGCTGCTCCGCGAGCGTCGTGTGCTCCAAAATCATAAAAGATCTTTCTCTCGGAAAAATCAAAAAAGTGCTGTTCGTAGGTACGGGCGCACTGATGAGCCCGCTCACCGCGAGCCAGGGCGATTCCATCCCGGGCATCGCGCACGCGGTTTTGCTGCAAAGTTGAAAGGAGAGTTTCGATGAAACCGGATCTTCTTCGCATCGGAAGGGATGTAAAGATCGTGAATACGGCAAAAAAGATCCTTGCGGTATCTTTATTTCTGCGGCGCGCGGCGATCGTAGCCGCCGTTGCGGTCGTTGGGCTCGATATGCTCCGGTTGTTCCGCGGGGCACAATAAACGGGCGCCCTCACCTGAAGATCCATGTGAGGGCGCCCGGATGATATTACGTTGTTTCCAGAAGGCTTCGTGCTGCGGCGTCTACCAGCCGGCGCGCGTTTTCCGTAACGGTATCGAAATATGCCGGCGTCTGCGAAAAATTCTGCGCGGTGCGCCGGTCCTGCCGGCGTTCGTCCAGAAGTTTGGTTTCGCTCAGATCCTCAAGCAGCAGGGCGGCCTGCGGTTCGCCTGAAAGGAAGCGAAGATATTTATCCGCGGCGAGAGAAAAATAATCACAGAAAAAAGCGGCGTCCGTTTCTCCTGCGCCCATGGATTTCTCGCTCAAATACATCAGTGCGCGCAAAACGGTGGCGTTCGTGATCTCGGCGTCCGTTTCAATTCGCTCGGGAAGATAGATCTCGGCTGTGCCGCGTCTGGATTCGCTGATACCTAATAAATAATCGGCGGTAACGCCGTAATATCCTGCCGCTTTTCTCACGAAATCAAGGCTGCATTCCCGGATCCCGTTTTCATAATGGGAGAGCAGCGCCTGCGAAACGCCGAGTTCCTGTGCCGCCAGACGTTGTGAAACGTTTTTTTCTTTGCGAAGCATGGATAATTTTGCCGAAAATTCAACGCTCACACGGATCACCTCTTGCTTTTTGATTATGGATATATTATACTTAAAACAATAATGATTGTAAATCGGAAACAGGAAAAAATATGAAAACTTTTAAGATCCATCTGATTCGCCACGGTATTTCCGAGGGCAGCGTTGAGGGGCAGTATATCGGGCATACGGACGTTTCCCTTACGCCGGAAGGCGAGCGCCAGCTCAGAGATATGATGCGCGATTACGAATATCCCGCCGTGGAAGCGGTGCTTTCCAGCCCGCTGAACCGCTGCCTCGAAACGGCGCGCATCCTTTATCCGGAGATCAAACCTCTGATTTTTGATAACCTTATCGAATACAATTTCGGGGAGTTTGAGGGGCTCACCGCGGACGATCTGAAAGACGAACCAGCCTTTGCCGCATGGCTTGCCGGCGGCCCGGACGCCGAAGCGCCCTTCGGCGAGAGCAACAGCGCGTTCCAGAAGCGGGTATCGAGGGCGTTTTTCGATATTGTGAACGGCGTAATCAAAGCCGGCACAGAAAGCGTTGCGATCATTACGCACGGCGGCGTGATCATGACGATCATGCAGGCGTTCGCGCTGCCCCAGGCGCCGATGCACGAATGGCTCACGCCAAACGGCTGCGGTTACACGCTGAACGTGATCCCCTCCATTTGGGGCAATACTTCCAAGGCGGAGGCTTTCGCCGAGATCCCGCTCAGGCCGCGTACCGAGGAAGACGACGAAGATGTCGGCAATTGGGATATTCCGATCGATCCCGAGGAATTTAAGGGATTCTACACGCCAGGGGAGGAATAACATGATCACGCAGCAGCAGATCGACAGGATCAATTTTCTCGCGAGAAAATCAAAAACAGCCGAAGGGCTCACCGAAGCGGAAAAGGAAGAGCAGGCCGTCCTCAGAAAACTATACGTTGAGGCGATGCGCGCCTCGCTCCGCGGTCAACTTGAAAACACGATTGTCGTATTTCCGGACGGAACCAGAAAAAAACTGTCGGAAGTGAATAAGAAGGATTAAACCGATTCTCCGCCGCAGCGGCGGCGTCGCTTTTTCGGGGGTGAACGAGAATGAAGAAATTTGAAAAACTGCTTGAAAAACCGTGGATTGCCTATACCTTCGCGGCATGCGCCGCTGTGGTGCTGTTTTTGCTGCTCAGCCATTTATCTCTGTTTTTTGGGTGGATCGCGGCGGTCTGGAAATTGCTTTCCCCGGTCGCGATCGGTATCGTCGTAGCGTATCTTCTGAACCCGATCTCCGATTTCTTTGAATTCAAGGTTCTTAAAAAAATGAAAAACAAAAGCGCCGCGCATCTTTGGTCCGTGGTGCTCACGGTCGTTTGCTTCGTCCTTTTCCTTGCCGTGCTGTTGATCGCGCTGATTCCCTCGCTCGTACAGAGCATTTCCAAACTGATCTCGAATTGGGACGATTACACGGGCAAAGCGCAGGTGCTGATCGAGAAAGCCGCAGTTTTCGCCGCAGAGAAAAATATCAACGTGGATCTTTCCCCCGTTTCGAGTTTTGTGGATAATTCCATGACGAAACTTATGGAATTCCTGAAATCGAACGTGGGCACAATTCTCAGCACGCTCGGCAGCGTGAGCACGAGCGTATCGAACGTGGCCATCGGCGTGGTATTCGGTGTTTGTTTCCTCGTTGCCGAAAACAGCCTTGTAGGGATCCTTTCCAAGGTCAGGGCGGCGATTTTCAAAAAAGAGCGGCTCGAGCGAAACAACGATCTCTGGCGGCGGTGCCATAACGTGTTTATCCGTTACGTAGGCTGCACGGTGCTCGACGCAGTAATTATCGCTTTGGGAACGCTGCTGTTTACGCTGGTGATGCGTATGCCGTATGCCGGCCTTATCGCCGTGATGATGGGCATTCTCAATATCATTCCCACATTCGGCCCGATGATCGGCGGCGCGATCGGCATCTTCTTCCTTGTGCTCGATAAACCGATCAACGCGCTCTGGTTCTTCATATTCATTTGTATCTGGCAGAGCATCGACGGTATGATCATCAAACCGCGTCTGTTCAAGGGCTCGCTCGGGCTTCCCGCAGTGTGGACCCTCGTTTTGATCATTCTCGGCGGCAAGATCGCCGGGATGGCCGGCATCATCCTCGCGATCCCTATCGCCGCGATCCTCGTGATCCTCTATCACGAAACCGTTGAACCGCGCCTGAACAAACGGATCGGCAAGTTAAACGCCGGCGAAAAAAAGGATGAACCCGTTCCCGCACCGGAACAGCCGGAACCGCAGGAATAAGAGGATCCCTTTGCCGAAAAAACAAGGACCGCGTCCGCGGTCCTTTGCTTTATGTGATCAGGAAAATCTGTCGCCCTTAATATCGGGGATGATGTCAAACGGTTCTTCAATGCCGTTCATGCCGGGTTCGATCAGATCGGGGTCAAACATCGGTACGAATTCAGGGCTGTTCGCCGTAGGGAAGCCGGCGGCGAGCCGCGGGTCAGAAGCGTTTTTATTCGTTTTTTTCTTTTTGTTTTTACTCATACTTTTATCACCCGGTTTCAGTATGAGCAAACGCGTAAATATTTATTCGCCGAAAAACAGTTTTCTTGAATTTTCCGTGCAGCAGTCGATCAGCGTCTGCGCGTCCTCGCCGCGGAGTTCCGCAATGAATGCGGCCGTGCGGGCGATCATCGAAGAATCGCAGCGCTCGCCCCGAAACGGCACGGGCGCCATATAGGGGCAGTCCGTTTCAAGAAGGAGCCGGTCCGCGGGCAGTTCTTTCGCCACGGCAACGGCGCGTTTTGCGTTTTTGAATGTGACCGCGCCGCCGAGGCCGATATACAGCCCGAGCGCAACGGCGTCCCGCATCATTTCCACGCTGCCCGAGAAGCAGTGGAGCACGCCCCGCGGACGGTATTTTCTCAAAAGGTCCATCGTAAGGCCGTGCGCTTCCCGGTCGTGTACGATCACGGGTTTATTGAAATCTACGGCCAACTGCAGTTGTTTTTCAAAAAATACAGCCTGCACTTCTTCCGGCGGTTCCGGATAATGCCGGTCCAGCCCGATCTCTCCCACGGCAGCGCATTTCCCGTGCCGCAGCATTTCCGCGATCTCCGTGAGATCCGAAAGCGGCTTGTCGCCGCAGTCTTCCGGATGGATTCCGGCCGCAAAATACACGAAATCAAACCGTTCGGCGAGCGCCAAGGAAGCACGTGAACTTGCCGCGTCGGTGCCGCAGTTGATCACACCGCACACGCCTCTGCCGGGCAGTTCCCCGAGAAGCTGCAATCCGTCCGCGTCAAAAGCGCTGTCGGTGTAATGCGCGTGCGTATCGAAAATATTGCGGAGCATATCAGCGGATCTTAGCGCCGGCGGGCGTTTCAGCGTCAAGGAAAACAACGCGTACGTCGTCTTCGCCGCAATCGGCCGCAAGGATCATGCCCTGGCTTTCCACGCCGCAAAGAACCGCGGGTTTCAGGTTGGAAACAAGAATCACTTTTTTGCCGATCAGATCTTCGGGTGCATACCATTTTGCGATACCCGAGGCCACGGTGCGCGTTCCGGCGCCGTCGTTCAGCGTGAGTTTAAGAAGTTTTTTCGCTTTCTTTACGGGCTCGCAGGCAACGATCTCGGCGGCACGGAGATCCACTTTCGCGAAATCCTCAATTCCGATGCGCGCCACGCCTTCGATCTCGTTTTTGCGGCGGGCTTCCTCCGCCTTTTTGTTCATTTCGGCTTCGATCTCCGCGAGGAGCGCGGGTGCATCGATCCTGGCAAAGAGCGGAACGGGCGCGCCCACCTGAACGCCGAGCGGGTAAGCGCCGAAGGTCAGAATGCTGTCGTAAGACGTGATATCCGTATTGATCTGCGCAAAAATCTTCTGCGCCGTTTCGGGCATAAAGGGCGAAAGTTCAACGCCTGCGATGCGGATGGCTTCAAGAAGATTATATAGCACGGTGGAAAGACGGTCGCGGTCACTCTCGTTTTTCGCGAGCGCCCAGGGCGCGGTTTCGTCGATGTATTTATTGCTGCGCTTTGCCACGTTCATTACCGCCTCGAGCGCGTCTGCGATCTTGAATTCGCTGAAAGCGGCCTCCATCGCGGGCAGGGCGGAGAGCACGTCTTTTTCAAACGCGGCGTCGAGTTCCGTACGGGCAGTGTTGCAGGGCAGCACGCCGCCGAAGTATTTGTTGGCCATGGCTACGGTGCGGTTCACAAGGTTGCCGAGCGTGTTGGCAAGGTCGGAGTTGTACCGCTCGATCATGGTGGCGTAGGAAATGGAGCCGTCGGTTGCGTGCGGCATCTCGGAAAGCAGATAATACCGAACCGCGTCCACGCCGAAGCGCGCCACGAGTTCGTCCGCGTAGATCACGTTGCCCTTCGATTTACTCATCTTATCGGCGCCGAAGAGCAGCCACGGGTGGCCGTATACCTGTTTCGGAAGCGGCTCGCCGAGGGCCATCAGCATGATCGGCCAGTAGATGGTGTGGAAGCGAACGATATCCTTGCCGATGATGTGAACGTCGGCAGGCCAATATTTCTTATATTTTTCAGAGGGATGCTCCGTATCGTAGCCCAGCGCCGTAATATAGTTGGAAAGCGCGTCGATCCATACGTAGATCACGTGTTTCTCATCAAACGTTACCGGAATGCCCCATTTGAAAGAGGTTCTCGATACGCACAGATCCTGCAGACCCGGGCGTATGAAATTGTTGAGCATCTCTTTTTTGCGGCTTTCGGGATAGATGAAATCGGGATTGTTTTCAATATACTCCTCAAGCCGTTTCTGATACTTCGAAAGACGGAAGAAATAGGCTTCTTCTTTCGCATATTTTACCGGGCTGCCGCAATCGGGGCAGCAGCCGTTCACGAGCTGCGAATCCGTAAAGAAACTCTCGCAGGGCAGGCAGTAATTGCCCTCATAGGCGCCTTTGTAGATATCGCCCTGGTCGTAGAGTTTTTTGAAAATCTTCTGCACGGCCTTTTCGTGGTAATCGTCGGTGGTGCGGATAAAATGATCGTAGGTGGTGTTCAGCAGATCGCAGATTGCCCGGATCTCAGCCGATACCTTATCCACGTATTCTTTGGGCGAAACGCCCGCAGCCTTTGCATATTCCTCTATTTTCTGCCCGTGTTCGTCCGTTCCGGTGCAGAAAAACACGTCGTATCCCTGCAAACGTTTGAAACGCGCGATTGCATCCGTGAGAACGATCTCGTATGAATTGCCGATGTGCGGTTTGCGGGAGGTATAGGCAATGGCTGTTGTGATATAATATTTGCCTTTATTCATAAAAATACACTCCTTCAAAAATATTGTATTATAGTATATACTTATTCATTCATGATTTCAAGTCTTTTACTTTACAAATTTTGATTACTGTGATAATATGAACAGGAATTCCGATACCGGAGGGCCTTTTTTATGTCGTATGAATACGGTTTCGCGAGAGTATACGATAAATTCACCGAAAACACGGAGGTGGAAGGGCGCGCCGCGTTTACCGTGGAATTGCTGCGGAAATACGGCGTGAACGACGGCTTTGTGCTCGATCTTGCCTGCGGCACGGGGCGCCTCAGCGAAGCGCTGATCCGCGCGGGATACGATCTTATCTGCACGGACGTTTCCGAAGATATGCTTGCCGAGGCGCGGCGCCGGCTCCAGCCCTACGGCGAAAAGGCGCTGATCCTGCAGCAGGATATGCGCGCCATCGATCTTTACGGCACGGTGCGCGCATGCGTGTGTTCGCTCGATTCGGTGAACCATCTGATTTCCGCCGAAGACGTGCGGCGGGTTTTTGCGCTCGTTTCGCTTTTTACGGAGCCGGGCGGCGTTTTCGTGTTCGACGTCAATTCGGTTTATAAGCACGAGGCGGTTCTAGCCGATAATACGTTTGTATATGAGGATGATACGGATCTGCTCGTATGGCAGAACGAATACGACCCGCGGGATCGTACGGTGCAGATGCTGATCGACGTTTTTTCGCTGCGGCCCGACGGTGCGTACGACCGGTTCAGTGAGGAAATCACGGAACGTGCCTACACCGTGGAAGAACTTACCGGAATGCTTTCCGGCGCGGGGTTCCGCAAGATCTGCGTTTTCGGCGACCGGCGCACGGCGCCCCCCGATGAAACCGAGGAGCGGATCTGGTTTGCCGCTTTGAAATAAGGAGGAACTTATGGGTAAGATTGTAAGAGCGTTAACGGAAGACGGCGCCGTTGTGGTGCTTGCGGCGGATACCACGGATATCGCGGAAACCGCGCGTGCGATCCACGGAGCGTCCAAGGTGTGCACTGCCGCATTGGGCAGGCTGCTCACCGGCGCGTCCCTGATGGGATATATGCTGAAAAACAAAGAAGATTCGGTAACGGTGCGGGTGAACGGCAGCGGAGAAACCGGATCGCTGATCGCCGTTTCGGATTCAAAGGGAAACGTTCGCGGCTATATGATGGACCCGCACGTGGAGATCCCGCTGAAACCGAACGGAAAATTAGACGTCGGCGGAGCGGTAGGCAGGGAAGGCTCGCTCACCGTTATAAAAGACCTCGGTCTTAAAGAGCCGATGGTGGGGCAGGTACCGCTGGTTTCCGGCGAGATCGCGGAGGATCTTACCTCCTATTTTGCCGTGAGCGAACAGATCCCCACCGTGTGTTCCCTCGGCGTACAGGTGGATACGGAAGGGCGCGTGGCGAAAGCCGGCGGTTTTCTGATTCAGTTGCTGCCCACTTCGGACGATACGGTGATCGCAAAGGTGGAAAACGGCCTGAAAAACGTTCCCCCCGTTACCGCGATGCTGCGCGAGGGGCTTTCTCCGCTTGAGATCTGCAAAAGAGCCCTCCCGGAGTTCCATCCCGAAGAACTCGATTGCGGCGATATTGCTTACTGCTGCGATTGCTCGCGCAGGCGTGTGGAACGTGCGCTGATCAGCGCCGGTCTTGATGCGCTCAGTGAGATGGCTCAAGATGCGGTCACCGAGGTGCGCTGCCATTTCTGCCCCGCGGTGTATCGGTTTACCGCGGACGAGATCCGTGCGCTCATAGAAGAAGCAAAATAATATTATAAGAATGCCGACGTACCGTTCCTTACGGCAGCGGCGTGCCCGGTGTGAAATGCAGAAAAAAAGAGTCGGATATCCGTTTGGATGATCCGGCTCCTTTTGCTTTGTTTGCAATAAAAAGGTTTTTGATGTCAGCCCTGAAGCAGCACCGCGATCCTGGCGTGTTTATCCTCTAAACGGCAGCAAATTTCTTTTGCGGCGAACAGTGCAGCGCCGGAAACGGCGTCAACGCAGATGCTTTCCGTTTCGGCAAGGTCCTGCGCCGCGGCTTTTGCGTCGGCGGACTGTACACAAATAAATTCGTCGATATTCTGCACGTTGATATCGTCGGGCAACTGCGCGGGAGCGCTATCGCTTTCAGAGGAAAGGGTTACTGCGGTCACATGGATGTCTTTGCGGTAGGCCTTCATTATTTTTGCAGCGGCGTCGGCGGGAAAACCGTGCGCCGCGGGCGTGATCAGATAATTGATCTTTCCGTAGCAGTCGCGCAGAAGTTCGGCCGCGCGTAAAAACGCGGCGTCTGCCCCTTCGGCTGCGGCGGAAAACGGGATCATCTTGGCAACGAGTTCTCCGGTAAGGTTGTGTTTCGCGGAAAAACGGGAAAGCAAAACGGTCGTTTTTTCACCGCCCAGCGCGGCGCGGTCTTCCGCGATCCGGTAATTCGGATCCAGACCGATCCCGATCTTGAATTCGGATGGCATGGTAATCACCTCATCAGATCTTAAAATCTTCGCTTGAGAATTCCTGCGGTTTCGCGGGGCGTTGCGGTTCGCGTTTCAGCGGGTCGTAAACGAATTTTCTGCAACTGTCGTTCAGAGAGGTTACGCCTCTTTTTTCGCACAGAACGCGTGTTTTGTCTTCCGTGAGCACGGAATATGCGCAGTAAACGCATTTTGCGTCTATATTCTTCCCCAATAGTTTTTTGCCCATAAAAAACTCCGTATCGTGAAAACGCATTCGGCGTTTCCGTTATTATTTTCATTCTATCATACGAAACCGCAGTTCGCAATACAAAATATTTGAATTCCTCTATTTTTTCATAGGGGCCCATGCCCCGGTCAAAGGGCCGACCGATGCCATAAAAACAACGCAAAAGAATAACAGGGAAGCGCTCGCGCCGAAAGCGGAAAAGCGCGGCTGTTGTACCGCCTGTACGTATGAAAACACCGGCGCGGCGTAAGGAAAAATGCGATCCGTAATATGTTGCAGCAAAAAAGCGATTCCGCCCGCCGCAAAACGGAATGCGAGATACTTTCCCGCGGAAACGCCGAGTGCTTTCAGTTCGGGCAGAAGTTGGAACATGATGCAAAAACCGCCGAAGCCCATGCTGAACGCACACGCGGGAACGGCGTTCGTTTTTGCGTAAAATGCACCGGCGGCGGTGACCTCGAGAAAGGGGCGCAGAAACGCGCCGGCAGGCGATCTCTGCAGCGGCGCGGCAAAACCGCAGAAAGCCGTGATCCAGGCGCAAATGGAAAAAATGCCCGTTGAAGCGGCTGCAACGCTCTGCACCAACGCCTGTGAAGGCGGCAACGCATCGGTTTCGCTCATATTGATTTTGCTTTTCGGCGTTTTATATAGGCATCGGAGCATAAACCCGAGCAGCAAGTTCGCCGCCGTTACCGAAAGATAGAGCCGTAAGCCGATCTCTTTGGAACCGAACATGTCCCTCCCGGCAACCAAAACGGCGAAGGCCGCGCCGGGACTTACGTTGATCAGCGCCGCCCTTCGCGCTTCCTCCTGAGAGATGCGGCGGTCTTTTAAAAGCGCGCACGCCGTTTTTACACCCACCGGGTACCCGCAAAAGCCGCCGAGCATAAAACATTTTACCGCGTTTTCCGAAAGCCCGGAAAGAATGCCCACGGGAACGCTTAAAATCCGGTTGATAATACGGGGCGTTCGGATCTGTGTAATATAAGACGACAGGATCAGCATCGGAAAAAGGGAGGGGATGATCGCCTGTGCGCAAAGGGAAAGCCCGGCCGCCGTGCCTTCGCGCACGTCGGTTTCGCATAAAAAAAGCATGATAAAAAGCGGTATCGCGATGAGAAAGGCCGCGTTCCGCACCGGTTTTCCGTTGATCGTATTCATAGTATCAAAGATATGCCGCCGCGGCATAAAAATGCGCGCCGGGGAATATCCATCAAACAGAAAAGAAGGGGAGCGTGCAATGTTGGAGCGGGAAAAACGAAAACTGAGATCCCTGGCCGACAGGCTCGGCAAAGACGCGCAGATCGAAACGTTTGAGAGTTTTCTTCTGCAGATGAACGCCGCGGGAGAGATCGGCGTGCAGGGCTGCGTTTCCGTTTTGCAATGTGACGAAGATACCGTCGTTCTGCTCTGCGAGCGTTTCGTGCTCAGCGTGAGCGGTAAAAACCTTTCGCTTGCGTATCTCGCCGGGCGGGATGCCGGCGTGAGCGGGCGCGTGGAAACAATCAGGGTCGAATGGAGGCGGCAGGGATGATAATCAGAAGTATCAGGCGTTTTTTTGAAGGACGGGTAAAGTTTTCGGCGCAGGGCGGTTTTGAGGATCTGTTTCTGCGCGCGTGCAGGGACCGGAACGCGGCGCTTTTTCGTTTGCGGATCGCCCACGGCATTATCACGGCCGAAACAAAAACCGGCGACGCCGAAAAAATCCGGTGCGCGGCGGCGGATGCGGGGATGGAATTGGTGTTTTCGGGGCGCAGAGGTTTCGGCGCGCTGCTATCCGGATACCGAATGCGTTTCGGCATTCCGATCGGCCTTGCTGCGGCCGCGCTCGTTTTTCAGATCCTCGCAAGCGTTTTATGGAGCGTAGAGATCAGCGGCTGCCGGGCGGTGCGCGAGGAGGACGTGAGCAGGGCGCTCAACGTGATGAACGTAAAAAAGGGCACGTTCCTGACGCATATCGACTGCGCCGAGATCGAGTATACGCTGTCTCTGCTCGATCCCGCCGTGGCTCGCGTAACAGTGAACCTCGCGGGGTGCAAACTGTTCGTTGATATATCGGAGCGCGTTATTCCGCCGGAAATCCGGAAAGGGAACCGGTACTGCAATATTATCGCCCTGCGTGACGGTGAAGTTCTGCGTGCCGATTTTCTTGCCGGCGAGGGGACGGTTCATCCCGGCGACGCCGTGTGTAAAGGTGATTTACTTGTCGAAGGACGGCAAACGCTGCTGAGCGGAGAGGAGAGGCTTTTTGAGGCGAAAGCGCATGTGATCGCGCGTACGAAACATGAACTCAGTTGCCAGACCGCGCAGAACGTGAACGTTTCGCAGGTGCGAAAGGTGAAAGACCGTTTTTCGGTCTGTTTTTTCGGTCTCTTGTTTCCCCCGGCGCACGTCGGCGCGAAAGAGATCGCATCCTACCTGTGCAGTAAAAACAGCGTTTTTCCCGTGGGGCTGATGCGATCCCGCGAAACAGATTGCGAAGCGTTCCGGGCAGAACTCTCGGCGGCCCGGGCAGAACTTATATGCATCACGGATCTCGCGGCGGCGGCGCTGAGAGACCTTGAGAACGCCGCCGTTGTAAACGCGGAAGTCCGGCTGCTGCCCGAAGGGCAGATCTGCGCGGACGCCTGTTTTATTTGCGAGGAGGATATCGCGCAGCAGCAGTTTTTTCAAACGGCACAATAATTATTATAATTACATTTGACATAATAAACACTGTATGGTAAAATAACCTAAGGTGATTTTATTGAGAGTTAGAAAACAAACGCTCGGCGAAAAAAACATCGTAGGCGATAAACTGCTGTCGCGCCGCCTGGAATTCGGGCTGAAGCAAAAGGATCTGTTAACGCAACTTCAGTTGAAGGGGATCGAGATGAGCGCGTCCGCGCTTTCAAAGATCGAAGGGCGTCAGCGTAACGTGAAAGATTACGAACTCGTTGCTTTCTGCGAGATCCTCTCTCTTGACGCTTCCGAACTACTCGGATTGAAGTAACCGCATCCTTTTACGGAGGTTTATTATGGCGAATATAAATGACAGAATGGCGGAACTTCGCAAAAAGGCAGGTTTTACACAGCAGGAGGTTGCCGAACTGATCGGTACCGATCGCTCCACCTACGCCTGTTACGAAACCGGAAAAACACTGATACCTGTGGGCAAACTTCAACTACTGGCCATCGTGTACGGCGTGAGCATGGATTATTTCAGCAACACTAACGTTATGAAACTGAACGATTCATCCGTGGTTCCGCCGGAGCCGCAATTTGACGACGGCATGACGAGAGAAGAGCGGATCTGCCTTGCCCGCATCCGTCTTTACAACGCGCTCGGCAAAACGGACGAACTTGCTCAGTTGATGGAAGAGCTCGAACGCTGCAGACGCGAGCGGGAAGTGAATCCGCAATGACGGAACGTATACCGCGCATCGCCGTGATCGGCGGCGGCGCATCCGGGCTGATGGCTGCCGTGACCGCCGCGCGTGAGGCAGAGCGGCAGAATAAAAAGATCTGCGTTCAAATCTTTGAGGCTGCCGACAGGGTGGGAAAAAAACTGCTTGTTACCGGGAACGGCCGGTGCAATCTCACAAATCTAAATATTTCTCCGGCGGGCTATTACGGCGCAGTAAAACTGTTCGGCAGTGTGTATCCTTTGTTTACCGCAAAGGATACGCTTGCGTTTTTTATCGGTCTCGGTGTGCATACCTTTGCCGATGAAGAGGGACGCGTGTATCCGAGAAGCCAGAAAGCCGCCTCCGTTCTGAATCCGCTGTTGTATGAATGCGGGCATTTGTCCGTTGAGATTTTTACGGATACAAAAATAGAATCCATCCGGAAAACGGAGCGCGGTTTCCTTCTGAACGGATGTTACACGGCCGACGGCGTGATTCTTTCCGCAGGCGGCAGGATCGGTGCCTCCGGCAAAAATACGGACGGGCTGTTTCCCGCGCTGAAAGCCTGCGGCGTCTCGGTTTCACCGCTGCGTCCTGCGCTCACTGCGTTCACCGTGCGGGATTTTACGAAAAGCCTGAAGGGCGTAAGAGCGGCAGGGCGGTTAACTTTACTTGAAAACGGCAGAGAGGTTGCCGCCGAAGAAGGCGAGATCCAATATACGGAATACGGGATCTCGGGGATCCCCGCCATGCAGCTTTCGTCGCACGCGGCGAGGTCCGCTGCCCCGGACAACCTTATTCTTGCGGCCGACAGCGCGCCGGACATCCCGGCCCAGACCCTGCAAACGGAACTTGAGAAACTGCGTGCGCAGCGGCCGGATATGCCTTTGCTGCTTTATCTCACCGGTTTCGTTCCGAAACCCTTGGGCGAATTCTTCGCAAAGACCGCCGGGATTTCGACGAGCGCATTCCTCGGGGATCTGCTTCCCGAAGATCTGCGCAAACTGATCGGCGCCGTGAAATCGGCCGCTTATCCCGTGAAAGGGCTGCGCGGTTTTGAATTCGCACAGGTCACTTCCGGCGGAATCATGGAAGAAGAGATCAGCGGATTCCTGATGCTGAAAAAACTGCCGGGCACTTACGTGTGCGGCGAGATCGTGGATATCGACGGGATCTGCGGCGGCTATAATCTGCAATGGGCTTGGACTTCCGGCGCCGTTGCCGGAAAAAACTGTGCGCGGAGGGTATTGTAAGTGCTTCGTATAAATGAAATATCCGTCGCTTTGGGCGCGGCGCACGAAGAGATCCTCAGAGCCGCGGTGCAGATCATCGGCGTTTCTCCGTCGGACGTAAAATCCATGGAGATCGTGCGGGAATCCGTTGATTCCCGCAAAAAGAACGGGATCAGAATGATCTATTCGGTCAATCTGGAGACCGACCTGAACGAGGAATCCGTTGCTGCACGTTTTTTGCCGAGCAAAGTGAGCCTCACGGAAAAATACGTTTACCGTATGCCCGAAAACAGGCGCAGATCTCAGTTTCGCCCCGTGGTCGTCGGTTTCGGCCCGGCGGGGATGTTTGCTTCGCTCCTGCTCGCGCGGGCAGGTCTCGCGCCCATCGTACTTGAACGCGGAAGCGACGTGGATACGCGCCGGCGGGAGGTTGAAACCTTCTGGAAAACCGGACGGTTGAACGTCGATTCAAATGTACAGTTCGGCGAGGGCGGCGCGGGAACGTTTTCCGACGGAAAACTCACCACGGGAATCAAAGATGCCCGCTGCCGTTTCGTGCTTGAAACCCTTGCCGCGTTCGGTGCGCCCGAACAAATTCTGTATTCTTCCCATCCCCACGTGGGGACCGACCGGCTCGGGACGGTGGTGAAAAACATCCGCACGGAGATCGTACGCCTCGGCGGAGAAGTCCGATTCGGCTGCCGTTTATCGGAGATTTATGTGGCCAACGGATATATTCAGGGCGTCGGTTATACCGATCGCGCCGACAGTTCGTTCGACGTTGAAACGGATTGCGTGCTGCTTTGCATCGGGCATTCCGCGCGCGATACCATTGAGATGCTCTACGGCGAGGGGCTGCGCATGGAAAAAAAGGCGTTTTCCATGGGCGTCCGTATCGAGCACCCGCAGGAACTGATCAATAAAGCGTTATACGGTTCTTATTGGAACGATCCGCGCCTCGGCGCGGCGAATTATAAATACGCGAACCATCCGCCGCACGGCAGGGGAGGCTACACCTTTTGTATGTGCCCGGGGGGCACCGTGGTTTGTGCCTCGTCCGAAAAAAACATGGTGGTTGTAAACGGCATGAGTTATTTTGCCCGCGACGGTGAAAACGCGAATGCCGCGATCCTTGTGGGGATCGAGCCGGAACATATCGAAGACCGGCATCCTTTGGCGGGATTTGCGCTGCAGCGCGCGGTTGAACGCGCAGCATTTGCCGCCGGCGGCGGGACCTACGCAGCGCCCGCGCAGACCGTTGGCGATTTTTTGGCGAACCGGCCTTCAAAAAAACTCGGCGCCGTGCGCCCCACCTGTACCACCGGCGTTGTGCCGGGAGATATCCGTGGGATCCTTCCCGCCCCGATCACCTCGGAGATCGCGCTTGCGATCGCCGCCTTTGATAAAAAACTAATTGGTTTCGCGCTGCCGGACGCGGTTCTTACGGCGCCGGAAAGCCGGAGTTCCTCACCCGTGCGCATCCTGCGTGACGAATGCCGGCAGGCAAGCGTGAAAGGGATCTTTCCTTGCGGAGAGGGCGCCGGATACGCCGGCGGAATCGTATCCGCCGCGGTGGACGGCATGAAAACGGCAGAAGCGGTTTTCGCGGACGAACTTGACGATTGCTGAAAGGAAACAAACGAATGATACTGTCAACGCAAACGGACGTATCCGCGCAGAAACTCGGGATAGAAGCCTCTGTAAGATTGATTGCCGAAGCCGGTTTCGACGCGGTGGATCTTTCAATGTTTGAAAACGAATCCACAAATTGGATTTATGAAGACGGCTATGCAGAAAAAGCGCGGGCTCTCGCAAATCTCGCGCACGGGCTCGGTGTGTTTTTCAATCAGGCGCACGCACCGTTTCCCTCCTTCCGCGTAAACGACGAGGCGTATAACGCGCGTATCCGGCCCATGCTGCTCCGTGCAATCGAAACGGCGGGCATCGTCGGTGCGAAAAATATCGTGGTGCATCCCGTTGCATTTCCTCTGAATAAGAAAGAAAACAACATGCGGATGTATAACGAATTGCTGCCTGCGGCAAAAAGCGCGGGGGTGAAGATCGCGCTTGAAAATATGTGGGGGTACGATTCGCGCGCCGGTGTGATCGTGCCGAACGTGTGCTCGGTTGCGGAAGAACTTGCCGATTACGCTGATAGCCTTGATCCCGAATGGTTTACGGTGTGTCTCGATATCGGACACATTGGTCTCGTGCACGAATACGAGGCGCCGTTTATCAGAACGCTCGGCGGAAAACGGCTTACTTGCGTGCATATCCACGATAACGATTACATCCACGATTCCCACACCTGCCCCTTTACCGGGCAATTGCCCTGGCATGAGATCGCCGCAGCATTTGCGCAGATCGGTTATCGTGGCGATATCACGCTTGAAGCGGATAATTTTTTGGCCCGCAATCTGCCCGTATCCCTTTATCCCGCCGGTTTGCGGTTTATGGAGGCGGCGGGAAGAGAACTGATCCGTATGATCGAGGAGGAAGCATCAGAATGAAAACGCTTGGTTTGGTCGTGCCCTGCTATGACGAGCAGGAAGTGCTCGAACTGTTTTATACCGAAACCATTAAAGTGATCTCGTCGCTTGCCGAAAACTATTCCTGCGAAATCGTTTTCGTGGACGACGGCAGCACGGACCGTACGCTGCCGATCATGCAGAACCTCGCCATGAAAGACCCGGCTGTAAAGTATATTTCTTTCTCCCGCAATTTCGGAAAAGAGGCTGCCATGCTCGCGGGGATGCGTTATGCGGTGAAGTTCGATTATATCGCTATCCTCGATGCGGACCTGCAGCATTCGCCGTCGCTGATCCCCGAAATGCTGCATTACGTTGACGAGGAGGATTTCGACGTATGCGCCGCAAGACGTACCGACCGCGAGGGCGAAAGCAAATTCAAAAGCGCGCTTTCCGAAACGTTCTATAAACTGATCAACGCGGTAAGCGAAACGAAAATCGAAGAATCGGCGCAGGATTTCCGCGTGATGAAAAAGAAGGTCGTGGAGGCCGTGCTTTCCATGCCCGAAAGCAGCCGTTTTTCAAAAGCGATTTTCAGTTGGGTAGGTTTTAATGTTAAATGGCTTCCCCATGAAAACCGCGAGCGCGCGGCCGGGCAAACGAAATGGTCGATACGAAAACTCTTCAAATACGCGATCGACGGCATCCTCGGATATACGAGCGTGCCGCTGCGACTCAGTTATTTCTCAGGCGCTGCATTCCTGTTCGTGAGCCTTCTGGCGCTCGTTTATTCCATCGTGCGGAATATTGCCGAGCCGGCCTATGCGGGAATTCTGCCGCTGCTGCTTGCGGCAATGTTTTTCATCGGCGGAGTTATCCTTCTCTCGGTCGGCGTGCTCGGCGCGTATCTTTCCAGAGTGTATGCCGAAGCGAAAGACCGCCCCGAATATATCGTATCTCAAACAAATACCAGACAACAGTTCTGAAAGGAGAATAAAAAAATGGTAGTAACAAAAGAAACTCTGATCGGCGATATCCTCGATGCGGATATGGGCGTTGCTCCTTATTTCCTGAATATGGGCATGCATTGCCTCGGATGCCCCGCCTCCCGAATGGAGAGCATAGAAGAGGCCTGCATGGTACACGGTGTTGACCCCGACGAACTCGTGGAAGAACTCAACACGTATTTCAGTTCCGTAGGATGATCTCGCTCTCAGCCCGGCTGCTCACCGCCGCTTTGCTTCTGCGCGGCGGCGAAACGCTGATTGACGTCGGCACCGACCACGCTTATCTTCCCGTTTATCTCGTGCAGAACGGAACCGTTCCGCGCGTGATCGCATCCGATATCGGAGAAGGTCCGCTGAAAAACGCGGAAAAAACCGTGCGCACATACGGGCTTGAGGAAAAGATCGAACTTCGTCTTTCCGACGGGCTTGCTCGCTTTTCTCCGTATGAGGCGAACGAGATCGTGATCTGCGGCATGGGCGGCAATCTGATCGAAGAGATCCTGCTTTCGGCCGAATGGGTAAAGAATCCCCGTATGCATCTCGTGCTGCAGCCGATGACGCACACCGAAGACGTGCGCCGGTATCTCTGCGAAAACGGATTTCAAATCAAAAACGAGATCTGCGCGGAAGACGGCGGCAGGATCTATCTCACGCTCGACGCCGCATGGACCGGCGCGGCCGCGCCGCGGCAGCCGGGATATTACTATTTCGGTGCGCTGATCGGGCAATCGGGGCCCGCCGGGCGCTATATTCAAAAGCAGTATGCGCGTGTTTCCAAACGGCTGCGGTCCATTGCCGCCGCAGGCCGTTTCCCTGAGGAGCAGGCGCTGCTGCAAAGCGTGCTTGAATATTATTACGGAGAAACAAAAGATGCCAGTAACCGTTAAAGAAATCTACGATCATCTGGATCGGATCGCGCCTTTTGCGGCGCAGGCGGAATGGGACAACAGCGGTCTGCTGCTCGGTTCCCCGGACGCCTGCGTGGAACGCGCGGTAATCTGTCTTGATCTTACCGCCCGGGCTGTCGCCTTTGCGGCGGCGCAAGGCGCGCAGCTCGTGATTTCGCACCACCCGGTGATTTTCCGTGCGGTGCGCGCCATCCCCGAAAAAAGCGTGCTGTGGGCGCTGATCCGGCAGAACATTGCCGTGATTTCGGCGCACACGAATCTCGATAAAGCCGCGGGCGGTGTGAACGATACGCTATGCGAGACGCTCGGTATGCGGTATGAAAAGCCCGCGGAGCCGTTCGGCGAAGGTTTTCTGAACGTCGGCGAAATCAATGGGATTCCGGATGCCGCGGCGTTGGCGGAATATCTCCGCGCGCGTCTCGGCGGACCGGTGCGTTATATCGATTCCGGCGCGCCGATCGGCAGGATCGCCGTTTGCTGCGGCGCCGGCGGAGAACTTTACGCGGAAGCCGCGCGTGCGGGATGCACCGCGCTTATTACCGGCGACGCCGATCACCACGATTTTCTCGATGCGGCTGCGTGCGGCGTATCGCTCTTTGCCGCCGGGCACTATGAAACGGAGATCCCCGTGGTAGAAAAACTCCGTGCCGTGCTTACCTCCGCCTTTCCGGCGGTAGCGTTTGATACGTATCGGAATATGAATCCCATCCGCTTCATCGGCTGAAGCGCGAATTACAGGAGAGCCAATGGGTGTCGACGGATTGTTTCTTCATATGATCGGAAAAGAACTTGCCGCGTTTGCGGTAGGTTCTAAAATCGATAAGATTTATCTGCCCACAAAATATGAACTCGTATTGGGGCTGCGGTCCCGCGAGGGCGCAAAAAAATTATTCGTTTCCGTGGGCGGGAATGCGCCGCGCCTGAATTTTACGGAACACGTTCCCGAAAATCCGGCGAAGCCGCCCATGTTGTGCATGCTTCTGCGCAAACTGCTTACCGGTGCGGTAATCACCGGGATCCGCCAGCATGGGCTGGACCGCATCCTGATGATCGATCTGAACGCATCGAACGAGATCGGCGACCGTGTGAAAAGAACGCTCGTGGTCGAGATCATGGCGCAGTATTCCAACTGTATCCTGCTCGATGAAAACGGCGTGATCATCGATTCGCTCAAGCGCGTGGACGCCTCAAAATCCTCTTACCGCGAGGTGCTTCCCCAAAAACCGTATGTTTTTCCGCCTTCGCAGGACAAACTGAATCTGCTTGAATGCGGAGAAGACGCGCCGCTTGACAGGATCCGTCTTTTCTCAGAAAAAAACCTATCTTCCGCGATTCTGAATTCGGTGTCCGGCGTTTCACCCCTGCTTTCAAGGGAACTGGCGTATCGTGTGTGCCTCGGCGATAAACCGGTAAACGCGCTCACAGCCGCACAGTTTGAAAGATTAAAAAAAGAATTATCAGACCTTAAAAATATGCTGGTCACGGGGCAGGCGGAGCCGTGTTATCTTACCTCGCCGGATGGGGAACTCCTTGATTTTTCATTTTTGCCGCTCACGCTCATGGCGAACGACGCCGCGATCAACCGCTGTGATTCGCTTTCTCAACTTCTGGATCTCTTCTATTTTGAAAGGGAGAAAAAGCAGCGTGTCCGGCTGCAGGCGGAGGACCTTTTCAAAACCGTTGCCGCGCTGATCGACCGTACGGTGAAAAAGATCAACGTACGCCGCGCGGAACTCCCGAACGACGAAGATATTGAAGAAAAACGGGTTTGCGCGGAACTGATCAACGTGAATATCGCTTTCCTGCCGCGCGGCGCAGCCGAATACGAGATTGAAAATTATTACGACGAAAACCGGCCCAAGCGCATCAAAGCATCGCCGGAACTATCGCCTCAGAGAAACGCGCAGAAGTATTATAAAGAATACAGAAAAGCCCAGACCGCGAAAAAAGTGCTGGCGGAGCAAATCGAAAACGCAGTGAACGAACTTGTGTATCTGCAATCCGTGCAGGATGCGCTCAGCCGGGCGGAAAGCGCCGCGGAACTTGCCGAGATCCGGGAGGAACTCCGTGCCGCAGGGTATCTGAAACGTTCCGGGCGCGAGCCGAATAAAAAATCCGCCGCGCTGCCGCCGCTTGCGTTTATGTCTCCCGACGGTTTCCGCGTGCTCGTAGGGCGCAACAATACGCAGAACGACCGGCTCACGTTCAAAACGGCGCAGAAAACCGATCTCTGGTTCCACGTGCAGAAAGCGCCCGGTTCACATGTGATTTTATGCCTCAACGGCGCTTCTCCCACGCCTGCCGCATGCGATTATGCCGCCGGGCTTGCCGTATGGTTTTCGTCTGTGCGGGAACGCGGCAAAGCCGAGGTGGATTACACCGAGGCAAGAAACCTGAAAAAACCGCCGGCGGCAAAGCCGGGTTTCGTGATATATCACGTATACAAAACGATATATGCGCAGGCCGTCCGGCCTGCCGGTCAGTAACAAGGAGGCACAAAGATGGATCTTAAAGAAATGATCGCCGCAGGGAAAACCTCGCTCGGCATCGAATTCGGCTCCACCCGTATCAAGGCGGTGCTGCTTGCCGATAACGGAACGCTGATCGCCGCCGGAAACTACGATTGGGAAAACGAGTTTTCCAACGGGATCTGGACTTATCCGCTTGAGCGTGTTTCGCTCGGTCTGCAGGAAGCGTATAAAACGCTGAAAGCACAGGTCGCGGAAAAATACGGCGTCACACTGAAAACCATCGGCTCAGCGGGCATTTCGGCAATGATGCACGGCTATCTCGCTTTTGATCGAAACGACCGGCTTCTCGCGCCTTTCCGCACGTGGAGAAACACGATCACCGGCGCGGCCGCCGAAAAACTTACGAACGCTTTCGGCTTCAATATCCCGCAGCGCTGGAGCATCGCACACCTTGAGCAGACAATTATGAACGGGGAGGAGCATGTAAAGGAGATCGCTTTCCTTACTACGCTTGCCGGATACGTTCACTATCTGCTCACGGGGCGGAAAGTGCTCGGCGTAGGCGACGCCTCCGGGATGTTCCCTATCAACAGTGCCAAAGGCGATTACGATGAAAGAATGCTTTCCGTATTCGCCTTGCTGCATGCCGACGGCTCTTTCCCGATCCCGCTGCGCAGTATTCTCCCCAAAGTTCTTTCCGCGGGGGAACGTGCGGGCGAACTGACGCCGCAGGGCGCTGCACTGCTCGATCCGGATGGCGATCTTCAGCCCGGCGTCCC
>JAEEGL015429465.1_pt1 | contig 21233 bp, 16 predicted proteins | sample 9134231 | NCBI WGS metagenome assembly JAEEGL01 (sample SAMN16246548, study PRJNA631951) | gut metagenome | biome: gut microbiome; feature: rumen; material: fiber-attached | host: Bos | place: Iran: Karaj | collected 2018-10 | reverse complement strand
CCTTTCTCGGAGCGCTGACCGGATGCATACCGCCCGACGAGCGCATCATCACTATCGAGGACAGCGCGGAACTGAGCATAAGGGGAATCCCGAACCTCGTGCGGCTCGAGACAAGAAACGCCAACAGTTCGGGAAGCGGCAGGGTCGGCATATCGGAACTCATCAGGGCTTCGCTCAGGATGAGGCCGGAGAGGATCATCGTGGGCGAGGTCAGGGGCCCGGAGGCGCTGGATATGCTCCAGGCGATGAACACAGGCCACGACGGCTCGATCTCGACCGGCCACGCTAATTCTTCCGCGGATATGTTCACGAGGCTCGAGACGATGGTGCTGCAGGGCGGACCGTCGATCCCCCTCGACGCCGTAAGGGCACAGATCGCCTCGGCGATAGACATAATCGTCCACCTGTCGAGGATGCGGGACAAAAGCCGCAGGACGGTCGAGATCTCGGAGGTGGCGGGAGTCGGAAAGCGCGGCGGAAAGCAGTCCGGCGGAGGCATCGTGCTCAACCGCCTGTTTGAATTCCGGGAAGATCCCGGAGCGGTCGGCGGAAACCGGGTCGAAGGCAGGCTCGAAAGGACGGAGAACAGACTGATCGGCCGCGGCAAGCTCGAGGCCGCGGGCATCGCGACCGATATCATATGAAGGCCCCTGAATTCGGCACGGTGCCGGTCCGGGAGCGTGTAAAAAGGAGGCGACGGGAACAGGATGACGGACGATAACGGCAGGAATATCAGGGACGGAGGACAGTCCGCCCGCGGCGCCGCGGGCATGACCCGCGGGAAGCGGCGGATGAAGGCGGCGGAACTGCTGGCCGGAGTCTGCGCCGGAGGAGCGTGCGGATTTGCCGCCTTCAGCATAATGTTCGGCAGTCTCGCGCTCAGCCTCGCCGCGGCCGCCGTTTGCGCGGCCGCCGGGGTGAGGATATACCGAAAGATACTGGAGAAAAAACGCCTGGACACGCTGAAACTCGAATTCAGGGACGTGCTCGAATCGCTGGGAAACTCTGTCTCATCGGGGAAAAACAGTTACGAGGCGTTTTACGACGCCTGCCGCGACCTGAAGGCCTCGCGCGGTCAGGCCAGCGACATGGTAAAAGAACTTGAAAGGCTGACTAAAGGCCTCGAAAACGGTTCGACTCTCGAGGAGATGCTCGCCGGGATGGCAGAAAGGACAGGGGATCCGGACATCGCATGCTTCTCGGAGACCTTCGCAGCCTGCGGAAGGGCCGGGGGAAATATGAAGCAGATCATATGCATAAGCCGGGATATAATCACCGACAGGATCTCGGTGGGCATGGAGATATCGGCGTCAGTGGCTTCGGGCAAGAACGAGATGTACGTAATGTCGGTTCTTCCGTTTGCCGTCGTCGCCATGATGAAGACGCTTGGGAACGAGGCGCTGACCGGAAATTCACTGCTGAACGTCGGAGTGAAGATAGCTGCCCTCTGCCTTTTCGCCGCCGCGTTTGCCGTCGGAAAGAAGATCACGGACATCGCCGTGTGAAGGAAGGAAGGAAGGAAACATACCGATGAGAAACGCAGTGAGTTTCATAGCCGCGACGGCGGGGAGCCTGCTGTCCGCGGCGGTATTGATCATGTACTTCCTGTTCAGAAACGGGTACAGGGATATCGAGGCGATCGCCGACGGGAGGTACATACTCTGTCCGCCGCTGATTTTCCTCGGCTGCGGGATGATCGCCGCCTTCGGGAGAAAGAAAAAAAAGGAACGCGGAGGACTCGAACGGCTGAAAAACATGTACGGAGAGCTGTGCGGAAGAGATAATTCGTCTTTTATGCTTTACTGCTTCAGGGCATCGTCGCTGTCGCTGTTCTCGCTGCTGCTTCCGTCGGGACTGCTTCTCGCGGCGCTGTCCCGCGAGCCATTCCTTGTGATACCAGCGCTGATCCTGCCGGCATTCCCCTGCCTTTATATGTATTTCGAGGCGAAAAGGCAGTCGTCGGCGCGCAGGGCGGAGATACTCTCCGAGCTGCCTTCGGTGACGTCGCTGCTCACGCTGCTGATCAGCGCCGGATCGGTGCTGAGGGAAGCCTGGGAGATCACATCAAGGTCGTCGGAAGGGCCGCTGTGCCTGCAGATGAGGACGGCGGCCGAGAAAATGAAGAACGGCATGCCGGAATGCGACGCTCTGTATATCTTTTCACAGGAATGCGGGGTCAAGGAGGCAAGGCAGCTTGCGTCGCTTCTCATACAGAATATCGAAAAAGGCAGCGACGGGCTGTCGAGATCGCTGCGCATCATGAACGACGAATGCTGGGCGGAGAAGAAGCACCGGGCGGTCGTAAAGGGAAAGACCGCGGAGTCGAAGCTGATGATCCCCCTCATGATGATGTTCATCGGCGTGCTGATCATGATAGTGGTACCGCTGTTTACAAATATCATATGACAGACAGAAAAGGAGGATTCTGATTGAAAGGAAACAAATCGGAAAGAAGGCTGCGGAAGGCCGCCGCGGCGTGCGGCAGTCTGCGCGGGGAAAACGGGGAGGCCAATCTGATCGCGGTGATACTCATAATAATCGTTGTCATCGCGCTGGTGGTCATTTTCAGGAATCAGCTGATCGGGATAGTGAACCGGCTGTTTGAGAAGATCAACGGTTCAGTCGACGGATTCTGATCCGAAAGCGGAGGGCCGGACCGTCTCCGGTCCTCCCCACCCGATAATCAGGAGGACAATGAAGGAAAAAGGGAACGTGAATATCACATACGGCTCCGCCGTCCGGACCGGCGGCGGTAGGGACGCGGGTGAGGGCGGAGCGGTACAGATAGTCGAGATGTCGCTTGTGCTGCCGCTCGTGCTTGCCGTCACCGCGGTCCTTATCCTGTTCGGACTCAGAGTCGCGGACGGATATTCGGTCAGAAGGATAGCCGCGAGATACGCGACCGCCGCCTCGAGGGAGATCGCCTGCCCCGGGTATATATCTCTGTACCGGTCATCGGGTTTCAGGGGAAACGATCTTGATATGGCCGAAGGCGAACTGCCCGACCAGGCCGAGGTCAACACCGCCGTCTCCGAGCACCGCCCTTACAGATATTTTTCCGGAAAGACGCCGGAGAGCTTCGCCGTCATGGCATCGGCGATGAAAAACGAGGCGCTGCGTTCGTCGTTCGTCTCATGCCGGAAATGCGACTGCTCCCTCGTCCTGAAAAAGGAGGGGCTCAGGATCAGGGTCACGGCGACGGTCAGAAAATACCGCAGCCTTCCTTCGATATTCGGGATCGGCGGGTATGACTCAGACGGAACTTCGGTATCCGTCACTGCAGCGGTCACCGACAGCTGCGAGTTCGTCAGGGACACCGACACCGTTCTCGATTTCGCCGAGAGACTTGCCGGTCAGTTCGGCATCGACAAGGATAAGATCGGAGAGAAAACGGGCGGTTTCATCGCTTCATTCAGAGAAATGGCAGAGAGGTTTACGGGATGAATAAAAGAACGCTGGGATCGGTCTCGCTGTTTCTTGCGCTGATAATGCTGCCTGTCTTCACCGTCGCCGGACTGACGGTCGAAAACTGCAGGATATCCGCGGCAAGGAGCGAACTTGCCGGGGCGGGAGAGCTTGCAATGAATTCCGCTCTGACCGCATACGACAGGGTGCTCTACGACGTTTACGGCCTGTTTGCGTCATCCGCGTCCGAAGAGGAGCTGTCGGCAGCCGCCTGCGACTATTTTTTGAGGACGGTCGAGAACACCGGCGTCTTCGACGGCAGCGACGGCTATACCAGAGCCCTGGCTAACAGTCTTTTCGGGGCGTCGGGCCTTCCGTCGGGCCTGTTCGGCAACCTTGTCAGTATGCGCTCGGAGGGCATAACGGTCACCGGGGTGCCGTCGTCGTCGATAGCCAATCCTGCGGTTATGGAACGGCAGATCGTCGAATATATGAAATACAGAGGTCCGGTGGAACTGACGGCCGGCCTGCTGACTAAGATCGGCTGTCTGAAGGAACTTTCCGGCCAGACAAAGGCTGCCGAAAAGAAGATCAGGTACGGAAAGAAACTGAGCGACGTCGACTCGGTGTCGGGAAAGGCCTACCTTGCGATGAAAGACTGCCTCGACACTCTCGAGAGCTCGGTTTTCGAAGGAGGCATGTCTGACGGGGCGGCGCAGGCGGCCGGGAGAGCCGCCTCTCTCCTTCATCTGATGCTGTGCTGCGCCTTACTGACGAAAAAACCCAGCGAGGCTCCCGACACGGTCTCCCTGAGGAAGGAGATCCAGAAAGCGGTCAGGGCGGATCTGTCGGGGAGCGCTCACGGGGAGACGGGATCTCTCACTACGCCTTTCGAAGAGGCGACGGTGCTTCTCGACTCGGTGCGCGGGATCCCGGGGGAGTGGAACGCCGGAGGACGGGTCGTTCGTCTGGCGGCAGGTCCCGGGACGGTGTGGAGCGGGACGGTTCCGGCCGACATATCCGAAGCCGTATCGAGGATCCGCGCCGGCGCCGGGTATCTCCTGGAATCTGAAAAGGCGGCCGGTGATCTCGCGGAGGAGTATTCCAGGCTTTACCGCGCTGAACTGCTTGCAAAGGAGGCCGGGCAGGAGTCGGGATACGACACACGGTTCATCGTAGCCGAGTGCGAAGAAAAGCTCGCGATGCTGGAGCAGATATTCTCCTCGACGGAGACGGTCCGGGAGCAGATCGAAGCGGCCGGCGAGGCGTACGGCTTCGCCGCGGTATCCGGACTGCATTACACAGTCTATTCGGACGCCGCCTTGCTGTCGGTAAAATTCGGGCTTGCGGCGGAGGCGTGCGAAGAACTGAAAAACAGCATCGACGGCCTGAAAAAAGAAGCTGACGAATGGAAAAGAGCCGTCGACGAGCTCTCTCCTTCGGAGATAAAAAGCGGTATGGAGTCGGACATCAGGAAGACGGCCTCGGGTTACAGCCGGGAGGCCGCAGAAAGGACCGTCCGGCTGCTCGAGGGCGACAAAGCCGTCTTTGAGGCAATAAAGGAGGGGCTTGCCTCGGCGTCGGCCGCCGGGTGTGATCTCCGTGTCGCGAACGCGGCGTCGTTGAACTTCAGGAAGGCTGTATGGGATAAGATAACCGAAGCCGCGGCCGGTCACGCCGGCGTGAATTACAGGGATTTTTCGGATGTCTCATCCGCTGCAGAGGCGATCGAACCGAAAGGTTATTCGGGATATCACCCCGGGGACACCGGTCCTTTCGGACTCGAACTTTATTCGGAACACGGCACCGACCGCAACTCGGAACTCTACCGGAGTCTTGCGGAGTCGCAGTCGGGGAAGGAAAAAGCCGGCCGCGACGGAGCGGAGGAACAGCTGGAACTCAAGGAAAAGCTGGTGGAGAGCGCAAAGAACTCCGGCGCCGGTACCGCAGAGGAAGAGAGCGGCCCAGCGAAGCTCCCCGAGATGGTGAGTTCGGTGATCGGCTCCGACATTGCCGGCGTCATAGCCGATCTGTACGGAGGGGCGTCGCTCATAACGGATTTCGGAAACGACGGGTTTTCCGGTCAGACCGACGGTGAACTGTGCGAGTCGGCTTCGTCGGGGCTGGGGGAAGCGTCGGGACTTCTGTCCGGGATCGCCGAAATAGGCGAGGCGGCGCTCGAGACGCTTCTCGCCGAAGAATATATCACCGGGATGTTCAGCTGCTACGGTGATCATATCAGCGTAAAGAACGGAGGAACGGCGCTCTCGCTCAGCGGCGCCGACATGAGCTCCAGGTCATGCTTCGGGGCCGAAGCGGAATACATCCTCTGCGGATCCGACAGGCTGAAAACGAATCTCTATTCGGTGAGAGCAATGATATTCGCGGTGAGGTTCGCCCTCAACACGCTGTTCGTCATGACAGATTCGGAATGCAGGGCAGCCGCGATGACAGCGGCGTCGGCTATAGCCGGGTGGACCGGGTTCGGCGCTCCGATCGTACAGAACGTCATTCTGGTCGCGTGGGCTCTGGCCGAGTCCGGAGTCGACATCGCGAGACTTCTGAAGGGGGAGTCGGTCCCCATCTACAAAAGCACGGATACGTGGACGCTTGGGATAGGCGGACTGAAAAAAGCGCTTGCGGACGGCATCGGGACAGCTGCAGTCGGCGTATGCGAGGATGTCTTCGACAGGATAAGCGATTACGCCGAGCAAAAGACTTCCGAGGCTGCCGACAGACTCGCCGGCAGCATTGAGGAGTACGCCGACAGCACGCTCGACGGGATGTTCGAATCTGTCTGCGGGACGATATGCCGCCCGATCGAGGATATGGTCTACGAATTCTGCTCGGTGTCGGAGCGGATAGGTGCGGACAGAGTCGCGTTAAGGCTCGAGGAAATACTGAACAGCGCGGATGATTTGCCCGGACTCGCCGGCAGGTGCGCCGGCGCGGCAGTTGAAAAACTGCTGGGCGACAGGGAGGAAACGGTCCGCTCGATAGTCGAATTCTGCGCTGGCAGCGGCGACGCCGTAAAGACGAACGAGGCGGTAAGAGACTACCTGTTCGGCCGCGATATGAAGGGCGGCCTTCTCGGAGGACTGAGAGAAAAAATATCCTCGGCAGTAAGCGGGTATATCGACGAATACAAAAACAAATTCAAGGAAGAGGCTTTTTCTCTGATAAGAAAGGGAAGCGACGGCCTCAGCGCCGAACTCGGAAAAAAGATATCGGAATTCGCCTCGGGCATCTCGGGCGGCGATGAGCCAGGTGCCGTTTCTTCGGGGTCGGGACTTGCTGCCGCGAAGAGCTTCGGGCTCGGATATGAGGGATATCTGAAACTGTTTATACTTCTTTCATATCCCGCGAAGGGCGACGCGATGCTAAGGAGAGCCGCTGAGATGATCCAGATCGGCATGAACGACGGGTCATCCCCGGGCGACTCACCGTTCGATATCACTTCGGCTCACACCATGTTCGTCTGCGACGCCTCGGTCCGCGTCGGCACGCCTTTCCTTGTATTTGCCGCCGATCAGGCCGCGGGAGCCGGGGTGCGGCGCGACGGCAAAAGAAGGCTGATCTACAAAGGGGCCGTCACATATTGAAAAAGCAATTCCGCACCGGAAGGAGGGGCAGCGGAGGAAAATGAGTCATGTAAATGATAGCCGCAGCGACGGTTCATTTACCGTGGAGGCATCGCTCTCTCTGTTTCTTTTCACGGCTGCGTTCCTTGCGCTGACCCTGCTCGTCTGCGTGATCAGGACCGAGAGCGCCGTGCAGTATGCGCTGGACCAGACGGCAAAGGAACTTGCCGCGTACTGCTACACCGCCGGAAGGGCGGGGCAGATGTTCGGCGGATTTGCCGGAAGCGGAGACGACGGGGTGGATCCTCACTCGGGAGGGGAGGCTTTTCTGTCCGCCGTGGAGGAGATGTCGTTTCTGTCGGGCGGCACAGGCGGCGGGACGCCTGAGGGATTTGCCGGGATCGTGGCGGAAAAGCTGTCGGGACTTGGCAGCGGGTTTTCGAGCATATCGTCTGCTGCCGGGGAGCTTTACGAAAGCCTTGAGCCGCTTGCCGGGTCTCCGGACGGAGTGCTGTCCGCGCTTTCCGGCATACTCGCCGGCGGAGTGATCCGCGAAGCCGCCGGAAGAGCGATAGCCGGGCCGCTCTGCCGGCTCATAATGCCGGGATACCTGACCGATTCGGGCCGGAACTCATCCGCAGAGGCAAACGCCAGGCTCGAAAAATGGGGTGTCGACGGAGGTCTGAGGGGAATAAACTTCGCCTTTTCGTCGATCCTTAAAGACGGGAAAAGCATAACCCTCGTGGCGGTATACAGGTTGAGACTGTTCGACTTCGGGCTCTTCGGAGGAAGTATCAGGGTCTGCCAGACCGCGTCGACGGCTGCCTGGCTGCCGGCACCGGTGATAGTCGACACCGGCGATTCTTCTCCGGCGGATTCGGTGTGGCGGCTCGACAATTTTGCGAGAGGAAAAAAGATCGTAGCGGACGAGAAGGCAAAATATCCGTCGATGGCCGTTGAGGGAGGAGCGGGGATCGATCTTTACGACCGGTCCTTCCCCGAGTACGTTTCGGTGGTTTCTGTGAATATATTCAATCCGACGTATTCGGTGTTCACCCCTCCTCCGGACGACGAGGAGACGACGACGGACTGCTACTCCATGAACAGAAAAGCGATCCTCAAAGAGATAAACGAGGGCGCGTCAAAACTGAAAAAGAGCGCCGGAAAGCTGAAGCCGGGCGACATGATAAAAATGGAATCGGGAGAAGAGCTCCCGGCTGGCGGAGAGAGGACCATACTTCGGCTGACGGTCGTGGTCCCCGAAGAGGGGATCAGGTTCTCGACCCTGCTCGAATCTGTGGGAGAGTCCTGCAGCGGCAAATACGGCATTATAGTCGACTATGTCTACCGCGATTCTGCGTTTTAGGAGGATACAGTGAACGACCTTAAGGTGATACTTGTTTTCATTCTGACAACATGCGCGGGCGCCGTGTTTACGGTACTGTACTCCCGGAAACTGTTTCCCCCGGGCTGTACGAGAAAAGGAATCCGTCTTTCCGGCGGAAATAGCGGAGACGGAGTGATGAAATTCGCGTGCGCCGCCGCGGCCGGAGGCGCCGTCTTTTCGGCTGTGCTGTGTGTACTTGCGCTGACCCTCAGACCGGCGGAAGCGGCATATCCGGTCCTGACGGCGGAGCGGGCCGCCTTTTTCTGGGCGGTGCTCGCGGCGTCGGTGACCGATCTTCTGGACCGCAGGATACCCAACGCGATATTGTTTTCCGCCGCCGCGGTGAGAGCGGTGATACTTGCGGTCATCGCGATTTTCGGAGCGAACGAAGATCTGCTGAGCGGGGAACTGTTTGCGCGCAGCGGAGAGCCTCTGGAGTGCCTTGTCAGTTTTCTCATAATGACTGCCGCGGTGACTGGAGCCTTTTTCCTGTCGAAGGGCGGGATCGGCGCCGGAGACGTGAAGCTGATCTCTCTCACGGCGCTGTGCTTCGGCGCGTCAGGTTCGCTGCTTCTGCTGTTTTTCGCCTTTCTCCCCGCAGCGGCCTTCGGGGTCGTGATGCTCATCGCAAAAAAGTCGGGTCTGAAGGACAGTCTGCCGCTCGCTCCGTTCATTTGCTTCGGCATGTCCGTCCTGTGGATCCTTGAGGTGACATCGCCGTGAAGAAGTCCGCAGGAAATCCCGGGAAGATCCTCCGGGCAGCGGCGCCGCTGCTTCTGCTCTCTCTCACAGTAGCGGTCTGGGCCGTGCTCCCCGCCGCGGTAAGGAAGGATTCGGTACGCTATGCCGGACTCGTGGAAGCGGGAGACGGCTACTTCGGGAAACGGATCTATCTCGACGCGTCGGAATGCTACCGCGCGGCGCTTGACGTCGACCCGTCGGATTACGGGCTGAGGATGAAATACATCCGCGCATGCAGACAGCTCGGAGACCATGCGGCTTTCATCGACGGCTGCGAAGCCGCCATGGCGGCGGAGCCCGGAAAGAGCGGGGCGTACGAGGAACTGGCCGGCTATTACTATTCGTCCGGAAAATACACTGATGCATATTCGGTCATAGGAAAGGCCCGCCGCGCCGGATGCACCGCGGCAGGAATATCGGAGCTTGAAGAGAAGATGGCCTGTACGTTTACCGACAGATTCGTGTTTGTATCTGCAGCTCTCGACTGGCATTTTGCCGGAGGGAAGGGATACGCCGCGGCGCAGACAGACGGCAAATGGGGCCTTCTCGGCAACGACGGAAAAAAGCTCCTCGCCTTCTCATACGACAGCGTCGGGATGTACGATGACGAGTCGGGACTTGTCAACGTTTCGAAGGACGGGGAATGGTATTACGTCGATCTTCGAGGGAGACGGCGGCTCGCTCCGGGAAGCGGGTACGAGTATCTGGGACCGTTTTCAGGAGGCATCGCCCCGGCATGCCGCGACGGCGTATGGGGCTACATAGACCGCGGAGGCAGGGAGGTCCGATTCGGATTCGATTATGCCGGCGCCTTCGCGGGAGGCATCGCCGCGGTCATGAGTGACGGAAGCTGGTCTCTCATAAACAGCAGATTCGTTTCACTGACCGGTTCCGGTTATGACGGGATTCTCGTCGACGCATACGGATTTGCCGCGGCGTACGGTACGGCGGTCGCGCTCCGTGACGGCCTGTATTATTTCATCGCTCCCGACGGCACCGAATCGGAGAGCGGATTCACCGATGCGAGGCTTCCGGCGTCTTACGGCGGAAATATCGCAGTCCGGCTCGACGAAGGCTGGGGATTTGCGGACAGAGAGGGAAATGTCGTGCTCCGGACTTTCTTTACGGACGCCGGATCGTTCTCATGCGGGATAGCGCCGGCAGGGAAGGACGGCGGATGGTTCTTTATCAACGAAAAAGGAGAACGCGTGACGCCTGAGGGAAAGAGCTATTCCTTCTGCGGATGTCTGTCGCCCGACGGTGCGGCGTTCGCCGGAACCGGGGACTGTCTCAACATTCTGCTTCTATGCGCGTTTTCCGACGGCTGAGCGGATCCTTGAGGATGAAAAAAACAGGAACAGGGGTAAAAATGGAAGTCAAACCTAAAACGCCGATTTACGAAAATGTCGAGAAAACAAGAGGAGCCGGAGAAAAAAATCTTGACTCCGGGATGTGTTTGCAATATACTTTTAAAGTGGACTCAGCCGACAGTTTCGCTCTGTCGGTCATCACGAACGCCGATATCCCTTTTTTCTTCCGGGCTTCCGCTTTCCGCTCTGACGGAACGGTCACCCTGACATATGACACAAGCGGTTACGAGAGCGCGAGATCTTATCTCGCATCGGCATCCGCGTCACGCATCTACGGACTTTTCTGCGGTATATGTGACGCCGCCGCAGCAGCCGAGGATCATATGATCGACGGCAACCTCGCGCTCATCACTCCCGACCGCCTGTTTGCCGCGCGCCGCGGCGAAGACGGTACCGACGTGAAGCTCATCTGCCTCCCCGTGATCCCGGAGGACGTCGACGTCTGTCCGGTAGCAGAATTCACCGGGACAGCCGGGGAACGCGGCGTTCCGTCCGCTTTCCCTTCAGCAGAAGATGGCCTGAGAGAGCTTCTGCGCCTGGCCGGCGAAGCGGGACAGGGATTTGATTCCGCCGGCCCCTCGAAATACATCGACGAATACGGGTTTTCCGCCAAAGGATTCAAGGACTGTCTGCTTTCCGCCGGGATCCCCGACGGCGCGACAGGCCCGCAGCTGGGCAGAGGCGCGTCATCCGCCGGGACGCGGAGAACGGACTGTTGCGCTCCGGAGGACGGACCTGACGGATATCTCCCGCATACGGAAGACGCGGCAGATGAGGCTGGCCGGGGAGTATCGGAGAGATCCCGGACCGTCCCGCCCGGATCCGGGAATATCTCATTCGGACCTGTGATCCCCCGGTACGGAGCAGGGGAAAGCACGTCAGGACCGTGTGATCCGGCAGCCGGAAGGGCGGAAACAGATCTCGAGATCAGCGGGGGACCCATAACCTTCCGGGATCTTCTGAGAACTCCCCGGATGAGCAATATCAAGGCGTTTTTGAAGCAGATATCCGGACGCGGGCGCCCTCGAGAAGTGCCCGCGCACAAAACATCTGCCGGCGGACCGCCTGATGCCGGGTTCCGGGCGTGTCTCGCTGATACCGCATCCGGAAAACGGTACGTCATATCCGCACTGCCCGTTCGGATCGGAATGAACGGAAAGACATGCGGGATCGTGCCGGAAGGCTGCCGCGCGGTGAGCCGGGAACATGCGATGATATCCTGTGAAAACGGACGGTACCGGCTTACCGACCTCGGTTCGACCAACGGAAGCTATCTCAACGGAATACGCATCTTTTCGGGGATCCCTGTGCTCATCTCCCCCGGAGACGAGATAATCCTCGGCGATCTGAAAACGCATTTCGAAACGTCAGGCCGGATATCGCCTTAATACTTAAGAACGTCATGCCGCCCGGGACGCGGAAGAAAGGAGGAATGACCCGTGAGTCAGCGCAATAACATAAAAAAACTCGACTGCCGGCTTTCCGCCGCCGCTGAATACGCGAGGCCGGGGGCGGTATTCGCCGACATCGGCACCGATCACGCCTATCTTCCGGTCAGCCTCTGCCTTCGCGGGACCGCTCCTTCGGGCGTCGCGTCCGACCTGCGGGAAGGCCCCTGCAGGAGAGCAGCCGGGAACATAGAAAAAGCCGGGCTTTCGGACCGGATATCGGTCGTCAGAGCCGACGGCCTCGACGGGATCGAGCGCTTCTCTCCGGAGGATATCTATATACTCGGTATGGGCGGCGAACTGATAGCCGCCATCATAGGACGGTCGGAATACGCGAAAAAGAGCGGAGTCAGGCTGATCCTTCAGCCGATGACGCACCCGGAGCGGCTTCGCGCTTTTCTCCTGGGAGACGGTTTCGAGATAACCGATGAAAAACTCGTCTCCGACCAGGCCGGCGGGCCCGGCGGAAGTCGGGGCGGAAGAGGAGCAAGATCATGTATATATCAGCTGATCTGCGCCAGGTATACGGGGGAGCGCCGGATCCCGCAAGACACCCCCGAAGAGGCGGCAGTGCTGCTCCTCGGGAAGATCAACATCGAGAAGGGCGGCGGGCTGCTGTCGAGTCTGGCTCTGTCGTACGCGCGTTCGCGTGTGGAGGAGGCGGCGGGCCTTCGTGCATCGGGACGCGACCGGGAAGCCGCGGCGGAACGGGCCGGACTGATAGCGGCGGAGCTGAAAAAAATAGCGGCCGGGTGCCGCAAAGACGGATGAACCCCGTCTGCCGGAGCGGCAGTCCGCAGGATACTCCGCGGGATCGCGTACGGCTGTACAAGCCTGCATTATTTCGAAACTCAGTTCGGTTTTTCTGACGCCGGCCGGCCGCTGAAAAAGTATTCCGGCCATTCGAAAAAACGGGCGCTCATGTGCCGAAACCGCTTGATATTGGATGTGAAAAATGATATAATATTGGGCGATGTCGTTTCTCTCGCAAAGGAGAAGGCATCGCCTTTTCAATTGTTTAAACGGAGGATCGGAAATGATTTACGCTGCGGCAAATATACACGGGTGTTATCAGCTCTGGAACCGGCTTCTCAAGAAGATAAATTTCAAGGATACCGATTCGATGTTCGTGCTTGGCGACACCATCGATATCGGGGACGGAGGAATCGAGCTGCTCGAGCAGCTCTCATACGCTCAGAACATATGGCCGGTCGCGGGCAGGCACGAAATCACCGCCAGAAAATATCTCTCGGGTTTCGACAGCCTGCTGAAATCGGGAGCGGCGCCCGACCCCGGGTTCGTCGAGGGGATCAAGCAGTGGCTGGCCGACGGCGGGCAGCCTACTTTCGACGCATTCCGCGAACTCGACGGCGAAAGCCGCGAGGGAATACTCGAATATCTGAACGACATGCCGCTGTACGAGGAAGTGCGCGCGGGCGGCGTTGATTATCTGCTCGTCAACACCGGCATCACCGGTTTCGACGTATCGAAGAGCCTCGACGACTACACCGAGGACGATCTCTTCGGAGACAGCCCGGTGCGCAATGTTCCCGGGTACACCGTCATATGCGGAGCTCTCCCGACAACGGAGAATTTCTCGCGCGACGGCCGGATCTTTCGCGGCGACGGATTTATCGACATTGACTGCGGGGCAGCCCGCGGAGGCAGACTGGCTGCCATCCGGCTCGACGACGGAGCCGAATTCTACGTCGAGTGAAGACGCGGAGAATACTTCAGAAAGCAGGTTAATGAGAAAGATGGATTACAAAAGGATCTTGACCGTACAGGATATATCCTGCATCGGCCAGTGTTCGCTGACAGTAGCGCTGCCGATCCTCTCGGCGTGCGGACTTGAGACCGCGGTCCTTCCTTCTGCGGTGCTCTCGACCCATACGGGCGGATTCAAGGGCTATACATTCAGAGACCTGACCGGCGACATGCCGGCTATCGTCGATCACTGGGAGAAGGAAGGCCTGTATTTCGACGCGATATACACCGGCTATCTCGGAAGCGCGGAGCAGGTGTCGATCGTCATGGACATCAGAAAGAGGCTGCTGAAGCCGGGCTGCCCGCTGATAGTCGATCCGGCGATGGCGGACAACGGGAAGCTGTATCCCGGATTTGACGCGGATTTCGTCGATTCGATGAAAAAACTCGTGTTTTCGGCCGACTGCATACTGCCGAATATCACCGAAGCCTGTCTGCTCACCGGAATCGAATACCGCGAACAGTACGACAGGACGTATATAGCCGGCCTCATCGGAGCGCTCACCGCCGCCGGGGCGCGCGACATCGTACTCACCGGCGTCGGATATACTCCCCGCACGACCGGCGTCGCGGTGCTGGAGGGCGGAAAGCAGTCATATTACAGGCATAAGAAGATCGCGGGCGGCTGCCACGGCACCGGCGACGTCTTCGCCTCCGCTTTCTGCGGCGCGCTCATGCGCGGCTGCTCCTGCTATGACGCGTCAAAGATCGCGGCAGACTACACAGTGAGATGCATCGAATATACGAACGGTGACGAAAGTCACAGATACGGCGTCAAATTCGAGCCGCTGCTCGCCGGTCTGATCGGCGCGCTTCCCGAATGACCGGGCCTTTCCTTCTGTCCCCGGCGCTCAAGAGCCGGATCTGGGGCGGCGACCGCGCGGTACGCCTTTACGGCAGTGAGCTCTGCCCCGACGGCACCGCGGCAGCGGAATACTGGGAGTGTTCGTCGAGGTCCGACGGACCGTCGACCGTCTCTGGCGGGGAGTTCGACGGAATGTCACTCGGCCGGCTGCTCGACATCTGCCCGGAGATCACGGGCGGACGGTTCGACGGCAGCACTTTCCCCGTGCTTTTCAAGGTCATCGACGCCGGACAGAGGCTGTCGGTCCAGGTCCATCCCGGCGACCGCTACGCGGCGGAGCACGAGAACGGACAGCTGGGCAAGACCGAGTGCTGGTATGTCATCGACGCCGAACCCGGCGCTTATGTGATATGCGGGTTCAGGGACGGCGTCGGCAGGGAGAAGGCCGAGGAGGCACTGAGAAACGGCGGGATCGAGCCGCTGCTGAAGAAGATACCGGTACGGCGCGGCAGCCTTATCCCGGTGGGGGCGGGGACCGTCCACGCCATCGGCGGAGGGATACTTATCGCGGAGATCCAGGAGAATTCGGACCTCACCTACAGGATATACGACTGGGGGCGCCTCGGGACCGACGGCAGGCCGCGCAGGCTCGACACCGGCAAGGCTGCCGATGTCACGGTCTTTCCGGGCGATGTCATATCGGGCGCAGAGCCGGATGCCGGCTTCACGGCCGACCCGGATGCCGGAGAAGGGCGTTTTTCGTGCAGTTATTTCACTCTCGACGCTCTGCGCTGCAGAGGCGGGATGACGCTCGCCCCGGGAGGCGGGTGCTGCATCCTGTTCTGCGTGAGCGGGAGATGCGGCATAACGGCGCGGTCGGCGTCCGGTGAGATGACGGAGACGCTTGAGGTCTGCGCAGGAAAGACCGCTTTCATACCGGCGGGAGCTGAAAACCTGTATGTCGGCGGAAACTGCGGCATACTTTACATTCACGGATTCTGACCGGCGGATGACGGCGCGACGGCACTTACTGCCGCTTGTTTTGCCCGACCGGGACGACCGCGACGCGGTACCCGTAAGCGCGGGGGGCGGCATGCCGGAATGACACTGATCAACTGAGACCGCGGACCCCTGACGGTCCGTTTGATACACTGCATTTATCTTAAGCAGAGAAGAGGATGAAAATGGGTGCATACGAAAACTATCTCGCATGGAAAAAGGCGGGCTGCGCGGCGGACCCGGACATAGAAAAAGAGCTCGCGGCGCTCGATCCGGACGGCTGTCCGGAGGATGAGCGGCAGGCGAGGCTCGCGTCGATCGAGGACGGCTTCGGTCGCGACATCACTTTCGGGACCGCCGGACTTCGCGGTGTGATGAAGGCAGGAAGCGCGTATATGAACGTCTATACCGTCGGCAGAGCTTCTCAGGCGCTGGCGTTCTATATCCGCGGCCGCGGAAACACCGGGCGGATGAGAGTTGCGCTCTGCTACGATTCAAGGCATAAATCAAAGCTTTTTGCCGAAGTGGCGGCGCGCGTCCTCGCAACAAACGGGATAGACGTCGCGATCTTCGACAGGATTATGCCGACCCCCTGCCTGTCGTTCGCTGTGCGGGAGCTTCGCTGCGACGCGGGTGTCATGATCACGGCGTCGCACAATTCGTCGGAATACAACGGATACAAGGTCTTCGGGCCCGACGGCTGCCAGATCACTTCCGCCGCTGCCGGGGAGATCTTCTACTACTCGAAGCACATACCGGTCCCGTCGGGGATAAGGATGGCCGGCGGTCCCGCCGTGATCCTTCCCCCGGGCGGAGCCGCGGGAGAGTCGGGCGACCGTCGGGCAGACGGCCGCGGGACCGTCAGGTATATCGGAGAGTGCGTCATCTCGGATTATCTGAAGAAGGTAAGCGCGCAGCTTGAGCCGCTCATGCTTCCCGGTGTATCCGAAGAAGAGGTCATGAGATACAGAAGGGGGCTTTCGGTCGTCTATACGCCGCTGCACGGTGTCGGCCTTGAGGCGGTGACGTCGGCGCTGCGAAAGAACGGATTTACCGACGTTGCGTGCGTACCGTCTCAGAGCACCCCCGACGGGGATTTCCCAACGTGCAGGAATCCGAATCCCGAGGATGTGACGTCTCTCCGTCCGGGAATAGAGTACGCGTCGGAGCGCGGAGCCGACCTGCTCATCGCGACCGACCCGGATTGCGACAGGGCGGGAATAGCGGTCCGCCGCCGCGACGGAAGCTATCTGCCGCTGACCGGAAACCAGACGGGACTTCTGCTCGCCGACTGGATCTGCTCGCGCAGGGAAAAGGCCGGCACGATGCCTGCCGATCCCGTGATAATAACGACGGTGGTGTCGTCGGGGCTGGCCGAAAAGGCGGCGTCGGCCCACGGCGCGGGGGTCATGCGCGTGCTCACCGGCTTCAAATACATCGGCGAGCAGATAGGGTCGCTCGAGAGACGCGGGGCGGAGAAGTCGTTCCTGCTCGGCTTCGAGGAGTCGTACGGATATCTCGCCGGGACTTACGTAAGGGACAAGGACGGCGTTGTGGCATCGCTCCTCATCTGCGAGATGGCGGCATCCTGCAAGAAAGAGGGACTGGACCTCGCCGTTGTGCTCGATGGGCTATATGAGAAATACGGATACTGTCTTGAGACCCAGCATTCGAAGAGATTTGAAGGCAGCGGCGGCCAGGCACGCATGTCGGCGATAACGGATTCGTTCAGGACCGACCCGCCGCGCGAACTGGCCGGCGTCCCGGTCTCAGACGTGCTCGACTATCTGCCCGGTATCTGCGGCCTTCCTCAGTCCGACGTGCTGAAGTTTATGATGTCCGACGGCAGCTGGATCGTGCTGCGTCCGTCCGGCACCGAGCCGAAGATCAAGATCTACCTGTCGGTCGCCGCGTCATCGGCCGCGGAGGCTGAAGAAAAAGAAAAGAGATTCGCCGCGGCGATCGACAGCCGCATGTGAGCTGTTTCCACGCTTCGGTAATGCGACTGAGCGCAAGAAAAAATGGGGTTGTTCAAAAACTCGTGAGGCGAGTTTTTAAACAACCCTGCGACGTTTTTCTCGGCACGAGACCGTGCCGTTTTTGCCCTGAAATGCTCGATATAATGATGTTTTTTCAGGCAAAAAACGAAAAAGATCGGCAACTGTCACGGTTTCCCGGCCGTGACAGTTGCGGGGCTGTTAAAAACCCAAGGTTTTTAAACAGCCCCCGATTTTTCGACGGAAGGCCGTGCGGTCAGGTGCCTGGGCTTATTCCGGACGTCTCTTCTTCCACGACCTGGCGCCGAGGAAGCAGAACAGACAGCCCGCGGTCCCGATGACCGCCCAGACGGCGACCACCGGATCCCAGCTGCCGGATGCCTCGTTTATGCCCCTGTAGATGTAAGTGAAGCTGGACGACCCCAGATACACCGCGGCGTTCAGTGTGCCGGAGACCGCGGCGGAGAGCCCCGATCTTCGGAAATGGTAGCATGTATATGTCATCAGCATCGTGTTGACGCCCCACAGGCAGGCCGACGACAGTGAGAGCAGTATGACGGCCGGCACGGCGATATCTCTGAAGAACAGGACGATCAGCAGATGGAAGAAGGCCGACATGGCAAAGAGCATGCCGACGGTCGCGCACTCGTTTCGGAAGAATTTCCTGTCTATAAAAACCGCAAAATAAGGGCCGGCGACCGAGATGAGCGGCATGAGCACCGAGATCAGCGCGGAATCGGAGCTGAGAAAGCCGAAATTCTCGGTGAGATACGTGGGTATCCAGCTGATAACGGCCTCCTTCAGCGTTCCGGATACGATCGAAGCGACCGCCATGATCCCGAGACCGGCGGCAAAGAAGTACGCAGGAGTCAGCTTTCTCTTCGCCGCGGGGGAGGCGGGTTCTTCGTCAGCGATCTCGGCGGAACGCGCCGCAACGTCCTTCCTCAGCAGCGTCGTCGCGGTGAACCACACCGCGGAGCCGGCGCAGAGCAGAGAGCCGGAGAGTATGAAGACGGCATGCCAGTCGAGTTTGAGCATGAAATAGCATATAAGGTAGCAGAGTATCGACCCGACGGGGATCGATGGCGAGATGTTCGTCGATGCCCTGTTCCGCTCGGCGGTGTCGAGCCACTCCGAAAAGACCCGGATGACTGTCGGCCAGAGCATCGAGCAGCAGAAGCCGTTGACCGCCCAGAGCGCGACGAACAGGAACCGGTTCCCGGCAAATGCCATCGATATGTTCGCAATTCCCGAGCCGAGAAGTCCGGCCGCGGCGAACAGGCCCGGCCTGACGAGCGACGTCAGTCTCCCGTTGATGAACTGGCCAGCCCCGTAGAAGACCAGAAAGGCGGCCGAGATGTAGCCGTCAAATCCGGTCGGAACGAGTCCCGCGGCCGTCATATCGGTTATGCAGGCCGCGAAGGTGTTCCGCCCGAGATACGACACCGCGTACGCGAAGAAGCAGAGGATCATGATCCTCCTTCCGGTCACGGCGCTTTTTTTATCGCTTGAATCGACCATTTGGATGCCGGCTGAGTCCTTTCGCCAGAAACCTTTCCCGGGGCTGCCCGAATTACTTGACAACCGGCAGGAATTATCATATAATAATATCACTAACAGGTGAAAAAATCAAGAGCAAACCTGTTTAACGCTGCGGAAAACAGCAGGATGTGGAGGAACTGTATGAGAAAATACGGTAAGAGGCTTCTGTGCCTCGGATTGACGGCGGCCATGATGCTTTCGGTGCTGTTCACCTTCGGATGCGCCGGCGGGACGCCCGAGGATACGTCTGATCAGGTATCCGAGACCGCGGGAGATGCCTCCGCGGAATTGGCCGGGAGCATCAGGATGAGCGATCTCTCGCTTTATTCGGTCGTAAGGCCGGACGGGAGAGAGAGCCTGACCGATACTTCGGTCTCACTTTACACCGCGCTGAACGCACTGGTGAAGGACAGCGGCGGAAAGGTAGCGATCAAGACCGATTTTTACAAGGAAGGCGTACCCGCCTTCTCCATCGGCGAGTATGAGATACTCATCGGAAAGACGAACCGCCCGGAGAGCGCCGAATTCATCTCCAAACTCAGATACAAGGATTACGGATACACCCTTGTCGGCAGAAAACTGGTCATCGCCGGCGGCAGCGACGAGGCCACCGCGCTCGCAGTCAGCAGATTCATGTCGAAGGTGGTGAAGGCGGCAAATCCTGAAGATGAGATGTTCTTCGTCATGCCGGACAGCGAATTTCTCCAGCAGGGCAACTATCTCATAGACCGGCTCTCTCTCTGCGGCACCCCGGTGCAGTCGTACAGGATCATCTACCCCTCGGACTCGACCGGAGGAGAGGAGGCCGCCGCCCGTAATATAATGGAAGCGATCAGATCGGCCTCGGGATACGAGCTCGACGTGCAGAGCGACAGGGATGCCGGTGCCGCGACCGGCAGCGAGATCCTCGTCGGAAAGACCGACAGGACCGCGAAAGAACCGGCTACGCTCGTAAAAGACGAGGCGTATATCTGCTACGACGGAAAAAACATCACGCTGTATGCGGCTGACAGCGCCGGGTACGGCGCCGCGTTCGTCAGATTCACTCAGCTGATCGGAGACAAAAAAACGGAAGAGGTGAATGTCGTGCTTTCCGCAAAGGAAACAGTCACATACGATTCGTCGCTGCTCACTTCCATGTCGTTCAACCTCTGGGTAAGTAGCGTTACCGAAGACCGGGTGCGCCGTGTCATAACCATCATCAACAACTACTCGCCCGATACGATCGGTTTCCAGGAAGCCAGTCCGAACTGGATGAGCATACTCCGGTCGAATCTGGGCAGGACTTACGCGTATGTCGGCGAGGGAAGAGACGGAGGATCGAGCGGAGAGCACAACCCGATATTCTACCGCGCGGACAGGTTCAAACTGCTCGACAGCGGAACGCGCTGGCTCTCCGATACTCCGAGTGTAAAGTCGAAGTACGCCGAATCGTCGCTCAACCGCATCTACACCTTCGCGCTGCTTGAGCGGATCTCCGACGGCAGAAAGATGATGGTGGTGAACACGCATTTCGACCACAAATCGGGCGAGGCAAGGCAGAAGCAGGCGAAGGTGCTCGTCGAGTTCCTCAAGACGCAGTTCGGATATCCGGTGATCCTGACCGGAGATTTCAACGGATCGGCGTCCTCCGCCGAATATTCGACGATCATCAATTCCGGCATGACGAACTCCATGAATATCGCCGCGACCGCCGAGGCGGCCCCGACGTTCACGTCTTACGGGTCTGCTTCGTCGACGATCGACTTCATCTTCGTGATCCGAAACAAGACGGAGGTGTCGTTTTACCGGGTGTGCAACGAGATGATCGACGGCGACTGGCCGAGCGACCATCATCCCGTGATCATAAAATACACGCTCGCCGGCTGAGTCAGGCTGACCGTTGAATAATTCCGGGCGGGGGCCGCGGCCCCGCCCGGATCATCTTTCTTCAGCCGGGCCGGAAGGGACAGGCGTACGGCGTGACACGCGCCGGAGGTTTCTGTTTTTTTAATAAACAGGCCTTTATCAGTACTTTTCGCACTTTCGGCGAAAAAAAGCCCTCCCGTGCGAGATTCCCGAAAAAATCGCGAAAAAAGTCGTATTTTGAGCGAAAAAAGTGTTGACAAGGGGAGGTGAAAGTGGTATAATAGTCGAGCTGCCGCGAAAAAGGGGGCTTGCGATGCGCCCGAAAGAGAGCACCGCGCGACCT
>JAEEGL010756571.1_pt1 | contig 21233 bp, 13 predicted proteins | sample 9134231 | NCBI WGS metagenome assembly JAEEGL01 (sample SAMN16246548, study PRJNA631951) | gut metagenome | biome: gut microbiome; feature: rumen; material: fiber-attached | host: Bos | place: Iran: Karaj | collected 2018-10 | reverse complement strand
GCCTTCGACGCCCATTTGGGCGGCCTTGGCTTTCAGCTCCTCCGCGATCCGCGCCATCCATACGAGGGTGTAGATGAACAGCGTCGGGATGCCTAAAAGATACGCATGCCAATACGGGCGCACCTTATGGCCGAGGACCTCCTCAAGCTCGCTCTGCAGACCGCCGAACGGCATATAGAACAGGAAGAACAGCCCCGCGGTGAAGAAGTCGATAAAGCCGAGCAGGAAGCCCTTCCGTTTTGTGTGAGTGAATCTCATGCGCGCTCCGAATACACAAATATAACTTTCTACAGCAATTATACCACAGATAACAGCGGGAGGAAACAATGTGTTATGAGATCGTGCGGAAACCATTAACGAAAGGATTCGCCACCCGGGGATACGCGCTTCATGGTGCCGAATTTGGCCGAAAACAAAAGAGAGCAAAAGAGAAAAGTCCTTGATTTACAAGGACTTTTCTGGCCTCCCCGGCGCGATTCGAACGCGCGACCTTTCGCTTAGGAGTAGTCCCAAATTCTGCTCTAAAAAAACTTAATAAATGCTGATTTTCCTATATAAACACTGGCTTTTTCGTCAATTCAAAAACTGTCCAAATCGTTCATTATGTCCTCACTTTCGGTCATCTGAAAATGAATGTGTGTGAAAAATGTGTGAAAACAAGGTTGCAGAATTACGGCTATTGTTTACACACGCCCGTCGTTGATGATAATATACAGCAACTCAATCCGGTAAAACATTGAATCATACTCTTGTTTGTCTTTATTGTAATTACCGTATCGAACCGATTCTATAGTCATAGATCTATTCCTGCAGTAATTGCCTCTTCGGTATAATCGTCAACAGTGCCTTTGGCTCCACACCATTCACAAGTGAAAATACCGTTATTGACAACTGCACAGTTTAAGCACCCGCAAGAGCAAACGGTCCAATTCCGCCCTCCGCAATAGGGGCAACCAGGAAAAGCATCTGATAATACGATCTTGCCTTTTATTGATGACTTGTCAAATCCTTCCCTTTTCGCTGCCACTTCTTTGATAGGAAAAGCCCAGGTAAATGTCCAACTATCGTGTCCCAGTTTTTCCGCACGAATTCCATAGGTTTGATGATGATTACCACATTTGCAGAGGACAATCACTGCTTCATTAGCGCCTTCAGCCATTTATAATCACCCCGTTTTCCGCTATGGTTTCAGCCTGTATATCCGTATCTTCTTCGGCTTTTCTGCTTTTATCGACTGCTTCTGCTAATTCTTGAGATACGTCTATATTATCAGGCACTCCATCTTCGCCAGAGTCATCAACTCTATTATCAGTATCCGATGCATAGTAGGCAATTAGCACTGTGATATCATCCCCGCATCCCATCTCGCTGGTCTCCGAAAGCCATTTTTTGAGGTTTTCACCAACCGCTTTGGGTCCGAACTGATTAATCATTCCATAGTATTCCACACAAGTTTTTGCGAACTCTTCATCGTTTTTGTAGCTGTTTGAAAAACCATCGGAAGACATCAAAAACATACAAGGAAGGTATAGATGGTATTCAAATCTTCGAACTGTTGTAATTACCTTCTTCCAAGCATCCTCCTTACTTAAGGAATGTGTCTCAACACCTAAAATCTTATCGCCTTGAATAACTGGTTCACAACCCTTATCAGAGACGAATATAATATCACCGTCTCCAATTTGAAAAGCGAACAGGAACTCTTCAGTGAGCATTAATCCCAAGAGGGTCGTCCCATATTGTGCATAGACCTTTTGCAGTGCTGCTTCTCCGGTTTGGTCCAGTGGCATTTCACGTTTATTATCTTTATGGTTTTTGTAAACGCGTCTTTTCCACTCATCATCAATAGCTCTGGCAACCTTTGTGTCGCCTTCGCGATTCAGGTATGTTATTAATGACGCGAAATCTCCAGAGTAGTTATCTGCGTAGTCAGACATTATCTTGCAGAATACATTAACTGCTATGCTGGAACCAGTCTTGCTGAACGGACAATTCTTGCTGCCATGCCCGTCAGCTACTGCCAAAATAACTGAACCATCATTGCGAAGCACCTTCTTATAACTGTCCTGACACTCTGTTTCCGACCGAATATGAGATGCGCCTTGCACACTGGATCCGAAAACAATCCGTTTCATTGCAAGCCTCCTCTGAAAAACAGGTTTTACCAAACGTCACTGGCCCCTACATCAGAAGGATCGGGAATGTTGTCCATGTCAAGAACTAGCGGCGCATTTGTTGAATTGGGTTCAGTATTGCCGGCTAATGCCTTGGATGCGTCGTCCTTAACTCTGCTTGCCGGTGCTGATACCAGCGAAGCAGCAGTAGAGGCCCATTTGATCATTTTTACCAGCGCTTGAGGATTGTTTGCCTGAAGAACAAGTTCTCTATTGCCGGTAAACGCAGTAAGCACATCGTCATCAGCGTCCTGACCAATGGAAATCGCAATGCGAACGGCCTTCTTTCCCCACGGAAGATGAAGCAGTTTGTCAAGAGACTTTTTATAGTCATCAGTAGGTTGTCCATCAGAGAGAAGGACAAGAACTGGCGGAAGCGCTCGATCAGTCATTGGCGGAATGGTTAGCTGCGCAGCAAGCATTTCAAAAGCTTTGCCGAGATCCGTTACTCCACCTGCATCAAGATCCTGCCAGGTAAAGCTATCAATATCAACTGGGCTGCTGGTAACCCAAGATGCTCCGGTCGAGAACTTTAAAGTTCTGACAAGAAGCTGGGCGTTAGGATTATCATGGGCTGCATCCTGCATGTCAGGAATTGTTGACTGAATAGCGTGGTTTACAGTTCCGATCTTCTCTCCATACATCGAACCGGAGCAATCGACTACCCAAATGAAGTGAAGCGGTCTGCTGGCGAGTTCTCCGCCGGGTCTTTTAAGTTCTGCCATTTTAATGTTCCTCCTAAAAAGTGTTATTTAAACTCTCCGGTCGTTTGGCCGAAGTCAATTCTCATGTTTTTTGCAATCGCAGCACTTCTTCCTCTTGCTACAGGAACTTGCTGACCATCAGGCTTAATGTATGTCCAGTTCTCAGTGCTGTCGTTGCGAATTCCCCAAAGATTAGGATTGCTGGGATTTTGAACGACTGTACCGATCACTGTGTTCATATCATAATTTCCAAGCACCTGATGAGCGTAAATCTTTGCTCCCTTCAAGAGCAGTATTCTGTGCTTCCCAACCACAAGAGAGGCAGGAAAGTCGACTGCCTTACCGCAATTCCAGCATGTATGAGCAACTCCTTGAGATACCTTTACCTCATCGAAGAACACCTCTGCTCCACAGGTGCAATATGTAATACCACACATGAGGTTTGAGAAGGCATCCATCCACTTTTTTTCAGTTATGCGCTTCCCTGGTGTCGTTAGCCCAACGGTAAATGACTGTGTAAACAGGTCCTTCAGACTCTGCGGATATAGATCCCAATAAATCAGCACATTATCCTGGTACCCGCGCACCGGACGATTAGTCTTATTATTGGGATCAAAAACGAATACGGGATTCGTTCCATAAAGCTTGTTCATTGCATGAATATCCATACATTTGATATCTGCTTCCTGCTTACCCTCGAGAGGATGGCCCATCATAAACATATAGAACAGCAATACGGAAAGAGAGAACAAGTCTGTATTTCTTGAAGGTTTGGCTTTGCCAGTCACAATCTCAGGAGCCATAAAACGTGGTGTTCCATACACAGAACTGCTGTCCGCGCCGTTTGCTGATACATTATCATTATCGCAGATCAACACGTCTCCTGTGTCCGGGTCAAAAAAAAGGTTTCCAAAAGAGATATCACGGTAGCTATACCCCATACTATGAAGCTTTTCATAGCCGTTTGTCAGATTATAGGCTGCTCTGCAAAGCGTATAAAAGGAAGGTTCTGCACGTCGCTTCATCATATCCACAATGCTTTTGTAATTCTTAGGTCTGAGAGGCATAATATACCCAAATGATTCTCCAAAAGACTTAAAAATCAAATCTTGCGGCCATAAAAATGATGCATCAGGTGCGCCTTTGGAAATAAGATTATCTAGTATTACTTTCTGCTCCTGTGTGGCCATGTGTTTGAAATACCACTTAAGAGCATAGTGCTTGCCCCCGCATTCAACATCATATACCTCACCTTGACCACCTGCGCCAAGCAAAGAGACAACTTTGTATTTGTTGGAACTCTCTGCAATAAGAATCGAACCGTTTTTCAGCTGTCCATCCATAATCAACCTCCTGTTTTATATGACCAACCGGAGTACTGCGTAAGCAATATTCCCGTCTGGTACAAAAAGCTTATAGTTGCCGTTTGAAAACTGCAGCTCGATACAATTCGCATATGGTGTCAATGCAACCAATTCATCGATTCTCTTATCAAAGCCATTTCCCTCGGCTACAAAAATGATCCTTTTATTTGTTATGTACAGAACACCTCTTAAAGTATCATACTGCACATTATCTACAACATCAGTATGTCCGCCCCAAAGACGAATTCGAGTCCCCCGAAATAATCCGGGCATGGAATACCCGTTATTCTTTCGGACATATCTCTTTCTGACAGTTTTCTTCTCGTAAACTGCCTTTTCAATATAGTGGCACTGTTCTCCGGTCTTGAGGAAAATCTTGCTTGTATTCAGGATAGGCAATCTGCCGCATAGTATTCCCTGCTTAGCAATATCAGGTAATATGCTTATTAAGGTGGGAGCCGATTGTTGAGGCTTAAACAAATCAAACAATCCCATCGTTACCTCCTAAATACTTATTAGCTCGGCTTCCCCTTGCCAGCCAATTTCTAATCGTTGTCCTTCTTTGACGGTGAGAATAACTTGTCCTTTAAAGAACCCATTTTCAATGATGCTACTCCCAGACCCCTTTCGCAAGACTGCATAGTAGATTCCCTGACCCTGCGCCTGCTTGTTATCGGCAAACGACAGAACTTTCAATCGGATAGTTCCGGGGGGAAAATCATATCCACATAAATAGGTCCCACGCTGCACTTTAAGTTTTGTCTGCGGCGCATTTGAGTCGGCGGATTGATTATTGCCACGGTTCGGCACTGGAATGAAGGTTTCTACAACGTCAGCAATTCCACCAAACCCAACCATCTGGCACCAAGAAGTAACTGCCCATAAAGCGGATTCCTTTGTTAGTCCATATCCTTCTGAAAGCGTCTTTATCATTTGGAGAGCAGCCAATGTTACATCAGAAGATGGCTTGAGCTTATCTATTATACCCTCATCATATGCGTTCAGTATCAGATTCTGCTGCAGTTTATTCTGCGGCAGATAATCTAATAAAACCGCTTTGAGTTGCTTCCGACTGCTAATGCTTTCAGGCTGCTCCCTGATCATAGCGACCAGTATCTTTTGAATGTCGTCCATTCTGTCGTCTTTCCTATTTTAGTATTATTCCGAGCAAGGCTGCAACTAAAGTAATGCCTATGCCGCCCATAATGATCAAAAACCTAGTCTTAAAAGACTGTTTCAGGTCTTGAACCTCTTTAAACATCTGATCGACATTTGTTGTTTCAAGACGGCGAATAAACTCATTGTATTTTATTTCTGCATCAGTCTGATATCCGTTTATGGTTTGTTCGGTGCGCTGCAGTTTTTCACTGTATGCATCCTGCTGAGCTGATAACTCGTGTGTTAATTCGGTTATTAACCGTTCACTCTCCTCTGATAATTGCCGCAGTTGTTCGTCTGCCTTCTTCACAGTCTCAGTCCTGCACGATTCGATTGACGATCTGATCTTTTCTATCTCAGACAGTTTTGCCTGCAAGTCCGCAGAAGCCTTTTCCTGAAGCCCCGTTATTGCAGCGCTGTTGTTGTCACTCAGAGTCTGAAGCGCAGACAAATGATCTGCTTTTATTTCGTTAATACAGGAATCAAGCTTCTTTATTATATCATCGGCAGAAGCTGAAAAAGACTCCATTTGTTGCTTTGCTGTTTCGGTTAATCTGGAAATACCTTCAACCAACTCAGAAGAAGCCACAACGTTCCTGCGAAACGTTTCGATCTCTTTTTCCATTTGGGCTACATCTTCAAACATGTGCTGACCTCCTCATGTCGGTATAATGCTTGTTGAGTATACTTGCCATTATACCATAATAGATTTCATCTTTTTGTCCATCATGATAGGCACTCTTCAAGAACCCCATATATGTAGTTCTTAGAGAGGATGCATCTCGTTCCATGAAATTCAGAATCCGTATTTTTGCCAGAGTGCTGCAGGAAGGATAGAGTATGGCCAGGGAATTGGCCAACTGTTTTTTTGCATTATCCGGAAGCTTTGACAGAACCCGACACAACCGGCTCTCGTCAAACAAATCATTCATACGCAGTTGTCCGCAAAAGAGCGCAAGATCCAGCTTGTAAGAATACCGATTGCTGTTGATTCTCTCCAGATTAATGAGCGTGTTCCTGCTGACACCTGAAGTTGTTTTTGCAATTATCTCCTTGGGGGACAACTCATTGATCAATGCCTCGTCGTTTTTCAGCTTTGCAAACGGAAGGACAAAATAATCCTTTATAGCCTCTGTTATTCTATCGCTATCGCATGCTGCGTATGTTTCAATAAATTCGAATAAATCAATAAACTGTTCATTATGATGATAAAGGTATTTCTCATAATACCACTTAACATAAACTCGAATGATTTCCTCAGGGCTGTTTGCGCGTTCAACCTTCGCGATGCTTTCACGGCTGTTTCCCATATACACATAATAATCATGCATACGCTCTTTCATGCGATTAAGCATCTTGGTTGGATTGCTTCTATAGCTGTTGGTATCGGCAGCACATATGTCAACCAGAATGTCAACGCCATTGCCATCCTTGGATTGAGAATATGAGTACCAGTCATAAACAAATCCAGTCAAATAGAGCATATAAAGCTGTTGTTTCGCTTTATCAAGCGATCCATAAGGATAAGAATCAACAGTAAGTGCACACCCCCTGCGAACAAAGTCTTGATAAGTTTGTATCAGTTGATCATACAACTCCTCATCACTGACTGCGCCATTGCTCAGCTTTCTATAGGCATCAGAGTAGTCGTTATCGTAACCATCCAAAAGCATCGGTAAACTATGGATCGGTGTGTTTCGCTTTAACAGCCCCGCAGGAACATTATCCTGAGACGAATCAAGATACAATACATACGATTTTACTTTTTCGTTTGCCCGCCCGGCTCTGCCTATTTCCTGTACATATTCGTTTTTTGAAAGAGGGAGGCCGAAATGAATAACGTTTCTGATATTAGGCAAGTTTATGCCTATGCCGATTTCATTACTGGCCACAAGGACTTTACTCTCACCTGCTGCAAAATGATAATAGGCTGCGGGATTGCCGATGGAGAAAATATCGGCTTCCCAACCAATTGCCTCAGCAACTTTTTCTGAAAGCGAATCGCTTTTAGTAAAGACAATTGTCCTCTCGTTTCTGCTCACAAGCGATTTGATAATATCAGATATTCCGTCGAGCATTTCTCTCTCAGAATGGTACACACGATAATCATAGCTGACATTAAAACGCTCAAAAGCTATTGGAGAGAAGAAATTCTCCTGAGGAATATTCAGCTGTTTCTGAACGTCTTCAACTACCGTGTAGTTTGCAGTGGCAGTAAAACCCCAGAATGTTATGTGATCAAAAAACTTGTTAAGATACTTGGAAAGCATCAGGTACTCGGGGCGGAAGTCATGTCCCCAATTTGAAAGGCAGTGTATTTCGTCAAGCACTACATAGGAAACCGATGCTCCGGGAGACACCCGTTCATCGTGCATGCCAACAAGTTTTGTACCGGCGTTTAAATAACGAAACTTCACCAGAAGATTTCTGTTCTGGAATGCCATTGGAGTCAGATAGTTTAGACTGTTGCAAATCTCCCAATTAGAAAAGCTGTTTTCACCCGTAAGCTGAAGATGTGCCACATTATCCATGTGATGAAACATCTTTAGATTTCGAATCTGATCTTGGATAAGAATGTCTGTGGGAGCAACGATAAACAAAGGTAACGGCTGTAGGAGTGAAGCCATATAAAAGATCAGGGATTTACCGCTGCCGGTTGGCATAATACATACCGCATGCTTTTTACAAGCCAACATATCACATAGAGCCGAAAACTGACCTTCTTTGAACCCGTCAAAATCGGAGATCTCATTTAGAATGTATTCTAAATCAGCAAGGTTTTCTTTGGTCAGATGATAGTTGATTTTTCTCCCAAACCATAGTTCTCTTGCATTAGATACTATTCTCGTATTGTCCGTAATGTAGACCCCGCTCGTCTTTTTATCCACGGAAAACGGAATACCTGCTTTTCCGGTTTTAACTTGCAAGTGAGCCGCCCTAATCCCAATAAGCCGACAAAAGAGAGCCGCATAATGGTTGATCATACGGACAGCATAATTTAGGTTTTCAAAATCATCAACATAATTCAAAACTATAACATCACCTAGAAACATATTGTGATGTATCATTTGAAGAAGTGTAATTGCAATTCGATAAATCGCCTGATAGTCCAACTCATACACAGTATTCATATCTTTAAGGTACTTAGGGATATTATCCTTAGAGATAATTGAACTTCTGGTAAGATAGTTATAAATCAGAGCATATATATTTGCATCAGAATGCTTGCAGAGGTTTTCTTTCTTTATCCCGTGAATCAAGAAACCGTTATCTCCTTGGCCGTATCCGCAAGGAACATAAATATAATCCTTCGATACTTCAAGAGAAGGGTTAATGTAAAAGTCGGCAAAGTCGTCTTTTGTTTTCAGACGACGGTCCGGTGTATTTCTGCGCTTCTGCTCGCGAGCGGCTTCTTCCTCTTCCTGACGTTTGCGAGCTGCTTCAGCCAAGAGGAGCGCCTCTTCTTCTCGTTTGCGGCGCTTGGCTTCTTCGTTTATAGATGCTTGTTTTTCAGCCTCATCCAATTCATGAAGAATTTGAGTAGATATAGCAGATATCCACGTATCGATCGCCCATCGGGCATTATTATCGCTAACGCCATATTCGGTTACCAGTTTCTTAGACCAACGAGTAACAGTAAAGTGATCCACCGGAAACGATTCCCGCATTTCTGTGATAATCCCGATACTGAAGGCGTTCATCATCAGGTTGACTTTAAGCTGGTCGTTTAAAAAGGCGTCACACAAAAGAGCGCGCACCTGCTTTTCTGAAAGCAGCACAGCTGGATTGTTTTTGATGAAGTTTTTCAAATCCAACCTCAACCACCACCTTGATGACTCTTGATATCCGTATTATACCAAAGCCCAAATGTCTTTTCAAGGAAAAGAACCGGGTATCTTGATGAATCAATCCTTTTCAAGTTCATGCAACAGTTAACACCGGCCTAAAACCCTATTCTTGTTTTGGGCTCGTGGCTAGCTAAATTGATTTTCTCATCTTCCAAGTAAGCCTCAACGTCCTCCGGAATAATAATCGAATCAGGACTATCTTCTTCATCGGTCCGAAGATTCTGATTCAGGATTACCTGGTCAAGAACGTTGCGAACAGTTCTCGCATTGGCAAAATTGGACCTCTTGCGGTAATAGTCAGCAACATCCAGGACTTTAGAAAGCGCATCATCAGCTATGCCGTATCCTTTTTTTGCCAAGAATGCTTTTGCTATTTCACCGAGTTCTTCTCTGGAATAATCCGGGAACTCGAGAGTAAACTGAATTCTGGATTCCAAACCGGGATTAGCGCTGAGCATGTTCTTCATCTCGGATTTGTAACCGGCAAGGATGACACAGAACTGCCCACGATGGTCTTCCATCTCTTTCAACAGAACTGCAATGGCTTCGTCACCGTAGGTATTAGATCCGCCGTTCGCGTTATCTGTGCCGATCATGCCGTATGCTTCATCGATAAACAGGACTCCGTTCATAGCCTCATTTATTTTGGCTTTTGTCTTTGGGGCGGTCTCTCCTACATATCTTCCGAGTAGTCCGTGGCCATCGGTTTCAACCATTTTTGCTTCGCCAAGAACACCTGCATCATACAGGATGCGTGATAGGATCCTGGCGACTTCGGTCTTACCGGTTCCGGGGTTGCCATAGAAGCACATATGAAGGTTGAAGTCCGATTCGCCTTTGTTGCGCTTGGCATAGGCTTTGATCTTTTTTATCATACGCTTTACAGCTGAAAGCCCGATCAGACGATCCAACTCTTCCTCGCCGGTCAGTATCCTTCGCTCGGTTCCGTCGCCACCAGCCGGAAGACTCAGCTTTGCATCCGCAATAAATTTATTGACATCCGCAAGTCCGAGTTCCTTGTCGTCCGTTCCCATGCAGCGAATGTTCTGGCACATGATCACCTGGTCCAGAATATTCCGGATTTCCCTGGCATTTGCGAAATTCGGTTCTTTTCTCTTGACATCGGTTATGTCGAGTATCCTGCTCATAGCGGCGTCGCTTATTGTATAATGCCTGCTGTTGAGCATAAGCCGGGTAATGTTCGTCAACTCTTCCCTTGAATAGTTTGGGAAGTCCAGAATAAACTGTATCCGCGACTTAAAGCCCGGATTAGTGGACAACATTTGAAGCATCTCGTTCTTATAGCCTGCAAGGATAACGCAGAATTTGCCGCGATGATCCTCCATTGCTTTGACCAGTGTGTCGATCGCTTCTTTCCCGTAGTCCGTTATTTCATGATCGGAATTGTTGCCAAGAGCATATGCTTCGTCTATAAAGAGAACACCGCCCATAGCGCTTGCGATCACCCTACTTGTTTTCTCGGCAGTAGCTCCAAAATACTGGCTGACAAGACCGCTTCGATCGACTTCAACGACTTTTTTTGTGGGCAGGATCTTGTTTTCGTAGAGGATGCCCGCTATGCAGCGAGCGACTTCCGTTTTTCCGCTTCCGGGGTTGCCGAGAAAGCACATATGAACATTAAGGGTTTCGTCGTCTTTATTGGCCAATGCATATGCCTTGATCTTTCTGATGCTCTCTTTTATACCGCTCAATCCAATCATTTCGTTGAGCTTTTTTTCGCTCTCTCCGATGGTGATCAGTTCGCTCCTTTTTACGCCAAGGAAGCCAAACCAATCAAGATCGATCATCTTGTTATAAATTTCAAAGAGCTCGTCTTCTGTTTTTTCGGTAAGGAAGTCATAGGCATAAATACTCTCGTCGAGAGCACTGTACCTACGGCATATCCTTTTCTGAAGTTCCGAGATAACGGCATCGTTATAAACCGTTACTCCATCCTCAAATGTATAAGTGCTCTTAGCATCCAGTATTGGAACAGTCATGATCACTTCAACAGTATTCCATAATGCTTTAAGCATTTCTTTGAGTTCATCGGATCCGTCGGACAGAATATCCACAACGTATTTTTGGGCGATTATCTTTGACAAGTGATCACTGCACTTTTGCAGATCCTCAAGATAGTTGCCGTTCTCACTGATTTTGTATGACTTATGGGGTCTTTTCAATGAATTGAAACCATAAATATTATTCTGCCTGATAAACTTCTTGACCTTTCCTTCAAGAACGCCGAGACTGTCAAGCAGCTGATTTGCAGTATCCAGCAGTTCACGTTCGGGCGTCTCGCTGTAGTTCAATGCAAGTTCGGATATTTCTATTTCAGGCAGTTCAATTTGAATGTCCAGTTCATTCAAAACCTCCTTAAGCGCCTCGTCAAGTCGCTCCGCTTCTGGTTTTATCCTGGCTGTGGAGACTTTATAATATTGAATGTATGGACTATTGATATGCGTTCTTATCTGTTCGACGGAGTATTCGAAGCGTTTGAAATACTCCTCTGTTTTTTCGGAGGCGCAAACATAGCCCTGGATCTTGTCAAAACCCGGAAAACGCTGATCGTCCGTTGATTTGAGAATGATATCAAATGCGTCTTCATCAGAGTCTTTGCTTTTTTTCTTCGGCACCTGACGGAAAATATCCAGCAGATCAAAGGAGAGTTCACTAAGCTTGAACTTCGAAACAAAATCGCGTGTTTCCTTTCGAAGAACTTCAGATCTGTCATACGGGGTCTCAAACATTTTGTAGCCGCATACGGGACAACCGCAGGGTTCTTCGCTTTCTTTAATCGCTCCGCAGCTTATACACTTGTACTCTTTCATTGTATTGCCTCCGGCATCATGCAAGGTTATCGCTTTTTCTGAAGCTTGTAAAAAACGTCATTATCGCACCGAGACTCCGCTCAGTACTGAACTAATCAACGCCGAGAGCCTTCTTAACAGCGTCAAGAGGGGTCGTGTAGAAGATCACATCGATCTCTTTCTTAAGATCAGACCTGAGCTTTTCATACTTGTTCCTGCTGTCAGCCGGCAGCATGAGCTTCTTTGCGCCTGCATTTGCAGCTGCAACGAATATCTCATCTAACTCCGTTGTGATAGGCAGCATACTTCCAGACATAACAACGCGTCCGCAGATCACGAGCGCGGGAAGGACCGCCCGATCGGAAAGACCCGAGAACAGCCCCACTACCTCTGCCACGGATATCTCGTCGCTCACACCGCGATTCTGGAGATCATTGAAATACAAACTATAGTCATGCTCCGCATATGAACCGGAAACAATGCTGTGAGCTTGTTCACGGAAGCAGTTGAACGCGGCATTCAGACTGTCCATTACGCTTTTAGGCGCATAGGCAAGTCCTTCAACACTTTTTGAATTGAACACACCCGTTCCGTCTACAAGTTTATTCTCAAGACGATATACGCCCAGGACGCCCGAAATCGAACGACCGACGCTATATACATAACCGGGCTTTTCAAAGCCTTGATAGACAAGAGTGCCTCTGGCGACTTCAGGCAGTTCAACAATGCGTTCCTCACCTGTCTCAAGGTCAATGTATCCGAGGTTGACATCGCTGAACTCGCTTGGCGTCATCTTTCTGAGCTGTTCCTTCACCCGTCGGCGGCATTCGATCGCATACTCAAGGATCTCGCGCGCCTCCTCCTTCGTCATCCGTTCATTTGGGTAAATCAGTTTCGCAAGGCCGGAGAATGTTCTGCCAACAGCGATCGTATCTCTCGTATTGAATTCATTATTCAGCGAAAAGTATGAACCGAAGGAATTGGTAAAGTCATACTTTCTCATCGTATGGCAAAACTCCGAGAAGCAATCGGAAATGAGCCCATAGTTTTTTGTAAAGAGGTTGGAACGGAGTTTCGGTGTCTCCCAGCCCGGAAGATAGGCATGGATCCTATCGAAGAACGCGGAATCGTTATTGAAGGCCTCCGGAAACGGCTCAAAGAGATTAGTCGTGCGTATCATGTCCGAAACGCTTCTGAAAGTATTGCCTTCAAATGCTATCGACGCATCGGAGTTAATGGTATCTGTGCCGCGGGCAAAGCTGCCGTTTGCCATATAGTTCTTCAATATCTGCACCATATCGCCCGTAGCCTGCGTGATGCCGGCGACTTCGTCGAACGCAATACAATCCCAGTTGCCGACAAGACCGACACGGCGGGAAGACATATTATAGAACATATTGGAAACGGTCGTTGTACCGCTGCTCATCAAGATAGAATACGGCGAAAGCTCGCTGTAAACATGGGATTTACCCGTGCCGCGGGGACCGAGCTCTACAAGGTTGTAGTTCTTTTGTATAAACGGAACAAAGCGAAGCAGAAAATGCAGTTTCTCCTTTTCTGTCAACTCGTTGGGTTCATAACCGGCACTTCGCAGCAGCAGGGTGACCCACTCATCCTTTGTGAAGCTGCTGCGTGCATCTTTGATCTCTTCAAGGTCAAGGTTCGGCATTTGTATGGGCTTAAGGGATGCGATCTCAAAGGGTGACTCGTACCTTGTTCTTGTTTTCTTGACTTTTTTCTTTTTCTTGCGGTTCCCGAAGATATCTTCCTCATAACTCTCATTGTTATCATCAGGCTTATCAAGGCCGACGAACTCGATCCTGACTATGCACCATATCCCGCCAACAAGGAGTTTTTCGTTATGTACCACAAGATCCGAGGACACTTCAAACGGATCCAGCCGCAGATTGATAAAACGCGCAACATATTTATCCTCACGCTCGTCATATGTAACGGTAATTTTATCGATAATGGTATGCTGCCCGTTTTCCCGGATCTTTGATTTAATATATTCGCTTTGATCCGGACGGACATAGTTTTCGCTCAGTATCTTTCTGATTTTATTGATGCCGATTTCAATTGCTTCCTCGTCGTCGGTTGCGCAGTACATGCCCAGCAGGTACTCCAGAACGTATGTCGGAACGTTCGCCCCTTTCTTCATCAGCATGGTAAGGTCTTTTCTGACCACTTTGCCGGGAAATGCGTCCAGCACCTTATAGTCAAAATCGTTCATGTCAGAATATCTCCTATCAGTCGAAATTGAAGGTTCCCGCAAATGCTATCTTTGCCCGGAACGGTATCCTCTTGACTACTTCATATTCGTCCTTCCCTGTTTCTCTTATCATCAGTTCGAACACATCGCCGCTGTCATCCCTTGTGTTCAGGCTGAAGCGGACACGATCCCTCGTCAGCCTCCCGCCTTTGATTTCTATCAATTGCCTGTCGTTGAGCACATGACCGGCAGCATCGATAAAGAAAAGTTCGAAGCTGTTGTCTTTGGGCATCCCGAACTCGCCGAGTACAAATTTCATGCTGAAAATACTGTTGGTGATCACATAATCCGGATTTTCAGGCCGGATCGCAAATGATGCGGTGGATTCCGTGACCCGATACAGTTCTTTGGGCGACTTGTGGACTGTCGGTTTCACCTGTGCTGATTTCGCCTTGGCTTTGCCGATCATCGATCGTGTTTCTTCCGCAAGCTTAATGAATTCCGCCCGCGAGGCCGAGCTTTCGTCGGTTTCGATTGCGCGGATGGGGTGGCACACAAAGTAAACGATCTGTTTGTTTGCAGCCATCACGTTAAGAAGTTCAAGCGCTTTCTCAAGTCTGTCCGCATCAAGATTCACAAAAGGATCATCTAGGATCAGAAATGGCTGTTCCTGCTCAAAGAGGGTGTCGACAAGCGCCAATCTCATACAGAAATCTATCATATCGCAATAGCCCGTGCTGTATCCCTCGGCAACGTGGACCGTGTCGTTCTCTTCGATTCTGATATTGAAGTCGACATCCAAAAGTCCTTTTACAGTATCGTTATTAAGCCATATACGCATGTAGCTGTTGAAAAGCTGCTCGACCTTGCTCAGATATCTGTTGGCGAGGTTTTCCTTTGCTTTTGTGATCAAAAGGATCGTTTTCTTCAGGATTGCCAGCTTATTCTGAACTTTCTGTTTTTGCTCGTACAAGCCCTGGATCTCTCGAACAAGGTCTGGGTACAGTTCAAGCGCCTTATCGGATTGACGAATGATATCACTTTTCTGTGTTGATTCGATCAAAAGCTCATCACGCCGTGTCTTGACTCGATCGATCTCGCTTCGCAAGGCAGCTTCTTCGGAGCTTTCGACAGCGCCGTCATTCAGCCCATGCTCTGCTTCTGCGGCTGCCGCCTGATTCTCAAGCTGCTTCCGGGCGGCCGTTTTTTCGGAATAAAGCTTCGCCTTAGTAAATATCTCGCTGAGCAGATCGGAATTCGCCCGGAAGTGCCCATGCTCATTCAAAAAGCTCTGCACAGCTTCGTCGGCCAATGCCAGATCCGCGCGAGCGCTTTCTGCCTCGGCCGACAGATCGGCTGTCTTTCTCTTGTATCGGTCAGCGTCCATAAGATCCTGCCTGACGATTGTAAGCGACTCGAGCAGATCCGATCCTGCGCAGTCAATATGGCTCGCTGCAAGCTTTGCGTCCAGCAAGTGCCGTAAACCGGCGATCTGTTCTTGCTGCAGCTTTCTCCGGGTCTCGCTTTCTTCCTTCCGCTCCATATATCTGTCATACTCAGCGAGCAACTGATCTGCTTCTCCCAATGCTTTGATAATATGGTCCTGATCTGTATCGAGATCAAGCGCGGCAAGCAGACCGTTAGATGCTTCCGTTCTTTCGGCAAGCTCTCTTAACGTCGCTTCAAGTGAAGCAGTCAGTTCTGCGATATTCGGGGAATCGGGCTTACTCAGTTCCTCGGCTGTATATCCGGACTCCTTCAAGAAGCGGTCCATATTGAGCGCAGCCGACCTCAGTCTTGCATCCGCAATTCTATATGCGTTTTGCTTTTCACGCAGAAAAGCTATAGCGTCCTCCGGGGAATAAGCGGATATCTCCGGATACTTTTCGTACACCGTCCTGACTGTTTCAGCTGCGGCGTCCCGAAGCTTGGCTATCTCGCAAAGCTGCGCGTCCAAAATCGCAATACGCGGCGATTCGCTTCGCCCGATCGTTTCTTCCGTCAATTGTGCCGACGACAGCAATTCATAAATGTTGCGGCGTACAAACTGCAGCCGATCATATTTGATGTGATAATCGGTCTCGCCGGTCCGTAACAAATCAATGGCTTTATCCGTTGAGCAGCCGATGCAATCCGGGTAACTCTTGTCTATTTCCGCACGTTCAGACGCGATTATCGAAGATTGGTCGCCGATAAACGAGCTGATCGCTTCGGCCTCGGCACCTTTTTTTCGAAGCTGCATAACCGTTCTGGTTCGTTCGATGACAGCTTCGATCGCGGCTTCGGACACCTCACCTTCATTCGGAGCCCACTTTTCGAACCATTCCGAAACCGTTTCACAATCGGAATCTATGGCTTTGGTCAGTTCGTTCGACTGCTGTTCAAGCGTAGCCACGGTTTTCTTCGTGTCATTGAGCCGGGCAGTCAGATCGTTCTTCTTGTTCTCCGCTTCATGAAATGCGCTTTCAGCTTGCTTTGATTCATTGTAAGCGGCGAGTTTCTTCTTGTAACTGCTGTTAGCTGCGATTCCGCAAATAATGGCAGCGAGACCTGCGGCGAAAACAGCGAACATTATCGGTGACAAGACAAAGCCCAAAACAGCCCCTATAACCGTTATAGCAGCGCCGATCGCAATAAGCATAGAACCAATGGATTTTTTAGGTTCCTCGCATTGATCGGACGATGCGTTTGCAAGCCCTTCAAGCTGGGCAAGCGAGGCATTCAGGCTTTCTGCCTTGCTCCGCTCGCCATCAAGGCGCGAGGAAAGGCCCTGAACCGCTGCCCTGCGCTGCGTTATTTCCTTTTGTGCGGCAAGCATAGAAGCTGCTTCACCCAAGTCAGGAAGCAGCTCCGGGACGGAGCGCAGCGCAGCTTCTTCATCTGCTGTCAAGCAGGCGTTTTGAAGCTTTGCTCTTTTTTCGTCGATGCTTATCTCTTTTCTGCGTATTTCCTCAAGTTTGGATATCGCCGGCTTGACTTTGCCTGTGCTGAATGCCGACTTGTTTTCCAGTTCGGCCTCAAGCGCTTTTTCTTCGCTTTTCAGTTCTTCGTACTTTTTCTTTTTCTCGTTCCACGCAGCGGCTTCTCTCTGTATCTCAGATCGAGTGTCCGCTTCACGCCGCGAAAGCTCCGGCTGTTCCTTTTGAGCTGTTTCGAGCACGCTGATCGTCTCCCCGACGACGGAGAGATCATACTTACGAATCGCGTCGACATCTTCACTGCTTGATTCGACTTCCGCTTTCAGAACGCCGAAACGTTTTGTCTTGCTTGACCATAGCTCTCTTTCGTGCACAATATCGCTTTCCAGTGCTGCCTTTTTGTGTATAAGCTCCTGAATCGTTGATCGTGAGCCGACAACCGACCGGAGTTTTGCGGCGAAGTCAGGATCTGCCGCGGAAGCAGACAGTATTGCAGCATACCCTTCCGGGACGTCGTCCTGCTTATCGGACGATCGGATCGCAGCCAATCCCTGGATCTCGCCATATAGGTTTTGGATATCGTCAAGCTGTTCGGCGGTCGGTATTGCGCCTTCATACTTTTCAAGCAGGGTATTATAATACCCGTTGAACCTTTCAAGCGCGGCCTCAAGGTCTTCGATGCGTTGTCTCAATGACCCGGATCGTTGTACGCTCTGTTTTACCTGATCTATCTCCGCATTTGAAGGGATCCGTCCTCCCAGTTCCGCCTCTATTGCATCCGTTTCCTGCCGGATTGATGCGATCCTGCTGAGGATATCGTTTAGGAGTTTCATAGCCGTTTCGCGTTTTTTCCCTTCACCGGAAACGGCTTCAAGCTTATTGCTCTTTTCCTCTAGATCTCGGTTTAGGTCAGACAGCAATTCATCAATCTGTAAAACGCGCTCACGTGCCGCATCCTGAACGGCAATGTTCCTTTCATACTCATCGCGCTTATGCTCTTTTTCCGCGATCTCGCGCACTATATCCCCAAGCCTGCCTCTCGATCCGGTCTTCTCATAGATCTTTATCTGCTGAGTCAGGCCGGATATCGCGCCGTCAAAAGCCGCCACATCATTGGCGTTGCTCACAATGGCATTCAGGCGGGAATGAATGCTGCTGGCAGCGCCGTCGATCGATAAGCCGTTTTGTGTGATGAATACACTGCGCTGAAACGCGTTTGCGTCAAGATGGAAAAGCGTCTCTCCGATATGGTCGGCAGGGATCCTTGCGGTGGTCTTCGAATCGAGGTTTACGATCTTAACGGTATCAAATCGCGGAGTTTCCCCGAAAGTGCGGTAAATGCGGTACTTGCTGCCATCAGCTTCAAAATCAAGGTATCCGCCGTATTTTCCGCCCTGCCAGGGGAGGTAGCGCTTGCGCTCGTTTTCGGTGATGTCTTTGCTTCGCTTGGAATCATAGCCGTACAGCATGGCTTTTAGGAAAGCGGCCATGGTCGTTTTTCCCCAGCCGTTATCGTGAAGCACAACATTCAATCCTTCGTTAAAGCCGAAATCGAAGTTGCTTAGCCCGCCGAAATTATCAATATGCAGACCGATCAGTTTCATTCTTCAAACACATCCTCTCCGTTAAGAGCATTCCATCCGAAGCTTATCAGGCGATTGCGCTCGGATTCACTCAGCGAATCGTCCTGAAGTGCGAGCCGCACGAACTCACTGCGAAGCGATATATCTGTTTCAAAAGCTTCTTCGTTGATATCCATTACCGTGTTGTCGTACACTTCCGCATAAAACACGTGTTTCTGCAGCTGGTTTTTCAGTGCGTCGCTGTTTATCACCAGGCCGAATGCAGAGCGGCCTGTAATAGTCAGGCGAAGGAATGTATCGTGATCGAAGGTTCTGACGGCGTTGTTTATCTTGCGAACGATCTCCTTCTTGTCATCATCAGGCTGGATCTTCAGTTCGACCGATCTGAACGCATAGCTCGCATTTCCCTTGTATTCGAATTTGCCAAGCTGATCGTCGTTCCATTCCAAAATACCATATCCGTAAGTGGTATCAAGCGTCTCATCAAACCCGGTGGGCTCAAAGCCAGGCACCACACGCGAACTCGTTATTCCGGACACAACAAATCGACCGGATTCCAAAGACTTTACGAAGACCGAGTCGTTATCTCCAAATTGAAACTCAACTGTTTTCTCATCGGTCCTCAGCGCGACTTCGTCATCCGTAAAAGTGCCGCATGCATTCCTGTCGATCAAAACAAAATTACCGGGAATATCGTTCCTGTATGAGATACGCTTGTATTCCGCAGGGTTCAGAAAAGCGAGCACCGTAATGCTTTCTGCCGCCTTTACAGCATTGAATAATGCATCTATTGTGGCTTCGGGAACGCGCTCCCGCCCGAAAAGCATTCCAAACAGAGCGACATAAGCCGCATTTTCCCGGGCAGCGTCGTCCAAAAGCTCCTCAAACTTTTCGCTTCTGGCAGTCTGCCATTTGCGGGAATGTGCAACATCAAGATTCTCCCCACATACAGCACCAAGCCGCACATCTGCACAAAACAGAATATTCACCTTTATGATACCTCCTCACGCATACCGATCAATTGATACCGTTCATATCACCCTTCAAAAATCAAAACCGTTCACAAACGCGATATAGGTTTGTTTGCCCCGCAACAACCATAGACGCGCTTACCGGGTCAGAAACCAACGCATCCGAATCAAGGTCATTCATTCTTGCCAAGCAAGCCGATATAGATATAATGGAAGCGATCGTCCTTTCAGTCGGAAACCGGAACATGTTCTCTTTCCCGACCACATCGATTGTCTCTTCGCCGGGATAGCCCTGCAGAAGCCACAGTTCTTATCTCACATATCAAAAACTGTTCACGTGTAATGCTCCCGCTATATTAGCCGATTACACTTCCCACTTTCGTTGTGTTTTAGCTAGCATATTCCCTCAGGAAAACAGCATCATGAGTTTACGCAACCCATGGTATAAACCAAACCCATGCTATTCATTATATTGTAGCATCCGGCCGGTGAATAATCAATAAGAGCTTGCATATTTTCCGTATAGTCCGTAATAGTACGGTTTGTTGGGCAAATCGGATCAGCGATCCCGCTATGACAGATAACGGGAAGGATCGCTGTATCCGTAAATGTGTTTGACCGACTCCTCAATGAGTTCTGTTTGAGTTTGCTTGTCCATGATTGCTTTAAACATAACCTCGTCTATCGTTTCTGCACATCGGAGAAAGATATAAGTGCATGGCCGGCTTTGACCTTTGCGATAGATTTGGTCATGGCTCTTATAGTATTCCTCATAACTATAGGACGTTGAGTAGTATCGGGGATTCCCGAGCACTACGAACCATCTGCCGATGCGCGGTCCTTGCAAGTTGGTGCTTCTTTCAAAGAAAAGGTAGCGCTGTCCGCCTCCGATCTCGATGGCATAGCGGTCTCCCTGACCGCCGGTTCTCATGGAAGCAGCCTGGCGGACGCCGGTAACGCGATTGACAGGAAAACGTCTGCCGTCTTCTCATATTATCTCCTTGGAGATCATTATTCCGTCATCGCAAAAATCAACATGGACGCTGACATACAGCTTGTCCGGATTGTCCATATCGTCCCCCGTATACCACACCAGTTTGTGAAAACAATTACGATTTTCAAAACAGCTGTTTGTTCATAATGTCCGAAGCAGATCAGCTTTGTTTATGCAGTTGCATGAAGAATGTGTGAAATTGTGTGAAAACAACGAACTGACACACGGTCATCGGAGGCGAAAGGTCGCCGGGCAAGCTTGAAATGACATCAAACGACGGTTTTTAGCGCGTCGAAAAACCGAACAGCCAACTGTAAAAATCAGAAAGCCCCGAAAAACCTGAGTTTTTCGGGGGCTTTTGGCACACTTGCCGGGATTCGAACCCGGGACCTTCCGCTTAGGAGGCGGACGCTCTATCCTGCTGAGCTACAAGTGCATTTATTCGGTTGGTCGGGGGATGCCGATCGAGCCCCTAACAGATTTATTATACCCGTTTG
>JAEEGL010718462.1_pt1 | contig 21233 bp, 17 predicted proteins | sample 9134231 | NCBI WGS metagenome assembly JAEEGL01 (sample SAMN16246548, study PRJNA631951) | gut metagenome | biome: gut microbiome; feature: rumen; material: fiber-attached | host: Bos | place: Iran: Karaj | collected 2018-10 | reverse complement strand
GTGGTCGCCTACTCGCGGCACCATCTCTATCGTTCCGTCGGGCAGCACGTTGACCTGTTCTATCTGGTTGTTCCACAGCGGCTGCTGAGCCAGATAGCGACCAATGCGTGTCAACACCTTGCGGGCATAGTCCTGACGGATGGGACCAGTGGCGATAGGCAGGTCGCTGACGAAATGCGTATTGGGCATAATCGTGCCGTCGGCATCGACATAGTAGTCCTCGCCATTGTCGGCCTTGACACGGATGACCGGCAGACGCTGTGCCACCGTGATATGCACATGACCGCTCTGGGTGGCATAGCACTGAGCAACCTCAATGAAGGGATTGGCCTTCAGCGTCTCTTCTATCTTGCGGACGTTCACCTTCGACATGAGCGTGCCCAAAGGATAGACCTTGGCTTTCTGCAGCAGCGCCTTCACCTCGTCGGCATCAAGGAAGCCCCTGACGACACCATCCTCCACATGGATATTGACCTCCGAACAGACATTACTCGTCTCGTCAGGACGGTTGAATGCCGTGACAGCCAACAACAGATAGCACGCCAAGGCGATATCAGTGAGGATGATGAGGAACTTTTTCATTTACAATTTGACAATTTACAATTTACTATTTATTTCTTCCCTTCCAGGATTTCGGCCATCTGTGGCACGAGGTTATCGAGGTCGCCGGCACCTAGCACGATGAGCACGTCGAAGTTGTGGCCCTTGACGAACTGCAGCGCGTCGGCCTTCTGAATGATTTGTTTCTCAATGCCTGGACGCAGGTTGTCGTAGATGAGCTTCGATGTTACGCCCTCGATGGGCAACTCACGGGCAGGATATATCTCCGTCAGCACCACCTCGTCGAGCAGGCTCAGTGCCTCAGCAAAGTCCTTGTAGAAGTCACGGGTACGGGTATAGAGGTGCGGCTGGAAGATGGCCGTAATCTTACGGTTCTTATACAGCTCGCGGATGCTGCGGGCACTCTGGTAGATTTCCTTCGGATGGTGGGCGTAGTCAGAGAGGAACACCAGACGGTCGGTCTTAATCTTGAAGTCGAAGCGACGGTCCACACCACCGTAGGTCTTCAAGCCGTTGCGCAACTCGTCGGCAGTACATCCTGCCAACTGTGCCATCGCCATCGCGGCAATGCCATTCTCAATATTGATAGGCACAGGCTGACCCAGCTCGATGTTCTTAACGCTCTCGATGGGCGAGATGAAGTCGAAGGTAATCTCCCCATTCTCGATGCGGATATTCTCGGCATGGAAGTCGCCCTCGTTGAGTGCATAGTCATAACGACGCACCCCAGCGGGCAGGTTTTCTTTCATCTCCAGTCCACGATGGATGATGAGCGCACCCTCGAGCTGGATGAGCTCGGTGTAGTGACGGAAACTCTCCAGATAAGCCTCCTTGGTACCATAGATATCCAAGTGGTCGGGGTCGGTAGAGGTGATGACCGTCATATAGGGTGACAGCCAATGGAAGGAACGGTCGAACTCATCGGCCTCAATGACGACGAAGTCAGAGTCAGAGAGGATATAGTTCGTGCCATAGTTCTTTGAGATGCCGCCCAAGAAGGCGTTACAGTCGAGGTGACTCTGGTGCATGATATGAGCGCACATCGTCGACGTGGTCGTCTTGCCATGCGTACCAGCCACGCAGAGACCCTTGTGCTGACGTGTCAGCGTTCCCAACACCTGGGCACGTTTCTGAATCTCGAAGCCGTTGTTGCGGAAGTACTGCAGCTCCTGATGTTCGGCAGGAATGGCCGGGGTATAGATGACCAGACAGCTGTCGGCCTGACGGCAGGCAGCAGGAATGGCATTGACATCCTCTTCGTAGTGAATCAGCATGCCCTCCTTTTCCAGCTGCCGGGTCAGCGTGCTGGGTGTCTTGTCATAGCCAGCCACGACAAGGCCTTTCTTGAGGAAGTAGCGAGCGATGGCACTCATTCCGATGCCTCCTGCTCCTACGAAATATACGGCTTTTATATCTTTTATATTGATCATGCGACTGATAGGAACAATGGGATTAATGGGAGTTATGCGTTTGTTCTGCTAGGGCGATGACCTCCTTGGCGATGATTTCCGCTGAGTCGGGCAAGGCCATCTTCAGGATATGCTCATGCAGGTGCTGCAGTTTGGCATCGTCCTTCACGGTATCGATAGCCAGCGGCAGCAACAGTTTGGCAGCCTCAGCATCCTTGACATAGAGTGCCGCTTCCTTGTTGACCAAGGCGAGGGCATTCTTCGTCTGGTGGTCTTCAGCGACATTGGGACTGGGCACCAGGATAACGGGTTTGCCCAGCAGGCAGAACTCGCTGATGCTGCCAGCGCCGGCACGGCTTACCACGAGGTCGGCGGCCTTATAGGCAGTACCCATGTCACTGACGAAATCAGTGACCACGACGTTATCGGGCTTGCAGCCCTTCAGGCGCTCGGCAATCTCTGCGCTATAGTATTTTCCTGTCTGCCAAAGGAACTGCACGCCACTCTCCTTGATGGCGTCGAGGTGCTGCAGCACGCTCTCGTTGATGGTACGTGCTCCTAAGCTGCCACCCACCAGCAGGATGGTTTTCTTGGCAGGATCCAATCCCAGCGAACGAACGGCATCGGCCTTCGTGATGGTCGTCTCGAGCAACTGCTGGCGCACGGGGTTGCCTGTCAACATAATCTTCTCGGCAGGGAAGAAACGCTCCATACCCTCGTAGGCCACACATATCTTGGCAGCATTACGTGCCAACTGCTTGTTGGTGAGTCCTGCATAGCTGTTCTGTTCCTGCAACAGTGTGGGAATGCCCAGACTGCTGGCAGCTCCCAAGGCGGCGCTGCTGGCATAGCCGCCAACACCTACAGCCACCTGGGGCTTGAAGTCGCGCAGAATCTTCTTGGCGAGCCACTTGCTCTTCAAATAGTCGATGGCAACACCGATGTTGGCAGGCTTCCACAGGGGACGGAAGAAACCACGGATGGGCAAGCCCTTGATGTCGTAACCGGCAGCAGGCACACGCTGCATCTCCATACGTCCCAAGGCACCTACAAACAATATCTTGGCATCAGGGCGCAAGGCCTTGACGGCATTGGCAATAGACACGGCCGGGAAGATATGGCCTCCCGTGCCACCGCCACTGATTATCACTCTTAATTCGTTGCTCATAGACCTATTTTATATAGAACTCTGCAAAGGTAATCATTTTCTCTGAAATTCAAGCCATATTTGGCTCATTTTCTTTCTCTTTTTTCACTTTTGCCGAACGGCTAACGCTCAGAATGGCTCCAATATAGGCGCAATTGATGATGGTTGACGTGCCACCTTTGGAAATCAGCGGCAGCGGCTGTCCCGTGACAGGAGCCAGTCCGACGGCCACCATCATGTTGAACGTAGCCTGTATCACCAACAGCAGTCCCAGTCCCAAGGCCAGGAAGGCCGGGAAGTTATTTTCACAGCGCGAGGCTATACGGGCACAGCGATAGAGCAGCACGATATAGAGGAACACCACAAAGGCTGCTCCCAAAATGCCCAATTCCTCGATGATGATGGCATAGATGAAGTCGGAGAAGGCCTGCGACAGGAAGTCACGCTCAGTACTCTTGCCAGGGCCTTTGCCCAGCACGCCGCTGGACACGATGGCGATATTGGCATGTGCCACCTGGGCGTCCTTGTCGAGGTCGTATTCCTGTGGAGAGGGCTTGGGTTTGCCAAACTTCAAAATACGCGTCTTCCACGTATCGAAGCGGTGGAATATCTTCTCCACCTTGCTTTTCTTCTGGGGAGTCTTGTCTATCTGCTCAACCTTGGAAAGCTGCTGTTCTTCGTCCTGTGTCGTGTCGTGACCCACCAACATAATCATCGAGACAGCTATGATGCCGATGGCTGCGATGATGCCTACCAGTTTCAGCAACTGGCGCTTGGGCACCTGTCCGATGAACATCATGAGGAATATCACGGCGAAGAGCAGGGCTGCCGTCGACAGGTTCTCCACACCTATCAGGGCACAGGTGGGAATGGTAATCCACATAATCCACTTAAACGCCTGACGGTCGGCACCGTTCTCGCGCTGCATGGCGGCAAGAATCTGTGCCACGGCCAACACCAGCGTGCCCTTGGCAATCTCCGACGGCTGGATGGTAAAGCCCAGAATGCTAATCCAGCGACTGGCATCGTTGGTGCTCTTTCCACCGCCAAACAGCACGATGAGCAGCATCAGTGCCGTGATAAACATCAGGAAGGGTGTCAACAGCTTGAAGTATCGACACGGCACGTTGAGGGTAAAGATGGCCACCACCACACCGGCGATAATGGTTCCCGTATGATAGGCAATAGGTCCTACGTAGTTATGGCTCTTATACGTCAGTCCGCTGGACGCCGAGAAGACTTCCACGATACTGATCATGCAGAGGAAGAAGAACACCATCCAGATGACCTTGTCGCCCTTGAATATGTTGCCTATTTTCTTGTTCATCACGCTAAACTATATACTCTCAATTATAAACTGCGGACTAGTTCTTTGAACTGCTCACCGCGGTCTTCCATGTTTTTGAAGAGGTCGAAGGAGGCACAGCAGGGACTGAGCAGCACCGTCATACCTGGCTCGGCCAACTCGTAGCAGGCCTCGACACACTCCTTCATGGAATGGGTGTCGCGAACGGGAATGCCCAAGGCATCGAAGTTGTCGTGCAACTTCTGATTGTCGGCACCCAGATACACCAGTCCTGCACACTTCTCCTTGATGAGCGGTTTGATGGGGTCGTAGTCGTTGCCCTTGTCCTTACCGCCAACGATGAGGATGGTCTTGGTCTTCATAGAGTCCAGCGCATACCAGCAGGCATCGACATTGGTGGCCTTGGAGTCGTTGATATACTGTACGCCACGGACGGAGCACACCTTCTCCAGACGGTGCTCCACACCCGGGAAGTCGCTGAGCGACTTACGAATCACGTCGCTCTTGATGCCGGCCACATGTGTGGCGATACCCGCAGCCAGCGAGTTGTAGATGTTATGGCGACCCGTCAGACTGAGCGACTCCTGCTCCATGTTAAACGGAATGGGACGCTCAATGACATACTGGCCTTCCTCGATATAACCCACGCTGCCTTTCTCCTTCAGTTCCGAGAAAGGATACTGGATAGCCTTGATATTGTATTTCTCCAACTCACGCTTGATAATGGGATCGTCGTTCCAATAGACAAAGGCATCCTTCTCCGTCTGATTCTGGATGATACGCATTTTCGCATCGACATAGTTCTGCATCTTGAAGTCGTAGCGGTCCAGATGGTCAGGGGTGATATTCAGCAGCACGGCAATATTGGCACGGAAGTCGTACATATTGTCGAGCTGGAAACTGGAGAGTTCGATGACGTAGTATTCGTGCGGCTCCTCAGCGACCTGCAAGGCCAGTGAGTTGCCGATATTGCCTGCCAGACCGACGTCATAGCCGGCATTCTTGAAGATATGATAGATGAGCGATGTCGTGGTGGTCTTGCCGTTAGAACCTGTGATACATACCATCTTGGAATCGGTATAGCGACCGGCAAACTCTATCTCGCTGATGATATGAATGCCTTTGGCAATGATTTTCTGTATCATGGGAGCGGTATCGGGAATACCAGGACTCTTGATAACCTCGTCGGCATCGAGAATCTTCTCCTCCGTATGCTGTCCTTCCTCCCAGGCAATGCCATGGTCGTCCATCAGCTTCTTGTACTTGTCCTTGATGGCCGACATGTCGCTGACAAAGACGTCAAAACCTTGTTTCTTGGCGAGAACGGCAGCTCCTGCCCCACTCTCTCCTGCTCCTAATATCGCTATCTTACTCATATATTATCTGTAAACTGTAAACCGTAAACTATCTCACCTTCAGGGTGATAATCGTTAATGCTGCTAATATGATGGTGGTACTCCAGAAACGGATGGTAATATTCGACTAATGGAAGGGACGGTGCGGCCAGCCTTTCAGGATATAGTGGCTGGTGGCATCCAACTGCGAGTCGAGTCTGCGGAAGGTGTCGTGGATAGGTGTGGCACGGAACACACGGACACGCTTGCCCTTCTTTTTCTGAATCTTAAACCACTGCGTCTGGATGATGACGCTCAGGCTCTCGATGAAGAAGATGCCGCAGAGGATGGGCAGCATCAGCTCCTTATGAATGATAACGGCACAGACACCGATGATGCCGCCGATGGCCAACGAGCCAGTGTCGCCCATGAACACCTGTGCAGGATAGGCATTATACCACAGGAAACCAATCATCGCGCCGATAAAGGCTGCCAGGAATACTACCAACTCCTGCGAGCCGGGGATGTACATGATATCGAAGTACGCCGCATAGACGATATGCGACGAGATATAGGCAAAGATGAGCAACGCCACACCGACAATCGCCGAGTTGCCTGCACACATGCCATCCATGCCGTCGTTGAGATTGGCACCATTCGACACGGCAGTGACGACGATAATGGTCATGATGACAAAGAGCACCCAGCCGGCAGCCACCTTATAATCACCCAGGAACGACATGACGTCGGAGTAGTTCAGGTTGTGGTTCTTGATAAACGGTATCGTGGTCTGCAGCGACTTGACGGGTTCCTGCTGGTGTTTGATGACAATCTCCTGATTCTGCTTGACCTCAGAGACATTCTCGCGCACCACGGCATCGGGACTGAGCCACAGCGTCAGGCCAACGATAAAGCCTATCGACACCTGCCCGACAATCTTGTAGATGCCGCGTAGGCCTTCCTTATTCTTTTTGAAAATCTTGATATAGTCATCCATGAAACCGAGAAATCCCAGCCACACCGTCGTGACAATCATCAGCAACAGATAGATGTTGCGCATACGACCCAGCAGCAACACGGGAATGAGGATGCTGACAATGATGATGACACCACCCATGGTCGGCACGCCCTTCTTCTCGACTCCAAAGGGGTCGATACTGGGGTCGCGGGCTGTCTCGGCGATATTGCGACGCTTCATCCACTTGATGAAATACTCGCCAAACCATGCGGAGATGACCAGCGACAGTATCAGCGCCAGCAGGGCACGGAAGGAGATATACGACCAGACATGTGCGCCGGGTATACCAAACTGTTCTAAGAATCGGAAGATGTAGTATAGCATATTCTCTATTTACAATTTGACCATTTACAATCTACTTTCAGGCTACGCCAAAAATCTCTCTTACTATCTCGCGGTCGTCGAAGTGGTGCTTCACACCCTTCACCTCCTGATAGTCTTCATGCCCCTTGCCGGCGATGAGGATGACGTCGCCCTTCTCAGCCATCATCGTGGCCGTACGGATGGCTTCCTTACGGTCGACGATACTCACCACCTTCTTCATCTGCGTGGCATCCAGTCCTGCCAGCATATCATTGATGATATCCTGCGGCTCCTCGAAACGGGGATTGTCACTGGTAATGATGACACGGTCGCTCTGCTTGACGGCTTCCTGAGCCATCAGCGGACGCTTGCCCTTGTCACGATTGCCACCGGCACCACAAACGGTTATGACCTTGCCCTGCTTACCCTCCAGCACCTCACGGATGGCGTTGAGCACATTCTCCAAGGCATCAGGGGTATGGGCATAGTCCACGATGGCGGTGACACCGTCGTTGGAGCGGATGGGTTCCAGACGCCCTGCCACACTCTTCAGTGTGCTGAGAATGAGCAGGATATCCTCAGGTTCCTTGCCCAACATCACGGCAGCGCCATAGACGGCGAGGAGGTTGGAAACGTTGAACTTACCAATAAACTGCACACCCACCTCACGACCGTCAATCTCGAGGTACATGCCCTCGAAATGGCACTCGATGATATGGGCGCGGAAGTCGGCCATGCGCTGGACGGAATAGGTCTTGACCTTGGCCTTGGTGTTCTGCACCATGAACAGGCCGTTCTTATCGTCAGCATTGGTGACGGCAAAGGCTGTCTTCGGCAGCATGTCGAAGAAGGCTTTCTTGGCGTCGCGGTAGTTCTCGAAGGTCTTGTGATAGTCCAGGTGGTCGCGCGTCAGATTGGTAAACAAGCCACCGGCAAACTGCAGTCCGCCAATACGCTGCTGGGCGATGGCATGACTGGAACACTCCATGAAGGCATACTCACAACCGGCATCCACCATCCTGGCCAACAGCTTGTTGAGCTCGATGGGGTCTGGCGTGGTATGGTCGGCGGCAATAGCCTCATCCTCGATGTAGTTACAGACGGTAGACAGCAGACCACACTTATGACCGAACTTGCGGAACATATTATATAATAAGGTGGCGATGGTGGTCTTGCCGTTGGTGCCTGTCACACCCACCAGCTGCAGCTTCGTCGACGGCTCGCCATAGAAGACGGTAGCCACACGACCCACCGCAGCCTCCGTCGATGCCACCTGCACATAGGTCACACCGTTGGTGTGCTCGGCGGTTTTGCCGCTGAGACCTTCGGGCAAGTCCTCACACAGCACAGCCTTAGCGCCCAGCTCCAGGGCTTTGGGGATGAAACGGTGACCGTCGGTCTGTGTGCCTTTGATGGCCACAAAGAGATGACCAGCCTCAATCTTTCGCGAGTCGATGTTCACGCCCGTGATGTCTACGTTCTCATCACCTATCACGGCAATCGGGGTGACATACTTCAGAAGTTTACTTAGTTCCATATACCTTATTATATATTATATGCTCAATATTTTTAATTCTCCAGTGTCAATACACACTCACTACCCTTCAGGGCTTCCTTTCCTGCAGGGAAGCTTTGTTTCTTCACCTTGCCACGGCCTTGCAGCTTGACACGCAGGCCACAGCTCTCCAACAGATAGACGGCATCGCGGGCTCCCATGCCAGTGACGTCGGGCACCACCTTGTTGCTGACGGCAGTCTTCGTCAGATTGACACCTTTACCCCCACGATTGGCAGTACCCCATATCGGCGTACTATGACCATTAGGCTTGCCCCAGTGACTGTTGGTGGCTACACCCAGCTGCGACAGCACCTGACTGGCGGCAGCAATATTGCCCGCCTTGACATCGGGAATGACGACAGAGTTCTCGTCGTGGGCATCGTCAACCTTCATCTTCAGGTGACGGGCCATCACGCCTTCGGCAATATGATGGAACACCACACCACTCATGCCACCACCCGAGGCGGGCAGTCCGGTCTTCTTCAGACAGACGATACACGTGTATTTGGGGTTGTCGGAGGGGAAATAGCCACAGAACGACAGCCAGTAGCGCGTCACACCGGAATGGTAGCTGCCATGCTGGTCGGCGACCTGGGCCGTACCCGTCTTACCAGAGACCTGGAAGAGCTTCGAACCGGCTTTCTTTCCCAGTCCCTGACTGACGACATGACGCAGGATGGTCTGCATGGTCTTCAGGGCCTTGGGCTTGGCGATACGGTCTTTGATGACCTGTGGTTCGAACTCGGCGATGGTCTCACCGTTTTTCACCACTTTCTTGACGAAACGCGGACGCATCATCTTACCGTTGTTTGCAATGGCATTATAGAAGGTCACCGTATTGATGGGGGCTATCTGCGTCTCATAGCCGATAGACATCCACGGCAGGGTGGTCTTACTCCAATACTTCGAGCGGTCTGTGGTCTTGGTGTCCGGCATACGGACATACGGCTTCTGATAACCCACCAGCGGCAACTGCAGGTCCTCGGCAATACCTATCCTATAAAGACCCTTGACATACTTCGTCGGGTTGCTGGCATAGAACTTGTCGATGACATGGCTGACACCGATATTCGAGCTCACCTCCAAGGCCCGTGCCACATTGATATCGCCATAGCCGCCACGACGCCAGTTATGGTCCTTCATCGGACGACCATGCATCATTTCTATACCACAACCGGTATGGATGACATAGCTGGTATCCACCACCTCATCGTCCAGTGCCACCAGGAAGGAGGCTACCTTGAACACCGAACCCGGCTCGCAGCGATAGCTGATGGCTGAGTTCACAGCCTCTACATAATGGTGGTTGCCCTCGTCGTCAGTGGTGCGTATCATATTGACAATGGCCTTCACATCACCCGTCTCCACCTCCATGAGGATAGCGACACCCATCTCACCGCCGATGAGTTTCAGCTCATCCAACACGGCACGTTCTGCCAGGTCCTGCATGTTCACGTCAATGGTCGTGACGATGTCAGCACCATCGATGGGCAGGGTGACAGGGATATTCATGTATTTGTTCAACACCTTGCGGCGACCGGTGATGCCTGGCGTGCCACGCAGGATGCTGTCGTACGACATCTCCAGTCCGAAGTAGGCGGAGTCGGACGCCAGCATCAGACCGCCAATCACACGCTGTGCCAGCGTGCCAAAGGGACGACGGCGCGAGTTGAACTCCTCCCAGCAGAAACCGCTCTTGTTCTTCGACATATTCAGGAAAGGCAGCGACTTCACCTTCATAAAGGTATTATAGTCAATGCGCCTCGGCCAGATGTTACACCAGCGCGAGCCGATGGTTTTCACACCCGTCTTCTTGTTGATGACCTCCTTGTGGCGTCCCTCCTCAAGGACCCGCTTGAATTCCTCTGCCGAACGGGAGGGGAATATCCTGTTCAGACCCTCACAGACGCTGTCGACCTTGTCGAGCCACAGCGAGTCCGTTTCGAAGCCTGCAGCCTGGAAGTCCATGTATATCTTGTATTCCGGAATGGATGTCGCCATCAGCTGACCGTCACTGCTGAGGATGTTGCCGCGGTTGGGCTTGACGATGACAGAGTCACGCTTCAGCCTGTCAGCCACCTCCGTCCAGTACTGACGCTTGGCGGCCATGATGTAGAGGGCTTTGCCTACTACAGCAATGCCAATGATGGTCAGCACCAGTGCGATGGCCATATAACGGGGCATCACCTTATTATTGTCAAATCTGCTCATTCCGGTATCTCTATTATATATGGTGGCTGGTCAGCCTGATGTAACAATGAGTCGTTGCTCTGCTTCAAGATGTCTAAAACTTTACTCTCACGGCATTTCTCCGTCAGCGTGCTCGACGACGACAGGGCCTTGAACTTGGCGTCCTTCAGCTCTCCCTCCATCCTGTCAATGGTCAGCATGTCCTGCTGGCACTGATAGCGGAACGCGACATAGACGATGGCAAAGAACACGATGAGGACAAACAGCCATATCTGCGAACGTACCAGTTGGGTGGTCAGCATATCACCGCCCAGGATGGTGCGCAGCGTCATCTGCTGGGACGGTCTGGGATCTTCCTCCTGGGCCGTCTCCTCAATCTTCTTCAGCGCTTCCTTGAGCTGGTGGTCGGCATCCTTCTCAGCATCGTCCTGCTGCGGCTGCTCTCCGTTGGTCACCTCCAGCTGAAGATCATCGTCCTGTTGTCTCTTGTCTTCAGTCATAGTTAGATTCTTTCTGCTATTCTCAGTTTGGCACTTCTACTTCGCGGGTTCCTGGTCTGCTCCTCTTCCGAGGGAGTAATCAGCTTCTCCACTATCCGGTAGGGACTGCTGATACGTCCGTAGAAGTCTTGCTCGGCCTTTCCTTCTGCGTTGCCTGCCTTCATCACATTTTTCACGATGCGGTCTTCCAGTGAATGATAGGTGATGACACTCAGTCGTCCACCCTCCCGCAACAGTTCCGTGGCACCTTTCAGCATGTCGCGCAAGGCATCCATCTCGTGGTTTACCTCAATGCGCAGCGCCTGGTACATCTTGGCCATGTCTTTTTTCCATTGACCATTGTCGTTAGGGTCGATACCCAGCACTTTCAGCAGCTGCCCCGAGGTTCGGATAGGTTCCTTGCCTCTTGCTGCAACAATGCTTTTGGCCAGTCGACGGGCGTTTTTCAGTTCTCCATAGAGGTAGAACACATCGGCCAACCGTTCCTCGTCGTAGTCATTCAGGATGTCGGCAGCGGTCATGCCCGCCCTCTTGTTCATCCTCATGTCCAGCGGAGCATCGTCGAAGCGGAAGGAGAAACCGCGTGTCTCGTCATCGAAATGGTGGCTCGACACCCCGAGGTCTGCCAGCAGACCATCAATCTTCTCCACGCCGTAGTACTCCATCCAGTTGCGGAGATACCTGAAGTTGCTACGAACGAAGGTAAACCTGTCGTCATCAACGACATTTTTCTCTGCGTCGGCATCCTGGTCGAAACTGTAGAGGTGTCCCTTCTTGCCCAGTCGCGACAGAATCTCCCGCGAGTGACCGCCGCCACCGAAGGTAACGTCGACATAAATGCCGTCGGGCAGGATAACCAGCCCGTCGACGCTCTCCTGGAGAAGAACCGGAACATGGTATGTCTCTGCCGTCGTCATGCGCGTCATTGTTCTTTTATTCCGAGGAATGCCCGTCGCTACCCATCAGCTCTTCCAGTGCTACACCGAAGTCTTCGGGTGACATCCGTTCTTGCTCGGCTTTCTGACTACTCCAAATCTCTATGGTGTCTCCCATGCCTACGAATTTGATGTCCTGCTCAATGCCGGCCATCCGTTGATATCGTTTCGGAATGAGGAAACGGCCACTGCCGTCAAGTGTCAGCATCTCCACCTCGCTCACAAACACGCGGAATACTTCCTGTTGACGTTTGTTCCAACGATTCAGTCGCTGACGCAGGGTATCCATCTGCTCGTTCCACACCGACTCAGGATAGAGCACCAGACAGGGCTGGAAGACGTCCTTGCGCATCACAAGACGCAAACTGCCGTCTGCATCATCAGAGCCACTGCCCGCAGTCTGCAGCATCTTGCGGAATACGGCAGGCAGGAAAGCGCGTCCCTTGGCGTCTATCTTGGCTTCTATGTTACCTAAAAATCGCATGTGTACCTATTATAAAAAATGGATTCGGATGCAAAGGTAGACATTATTTTTGAATTTCCCCCACTTTTCTCCACTTTTTTTAGTGAATAAAGGTTAAAGGTTTATTTGACTTTTGTAACTAAATGAAAATCAACATCTTGTGATTTCATTACAAAGTGGGGCAAGATTTCTACTCCACTCTCCTTATTATAGAGAGGTAAAAAGGACAAAAGAGGGGCTGAAAAGGGTAAAAGAAAGAAAAAACATGCTTTTTTGCACAAAATTTCTTAAAGAGTGCAGTGTTTTCAGCTATTTTACGTAAATTTGCAGGCTGTTAGAGAAATGTGAGCGAAAAGAACTATGGGAGAAATCACCGAAAAGACTGTCGACATCGACTCGATTCTGAAGAGTAAGATGGGTGCCAAGGCAAAGTGGGTACCCCGTCCATTGGTGTCGTACCTGAAGCGCATCGTCCATCAGGACGAGGTCAACGCCTTCTTGTGGGAGTCGCGCGACAAGGTGGGAACACCCTGGCTGGAGGCTTGCGTGGAATACCTGCAGATGACGCTGAAGATAGAAGGCATGGAGAATCTGCCCGACAAGAACGACGGCCGACTCTACACCCTGGTGTCCAACCACCCCTTGGGAGGCGCCGACGGCGTAGCGCTGGGTGCCATCATCGGACGCCATTTCGACAGCCGCTTCCGCTATCTGGTCAACGACCTGCTGATGTACCTGCCGGGACTGGCACCATTGTGCATCCCCATCAACAAGACCGGCAAGCAGAGCCGCAACTTCCCCGCCATGGTCAAGGCAGGCTTCGAGAGCGACAACCACATGCTGATGTTCCCTGCCGGACTATGCTCACGCCGCCATAACGGCATCATCCGCGACATTCCCTGGTCAAAGACCTTCATCTCGAAGAGTGTGGAATACCAGCGCGACATCGTGCCCATCCACTTCGAAGGCCAGAACTCAGATTCCTTCTATCGCCTGGCCAATTTCTCCGACCGCTTCCTGCCCTTCAACCTCGCCATGGTATATTTGGTCGACGAGATGTACAAGAACGTTGGCAATACCTTCCGCGTGAGCATCGGAAAACCCATCCCCTGGCAGACCTTCGACAAGAGCAAGAGTCCGATGGAATGGGCACAATTTGTACAAGATACTGTATATACCCTATAATCCAAAAACTAAGAAATGGAACAACCTATCATTCCTCCCGTACCCAAAGAACTGCTCTTGAGCGAGTTGACGCCTGACAAGCAGCTGCGCATGACCAACAAGAGCAACAACAAGATTTATGTCATCACGGCACACAATGCGCCGAACGTCATGCAGGAGATTGGTCGTCTGCGTGAGATAGCCTTCCGCGATGCCGGAGGCGGCACGGGCAAGGCAACGGACATTGATGAGTTCGACACCTGCGAGAACTGCTACAAGCAGCTCATCGTCTGGAATCCCGAAAACGAGGAGATTATCGGTGGATATCGCTATCTGCCGGGCTGCGACTGGCAGTATGATGACAAGGGACAGCCCATTCTGGCCACGAGCCACATGTTCCATTTCTCCGAGGAATTCATTCGCGACTATGCACCCTGGACCATCGAACTGGGACGCTCGTTCGTCTCCCTGCCCTACCAGTCGACGCGCATGGGTTCCAAGAGTCTCTTTGCCCTCGACAACCTGTGGGACGGTTTGGGAGCACTGACGGTGATACGTCCCGATACGCGCTATTACTTCGGCAAGATGACCATGTACCCCTCGTATATCCGCAAGGGTCGCGACATGATTCTCTATTTCCTGAAGAAGTATTTCGACGACAAGGATAAGCTCATCATTCCGATGAAACCGTTGAAAATCGAGACCGACACCACCGAACTGGAGCAGTTGTTCAATAAGAATAACTTCAAGGACGACTACATTATTCTCAATAGCGAGATACGCAAGCTGGGCTATAACATCCCGCCACTGGTCAATGCCTATATGGGACTGTCGCCTACAATGAAGCTTTTCGGCACAGCCATCAACGACGGCTTCGGTGATGTGGAGGAGACGGGTATCCTGATTTGCATCGACGAGATTTTCGAGGAGAAACGCCGTCGCCATATCGACACCTTCATCAAGGAGCACCGCGACGAGATTAAGATTACCTCGGGAGCCAACAAGATTATCTATAAGGAATAAGGCATGAAGAAATACTACTATCAAGTAGCCGGACACACCTTCTCTGTAGAGATGCCCGATGCGGAGCAGGTTATCGATGAAATGGGGCAATATTCTCCTTTCGCCGTCGAGGAGACTGACGATGTGCTTTTTAAGTTGCATGTCGTTGACAAGGAGCATTTTCCTTCCACCGACCAGCTGACGGTAGAGATGAATCAGGACGACGACGGCTCACAGATTCTGGCCGGTCGCTGCAACGACAAACCTTATTTTGAGTTTCAGCTGTGGGGCCGCCAGGCAGCCTGCATGGTAACTAATGGTGACTATACCGAGGCCGACGTTCTGTTGGTTGACGAACCGCTCTTCGGCATCAACAATGCCCTCATGGTCATGTTTGCCCTAGCCACGGCTAACCGCCAAACGGCATTGTTCCACTCCTCGGTGGTATGCTATAACGGCCATGGCTATATGTTCCTGGGCAAGAGCGGCACGGGCAAGAGCACCCACTCCCGTCTGTGGCTGAAGAATATCAACACCACAGAACTGGTCAACGACGACAACCCCGTAGTACGCCGAATGTCCGATGGATTCTACGTTTTTGGCTCTCCTTGGAGTGGTAAGACGCCTTGCTATCGCAATGTCTCCTACCCCATCGGCGCCATCGTACAACTCAGTCAGGCACCTTATAATAAGATACAACGCCTGCGCCCTCTGATGGCTTATGCCGCTTTGGTGCCCTCTATCAGCGGCAAGCGCTGGGAGGGACGGGTGGCCGAAGGGCTCCACGAGACGGAAGACCTCTTGGCCAGTCAGGTGCCTGTGTGGCATCTGGAATGTCTGCCCAACCCCGAGGCAGCATGGATATGCTGCGAGGCGGTAACCGGTGAAAAGTTGAGAAAATAACAGCCAAGCAATGAACCAGATTAGCGACAACGAAATCATCCATAACGCCATCTCGCTGGTCAACGAGGGCATACGCGTCACCTTCCCCGTGAAGGGCTATAGCATGTTGCCGTTCATCATCGGCAGTCGCGAGAGCGTCGACCTCGTCAAACCCGAGAACCTACGGGTGGGCCATGTCGTATTGGCATGGGTGGAGGGCTGCCGCTATGTTATCCATCGCATCATCAGCATCGAAGGTCAGCAGGTGACGCTGATGGGTGACGGCAATATCGCCGGCGTGGAGCACTGTACCCTCGACGAGGTGGCGGCACTGGCCGTCAATGTGGTGACGGCAGGTGGCAAGCACCACGACCTCTATGCCCCCTGGCGCGTCAAGGCCAGCAAGCTATGGTGGCGGCTGCTGCCCGTTCGCCGATGGATTCTAGCCATTTATCGCCGCACGTGGCTGAAAATAAAATTGTAAATAGCTCCATAAATGGTTAATTGTAAATAGTAAAATTGTAAATTATAACGATGAAACAAAAAGAAGGATTTGTGCTCCGCACGGTGTGCGGCGAACACGTAATAGTCGGTGAGGGACTGAAGACCATCGACTTCGGCAAGCTCATCAGTCTTAACGAGACAGCAGCCTGGCTGTGGAAAAAGGCCGGTGAAATGGGAGATTTTGACATCGACAGCCTCACTAACGCCCTCTGCGAGGAGTATGAGGTCACTCCCGAACAGGCCCGCAAGGATGTCGAAAAGATGGTGGCCCAGTGGCAAGAGCTGAAAATCATAGAAGCCTAACCTCCCAACTGTAAACTGTAAACGGTAAACAGTAAACTCCATGAAATACATCCTCTGGATATGGCGCAATATGGCGGGCATCAGGTGGAACACCCTGGTACGCGTCGTGACGGGCATCACGCAAGTGTTGCTCGGCCTGTTCATGATATGGCTCAGCAAGCAGTTCATCGATGTCACCATCCGCACAGGCACCACTGACGACATCATCCGCATGGTCGTCATGCTGGTCAGCGTGGTGGTGACAGGCATCCTGCTGCGCCAGTTGTATTTCTATATGTCCACGCTCGCGGGCACGCACCAGTCGAACAGCATCCGCCTACGTGTCTTCAGCAACCTGTTTCGCAGACAGATGTTTGAAGACCAATTACATTCGGGCGACGTGACGTCACGACTGTCGAAGGACATCGATACCGTAGCCAACGTGACCACCTCGCTATTGCCGCAGTTCGTGGTGACCGGCGTGCAGCTCACGGGTGCTTTTCTGCTCATGTATTCCATGGACGCCCGACTGGCCATTGTCCTGCTGGTACTCACACCACTGGTCATCGCCTTTGGCAAGCTCTTTGCCCATAAGCTCAGGACCATGACGCTGGACATCCGCCAACAGGAGAGCGTCATCCAGATGCAGGTACAGGAAGGCATGGAGCATAATGCCGTGCTACGCTCATTGGGTAGCGAACAGTGGGTTACTGAACGTCTCAGCAACCAGCAAGACCAGTTGGTAAGCCGTGTGCTGAAGCGTACGCGCTTCACCGTCATCACCCGACTGATGCTGGGTTTCACCTTTAGTCTGGGTTATCTCACGGCGTTCATCTGGGGCGGTCTGCAGTTGCGTAGTGGTGTCATCACCTTTGGTGTGATGACGTCATTCCTGCAACTCGTAGGCCAGATCCAGCACCCCATTCTCAGCCTGCTCAACATGATGCCGCAGTTCTTCTATGCCACGGCCAGCATCGACCGCCTGGAAGAGCTGGAGGACAGTGCCCGTAGGGAAAGCGAGGAGACCACTTCTTCAGCACCCCTTCAGACCTCCATGTTCAAGTTACAGACGTCATCATCCCCTGGTCTTTCCATGAAGGACGTCACTTTCCGCTATGCCACTGGCGACCGTCCAGTGTTGCAGCATTTCACCCACGACTTCCCGCCCGACAGCAAGACGGCCATCATGGGACAGACGGGCATCGGCAAGACCACGTTGTTCCGTCTGATGCTGGCATTCATCAAGCCCAATGCCGGTGAAATCGAGCTTTTTGACGGCAAGCAGCGCTTCCCTGTCAGCAAGGTTACCCGTCGCCATTTCGTTTTCGTGCCTCAGGGCAATACCTTGATGAGTGGCAGCATCCGCTATAACCTGCAGCTTGCCAAACCCGAAGCCACCGACGACGAATTGCGTCAGGTGTTGCATGTCGCCATGGCCGACTTCGTCTACGATTTACCCGATGGAATCGACACTTTATTGGGTGAGCGAGGCATTGGTCTCAGCGAAGGCCAAGCCCAGCGCATCGCCATTGCCCGTGGTCTGCTGCGCCCTGGTAGCATCCTGTTGCTCGATGAAATCAGCTCTTCCCTGGACGAGCAGACCGAGCGCGAACTCTTTAGCCGCCTCTTCGACTACTGCCAGCACAAGACCATGATTTTCATCACCCACCGCCCCGCCGTCAGCAGCCTCTGCACCTCCACCATCCACATGGAATAGTTCTTTAGGTCTGTGCAGGTCTTTTATTTGGCTGCGGAGTCTTCCCTGACCATCTGGGTAGTAGTGGTTTTGGTGCTGCCCCAAGGGGTTTTCGTGGTTTCTTCGCACAACAAAATCTGGCCGGAGAGGTCGAAGGACACTTTCCGGGATACTGTCCAGTCTTTTTGTTGGAAGACTTGTAAAAACATATCCTTGATGGCTTGCTTTTGGCCTTTTGAGCGCTCTAAGGCCGACTTGGGCAGATTGCTGAAGTCTACGTCGATGGCCAGCACTTCCAGGGTCTTGTTGTCGAAGTCCATCTTCAGCGAGTCGCCTTCCAGCCTCCAGTGACCCTTGAGGCGGGTGGTGGTGGGCACGAGGATGGGGACATACATCTGTTCGTCCTTCAGATACAAGTCCAACTTGTTGTTGAAATCGCCAATAAACTCTACCTGCTGGTCTTTGGTTAACGTGTAATGAAAGACGTTATTGTCAACGAACTGCTCCTCCCACGTTCCTATCAGCTGCTGGGCAGTGACGGGCATGGTCCTGTCGACATTTTTCTTCACATAGTCAGCCAGGTCGTCATCGGTAATGTCGGCCATGAACTTGTTCTCACGGTTGAGGCGGGTGAGGCGCATGATATAGTGGGCGTAAGCATCGCGGCGCTTGAAGAAATAGCGCAGATAGAGTTCGGTGGAACGTTGCTGAAAGGCATATCGCAGCAGGCTCCTACTGGCATTGTCATTCAGGTCGCCATCGGTATCGAAGTTTTCAAAGTCCAACTGCTGTATGAACTGACGATAGTCGGCATCAGAAACGGGACGGCTGAATTCGAGGTCTTTCTCCATATACCCCAGCAGTTCGCGACGCAGTCGGTAGCTTTCGCGAACATTGTCGTAGAACTGGGCATACTTCATATTTTGGCGTACCTCGATATTGCCAGAGAAAGCCTTCTCCTTAGAGTCGTCGGCCCATTCGGGCTGCCCTACCACGTCCTCTACCAGATAGGCGACAGCCATCTTCAGCGTGTCGATGGAAACGGAATCAAGTTCCTCCTGATGGGCATACAGGTAGTTGGTCACCTCAGAGAAGGCTTTCTCCTTCTGCATGTCTTCCTGTAGCAGGCGGATAATCTCGTCGATGTCGTAGACCGACATGATGGCTGTCTGGCGCTGCTGGGCAGCCTTCTCGCGGTGGTCCAGCAGGGCTGAGGTGCCAAAGGTCAGCACGATAGAGATGGTGGTACCGAGGAACGTCAGCAAGAGTTCCTTGAGCGACCCTTTCATTGTGAGGTTGCGCCCGAAGATGGGCATCTTGAATTTCACGTTCATAAACGACGCTGTTTATTTTACATTCACTTAACCACAAACACGCGGCCATGATAGATATAAAGACCCTTCGTAGTGGGCTTGCTGGAAAGCTGGCGACCGTCGAGGGTGTACCAGTCTGAAAGTGGAGAGTTGAGAGTGGAGAGTTGAGAGTTTGCTTCCGCTTCAACAATTCCCGTCGGTGTGTCGTCGTTGACGCCGACAAGGTCCCAGGCCTTGGCTACCGCTTCCACCTCGGCACTGTTGTCGCCATAGAGGTCTTTGGCCGACTGGATGTGACAGAGGCGGATGTCGGCATACTGCGACTGGCTGGTGGCATACTGCATCAGTGTGCGATAGGCTATCTGAAGAGCTTTCTCCATGCCAATGCCCGTCATGCTGTAAGGCTGGCCGTTCTCTACGTAGTAACTATTGTCGAAGGTTTCGCCATCACAAAGCAGGAAGTACCAGCGGTTCTGCACGCCGCTGTTGCGATGCACGCCGCCGCTGTCGTTCTGTTGGCTGGTGTCGGAGGTGTCCATCCAGTTGTAGCCATGGTAGTAGCCCGGGCTGCGCCGAGATTCATTCTTGCCGTCCATGCTCATCCTCGGGTTCTGCATGTTGCGCACATTAGAATACCCTGGATACACGCCATCGCCAATGTACCACGGCTGATAGGAGGCGTTGTCCCACTTCTTGACGCTGATGCCCATGATGTCGGAGAACGACTCGTTGAGGGCTCCCGACTCTCCCTTGTATTCGAGCTTGGCATTCTGGTCGGTGATGATGTGTGTGAATTCATGCGCCATGACGGTTATCTCTGCGACGGGGTTCATGAGATTGCCCATGCCGTAGACCATAGGATAAGGCTTGCAGGCGGCAGTAGCTGCGGCATTGTCCAGCGGACAGTAGATAGGACCGTGGCTGACGTCGTCCATATAGACGAGGTTGTAGACGGGGCCGTGCTGGTCGTCATAGCTGTCGCGATTGAACTTCTCCTTGTAGAAATCCACCGTACGGCCCATGCCCCAATGGATGTCTGCCAGCGGGGTGGAGGCGTTGGACTCGTATTCCAGATGTATCTTCATGTGCTCTCCCTGGACGTCTAACACGGTGCCGTCAGGGGTGAGGGTCAGGGGAATCATTTCCACCGTCTGCTGGCTCTGACTCGTCGTCTGGGTTTCTTCGTCTTTGATATTCTTAACGAGGGTGATAATCAGTGTTGCGCCCTCGTTGGGTATGATGACAATCTTGTTGCGCGACGTGAAGTCAAAGGATGCATCGGCCTTGTCTGTTTTGTCACCCCATAGCTTGCCGTAGGACGTCGATTCCTCGGTGCCTTGGCTGTATTGGAAGTTGACGGTCAGGTAGCTGTCAGCATCGAGCTCGAGGGTGTTGTCGCTCAAGGTCAATGAGTTCAGATGATAGGCCGTCCATGTGTCACTCTGGTTGGGCACATAAAACGTGTTGTCAGTGATGTATTTCTCGAGGCCCGGCAGGTTGTTGGAATGAAGGTCTGCATAAACTTTGTCAACCCATTCCGTTATTTTCTCCTCGTTTTCGTTTTGGATGTCCTCATCGGTGAGGTCGTAGCGGGGGAAGTAGTCAAACGCCTTGCCGGTCTTCAACAAATCTTCGTAGGTGGGGAGATAGCCACCCACGACGGTGTG
>JAEEGL016105344.1_pt1 | contig 21234 bp, 16 predicted proteins | sample 9134231 | NCBI WGS metagenome assembly JAEEGL01 (sample SAMN16246548, study PRJNA631951) | gut metagenome | biome: gut microbiome; feature: rumen; material: fiber-attached | host: Bos | place: Iran: Karaj | collected 2018-10 | reverse complement strand
CGGACCGAACATTTGCCCGAAGGTTTTTGAACATTTAAAGGCGTGCGCGGAGCGTTTGAAGATGCCGTATCAGGTAGAAGCCGAAGCGGGGCCGACGGGAACCGATGCGCGTGTGATTCAGCTGTCGCGCGAAGGCGTTGCGGCGGGGCTGGTCAGTATTCCGTTGCGTTACATGCATACGCCGCACGAAATGGTTGCGCTTTCGGATGTTGAGGCGACCGTTCGGCTGTTGGCGGAATTTATCCGTTCGTTGAGACCGTCCGATACGTTTAAGTGGTAACATGTTAAGTCTCATCGAGCGTTTTTTGCAACACAACCGCCGTTGGTTGTTCGGCGTTCTGCTGGTGGTTATCGTGGTGCCGTTCGTGTTCACCATCGGCAACGTGCCGGGGTTTTTTTGGAAAAAGAAGGCGTCGCAACAGTACTTCGGTTTTGATTTGAGCGACCGCAGGAAGGCGGAAGAGGTGTTCGTGAGGGGGGCAATAAGCATGCTTTTGCGCGACGGCGGTGATCGCATGCAGGCGTCTCAGGAATATGCACTGTATCGGCTGTGGTTGTTGAGTTTGGCGCGCGATTTAAAATTGCCCGATCCGACCGAGGAGCAGCTGCAGGCTTTTATTAAAACCCGCCGTTTCTTTTGGGACGAGAAGCAGCAATTTAAGCCCTCCCGCTACAATGAGTATTTAAAGGAGTGGAAGGGAAAGTTTTCGCTTCGCTCGCTGTTTGAGGAAGACTACAAAATCGAGCAGGTGCAAAATGTGATGCAGGGCGTTGCCTGTTCGTTGCCGCAGGAGAGCGAAACCGCCTTCAAGTCGGTGCGGGCGACGTACACGCTGGATTATCTTGAGGTGAAAAACGAAGAGAAAGAGCCGACGTTGAGCGATGAGGAGATTCGGAAGTTTTTCGAGGATCACAAAGAGGATTATCGCGTTCCGAAACAGGCGGACGTAACTCTGTTGGTTTTAGATGCCGACAAATATGCCGAACGTTTGCCGAAACCGTCCGAGGCGGATTTGAAGGCGCACTTCGACCAACATAAAGAGGATTTTGAGAAAGATGATGAAAAAGTCGAATTTTCGAAGGTTCGCAAGGAGGTAGAGAAGGCATGGAAGGAAGAGAAGTGCCTCGCGCTTGCAGAGGAAGCGGCATCGCAACTGGCGGTTCGGGTCTACGAGCAATCGATTAAACTCGGCAGTGATGCCTGGAAGCAACTGTTGGAAAAGAACCGCGTTCGTTGCATTTATTCCACGCCGCCGTATTCGAAGGTAAGCGTTCCGAAAAAAGACGGGTTTCAGAAGGAATTATTTTTGAAAGCCTTCGAGCTGAGCGAGGAGCATTTTTTGAGCGATCCGCAAAGGATTAAAGGTGGTGTTGCGTTGGTGGCACTGAATAAATTTGTTCCGACGCATTTACCGGAACTGGCTCAAGTGCGTGAGCAGGTTGCGGATGATGCCAAGCGGTTGTATCGACAAAAGGCGTTTCGGGCGAAGGTTGAGCAAATTAAAACTTCTTTGAACGAGAAGGGCACTCCGCCGAAGGAGTTTGAAGTGAAATCCATGGAGCCTTTTACATTGGAACAGTGGAAATTTGAAGATTTTTCGAAGATTTTGCCCGTGCGTTCGCTCTTTGGTTTTCTGAACGATGTGCTTGTGTTGCAACCGAAGCACTGGTCGAAAGCGTATAAAGGCAACAACGATTCGATGGTGTTTTTTTATTGCAAAGATAAACAGACTGCCGATATTTCGGTCGACTCGGAGGAGTTTAAGCACTTCGACGAAAACTTTCTGGAGCGCAAAGGAAGAGGGCAGGCGGAGGCACTTGCCGGCGAAGCCTTAACGGCGGCTTTTAAGAGCGATCGCAAATAAGATGCATGAACGGTATCCGTTGGATTTTGGACGGATACAATGTCATGTATGCCCTGCGATTTTTACCGACCGATGAAACGTTGGAATTGGCGCGCGACCGTTTTGTTGCTTGGGTGCGCGGTTTTGCATCGATCGGGAATTTAACGATTGTGTTTGATGCGCGCGGTTCACACGAAGGCGAAAGCGAATGTCCTTCGGCGGTTCGGGTGATTTACGGTACGGAACCGTTGGATGCCGACGGAACGATTTTGGCACTTATTCGGCAAACAAAACCGTCCGAACGTTTCCGTTTAACGGTCGTAACGCGCGATTTACTGTTGCGGGATCGCATTTTTTCTTACGGCAGTATGGTTGTTTCTCCCGAGGCATTTTGGTCGGAATATCAACGCCGAACACAAACGGAACAAGGCGAAACATCGCGCGGAACGAAGCATTTTTATCGTCCGTTTAAGGATTTTTTTGAGCAAAACGCCTGCGAAATTGAAGAAAACCGTGAAATTAAAGGAAACGGGAAATAAGCGATCTGTTTCACAGTTGTTTCCGTGTTTTCAAGTTGATATTTAAAGGAACCGTCTTTCCGCCTTACCCCGGAAAAGGATAACGGAGTTTATTTCTTTTAACCAACTCTGTACTTTTTCAAAAACCGCATCGGGTACCAAATCTTCCATACACTGTGTCGGCGATTGCAACACAAGCGTCGGAGCATCGAAGAACGGCTTGCTGTAAGACGGATCTGTAAAACCGAACAGTGCGACGGTCGGAAGTCCCAGGAAATTGGCAAAATGCAGACCGCCGCTGTCGGCGGAAATCACAAAATCCAAGGTTCGAAGTTGTGTTTCCAGTACTGAAATATCGGTTTTTCCCGCGGAAATTTGAATGCGTTCGGGCGGTAAGCTTTCCGCGACTGTTTCGCACAACGGACGATCGGATGGGGAACCCAATAATACGCACCGTGCGTTCGGAAACGTTTGCAACAATTTTCCGATCAGTTGCCGCCAATGTCCCGTCGGCCAGCGTTTGGAAGGTGTGTTGGCGGAACCGACGAAACAGCCGAATGCGGTGACGGTTGTGAATTTTTTGGGTCCAAAAAACGGTTTTTTCAGCAGCGGGACGTTCAGCCCGAAGTTTTGCAGAAACCGATACCAAAATTGCACCTGATGTTCGTCAGCTTCGGGTTGCATTCGAACCGTATGTGTTAGAAGAAAACGCCGACATTTTTTTTGAATGCCGAACCGTTGCGTCGCGCCGGAGCAGAACGCTTCAAGACCCGTACGTTGCGAATTCGGAAAATTGATCCAAACATCGGGGTAACGTTTTCGAATTGCCAAAAAAGGTCTGAAATAGCTCAATCCCGACGGTTTCGGAAGTGTCACCACATGGTCGACTGGAAAGTGACGTTTTACGAGATCCGCCAAGTTTTCGACCACGACGGCGTGCAGGTAAAAGTCCGGGCGCGCCCGACGCAGGGCAGTGACAACGGGACAGGACATAACGCAATCGCCGAGCCACTTCGGCAGTCGTATCCAAACATCCGTTTTCTTCGGCAGTTGTTTCCAACCGTTCGCCCTGCAGGTTTCGGGCAGGCAGTTGCGCTTTTGTTCGATGCGAAAACGGCGTCCAGGATTTTCCTGCGTTTTCCAGCGACGATGCAACCACAGCCAGTTTTCGTAAAAGGTCGGATCGGTTTTTAATTTTTGCTCTAACCATCTGTCGGCGGCGAGGGTGATCGGGATGGCTTTCTTTTCGACCGCCAATTCTTCAATGCACAGTTCGGCGCGACAAAAACCCGTGCGTTTGACATAAACGACCGCAATGTCGGCTTGAAATTTTTCCGCATAAATTCCAGGCAACGGCGTTGAGGAGGCGAGACGCTCCATAAACGTTGTCAGGCAACCGACGTCGCCGGCTGATTGATCGAACAAAAAACCGACCAAACCGTTGTTCGCCAAGAGTGTTTCAAGCGTTTGTAAGCCGCTTTTGCGCGAAAGCAATTTTACCCCGAAGCGTTCGCGCGTTTTGCGGACCCAATGTTCGAGTGCGGCGTTTTTAAATGGGCGATAAACAATGCCGGTACGCGGGAATTTTTCAAACAGGCACGGAACATGCGTCATGAGTTCCATCAAGTTCAGGTGCGGAATAAGCAAAACCGTGGCGCGCGGTTGTTTATTGAGGTGTTCAATCCAATTTTTGAAGGACGGTGACAACGAAAGATGCTTCTTCACGCGCGACGGGTTCCAACGGGAGGCACACAAAAACAACCAAACGGTTTCGACCCAGCGCGCACAGTTGACGCGTGCCAGTCTGCGACGCCACGCTTCGGATTTTTCGGGAAAGGCAATATAAAGGTTTTTTAATAAAATCTTTCGGCGCGCCCCATAGAGGTAATAAAGCAAAAGTCCGAAAAAACGACAAAAAGTTTCGGCCATTTTTTGGGGAATAAAATTTAAAATTAAGCCCAAAAACGACAGCAATTTTTCCATGGTTTATGCGTTTTCTGTGTGAACTGCCGCAATGTACTTCGTTTTTTCGCCGAATGTGCTTTGTCGGTTTAGCCGGCGCACGAACTTTGGAGCGATATCGAGGAACATTGCATAAAATTGCCCGGCAAAAGCCCGAAAGAAACGAACGAAAGCAACGTACGTTGCGAATGTGCCGAGCACCGACCCGAAGCTCTTTGCGACAATTTGTTTCAAACGGGTGCGTTCCGCCGTTCCGGCATCTTTCCGTGTTTTCGTCATCGTTATTTGTCCCTTCCTCTCTCGCCGACACCGTCCCGTAAAAAAGAATCCGCAAAAGGGAAGGTCATCCTCTATTATACTACACCGTTGCTTCCGCTTCTTCGGCGTAGTCGAACGTCCCTCCGAAGGCTTTGATTTCGTCCAGTAATTCCCGTTGTTCGTTACGCTCCTTCTTTGATAAATGATCGATAAACAGAATGCCGTTCAAATGATCGCATTCATGCTGAATACATCGCGCCAATAAATCCCGACACTGCAAACGGTGCGGATTGCCGTCCAAATCGCAATACTCAAGGATAATTTCGAAAAAACGTTTCACATTCCCGCGAACATCCGGAAGCGACAGACAACCTTCTTCCTTTTCAACCTGCAAATCATGAGCGGGTCGCCAGGTCGGATTGACCAAAAAAAGCGGCTGTACCAACGCAATCGGCAATGAACGCCCGTCCAAAAAGACCTGTTCCTCGCTTTCTTTTTGTTGCAGATCAATGACAACCAGCTGTATCGCTTTCCCTGCCTGCGGCGCCGCCAAACCGATGCCCTGCGCCGTGTACATGTCGCACAACATCCCTTTTGCGAACGTTTTTAAATTTTCATCGAAAACGGTGACGCGCTTTGCTTTTTGCCGCAAAACGGGTGCGCCGTAGGTGTAAATAAGGCATTTTTCTTTCTTCATTTTTCCGTTGGAGCTTTTGTTTTTACGGTTTTGTCTTCTTCCGATTTTTCGTTTTTCGCCGAAGCATCGCCCTTTTTATCTTCTGCGTCTTCGATGTTTTTCAACGAAGATTTGTCTTTTTCGTTTTTCGCCGCTTCGGCTTTTTTTGAAGCCTCTGCGCGAGCTTTGATGCTTTGATCCAATACCTCCGTATTGAGTTTGCCGGTTTCGAGAATTTCCTTCACGTGAGAGCCTTCCAGCGTTTCGTATTTCAACAACGCCTGCGCCAGGATTTCCAAGGAAGCTTTTTTCTCCTTCAACAGTTCGCAGGCGCGTTTGTACTGTTCGTCGATGATGCCTGAAATGGTTTCGTCGATGCGTTGCGCGGTGCATTCGCTGTAATTTTGTTCGCGCGCAATCTCTTCGCCGAGAAAAATATGATCCCGATTGTCGCCGAACGCTACCGGACCGAGCGTGCTCATGCCCCAGTCGCACACCATGCGCCGCGCCGTTTTGGTTGCCGAACGAATGTCCGATGACGCCCCGCTGCTCTGTTCGTTGAAAATCATTTCTTCCGCCACCCGACCCCCCAACGAGGTGCAAATTTGATTGAGAAGATGCGTCTTCGAATAATTGAGAATGTCTTTGGACGGAAGCATCATGGTGCTCCCGAGGCTCTGTCCGCGCGGGATAATCGTGACCTTATGCACGGGAAGCAGACCGTCATCCAGCGTTGCCTGAATAATCGCATGCCCGGCTTCGTGATACGCCGTGATGCGTTTGTCCTTTTCGTCCATCAGCTTCTTGCGTTCGCGACCGAAGGAAATTTTATCGCGCGCTTCGTCCAAATCGCACGGTTCGACGCAGGTCTTGGAGGAACGCGCCGCCAGCAATGCCGCTTCGTTGAGCAGATTTTCCAAATCGGCACCCGAATAACCGGAGGTGTTGCGCGCAACGGTGCCTAAATTGACGTCCTTGGAAAGTTTGATTTTCTTCGCATGCACGCCCAAAATCTCTTCGCGTCCGTGTAAATCCGGCAAATCCAATACAACTTGGCGGTCAAAACGCCCCGGGCGCAACAGCGCGTTGTCCAAAACGTCCGGTCGGTTGGTGGCGGCGACAATAATAATGCCGTCGCGCGATTCAAAACCGTCCATTTCCACCAAAAGCGCGTTGAGCGTCTGTTCGCGTTCGTCGTTACCGCCGCCCAGACCCGCGCCGCGCTTCCGACCGACCGCATCGATTTCGTCGATAAATACCAAACACGGGCTGTTCTGCTTTGCCTGCTCGAACATGTCACGCACGCGCGATGCGCCGACGCCGACGAACATTTCCACGAAATCCGAACCGCTGATGCTGAAAAACGGAACGTCCGCTTCCCCTGCAACGGCCTTCGCCAGCAGGGTTTTGCCCGTTCCCGGCGCGCCGACCATCAGACAACCCTTCGGAATACGTCCGCCGATATCCCGGAATTTCTGCGGGTTTTTCAAAAATTCGACGATTTCACGAACCTCTTCTTTTGCTTCATCGCAACCGGCAACATCATTAAATGTGACCTTCTTTTTATCTTCCTGCAACGGTCGCATGCGACTGCGACCGAAGCCCATCGCGCCCCTGCCGGCCGATCGGATTTGACGCATGAAGAGAAAATATAATACCAACAGGACGAACAGAAACGGCAATGTACCGGTCAATATCGACGACAATAAGGTACCCGCAGGTTTTTCTTTCAACTGAAAGTCAAAATTGTCGGCGGTCAGTTCGTTGAAGCGCGCATCCGTCAGACGCCCTTCCGCCTCGAATTTATTCGGAATGACGACGGCTTTGACGGTTTTCCCTTTTTGTCCGAACAGCGTCGGTGCTTCTTTTTGTAACACTGGCAGAAACGTCGCGCCGTCTTTGCGCAACGTTCCGCGAATGCGATACCATTGCGGTCCTCCCGATTCGACGGCCTGAATTTCCGCCGATTGGATGAGCCGCGCGCGCGCCAGCTCGAAAACCTGGTTGACGGTCAAATGCAGACGACCTTCGGGCGTTAACGCCATGGAATTCAGCCCGACCAAAATCAACAGCAACAGTCCCCACACCCACAAACTTTTGTAATTAAGCCGCTTTGCGGATTTTTTCGGCTTTTTGGGTGTCTTAGGGTCTTTTTTCTCCGCCATTTTCTTCACCGTAAAGTGTTTTATCCATTTGATAAATCAAAAAAACGCATTGTTTGGTTTGCGGCGTCAGTTTAAACGCATCCGACGGCGGCAATCCCGGGATCCAGGCAATTTCGCCGTTTGCGGAACAAACAAAAGGCAGTTGATGTTTTTGCGCGATCGGAATTTTGTGATTGATGAACAGATCTTTGACTTTTACCTTACTCTTCGCACCCAACGGACGGTAACGGTCGCCGTTTCGCCAAAAGCGCACCGTACAAGGCAACGTGAAGGTTTCGGCGTCCAAAACGGCAACTTTATTGTGCAAAAACGCGCCCGAAGTGACTTCCTTATAACATTCGGGCGAACAGTTTTCTTCCCTAAAAGACAGTTGTGCGCCGTTCGGGAGGAATAACGTGCCGTTGCGCCATATGATGCTTACGGGCTTCGGCTGTTTCGGCGTTTGTGTGACGAGAAAAATCTTTTCCATGTCCAAGTCCAACCGATGTTCGGCATCCAAGGGTAAAATCGTTGTTTTTTCTTCATGCAGAACCGACAGGATGCCGTCAATCGTTTGAGAACCGAAATTTCGCACTCCGTGTCGTTGCAACCACGTTTGGAAGAAACAGCGAAGTTCGATGGTCGATAATGGCTGCAGTTCGGCGGTTTCGAAGGTTTTTTTGGAAAAATCGCAATTTTCGAAGCGTTTTTCGAGGCGTTGTTTCAGAGCATCGCGTTGTTCGGACAGTAATTGACAGGAACGTTTGAAGCCGTCGCGCCAATGCATCGGAAAGACTTCATCGAAAGCGGGTATCAAAGTGTGTCGAATGCGGTTGCGGAGGCAGTTGTTTTCGTCGTTGGTTGCGTCTTCGAAAAATGATATGCCGCACGCGATGAGAGCGTTGCGGAGTTCGTTTTTTGAAAAATCCAACAGCGGACGAACTTTGGTGTAAAAAGATACTTTATGAAGTGCGCGCGGTGCAACAAGCCCTTCGAGACCGACGCCGCGCACCAGTCGCATGAGAACGGTTTCCAAACGATCGTCGGCATGATGCCCCAACAGAAGAATGTCGGAACGATGCAGGCGCAGCATTTTTTCAAAAAACGCGTAACGCAGAGTTCGTAATTCCGTTTCGGAAGGCAGTTTCTGCAGGGTACCGTCGGATTTGAACAGCGACGGATGGGGTTGAAAGGGTGGCAGGCGGTTCGAGGTCGTTGCCGTCGTACTGGTGAAGTGCTTCGGGTTTATATCGGATGTGCGTGAATGTGCTTCGAGAGGTCTGGAAACGGTTTCTGTTGTTTGAGGATGAAGCAGATTTTGAGGATAAGGTGCGTTGTGCTCCGATGGTAAAAATTCCGATGGGTCTGTCTTTAAGGTTCTGTCTACAGTGCTCTCTCTGCCTCCAAGCGGCGTCAATTTGGAGGCGGTTATTGCATGCTCAGAGTATGCAGGGATGTTTTTGACGGTTGTTGTTTCGGATGAATGATGTACTTCCGACATTATCGGTCGGTGCCCGACTTCGATTTTTACATCCAGTTTTTGCGCCAGATCGATCATTTGCCGTTCTTCTTCGTCGGAAACGGCGCGGATGCGGTGGTTGTAATGAAGAAGAATAACGGTGCGTTGCGGCCAAAATAATTTCGTTAGTAACAACAACGCCATCGAATCGCTTCCGCCGGAGCAGGCAACGCACAGCGGGTTTGCGGTATGTTCAATGAAAGTTGCAACTTCTTCGGGAATTTTACGCTTGGGCAGATAATGCGGCAATTCCCGCCATTGTCCCGCATTAAAACTCATTTTACATCCGTCCAAACCGAAGGCTCCGAAAGCGGTTTTTGAAGGGAAGAGGCGGTTTGTTTGAGTATATCTTCATGTACGTCTTCTGGCGATTGCGCCGGCAGACGAACCGTTACATTTCCCTTTTCGATAATCCGTCGCGCACATTCGATCGCGACCTGTGTCGGCTGTTGTGTTTGTTCTTCGTCATCAAGGAAGATAAAATCCGCGCCGACGGTTTCATACAAACCGGAACGCTTGAAGATTTCCAGTGCCTGCGGGCTGACCTCCGTTAAAATCAACCGCCGGTCGTTGGTGCGCATGTAACGCAACAGCTCCTCCAGTGCCAGCAGACAGGTGGCGTCGATGTACAGGATGCGGCGCAATTTGATGATAATGACCTTTAACTGCGGACGTTTGCAAAGGGTTCGAATTTGGTCTCGAAACAGTTCGGCGGAACCGAAAAAAAGATGCCCCGTTGCGTGAATGACGGAAATTTCGTTCGCGTTGTTTCCGTGCGCCGTGCCGACCGTTTCGCGATTGATTTCATGAAGCGTCGGGACAGCGGCTTTTTTCAGAAAAAGCGCGACGGAAATTAAAATCCCGATGAAAATCGCAACGTGTAGCGGGAACAGAAACGCCGACAGGAGTGTCCAGGCGAATACGCAGGCGTCGGCGCGGTCGGCTTTCAAAATAATTTTCAGCGAGTGTTTTTCGAACAGCCCGAGTCCCAGCAGAATAATCAGCATCGACAGCCCCGATTTCGGGATGAAATTCAGGAACGGACCGAAAATGACAATGCCGAGGAAACAGAAAAGTGCGCAAAACAGACTTGCGACGGCGGTTTTGGCGCCGCTGACATAATTGGCGGCGGAACGCGTCAATGAACAGGATGCCGGCATGCCCGAGCCGATCCCGCAAAGGATGTTTGCCAGCCCCATGCCGAACACCATTTGGTTGATGTTGCAACGTTTTCCCATGCGCGCCGATAACGTTTGCAGGATGGTGGTTCCGTCAATGAGTGTCACGAAGCTCAAAATCAGTGCCGTCCCAGACAGCTCGCTGATATGCGCACCCGTGAAGCCGAGCAACGATAAATGCCAGTTGCCGATGCGCACGATGCGCAACGTTTGCAACGGAACATGAAAACAGCGAGTCATGACAATACCCGTGAATGTCAACGAAAGTACCGTCAGCGCGATGACGGGACTGCGCGGGAGTAATTTACGCCAGCCGTAAAAAAAGACGATGCATAAAATACACATTAACAGCGACGCAGTATCGGTTTTCGGCAGACCGGCAACAGTGGCGCATAACGTACCGAAAAGCGTCTGTTGCGTATTGTCCGTAAATGTTAAATCAAACCCAAGCGCGTTGTGGATTTGCCGACCGATCATGATGGTGATAACGGCGTACATATAGCCGAAAATGACGCTTTTGGAAATGTAGCGCACCGTCGAAGCGATGTTCAGGAACGCGCCGATGACGAGAAAAATGCCCGTCAGTACCAGAAGACACGGTCCGAAGAGATAGTAACGATCCGTGGAAATGTCTAACGCCACAAAGGAACTCAACAACACGACGGCGGTGGAATTCGTCGGGCCCATGTTTAAGATGCGCGATCCAGAAAACAGTGCCGTTGCGACGGCGGCAATCAGAGCACCGTAAAGTCCGTATTTAACGGGAAGGTCCGCCATGAGCGCGTAGATCACGGACTGTGGAAATGCGATCAGTGCGACATTCAGACCGGCAAAGGCATCCGGGAGCAGTTCCGAAGAGCGATAGCGCGCCAAATAACCCGCAAGCGGGAAAAGACTCAGACGTGTCCTTCGCAGGGCGCGCGCAATCGACGAAAACAGAGGGAGCACCAAGGCAGATTTTGGCAAAAAATAAGCCTGTGTGTAAAGTTCTTTCGGCGGAGTGGTGCTACGTCGTCGCCAGCAAACCGTGCCGCAAGTCCCACCAAAGGTAGAGCAAGATACAGATGTTAATGAACACCTGAACGAGAACGAACGCCGGCAGGAAATCCGTCATGCAGTTGATGAAAACGGAAAAAACGGCATTGACGGCGACCGGAAAGATGGAAATAAATGCGCCGGCACTGCCGACCTGATGCACCGGAACGGCATTGAGGGCGCGTCCCTGCATCAGCGGACGGAAGAACGCACTCGCGACATTATGGAGCAACACGGGGATTAAAATCAACAGCGGCAAGACGGCACTGTTTTTATCCCATAACAGGAGCAGTAAAATAAGAGCGAACACCGTTCCCTGCGTAAGAGCGATGCGTCGAAACAGCGTGCGTTGCGGGAGGTTTTTGGTAAGCTTCGGGAAATAAAGCGAGAAGAAAAAGTACGGTGCGAGCGGCAACAGCTGATACCACATCAGCCACGACAGACGAATGTGATAATGCCGCACGATTAAACTGAAATAGCTGCCCCAAAGGCAGTAAGCGGATGCCGTCAATGCCGACATCACGACGGGGAGCATAAATTTTTTATCCGTAATGAGGTGATGCGACGGTTCGTGCGAAGCGACCATGGAGGCGGCAATATGCTCTTCATGGTGTTGGCAGCCGTAAAAGTAAGCAATCGCAAACAGCGTCAGCAGAATGTACATCACGTACGTCCAGCGCCAATGCCCATAGACGGCGCAGGCGTGTCCGATAAGCGGCAGACAGACGGCGGCAACGCAGAAAACAACCTGTTCGGCGGCAATGATTGAGGCGCGGTTTTTGTTCGGAAACAGCTGCATCAGCAACACCAAGGACATAACCTGTCCGCCGCCGAAGCCGAAGCCCTGGATGAAGCGTGCGACCACGAACGTCGGCAGATTGGTTGCGGCATACGCCAACAGATGCCCGCCCAATACAACGAACAGCATGATGAGCAGGCATTTACGACCGCTGCAACGATCCGCAATCGATCCGATGATGCAGCGTACGAAGAAAATCGCGCAAAAATACAGCGTTACGCTCAACTTCAGCTGAAAATCCGATCCCGGCAAATCCTGCCGGATAAACAGCAGGCACTGATTATAGACCGTACTGTGGGTATTGTTGAGCGCCTCAATGATGAGGAGAATTGCGAATAAAACGCCCGTCGCTTTCATTGATGTCTATCGTTGTACGATTGCTTACGGATGAAAAGCCTTTTTTGCGCACCGACAAAAAACCGCTGTTGAGGCACCCGCTTGGTCGAAATTGCAGGATTTTTTACGGCTCCGAAACTGTCACCGTGTATCAACAATGCCTTCATGTCTTTTCCGTACTTTCGTATGTTATATCGGACTTTTTTCGGAAATATGCACGTTGTGCTTTTTGTTTTAACGCCGTTTTTTGCAGGTTATTCCAAAAAAATAAGTTATTTTTGTTATTTCGGCTGTTTTTGGAAACAGAGCACGTTGCGTGTGTTGTTTTTATAATTTTTTAAAATTTCAGCTTGACAGCTCCCTCCCTCCCTCCCTCCCCCCTTGAAGCTACGAATGATAAATGTTATGAGTATGAAGTTAAAAAGTATTCTGTTCGGAGGAGTGTGCGGTTTGGCGGCGGCGGAAAGTTTTGCCGGGAAACCGACGTTTTTGCGCTTTGATATGAGCCCGTACGGCGAGAAAGACTGGCGTAACGTGTACAACAAAGGCAAGCCGATCGGGAAGCAAATCATGCCGGTACCCCTGTGGGCATACGAAAAAGACGGGAAGACGCATTTCGCGGAGTTTCGGATCGTCAAAAAATGGGAGGGAAACGGCGAGGATTGCTATCGGATGTACGTTTATTGCGATCCAAAGGTTATGGAAGAGCGTGGCACTGTGGGCTTTCGGATGCAAAAGACCGATGACGGAATTTTGCACATAGAGGGTATGTTTTTCAAAAGCTATGGTTCCGACAAGCGCGAAGTTTTATCCCGTGAAGAGGGCGAGCGGCTCCTGAGACAAAAAATGGCGGCGCATGGCGCGGATAATGCGATGTTCAAAGAACTCTTAGGTGCCGTTTCGCTTAACGGTATTCTGATGGTACAGAGTGACGGTCGAACATTGAGCGATCTTGCAAAAAAGAAGTTAATCGATTTGTATTCTTGCTTTGAGCGTGAGGGTCGTTATTTCTTTAAAGAAAAGAAAGAAGAAGGGAACGGTGCGTTTTCTTGTAGAAGACCAAGTTTTTTTGCCGCCATGGGTGCGTTTTCGGATCCATCTTCCTCCTTTTGCCCTTCTTTCCTTCCTTCCGCAGGTCATTTAGCGGATACGTCGCCGCTCAAATGGAAGAGGCTTAATGCGTTGCGGGAATTCAAGGCGCATCATAGAGGTGCATTTGGCGACTGCGAAGAAGCCTTGGATATTGGCAGCCTTTTAGAGGGTTTTAGCTGTTTTTTCACTGCTTACAGCGAGGCGGCGAAGAAAAAGGTTCGTTTTGAAGTTATATTTTTTAGCTATGATGATGACTTTCGATTTTGCTCCCTGAAAGAGGCGGGGCTTTGTTCGTTTTGTAGGGAATTTCGGGAGGTTTTGGGTTATTGGTACGATCCGTCGTGTTTTGAAAAAAAGCCCTCCTGTTCGTTATTTGAAACGAATAAGATCCTCCAAAATCAATTAAGTGACGGTAATAAAATTGAAACGGAACCCGATCCTTTTAAGGAAGACGGCGGGCATCCTGTTTTTTTGAGAGATTGCGATTTATCGGTTCTCCCGCCCGATGATGTTCGACGGAAGCACAATATACAGCCGTTCCAGACGTTAGGGTATGTTTCATGGGATGACGATACTCGAGAATGTTACGTTTTGTACCTTTTAAAGAAAAACGTATCTTCCGAAGCCGACAGGAGATTAAAGAAAAAGTTCGAAACTGTTTTGTTGTTTTTGTTAAGGTTCCCAACGAAGTAGGCAGTGGTAAAAATAAGTGTTTTGCAATCGATGTACCTTATTGGAGTATTCAAAACATGACAAATCTGTCGGAGGTTTGTGTGAGCTCTTATGTTGAGTTTTCGTACAGCTTGCACGAAGGACGTTTTAGTGGATATAAAAGTTTTTGGTACATTGTCCCGGACGATTTCAAACCCGATGAGAAAAAACGTTTTCGCGTGTACCGTTTTGACGGTGATGGGAAAATCGCGGAACGCGACGGTATACTTGGAATGTGGTATGATGGAAGCCTTTCTGGGATAAATCATGTTGAACTTTTGTCGAATGATGATTATTATTACCTCTCTTTGAGAAGCCCGTATGTTCCCGCAGGGACTGCTTATTCTTTCGATGACTATGAGTTGTCCCATAGAAAAAACTTACGGTATCGGGAAGGTCAGTGGCTGTGCAATTTCGATGAAAAGAAAAACGGTTTGGAGCCGAAGTATTTTCTGCCAAAAGAAGCGGGTGCGGAATATTGTCCATGGCGTTATATAGAGATGGCTGTGGTGTTGTTGCCGGAAAACGTCAAAGATTTACAGGCAAAGTTGGAAAAACCGCGGGATCCTCACGCATACGACATGAAAAAACTGGAAGCCGTCTACAAACATTGGGACGACGAAAGTTGGTTTGAGCCGAAGACAAAGGATAGCGAACCGCGGAAGTTCCCATCGTTGACAGTGGAGGAACTGCTTGGTGTTATCGGGAAGGAAGAAGCGGAGAAGCGTGGGTATAAATTCGAAGACGAAGAACCGAAAGCGGAAGATAAAAAAGAAGAACCGAAAGCAAAAAGCAAGGTGGTGTACAGCAAAGAAACAACCGATAAGAAGTAAAGTTTTTGCTTTTGATTTGGCAAAAGTGTCGACAGCTTCATACAACGAGGTTGTCGGCACAACGGGTTTTCAGAGCGGTTCTTTGTGCTCGAATGGAATTTATCCACAAATGTTGAGCATAGTCCACTGAAGCACGTTCTTCCGATTGTAAAGATGTTTTTCGTTCTGATCTAGCGCCGTTCTCTGCCGTTTGTTCCCAAATAAGCCTTGCGTCACAGGTGCCGTTTTTTAGCATAAGAGCATGCATTCGAGGCACTCGGATTACGATTTTAAAGCCATCGAGGCGTGTTGGCAGGCGTATTGGGAGGAGCATCAAACGTTTCGGGCAACGGAGGATGTTGCGAAGCCGAAATACTGGGTTTTGGATATGTTTCCGTACCCGTCGGCGGCGGGGTTGCACGTCGGGCATATCGAGGGTTATACGGCAACCGACATTATCGGTCGGTATAAAAAAGCCTGCGGGTTCGATGTTCTGCACCCGATGGGATGGGATGCGTTCGGGTTGCCGGCGGAACAGAATGCGATTGCGACCGGCATTCATCCCTCCGTCAATACTCAAAATAACATTGATGCCTTTAAAAAGCAGATGCAACGCGTTGGCTTGGGCATCGATTGGTCGCGGGAAGTGAATACAACGGATCCGAAATTTTACCGCTGGACGCAGTGGATTTTTCTCCAATTTTTTAAACACGGGTTGGCGTGCGTTTCGGAACAGCCGGTGTGGTGGTGTCCGAAACTCGGGACGGTGCTTGCCAACGAGGAAGTGATTGACGGCAAATCCGAGCGCGGGCATTATCCCGTGGAGCGGCGTGCGTTGCGGCAGTGGGTATTGAAAATCACAAAGTACGCCGATAAATTGCTCAAAGGGCTTGACGGTTTGCAGTGGCCGGAAGCGACTAAACGGCAACAGCAGGCGTGGATCGGGAGATCGGAAGGCGGCTTGATAACATTTAAAACGTCGGCAAATTGCGATTTAACGGTTTTTACGACGCGCCCCGATACGTTGTTCGGCGTGACGTTTATTGCGCTTGCTCCCGAGCATTCGTCGGTCGATAAGCTCGCGACGGATGCGCAACGTGGGGCGGTTGAGAGTTATAAAAGGGAAATTGCTTCCAAAAGCGATTTGGAACGTACCGATTTGGCAAAAATCAAAAGCGGCGTTTTTACGGGAACGTATGCCGTACATCCGCTGACGGGTGCGAAAATCCCGATTTGGGTCGCCGATTACGTCCTGATGCACCACGGAACGGGGGCGGTGATGGGCGTTCCGGCGCACGATACACGCGATTTTGAGTTTGCGCAGACCCATTCCCTGCCCGTTGTGCGCGTGATTAAGGGCGCAAACAACGAACCGTTGCCGTTTTGCAACAAGGGCACCCTGACGGCTTCGGGTGAATTTTCGAGTCTGCCTTCCGATGAGGCGTCGAGAAAAATCCTGTCCGTACTCAAAGCGAAGGGTATCGGTAAAACAACGGTACAATATAAGATCCACGATTGGTTATTTTCGCGCCAGCGTTACTGGGGCGAGCCGTTTCCGATCGTTTGGGTTAAAAAAGCGGATTACGAGCGTTTGACGGCATGTGAAAACTCGCCGTTTTTGGAGTTTTTACCCGAAGAGAGTGTTTCGTACGAAGAAAAAGGTGAGATTTTTTGCGCCGTTCCACTGACATCCGAACATCTGCCGCTGACGTTACCGCAAGTTTCGTCCTATAAACCCGGCGAAGGTGCTACCGCGCCGTTGCAAAATGCGGATCCATCGTGGTTACATGTGCGTTTGAATATTCGAACGGGAGAAATCCGTCCGAAAAACGAAGGCTGTGAAGGTTGCCAAATGCCTGCGAGCGGGAATGCCGAAAAAAACGCAAATGCGTACATTTCAAAAGAAAAAACAGATATTTCTTGTACATCCGAAGGCGGTTTCGATAAGGGCGATTGGATCGAAGGAACGCGCGAAACCAACACGATGCCGCAGTGGGCGGGATCCTGCTGGTATTATTTGCGCTATCTGTCGCCGAACGATAACGAAAAGCCCGTGAATGCCGATGCGTTGAAGTATTGGCAAACGCCCGATTTGTACGTCGGTGGTGCGGAACACGCGGTGTTGCATTTGTTGTATTCGCGCTTTTGGCATTTATTTCTCCACGATTGCGGTTTTGTTTCGACGCCAGAGCCGTTCCAGAAGCTGTTCCATCCGGGGATTATTCTCGGTTCCGACGGTAATAAAATGTCCAAGTCGCTCGGTAACGTTGTTAATCCGCTGGATGTTGCCGATGAATACGGTGCCGATGCATTGCGGTTGTATGAGATGTTTTTGGGACCGTTGGAGGCGTCGAAGCCCTGGAGCACCAAAAACATCGAAGGCGTATCCCGTTTCCTGAAGAAAATCTGGCGTTTGTTTGTCACCGTCGAAGGCACTTTGTCGGAACATATCGGCGGAGAGCGCGATTCGGCGGCTTTGGAATGCCTTTTAAACGAAACCGTTCAAAAAGTTACGGAAGATATCGAAAATCTGCGCTTCAATACGGCGATTTCGCAGCTGATGATTTGTCTGAACGGTTTCCAAAAGGAACCATACCTGTCGAAAACGGCGGCGAAAACGTTTCTGCAACTGCTGGCACCGTTCGCGCCGCATATTGCCGAAGAACTGTGGGAGCGTTGCGGCGAACAGTCGTCAATCATTGATGCCGGCTGGCCGAAACCCGATCCGTCGAAGTGCATTCGCGACGAGCTGAAAATCATCATTCAGGTGAACGGCAAATTGCGCGATGAAATTTGCGTTTCGACCGATGTTTCGAAAGAGGAAATCCTTAAAATCGCCCGATCCGCACCGAGAGCGGTTCCGTTTTTGGCGAAAGGTACGATTGCGAAGGAAATTTACGTTTCGGGTAAATTGGTGAATTTTGTGGTGAAGGATTGAATTCGATTGCAGGCGGTCGGCGTGAAACGGGAATATAGTCAATGTGCGTAGAGAAATTATTCCCTAATGTGCTTGCGGCGGATCGGAGAGATGAAAACTTGATGCTTTAATTTATATTCGAAGCGTTTCAATGAGTCTTTCTCCATACTTCCCGAAAAACTTCCAACCTTCCCTGCCGATCGTGTTGTTAGCGGGGCGGGGTGATTATCCGCGGTTGGTTTGGGAAGGAATGTCCATTCTCTGTCCGAACGCGCGAATTTTTTCGTTCGAACCCGAAAATTCGGATTGGTTAAATACCCTACCGACCGAGCGTTGGTCTTCATTTAAAATCGGGCAGGTCGGTACCTGGTTGAAAGCATTGCGTCAATGCGGTGCAAAATACGTCCTCCTAGCGGGGCAAATCCGACCGAAAAAGCTGTTTCACGGATTGAAGCCCGATTTAAAAGCTTTACTGCTCCTGTCGCGTTTGAAGGAGAAGAATGCGACCACAATTTTCGGAACATTGTTGGCGGAAATCGAAAACCTCGGTATCGAAGTGTTGGATGCGCGTTGTTTCATGGAGGAGCATATCACGACAGCGGGGTTGTTGACGAAAAAAGATTACTTTTCCGTTGCTTCCGAAACGTTGCGACACGGTATTCGGATATGCCGCGGTATTGCGGCACTGGATATCGGGCAAAGCGTTGTTGTGCGCAACGGAACGACGTTGCTTGTCGAAGGCTTTGATGGTACTGATGCGTTGATTGAAAGGGTTGCATCCATCTGTAAAGACGGTATGGGATTGGTAAAAGCGGCGAAGGAAAATCAGGATTTTCGTTTCGACGTACCGATTTTCGGATTGCGAACCTTACAAAAGATGCATGCTTCCAATATCCGATGGGCGGCGTTGGAAAGCGGAAGGACGCTGATTTTGGATAAAAAAGCGGTTTTGGCGGAAGCCGACCGTCTGAAAATTACTTTGTTGGGTTTTGAATAGAGCTTCCAAAGAAGTTTTTAAGGCTTTAAAAAAACAAGCCTTGTGCCTTGCTCAAATATACTTTGAGGAATACCCTCACAGGGTAACAGAGGTTTAAGTATGCATAACGCATTGGCTTGGAAAGCGTGGAATCCGATTACCGGATGTACGAAAATCAGCGAAGGTTGTTTGCATTGTTACGCGGAACGCATGGCGGGACGTTTGTGTTTAATGGGACAAGCAAAATACAAAGACGGCTTTCGCGTGACCTGTCATGAAGCCTGTTTGCCGGAGCCCTTTCAATGGAAGAAGCCGCAACGCATTTTTACCTGTTCCATGGGCGACATGTTTCACGAAGACGTATCGGATGCGTTTTTGTTTAAAGTGTTCGAAACCATGAATCGCGCCAATTGGCATACGTTTCAGATTTTAACAAAGCGCGCCGAACGTTTGGCGGAGATTGCGCCGAAGTTATATTGGTCGCCGAACATTTGGATGGGCGTGACCGTTGAATCGGAGCGTCAAACAAAGCGCATTCCGTATTTGCTTTCGACCAAGGCACATTTGAAATGGCTGTGTCTGGAACCGTTGCTCACCGCCGTGCCGAATTTACCGTTGGACGGTATCCATTGGGTGATTTTGGGCGGCGAAAGCGGTTCGCAAGCGCGGCCGTTGCGGGAAGAGTGGGTGACGGACGTGCGCGACCAATGTTTGGCGCACAAAGTACCGTTTTACTTCAAGCAATGGGGTGGTTTTAACAAGAAAGCGACCGGCTGTCTGTTGCAGGGACGCGAATGGAAACAGGTGCCGCAACCGGCGTTTGGGTTTTATTGAAATGGAAATGCAGATGATCGAAAACGGACGTTATGGAAGGGGAACGCTTGCGACGACGGATACTTCTTCGATCGACGCACGGGGGATTTTGAATTTTCCCTTTTTCGCATTGTACGCGGCTTTGGGTGTTAAACAGTCGAAACTTCATGCGAACGCCTCCGAAAGGAAGTGTAGTCTTTGCTGACGGAAGTCTTTCGTTTTTTCGCCTGATTTCTCACCCAATCATACAACTCAGGGCTGACGGAAATGGAAAGTCTTGCGGATTTCATAGTACTTTAATTGTATTTTAAAAGAAATACCTTGTCGATTGTAAAAGAGCCTCTGCTTCCCGCTCTTTAACACCTCCACGAGTGATTACATCCCGCAAAATTCACCTGTTCCTTTAACTCGTTCGTCCTTTGAGTTCCGCGCCTAACCGTACGCAGGTGGTTGCTTCAACTCATCCCAGCACCCGTAGAGCGGATAGAGAGCTCTTGTGCCCTCACTCCCTGCATCCATCGTGCCGGCAAACCACTCTCCTTTACCTCTTCCTCTTCTCTCCCTCCTCTCCCAAAAAAACGCACAACGGGCACGCTTGCGCGTGCCCGTTTGGTTCACATGATTCATACATGCAGTCTTCCGCCCTCACACGCGGCAGTCATCGACCGCCTTGCTCTTCCGTCCTTTAGAACGTGTAGGTCAAACCGAGTTCCGCGGTGTGATTGAACGGCGTCTTGATCTTTTTGTCGCCGAACAACTTCACCTTTGCGGTATTGAACAGTTTATAGCCCAACGTCAGCTTCCAATTTTCGCTGAATTCATAGCCGACACCCGCCATCAACTGCCATGCAAAGACCGTCTTGGAATGTTCGGTTTTGACAATTCTGTCGGCAGGCACCAGCGTCGAAAAATCCATCCCGGCAAGAGCCGCCGCTGCCTCCGCTTCGGTAAAATTATGCCCTACCTTGATAGCCCTTGCGATCACTACCGCCTTATCGGGATCGGATGTCCCTGTTTTCACTGTGTAATTCACGCGTGCCGCACCCAAACCGATACCGCCGTAAATGTTCCACGCCTCCGTCATGGCATAGTCGTAGAAAACATTGATCATGCCCGTCATCGCGGTAAGTTTCTGTATCTCAATGTAACTAACCTTCCGCAAACCCAGTATGGTTTTGTTTTGCCCTGGCGCGGCACCTCCATCAAAAGCAGCGGTATCAATTCCAAAAATCGGAAGTCCCAGTGTTCCACCACCGCCGGCACTAGTATGAAGCGCAAAGACCGACAAATCATTCGTTATGATATGATTATAGGCAGGCATACCATCACCCGCAGTTGCAACATCCTGCGATGTCAGGTTGGTTTTCCCCGATAACGAATACTTGCCTTTGGGTTCCTTAATCTTATTGCTTTTATAGCCCAATTCGAGCCCGAGACGCCATTCATCGTAAGAGACACCGAGTTCGACCGCACCGGCAAACCCGCCTTTGTATTTGATGTCGCTGCGCTTGCCCAAAAAAGCATAGCCGCCCTTCAAACTCGCGTACGGATTGAAGTACGAATAGTCTTCATCCCCCGCAAACACATTGCCGGCAATCGCAACCGCCGCGCACCCGCCAATCATGAACTTTTTATTCATCATCT
>JAEEGL015352822.1_pt1 | contig 21234 bp, 14 predicted proteins | sample 9134231 | NCBI WGS metagenome assembly JAEEGL01 (sample SAMN16246548, study PRJNA631951) | gut metagenome | biome: gut microbiome; feature: rumen; material: fiber-attached | host: Bos | place: Iran: Karaj | collected 2018-10 | reverse complement strand
TCATGAAGGATGAAATGTCGGCTCGACTGCAAAAATCATTACTGGGCTTTGCATCGGGTGTAATGGTGGCAGCATCGGTATGGTCGCTCTTGATTCCTGCGATGGAGATGGAGGCCGATAGTGGCAAATGGGCTGTGTTTCCCGCAGCAGTGGGATTCCTGTTGGGCATGGGATTCCTGTTGCTGATTGACGAACTGACGCCCCACCTGCATATCGGCACGGATAAGCCGGAGGGTATGCGCTCGCATCTGTCGAAGACCGCCATGCTCGCCCTTGCTGTCACTATCCACAATCTGCCCGAAGGAATGGCCGTGGGCGTGGTGTTTGCAGGAGCCGACAGCGGCGCAACGAATATCTCTCTGGCCAGTGCCGTAGCCGTATCGCTGGGTATCGCCATCCAGAACGTGCCCGAGGGAGCCATCATTTCTATGCCAATGCGGGCGGCAGGCAACTCGCGTTGGCACTCGTTCCTGCTCGGTTCCCTGAGTGGTGCAGTCGAGCCCGTCGGAGCCGTAGCCGTTTTGTTACTGGCCTCGTTGCTCATGCCCGTTCTCCCTTACATGCTTGCCTTTGCCGCCGGTGCCATGTTCTATGTTGTGGTCGAGGAACTTATCCCCGAAGCCTCCAGTGGTCAGCACTCCAATCTAAGCACCATTGGTTTTGCAATAGGCTTTGTCCTGATGATGGTGCTCGATGTAGTGATGGGATAGATTAAGAGAAGGTGATTGCGTTAAATAAATGCAAAAGATGAGGGGAATGGGGGGCTGTTTCAATCATTATGACTATATTTGCGCAAATGAAGATAGCCATCCTGACATCGGGCATACTGCCCATACCCGCCGTGAAGGGAGGAGCCGTTGAGAATCTCATTGACTTCTACCTGGAGTTCAACGAGCAGCACCGACTGCACGACATCACCGTCTATAGTGTGGGCGACCAGCTCACGAAGGGGCATCCTGCACTGCAGTCAGAGATGAACCACTACCACCATGTCGAGATTTGGAGCTTTTGGTCGAAGGTGCGCAAGCATCTGCACAAGCTGCTGCACGGCAAACAATATTACCATTACACCATTGAGTACTATCTGGCCCAGGCACTGAAGGACATCAGACGTAAGGACTACGATGTGGTGATCATCGAGAACCGTCCGGGCTATGCGCTCCCGGTGGCCGCCTGCACAAAGGCCCGCATCGTGCTGCACCAGCATAACGACTTCCTGAACAGTGACTCGCCGAAGGGCCGCGCCATCTATGACGTTGCATGGCGCATCATCACCGTGAGCGACTACATAGGCCGCCGCGTGAAGACGCTCGATGCGGAGAGTACGAAGTGCTTCACCGTTAATAACGGCATTGACCAAGCGGCCTTCTCTGCCACTGTCGCCACGGGCATCAGCCGGAGCGACCTGGGACTGTTGCCTGCCGACTTCGTATTGGTCTACAGTGGTCGCATCAACGCTGAGAAAGGCATTAAGCAGCTGATTGAGGCCGTTGTGCGGCTGAAGGACTATCCCGACATCAAACTGTTGGTACTGGGCAGCTCGTTCTTCGGCGATGCTGGGGCTGATAATCCCTTTATCAGCGGACTGAAGCAGCTGGCTGCACCGCTGGCTGGCCGCATCGTCTTCACGGGATTCATTCCCTACAGCCAGATGCCGGGCTATCTGAAGTTGGCCGACGTGGCGGTCATCCCCTCGATGTGGGACGACCCCTTCCCGACAAGTGTGATCGAGGCCATGTGCATGGGGTTGCCCGTCATCGCCACCCAGCGGGGCGGCATTCCCGAGGAGGCTTCGCCGGAGAATGCCATCCTGCTGCCCACCGACGGCGACTTCACTGGCAGGCTGGTGGATGCCATCCTAAGTCTGCACGATGACGCAGAGAAGCGGTTGGCCATGGGGCAGCAGTCGGCCCTGCTTTCGGCACGCTTTGGCAAGGAACGTTTTGCCAGGGACTTCTTCACTGCATTAGAGTTCTGAGGAGGAGGGGCGACGATGGGCGAAAGGGTACACAGGAGTGTAATGAACATCAAGGTGGGAATGCTTTTCTACGTTCTCACGATCATCCTTACGTTCTTCTCCCGTCGCGTGTTCCTCGACTGTCTGGGCACTGAGTTCATCGGCCTCACGGGCATGCTCACCAACATCATGAGTTTCCTGAGCGTGGCCGAGCTGGGCATCGGGACAAGCATTGTGTTCTTCCTCTACAAACCATTGCAGGAGGATGACCATGAGAAGATCAACGAAATCATGTCGATGCTGGCCTTCCTCTATCGCTGCATCGGCTTCTTCATGGGTGGCGTGGGACTGGTGGTCAGCCTGTTTTTCCCCTGGTGGTTCGGGCATCTGAGCATGGGACTTCCACTGGTCTACTTTGCCTTCTATTCCTTCCTGGCCTCATCCATGGCGGGATATATCTTCAACTACCGACAATTGCTGGTCTCGGCCAACCAGAAGCAATATGTGGTGAATGCCTATTTCCAGACTATTAACGTTGTGCAGATCGTTACCCAGATTGTGCTGGCCTACTACTATCGCAACCTCTATTTGTGGGTGGTTGTGGGGTTGGTCTTCACCATTATAGGCTGCCTGGTCTTCAACTACCGCATACGCAAGGTCTATCCCTGGCTCAGGATTGACCTGAAGGCGGGGTGTCGCAACCTCAGGCAGTATCCCGAAGTGCTCAGGAAGACCCGGCAGATCTTTGTACTGAAAATCAAGGACTTCATCCTGAACCGTAGCGACGAGCTCATGGTGGGTGCCTTCGTTTCGGTGACACAGGTAGCCTTCTACGGTAACTACTCCATGATTCTGAACAAACTTATCTTCCTGGTCAATATCCTGGGCGATGGCATGAGCGCCGGTGTGGGTAATCTGCTGGCAGAGGGCAACGAGCAGAACACGATGAAGGTGTTTTGGGAAATGACGGCCACTCGCTTCTTCATCATGGGCATGGTCATCTTCCCCCTTATCCTGTTCTTGCAGCCGCTCATTGCCTGCTGGGTGGGCGACGAGTATCTGCTGAGTACGCTCATTGCCTATCTGTTCATCACCAATCTGTTTCTGAGACTACAGTATGCCACGGTCTACGTGTTCGTGGGGTCGTCGGGACTCTATGGCGACGTGTGGACATCGTGGGCCGAGCTTATCATCAACCTGGTCGTCACGCTCTCGCTGGCTCCGTTTTTCGGTATCGTGGGCATCTTGCTGGGCAAAATTGTCAGTGTGTTCTTCTTCAACGTGTTTTGGAAACCCTATTACCTTTTCTCACAGGGATTCCACAAGAGTGTGTGGGAGTTCTGGCGTCCTATGACGACCTACTATGGCCTCTTCTTTGTGTTCGCAGCGGTGTGCATCGGTCTGAAACACCTTTATATCGATGCCCGTGTCGACTCATGGCCCACGCTCATTGGCTACGGACTGCTCACGGTGCCGACCCTGTTGGCACTTTTCTTCCTCTCGCTTTTCATCTGCACTCGTGGCATGAAGTATTTTGTGGCCCGTAAGCCTGCCGCTTACCGCATCATTAGCAAGATAACCTTCTGCAAATCATGATTAAAGTCAGCGTCATCCTCCCCGTCTACAACGTAGGGGCCTATTTGGAAGAAGCCCTGCAGAGCCTCACCGACCAGTCGTTGCGCGATATTGAGATCATTGCCGTCAACGACGGTTCTACCGACAACAGCGAAGACATACTGCGCCGCTTTCAGGAACAGGACAGCCGCGTGAGCTATTACAACCAGAAGAACCAGGGACAGTCGGCTGCACGCAACGAGGCACTGAAGCATGCCCAGGGGAAGTACATCTACTTCATGGACTCCGACGACGTGCTGGCTGCCGATGCCCTGCAGGCTTGTTACGACTATGCCGAACAGACTCGTGCTGACTTCGTATTCTTCGACGGCGACATCATGCAGGAAGAAGGGGCTAACCCGCTTTCATGGAATTACAAACGAACCCACCTCTTGAAGGAACATACGGCCTACGAAGGCAGCGAACTGCTCAACCTGATGCTTGACACCCGAAAGCATAGCTGTGTGGTCTGGCTGCTGTTCGTCAGCAAAGACTACTTAGACCGCTTAGCCCTCCGCTTCTACGAAGGTATTATCCACGAAGACGAGTTGTTCACCGTCATCCTTACCCTCAGTAGCAAGAACATCTACTGCCTGCAGCGCAGTTTCGTGAAGCATCGCGTGAGACGGGCCTCGACCATGGGCATCAGCTATTCACGGCGCAACATCAACTGCTATCTTACCGTCATCGACGAACTGCTGAAATTCCAGGACTCACCTCTCATGCACAAGTATGCCCGCTACACGCTGAGCAAGGTGTTCTATACCGGCCATCTCATTCCTCTAAAGGAAAAGCCCGCCGTGTTCTGGCGGGCTCTGCGTTCCGGTTATCTCAAATATATTGGTTTCAAGTCGGCACTGGTGTTCTGGCTCAAGACTTCCTGACCAGTTTGCTTTTTTCAAACAGCTCTTTCCATCGGGGCATGACGGCTTTAGCCGTGTAGCGACGGGATGAGCTGGCAGCAGCCTGCCCCATGCTACAGCGCAGGGCAGGGTCCTCAATAAGCTGACAGACACGGTTGGCAAAGGTCTGAACATCGCGGTTCTTCACAAGGAAGCCGTCTTTCCCATCGCTGATCATTGACGAGGGCCCGTCGGTCTCAAAAGCAACGACAGGCAGACCGCAGCTCATAGCTTCGGGCACAACAAGTCCGAAAGGCTCCCAACGGGAGGTGAGCAGCAACATTGCACTGGCCTGATAACAGGGAAATACATCGTCTACCGCCTCATGCACACAAATGCCGTCAACGCCCAGTAATGGCTGGGCATCGCCATTGCCATATATATGCAACTGCCAGTCAGGATGACGCTGAACGACCAACCGCCACACGGCTGCCAGTTCGGGAATGCCTTTCTGTGGTGCCAAGCGGCCCACGAAGAGAGCCCCCTGCCTGTCATCCTTTGCCTCTGGAGGGGTGGAGGATAGATGAGCCACATTTGGAATGACATGGACTGTGTAGCCATGCTTCTGCCAGCGTTGGGCATCGGCTTTGGTCAGCGTAACAATGGCATCGGCATGCCGGAGCAACCTGTAGCGGTGGCGTAAGTCGAGCCGATGATGCCAGTTGAGCACGGGATAGTCAATGAGGTGGTCGTAGCCCCCATGTGACTCAACTACTATTGGTGTCTGTCCTTTCAGCCTCATCAGCAGGGAAAGCGGCCCGGCTGTGGTGGCCACTATCACATGGGGCTTCACCCTGGCAATTTCGGCAGCCAACCGCTGGCGCAACAGACGCGACAGCTTGAAGCCTTCCCACAACCGGCGAAAGCCCCTATATTGATATTGGGAATGAGTGCGAACACCCAAATCGACATGATGAACCTGGACGTCCAGCGGAAAGGGTAGCGGGTGCTGTCCCTGGTCATAGGTGATGAGGCACACTTCATAACCATACATGCGGCTCAGGAGATTCATCTTTTCAATCAAAATGCGCTCCACTCCACCGTGTTCGGCCAGTACGGGACAAACGTATGCTATCGTCATTTCTCACTTTTTTTGCTTGTCACACTATTCATTATCTTTGCGAAGCGAAGCGCAAAAACAACTCTTCCCACTGCTTCATGATGGCATCCTTTGAGAAACGTCTCACGTTTCGTTGAGCGTTGGCACCCATTTGTCGGCGTTGTTCCTCGTTTTCTATCAACTGGCAGATGGAGTCGGCCAGGGCCTCAGCGTTCAGATATTCCACCAGCAGACCGTCTTCGCCGTGACGAATAATGTTGCGAGGACCATGCGGACAGTCGAATGCCACGCAGGGCACTCCGCAGGCCATGGCTTCAAGCAGCGCCATAGGGAAGCCTTCATAGCGTGAACTCATCACACAAAGTGAGTTTTCCAGATATTTCTCCTTGATGTGGTCGGTAGGATCATGCAGTATGAACGTTTGCTCAAGATTCTTCTCCCGTACCCAGGCAGTCACCTGGTCGTGAAGTTCGCCTGAACCGTAGACGTTCAGCACCCAGTCGGGATGGCGGCGGTGAACCATTGCCCACGCATCGACCATGTAGTCAAACCCCTTGGCATCATTATAGCGGGCCACCATGATGGCCTGCTTGTTGGCAAGCGTGCTACTTTCGTCTACGGAGAAAGGCACGGCATTAGGAATGACAAAGGTGCGGCGGGCTTCTGTCCAGCTGTCGGCATCTTCCTTCGTCAGCAGTACCAGTCCGTCCAGTCGGGCCACGTTGCCATAGGTCTTCTTTTTCATAAAACGGGCTCCCAGCCAGTAGAAGCCGCCTTTCTGTTCCATCAGATAGAAACTGCGTATGTTGGCTTTCACGGTATGGGCCACGCCCAGTTTTACGCTTCCGTCCTTCATCTGTGTAATCAAATCGATGCTCCGTCCAATGCCCGAAAGCACAATATCGGGCCGTTGCTGTTGCAGCACCTTCCCCAGACGGTGCTTGTATTGATGTATCAGAGAGAAATAGGTGAAGGCACGCCTCACCAGTCCCTGACGGTACTGCTGATCGAAGTCCAGTCCCATATCAATGTGGGTGACGGCAGCATCGAGCGGAAACGACAGCGGTCGTCCCAGCTGGGCTTCGGTCACCATGGTCACTTCATAGCCATGGCGGACAAAGTAGTTAGCCTTCTCAATGATGACCTTGTCGGCTCCACCTTTGATGGTGAACTCTGGATATATGTAGAGAATGTGCATTTTTATTGGGGAGTTAGGGAGTTCATCACTTCGTCCACCACCCGCTGCATCTGAATCTTCCACATCAGATGCTCCACAGTCTTGCGCACTTCGGCTGGTGTCATGCTGAAGTGGTCTGTGAAGTCAATAATCTTCTGAATATCAATGGGCGACTCGTCGGCCGGAGCTTTCAGCACGTATGGCTGATGGTCGAAGTCACTGTCTTGTTCACTATAAATAAAAGGTATGCCGCGCGTGGCATATTCGCGGTTCTTCAGTGTCTTGATGACCGTAATGCCGCTGCGATGACGGCCCAGCGATCCAATGGCAAACTGGCACTGGTTGAACACCTGGGTCAGCTCGTCGCCAAACAACTGGCCATGAAACACCACCTTGTCTTTCAACATCGGATATTTCTCCAGCAGGGGTGTGAACGACCGTGCCATCTCAGCCGGATGCACACCGCCTACTATATGAAACACCACTTCTCTTCTAACTCCTAATTTGTAATATTCTCCCAGTCCTGCTACCACGCGGTCGTAGGCATGCCATCTGTGAACCTCAGCCACACCAATGAGGTGGAGCGGAGCAGGAAGTGATGAGTGCTGAGTGGTTAGCGGGGTATGCAGCGGGATGCTGTCGAAGTCCACACCATTGCTGATGTTGATGGTGCGCTGGCCGAAAATGGTCTTGGCGTCAGAGAAGGTGACCATTGCATCCATGTACTTATAGAGCCTGTTGCGAAACAGTTTGTCAATCTTCAAACCCCACCGGGCTTTCCACACAAAGCCATCAAACTCCTGGTCGTAAGGATAGGTGGGAATCTCCGTCACAGCATGGATGCCGGAAGCCTTCAGATTTCGGAAGAAGCGGATGAGCCAGGGATTAGCATTCTGGAAACAGCGGGCATAGACCAGGCTGATGCCGTTCAGCAGACAATAGTCGAACACGCTGTTGTACTCCGTACGCTGGCGGATGCCAGCCATCATGCCAGTGCCGTAGTCGGCCAGCAACTCGTTGTCCACAAAACGGCAGCGATGCCCGTTGGCGGCAAAGTCATAATAGCACAAGTGTACCTCATGGCCATTCTCCCGAAGTCCCTTCACCTGGTAGTGAATCTTCTTCGAGATTCCACTTACCTCGCTAAATCCGTGATAAACCAAAAACAATATCTTCATCACTCATCGCTCTCTCCACGGCATGCCCTTACGGGTTGCCATGTCATTTGTGGTGCAATCATGGCTGCAAATATACAAAAAAGATTTGGAATGTTGCATCTTTTTTCATTCTTTTGCAACATTTTTCCATTGGTTTGCACCCGAACAGTGATAAAAGCCTGAAAAAGGATTAAAGCTTCACGCTTGTGATGTCGACAAGGCCATTGACGATGGCGAAGATGGTGAGACCTGCGGGGGAGTGAATCTGTAGTTTACGGGCGATGTTGCGGCGATGAGTAATCACGGTGTTGACGGAAATGCAGAGATGTTCGGCAATCTCCTTGTTCTGCAAGCCTTGCACTACACCAATGACGACGTCTTTCTCGCGGTCGCTGAGTGCTTCGCTGTTGTCCTGACCGCCCTTGAAAACCATTGAGGAAATGTTCATCGACACATCGTCCTGACGGGCCAGCCGTTCCAGGCGTTTAATGGCTGGGGTGAAGATGTGGTCTTCAACCTCAGCATGCTGTCGCAGCCATTCTTCGTTGTTGTATATGTCGAAGAGAGTGGCTGTCAGCTGGTTGTTGTGATGGGCGTCGGCAGGCAGGTATTTGATAATCATGAGCTTCAGTTCTCGCAGTTTCTTGTCGGTCTGCTCATGATGCTTCGAAAAGGTCTCGATGTTGTAATCGTTCTTGGGATGACCATCTATAAGCGATTCGACGTAGGGGAAAAGGGTCTTTTCCTCATATTTCATGTGGCGGCGGATTTCCTGTGCATATTCATCGTAGAACTTCATGATGAGCCTTCCTAAAGGATCGGCTTCGCTGATACTCTCCTCCAACTCTCGGCGGATGAAGGGCAACTGGAAGTCAAGATAGTAGGTATGGCTGGCCTTTAGGTAGTGCAACAGCGTAGGAACGCTAATTTTCGCATCATCCTCAAACTTTCCAGACCCGTTGATGGTGAAATTGACCACTGCCAGGAAAGTGTAAGTGTCCACACCGTTCATCTGGCACGTCTCGCTAACGGTCTTGTCGCCAAAGCCAAGGTTGATACCAAACGAACTCAGTGCCTGCAACACGCTGCAATTGTCCTTGATGAGCGTGATCATCTTGTCGCTGGACTCATACATCTTGAGATTCTTCATGTCCTGTTGTTTTTTAATCTGGGTACAAAGATAGTCATTTTCAGGCATAACTATGCATTCCCCCTAATAAATAATTAACTCCGAAATATGTAATGATGACTGCAAGGAACGCACCCACCATGTATAGATGAAAATAAAGAGGCTTGCGTAAAAAGCCGACAGAGGTCTGATGCAATGGTACGGCATAGACCATGAGGGTGATGAGTGCCCACGACTCTTTGGGGTCCCACGACCAGTAGCTGCCCCACGACACATTGGCCCAAACGGCACCCAGGAAGACACCAATGGTGAGCAGAAACACGGAGGGGTAGAGCAACAGTCGGGATAAGGCGGTGGCACGCTCTAACTGGGCTTCATGATGGCTTCTGCATATCAAGATGAGTGCATGAATGCCTAATAATATTTGCAGGGCAAAGAGGGCGTAGGCACACATCACAGTCATGACATGGACGGAGAGCAGGGGTGATTGAAGCACTGGCATCAACGGTGTCAGCTCTGAGCCGCTGCCAGTCATCATGGCAACCATCAGACAGCAGAATGCCGCCAGCGGTCCGATGGCAATGATGATGCGAAGACGGCGAAACAGGACTATGGTCAGCACCAGCAACACCCACGCCATGAATAGCATCGTCTCATAGCCGTTGCTCAAGGGAATGTGTCCGCTGAGCCACCAGCGCAAGCCGAGTTGCAAGGTGATGAGGACAGGGAATTTGATGCTTCGCAACTTGTTGTAGAATATCTCTGCCTTTGTCTGTTTCTCGCTGGGCAGCAGATTGCCAATCATGTCACGTTGAAAGAATTTGATTTTCGCAATGATCTCAAAGGCACGCTCACGCTGTCCTGTCACGATGCTCTCAGTGAGGAAGTCCATGGACTGTTTGATGAAGAACTGTTCCTTGACGGGGATTTCCCTGGGCAATAGCTGAGATCCGGGTGAGTACCATGTGACACCATCGTTTGTGCGGTAGGGGAATATCTTCGTGAACTGGCCATTGTAGAACATCTCGACTACAGCTTTCTGCTCATCAGATTGCGTCTGTTCTTGAAACGCTTGTTCCCATGGCATGTAATAAATCATCCAGCTGAAGAACACCTCGTCGGCAGAGTAACCCTTCCATGAGGCACTGCCCGTCATTTTCATGACAAAATCGGTGGCAACAGTGTTGAGCGGACAGATGCGGTTGTTGTAAAGTACGTTGATGGTGCCCATTTGGTGGGCAATGTCCTTGTCGACAACAGGCAACGGCGCTACACTGGCGTTTAACGGTAAAAGACTGAAAAGGTAAAGAAGTGAAAGCGTAAATGCCTTTTTATAGAGCGAACGCATCTGCGTATGTCGCGACAGTAGGGTGGCGATGATGCCAATGAGGAGCAGTAGATAGCCCAAATAGGTGATGGCGATTCCGTAAGGGTCGTATCGATAGCCCAGCGTCACCCCTTCTCCGTCGGAGTCATAGCTTTGCTGGAACAGGCGGTAGCCTTCAATATTGCCGATGTTGTTCATGGAAACAAGAACTTCCTGGTCATCATGACGTATCACAGATTGGTAGTCAAGGGGTGCGTCAGTGCCAGGATAGTTCACGATGCGAAACTCTTTCAGTGTCAGCGAGATGGGTGAGTTTACAGTGTCGCCCGTTCTTAACCTGACAGTGCCACTACTGGCCAGAAGATGCGTGGTCAGTGCGCCAGCCAGAATCACTACAAACGAAAGGTGCAGGAGCATGACGGCAAAACGCTTGTACAGCCGTTGCTGCATGATATGGACAAGGGCAACCACCGTGAGCACAGCCCACAAGGCAGAGAACCACCACGCACCGTAGATGTGATCGCTGACAAACGCAGTACCACGGTATTTCTCTATGACGGTGGCAAACCCTATACACACCACGATGAGTGTGTACAGGGCAAATATAATCCTCTTATTCAAAATCTCAGACTTCAAATCTCAAGTGTCATATTTCAAATAGATTCAATGAAGTAAATCACCTGGTCACGTTCTTTCTTCGACAGGTTGCGGAAGTTCAGCACCGAGTTGTAGGCATCGCTCGTGCCGCCTTCTTTCTTACAGCCGTGCCACATGATGGCTTCCAGCACGTTGCGGGCCCGACAGTCATGCAGACGTTCCACACCGCTGCCACAACGGGCGGCCAGACCGCGTCCCCAGAGTGGGGTGGTGCGACACCAACCCGTGCGAATGTCGTTTTTCATAAACAGACGGTGCTGCACGAAGTCAGTGTAAGGCCAAATCTTCTGATGGGGATAGCGCGGCATGTCTTTGTCGGATGTAAAGAACTTAGCAGGGTCCTGAATGTGGTCATCGCCGGTCTGCCACGACGGACGGTGACAGGCAGCACATCCAATCTGCGTGAAGAGACGCTTGCCCTCCTTGAAGTCGTCGGTAGTGGTGTTGCGGGCAGCAGGAACGGCCAGACCACGATGCCAGATCATGAGGTTCTTGTACTGGGCATCGGTCATCTCTGCATCGAGCTGCTTGCTGGTGAGATAAGTGTAGATGTCCTTCTGCAAATCACCCGTATGCCATTCAGGATGCGCATTGGTGGGGTCTATGCGGTTGATGTATTCCGTAAAGCCTGCCTGTACATCAGGATCCTGCGACGACGTTGTGGCATAGTAAATGCCAGCAAGGTCAAGGTAGTGGTAGCGACGGTCGGAACGGGTCACGTTGGTAATGTTCCAGATGGCGTTGGCACCGGCAGCATCGAGGATGGGACCACGCGACATGGCATAGGTATAACGGCGCACATACTTTGTGCCGTCGCCCTGTAGCGAGTTGCTGTAGTAGCTATTCCAGGTGTTGGTAGCTTGATTCCACATAGCAGGATTCAGTGCATCGGTGCGACCAATGCTGTTGAAGAAGGTGCTTTCCTTCTCCCACTGGGCAGTGATTGAGTCGTCAGGAATAGCATCGGTCAGTCCTGTACCGTAGATGCCAATGGTAGACTCCAGCAGCACACCTATCTCATTATTATACTGATCCTGAGAGAGTGTCACGTCCTTACCGCCGCGAGCCACCACCACAGGGGCATAGTAGGCACTGTATGGAATGGTCACTTCAGGATAGATAAGCGAGTAGGTTTCGCCATCGGGGAACTGGTTGCCCCACTCGTCTTTATAATCGTTCCAGGCAATGCTAATCTGCTTCTCGTCAATAGGTGCCTTGAAAGGCTTCACCGCACCCGTCTGAGGCATGCCAGCCACAGAACGGATGTAGGCGTTGGTGGTCTTGTCGTAGATCACGAGCAGATAGCCGTTGCGGTGGGTGTCGGCCTTGTATTCCGTCTGACGGCCACCGTGGCCGTAGCCAGGATGACAATAGAGACAACCACGGCGCACATAGACAGGACCCAGGCCTCGGAAGGCTCCGTCGGTGTTGGTGTTGTAGTCCTTCTCAAAAAGATACTCGCCCTCATTGAAGGCCGTCATCATGCCTGCAGTCTCTACAGCCTTCGATGGCTGCTTGAAGGCAGTGGAGGAGTTTTCGGCGGTGGTACCGAGCAATCCGCCAGTGTAGTAGTCTTCAGGGAAGTCGGTGACGGTGGGGTCGCCAATGTCCCATGACAGTGGCTGTGCCTCGTCATCGCTACAGGCAATGAATAGGGGTGAAAGGGCAAGAAGGATGATAAATTTTTTCATTGCTCTCATTTTTACTTTTTTACCTTTTTACTTTTTTACCTTTACAATCGACTGGTAGAGTTTCTGCGCGTTGTCGGCGAGAAGGCGGTAGGTGGCTACGATGACGTTGTCCACGTAGTTCTCGTTGATGACCTGACACTGGTTCTCGACCGTTTCGTTGCCAGCGTAGGCTTTCAGCGTCTCGGCCATCTCGCCGAGCGCATCGTCCAGCTCACCGAGGGCATCGATGGCAACCTTGCACGAAGCGTCGTTGTAGTAGAGGGCAAACGGTGCCTTCATAGCCTTGATTTTTGCCAGTGCATTGTCGAGCTTCTCCTGCACATCCTTGGCCTGTGCGGCGAGTGTGGCGTTGCCGGCGTTCAGACAGAAGTAGATGAGTGACTTCTCGTTGGGCGTGGTGGCCGACATCGAGCCGTAGAGTGCATTCTTGCACGAAATGATGTTGTCGTAGAAGTCGGTAATGGAGTTGTAGGCGTAGGGCGACTCAATGTAGCTGGGATCCTCGCCGGTGAAGGGCAGACCAATCTTCGACTGACCAACCTCGCCTATGATGTCCTGACAGCCGGAGATGATTTCCAGTGTGGCTTCGAGTGCCGTTTCCCAGTCGCCCGTGCCGGGATTCTTAAATGCCTTTCCGAAGTTCTGGAATCCTGCCAGCGCACCTTCCTGATTGCCGTCGTCATCAATGGCCAGGTGGGTGGCCACATATTCCTTGGCTATCTTCTGCCGCTCGGCATTGCTCTCCTTGGAGTCCCAGGCAGCCTCCAGCGTAGCGGTGGCGTTATAAAGGTCTTTGGCTACGGCGCAGATGTAGTTATACTCCAGTTCGGTAATCTGACTGATCTGGCGTGGCTGTCCCTCACGGAAGAGCACATACTCCAAACCGTGATAGCCCAAAATGCCCGAGTTGGCCGTCTTGATGAAGTTGTCGAGGTTCGCCATTGCCTTTTCGTCACGCAGCACATCGGCCAGGTCGTTGGCGGCAACAGGCCATGTGTCGGTATGGGGGTCGATGGAATAAACATCGGCTGCGCCAAAAAGGAAAGCCTCAGTGTTCTCCCAGTTGGCACGTGCCACCTTCCAGTCAGCGCAAGCCTGGTCAAGGGCAGCCTGAGTGCCGTTTACTACTGTTGTGTCTGCATCGTCATCGCTTGAACAGGAAGCGAAGCCAGTGGAAAGTACGGCAGCCAGTGCTGCCATTTTCAAAAGATTCTTGCTTTTCATTTTGCTTAATATTTTTGTGTTTTACTCTTTTACCTTTTTACTCTTTTACCTTTTTACCTTTACAGGAACCACCCTGTATACGTCACCCCAATGCTCACGCTTGGCTCATTGTTATAGGGCTGCTTATACAGCGGACTGTCGGATGCCAGACCGTTGTTGTTGGGTTTCTCGAAGAAGCGGTAAGAATACTCCCCTTTGACGGTAATCTGCTTTACGGGCGAGTAGTTCACACCAAAGGCATAGCGGTATTTCTTGGTGTACTTATACAGCGACTTGTAAGTGCCCGATGCCATCGTGTTGTAGTGCTCAAAGCGTCCGAAGACGTATAGCTTGGATGTTGGCTTGCGGGTGAGGCTAAGGACATCGTAGCCCGCCTCGACAGCGTAGGCCACAGCATGGCTGCCTATATTAGAATAGTGGTGTGGGTTGCCGTCCTGATACTTGTGGTGGGTCCAGTTGGCCTGGTTGTAGGCCGAAATCTCATCGGCATCGCTGAAGTGGGCATAGTCAATGTTGCCTCGCACAATCCAGTTCCAGCGTTTCAGTGAGAAGTCGAGTGCCACAATGCCCAGTGCTCCCGTCACATCGTCGTATTTCGCACCCGGTGTGCGCAAAGTGTTGCGGAAGGAATAGCCATAATAGCCGCTCAGGCCGATGCGCAGACCCTTTATAGAATAGTTGTCAATGCGCATTGCACCTGCATAGTTGTTGGCCACCTTGAACTCGTACGGACTGGTGGCTCCATAATGGACGAAGTTCTCTGCCGTGAAGCTCTCGGAGTTCAGTCCTGAGAGCAATTGGACTTCATATCGCCAGTCTTTCAGCCTTCCCCACAGCGAGATGCCCACCTGATGCCACGTGTTAGGCATGATGGTTGCTTCGCCCTCAGGACGATAGGCGGTGAAGAACTGGTTGGGTTCGTGATAGGCGTTCGAGTAGCCTACAGGCACAATGATCTCTCCTGCCTTGATGTTCACCTGACCGTCCATGAATGCCTTGTTAATCCAGAACTGCTCAATGTTCACCTCGCCGCCTTTCTCCACCTCGGCCTCATATTCTCCAGCCTCTTCGGCCTCAATCTCCACGGCAGTACCGTTGCCGCCATGCTCAAATTCTATCTCCGACCCCATTGTCCAGCCCTTGCCGAAGTCGTAACCTATGTTCAGACATACGTGGGGTAGGTCGAAACGCCCGTGGCTTTTGTCGTCGGCATAGTTCTCAGGCTTCTTGTAGCGGTTAAAGCTCTGACTGTAGAAATTGCGGGTCATCACGGCCTCGCCATAGCCGCCTATCGATAGACGTGACGAACTCACCTGGCGTGTAGCTCCCGTCACGGCATCCACGCCCTTGTCGTCTGTTTCCTGTGCCATCATGCAAAGGCTTGACAAGGCAAGGCTGAATGTGATTATTCCTGTTTTCATTACCTTTACTTTTGTTTTCGGCTGCAAAGGTACGGCGAATAAAATAATGGCACAATACCTAAAACCGAGTGTTTTAGCATTGCGCCAGTACAAGGGAAAAAGCGGGAATAATCAGTATTAGGTAGTCAGAATCTTCATGTAATCATCGTAAGTGATGTGTCTGCCGCCCATTGAGACAAACAACGGGGTCTCGAACTGACAGTCGATGAAATGGCCGTTGATGCTCTCCATAGCCTTGGCCAAGTGGATCAAAGCCAGCTTGGAGGCATTGGGAACCAATGAGAACATGCTCTCGCCAAAGAAGGCATTGCGCAGGGTGACACCATAGAGTCCGCCGACGAGTCTGCGTTTTGAATCATCTGCTGAAGGTTCCCACACCTCTACGCTGGTGGCGTAGCCAAGACGATGTAGTTGGGTGAATGCCTTGATGATGTCAGGCCCCAGCCACGCACCGCCTTCCTCATTGCGGCCTTGTGCCGTAGAACAGCCTTGAATCACTCCCTCGAAGTCCTGATTCACGGTAACTTCATACTTCCCTTGCCGCAACAGCTGCCGCATGGAGTGGCTGATGTGAATCTCATTGGGGAAGATAACATAGCGGTCAAGCGGACAGTACCAGTGGGGTTCGCTTTCCATGTTGAAGGCATACCAGGGGAAGAAACCATTGCTGTAGGCCAGCAGCAAGCGTTCTACGGACAGGTCGCCACCAATGGCAACCAGTCCGTCGTCCTCACCCCAGCGAGGATTGGGGAACCACAACTCATCGTCTAACTGCCAGACCACGGTTCTTGCGTATTATTATTTATATTAGTTTACGAGTGTTCCGTTGTCAACTGAAATGGTTATGTCACCGCCATCCTTCAGGTTTCCAAACAGAATCTCGCGCATCAGCAACGGCTTCAGCTGCTGGGCAATGATGCGATCCATTTCCCTTGCACCATACTCTGCCGTGAAACCTTCTTTCAGCAGATGGTTGAAAGCCTCTGTCGTGAGCGTCATTCTCACGTTCTTCGCCTCCAGCTTTGCGTCCAGTTCGCGCAGCTTCTTCTTCAGGATGAGCGTAGCCATCGGCTGATCCATATCGTGGAACACAACGGTTCCCGACAAACGGTTCAGAAACTCTGGCTTAAAGGTCTTCTTCACTTGCTTCATCATAGCCTCGCCACGACTCACATGGCTGTTGAAGCCGATGCTGCCCTTCGATGCGTATTGCGCACCTGCATTGGAGGTCATGATCAGCACCACATTGCGGAAGTCGGCCTTCCGTCCCTTGTTGTCCGTCAACCGGGCGTAGTCCATCACCTGCAACAGGATGTTGTAGATGTCCTGATGGGCTTTTTCTATCTCGTCGAGCAGCAGCACGGCGTTGGGCGACTTGCGTATGGCGTCCGTCAGCAGTCCGCCGTCTTCATAGCCCACATAGCCGGCAGGCGAGCCGATGAGCTTGGCAACGGTGTGCTTCTCGGCATATTCGCTCATGTCGAAGCGTATGAGTTCAATGCCCAGCTCTTTGGCCAGCACTCGTGCCACCTCGGTCTTGCCTACACCAGTGGGGCCCACAAAGAGCAGTGAGGCCAGCGGCTTGTTGTCATCGAGCAGTCCGGCACGCGACATCTGCACCGCCTCCACCACCTGACGGATGGCCTCGTCCTGACCGTAGATCTGCGAGAGCATTCTGGAAGCCAGCGATTCCAGCTGCTGGTAGTCGTCTTTCTTGGCTATGGTCAGCGCATCGACCTTGCATGTCTTCGCCAGCACGTCGGCAATGTGTGACTTTGTCACAAGTGACTCTTCACTCTCCACTCTCCGCTCTGAACTTTCAATAGCGGCTCCCGCCTCATCAATAAGGTCTAAGGCTTTGTCGGGAAGGAAGCGGTCGTTTACGTATTTGGCACTGGCCTCAACGGCAAACTCAATGGCGTCATCGTCGTACTTCACGTGGTGGAATGCCTCATAGATGGGCTGCAACTGCCGTAGGATGGTCTTCGTCTCTTCCGTTGTAGGCTCGGCAATGTCTATCTGCTGGAACCTTCGGATCAAGCCTTTCGAACGGGAGAAATGCCGGTTGTATTCCTCGTATGTCGTGGAGCCGATAAAACGGATGGTGCCTGCTTCCAGATACGGCTTGAGCATGTTCGATGCATCCATGGCGCTGTCGCCTGTGGCACCAGCCCCCACCAGTGTGTGAATCTCGTCAATATAAACAATGTTGTTGTCGCCTTCAGCCTGTACGCCGTCCATGATCTGCTTGATGCGGTTCTCGAAATCACCGCGATACTGCGTTCCTGCAAGGAGCGTACCCATGTCAAGCTGATAAATCTTGCAGCCTTTCAGCCGTTCGGGCACCTGGCCTTCCTCAATCATCCGTGCCAGCCCCCAGACGAGTGCCGTCTTTCCCACGCCAGGTTCACCCACGTGCAGCGGATTGTTCTTGTCCTTGCGGCACAGCACCTGTATGGTTCGCTGTAGTTCCTGTTCGCGTCCTATCAGCGGATTCTGCTGTTTGTAGAGGTCGTTCATGCAGGTCACCAGCCGCTTCCATGCAGTCCTTTCGCCTGCTTCGCCGCCTTCCTCCAGCTCGTCATCGCTATCGCAGAAGTCAATCAGCTGACTCATAAAGTCGGCCTCATTGCCCGACAGGCTTTCTTTCAGCAGATAGGTTGCCCATGAGTCTTCAAGTGCAAGGATGCCCTTTGTCAGGTGGGGTATGTCGAGCGCATCGGCACTGCTTGATGCCACCGACTGGACGGCAGTTTCTATCACGGCCGACAGCTGTGCCGAGGCTTCCGGCTTATATTCTGTTCCTTCAGGCACTGGCTCCACGCTCTCCAGATAATCTTTAACCCGTTCTTCCAACAGGAAAGGATTGCAGAACAAATTGAGTGCGGAGTTGAAGTCAATGTCGTCTATCAACACAAGCAGCAGATGCTCAGGCATGATAAACTCATGTCTGTAGCCCTTGCAGCACTCGTATGCCCTGCTGAACATCTTCGAGGCCCGTTCCGTCTGTTTCATTTCTGCCATAGCAACTATTCTTCTTCCGGTTCAACAGTCAAACGTAGCGGAAAGCCGTGCTCCCGCGCCATTGTGGTGGCTTTGCGAGCCTTCGACAGGGCAATGTCCCGGCTGTAGATGCCCACCACCGCCTTGACGGAATGATGCACCTGCAGCATCAGCGTCTCAGCTTCCGCTTCGCTTTTCAGAAACACCTGCACTAGTATCATCACCACAAACTCCATCGACGTGAAGTCATCGTTGTAGATGATGACCTTGTATCGTCGCGGCTCCTTCAAGTCCGTCCGTTGCCGCTCTCTTATCTGTGACTGTTCTTTTGCCATAAAACTGTTTTGCCAACTTCTAAGGTGTCGTAAATCTGCTGGCAAAATTAGCAATAATCGGCGAACTTCTCTAATTTTTGCGCTGCGTTTTATGAACAAATAACATATTAGCGGTACAGTCAGCTTTGTTCATTTTACTATGTTCTGTCAAAATAATTCATAGAAAAAAGCACTCTCCCGACAGGTACTTCTAGACAAACGAAGACGAAAAAAGCCGCTCTTTCAGGGTCAAATTCCTGCTGCCACAGAGGCAGAGAGCATCTGCCTGCATGGAAGTTAGGCTTAGACGCATCGGAAACTAGGCTTAGACGCATCGAAAGTAAGCCACTTTTCCATCGAAACCAAGCCTCTGTTGGGGCATAAAACGGCTGTTTTTGGGGTACTTTGAAGCCTCCGAAAACACAAACTTTTGATTGTCAACGACTTACAAAACCGCTCATAACTCGCTCATTTGCAACCGACTAACCACCTGCTGAATTCTGAGTGAATCTCAGAAGGGTCATTGTAAAGATTTTTCATAATAGTACCTAATGCAGATTTCTTGTCCTCTCCCCAAAAAATGAGGCAGAATCAAATTCTACGAATGTTTTTTGAAACAACGTATGTAGTCCATTGAGAAAATAAGAGATATAAATCATTGAAAGGTGTACCATTCTCAACATTAAACTTACAAGCAGCATATACAAATTGGTTTGGAATTTTTGCTTCGATTGCTTGTCTTGCAAGATTTTCTCCAAATTTTTGCTTTGCTTTATTGAAATTTTCGAAAATATTCATAACTTTGCATCGAATTTATTAATAAATATCTCTTCACGATGAAAAGTATAGGTGTTTTCAACTCACAAAATATACCCATATCAGATGATGAATATGGGCAGTTACTTGAATATGCAAATGGATGTAGATAAATAAGAATATACTACAAGAGAAAAGAGCCATATTTTCAAGTTGCATATGTTGCCATACTTATTAAACGAACAGAAACATACGAAATGTTTGAAGTATTTGAATACGAATATTTCAATACAACAGACAAACATATAAAATCTCATATCAAAGGGCTTGTGGAAAATGCTGATGAATTTGATAAACTAAAAGAGCAGCCAAATCAATGACTGCTCATTTATTAGGGTCTAATTGTATATAGTTGCCAAAATTATAGTTATCAACTAAACGAGTGTAAGTATAAATAATATTTTTTATTGCAGATGAAGAAGCATGATTATTTGAGACCAAGCATGACTGTTGTCAAGATGAGGAATGGCCATCTTCTGGCAGGAAGTCAAGAACCTCCCGTAGAGGGCGAAGGCGACAACTACAGATGGGGAGATGAAGAATAAACTAACTCAAGTTAAGACATAAGACGATGAAGAAACAAATCCTATATATTGCTACGATGTTGCTCTTTGCAGGTTGTGCCTCAGACGTAGCTACCGGTCCTTCTGAGGCCGATGTGCGTCATGGCGTGTACGGCTATATGCCGAGTTATGAATTTGGCGACCAGCCTGCCGGTGGGCTGACGCGTGTCACGCTGACTGCCGGAGAAAGCGGGCTGTCATTTGCCTGGAATACGGGTGATGAAATTTGTATTGTAGGCTCGTTCGATGGCGATCTGCAGAGCACGACGCACAAAGCCGCGAGCAGCACCTCCTCGGGCAGTCTGCAGACAGGTTTCAACGGCGGTGCCTTTACCCTCAACCCCAGTGCTGTCTATTATTCCTACTATCCCTACAACAGCTCTACTGACGGAAAGACTAACCGACAGATTTTATTAAAGCCCCAGACGCAGACGGGCAACAACAGCACGGTACACCTGGGTGCCAAGAACTATATGGTGGCTCCGAAGGTGACCACCGATGCCGAAGCGTCGTGCCTGTTCCATTTTACCAATGTGCTCAGCCCCTGCCGCTTCACGCTCACGTTGCCAGCTTCAGCCAGTGGCAAGACTGTCAGCGACCTGACCGTGACGCGCTATGCTAACAACGACCTTTATTTTCCCACCAGAATCACGGAGGATTTCTCCGGGTTGAATTCCGAGGATAGCGAAAACAAAAAGGCTACGGGTATGATCTATAACGAGGGTATCGATGCGAACTTCAAGCAATACAAGCAGTCGCTGTCCTTCACTGATTGCACCATCGATTACGAACACACCCTCGTGGCTTGGATGATGCTCTTCCCCAAGAATCACTCCACGGGTCGCTACCATGTCACTGTGAAGTGCAGTGACGGCACCGTCTATGCCGGCAACGTGGCTGGCAAGAATCTGGTCGGTGGCAAGGCCTACCGCTTCAGTGCCACACTGTGCGAACAGGTTGAAATGACAACAGGCGTGTCCTGGGCTGTTCGCAACGAGGGTGCCACATTGCCTTACGATCAAACATCAGAGGGAACATTCGCCAGTCTGTCGGATGCCGTCAAGAATGCCTTGCCCACGGAGGCAGAGGCGCAGGCACTCCTTGACAACTGTGATATCCTCTCTGGTCAAGGCTACGACAACAGTGGCACGTTGGTAAGTGGTGTCTATTTCCGCGCCAAGAGCGGAGGCAGTTCCAACCCTGCAGGCAATATCATCTTCCT
>JAEEGL011316185.1_pt1 | contig 21234 bp, 23 predicted proteins | sample 9134231 | NCBI WGS metagenome assembly JAEEGL01 (sample SAMN16246548, study PRJNA631951) | gut metagenome | biome: gut microbiome; feature: rumen; material: fiber-attached | host: Bos | place: Iran: Karaj | collected 2018-10 | reverse complement strand
CGAAAAAACAGGGTATGTCCTTAATCCGAAAGAGGTGTTCGACAGCTTTTGCAAGGTCGGATGCCTCTTTCTTTATTCCCTGCCCTTTTTGTGTGGCCTGTAGCTCGCGTGGGGGGCGCGTGAGTTACGCGCCACAAGAGCGATAATCCACCTTATCCAACCTATAACGAGCCAAAAAACAAAGGCTTTATAACTTTATATGATTTTGTATATAGTATCACGTCAGCACCAATAAAGCAAGTATGAACAGCAAAATTGTCTTTGATTATTTTCGCGGCAGTGAAAGCGAGTTGTTCAGCTACTACCGCATCCCCAAGCAGCTTATTACAGACGAGTATTTCAGCCGAGTGTCCACGGACGCCAAGCTGCTATACGGTCTCATGCTTGACCGCATGGGTTTATCCGCCAAGAACGGATGGTACGACGAACAAGGGCGCGTTTATATATTCTTCGCGCTGGAGGAAATTGAAAATGCCATGAATTGCGCCCACGGCAAGGCGGTAAAGCTCCTTGCGGAGTTAGACACGAAAAAGGGCATCGGTCTTATCGAACGTGTCAAGCAGGGGCAGGGGCATCCAGCAATCATTTACGTCAAGCAGTTCATTACTCGCCCAAAACCGGATAATCGGCAGAACAATCCAGACTTCTCAAAATCGGAAGTGCAGACTTCTGAAAATCGGAAGTCAAGAGTTCCGAAAACCGGAAGTGCAGACTTCCGAAAATCGGAATGTATCTATCTTAATATGAGTAATACTGATACGAGTTATCTGAAACAATCTACCAATCCGTCAGACGGACAAGCGATAGATCGAGGATCGTGCAGAGAGCGCATCAAGTCAAATATTGAGTATGATTGGCTCGCCCTGCGTCTGGACGCCTCGCGGATGGAAGAAGTGGACGAGCTTGTGTCTATCATGGTCGATACCGTATGCAGCAGCAAGCCGACGGCAAAGATCGGCAGCGAGGAAATACCCATTGAAGAAGTGCGGGAACGCTTCTTCTCGCTGGACTCCTCGCATATCGAGTACGTTCTGGAAAGCGTGCGGAACACGACCACGAAGATACGAAACATCCACGCATATCTGCTCGCCGCGCTGTACCGGGCGCCGACCACGATCACCCACTACTATATGGCGGAAGTGCAACATGACGAGCAGAAAATCCCATGAAATGCGTCTCAAATTGAGACGCATTTCGATATTTAAGGAGGAAACGACATGGCAACACCAGCAAAATCCCCCACCCCCGCGACTACCGGCAAGGCCGCGCCTGTCACGTCCGCCGCCAAGCCCGACGAGAAGAAACCCGCCGAGCCGACCAAGACGGCGACGGACAGCAAGACCGCGCCCACCGCATCCACCGCCAAGCCCGACGAGAAAAAGCCCGCCGAGCCGACCAAGACGGCGACGGACAGCAAGGCCGCGCCCGCCGCGTCCCCTGCCAAGCCCGACGAGAAGAAACCCGCTGAGCCGACCAAGACGGCGACTGGCAACAAGGCCGCGCCCGACGAAGAAACGCCGCCCTGGGACGACAAACCTGCCGCATCTGCCGCCAAGCCCGATGAAAAGAAACCCGCCGAGGCGGGCAAGGTGGTCAACTTCCCCGCGTCCGCCGATAAGGGCAAGGGCAAAGAGGAAAAGCCCGCCGCACCCGTCGAGGACGAGTACAACGACCCGAAGGATGTGAAACTCTCCATCGGCGCGGATGAAAAAGACCGCGTGACGATGGCAAAGCTGTCCGATCTCCACAAGTTTGAGGGGCATCCGTTCAAGGTCGAGGACAACGAGGACATGAAACAGCTCGTTGAAAGCGTAAGGCAGTTCGGCGTGATGGAGCCTATCGTCGCCATCCCGCGCAAGGAAGGCGGTCTGGAAATCGTTTCGGGCCACCGCCGCAAGCGCGCCGCCGAGCTTGCCGGGCTTTCGCTCGTTCCCGTTATCGTGCGCGACCTTGACCGCGACGAGGCGACGATCTCGATGGTGGACGCCAACCTCAAGCGTGAAAACATCTCCCCGATGGAAAAGGCGCGCGCCTACGCGATGAAACTGGAGGCAATGAAACGCAAGGCGGGCCGCCGCTCCAAGACCGACATACTCACGGGCAAAGAGCCGATCCGCGCCGACGAACAGCTCGCGCAGCAGACGGGTGAAAGCCGCGCGACCATCCAGCGCATTGTCCGCTTGAACAATTTGGAGCCGGAGCTTCAGAAGATGGTCGATGAAAAAAAGCTGCCCGTCAATACCGCCGCCGACCTTTCATACTTGAAAAAAGACGAGCAGAAAGAGGTTATCGACGCCATCAAGAAAGAGGACAAGGTGCCGTCGGGCGCGCAGGCCGCGGAAATGAAAAAGGACAGTCAGGCGGGCAAGCTGACGAGCGAGAAGATCCAAAGCACCGTCGCGCCGACCAAACGCGAAGCCGATCCCGTTCTGAAAGTCACGCTGACCGAGGAGGAACTGCGCCCCTACTTCCCCGACAAGCGCACGACCGTCCCCGATGTGAAGTCCGGCATTTTCGACGCGCTCAAGCTCCGCGCGGCGGCAATCGAGCGCCAAAAGGCAAAGGCTGCGGAGGCAAAAGCGGCGGCAAAGGCGCCCGCCAAGTCCGCGGCGTCCAAGACGCCCGCCAAGCCCTCGCTCAAACGGTAATCGCCTATGGAAAAGGAGCGAAGCTGTCAGGGCTATAAAATCATCGACAGCGTCCGCGTCGGCGAGGTCGAAATCGTCCTCGGTCACAGTCTGACCGCGCCGCAGCCCTATGTAACGTGGAAAGCATACGAACACAGCAATTACGAGAACTTCCAGCACGGGAATTATTGCGACACGTTGCAGCAAGCGCGGATCGACTTCTATGACCGCATCAAGGACGCATGGGAGCATTACACCCCGGCAAAGCGGCAGGCGCTGGACGCACCGCGCAAGGACATACCGCAAAAACGGAGGTAACGGGCATGGTTGATCGGAAATTCTACGGCGAGTACGGGCAATACCAAACCTCGCACAATCCGGGCGTAAGCGTCGTGCTGACGCGGAAGATCGGCTTTAATCCCGGTGTGGCGGATATGGCTCCCGTTGTCGAAAAAGGCATAGGCACGCTCACCGCGGAACGAAAGGCCAGCGTCGCCAAAGAAAAGGAGCTTTATGAAAGAATCCTCAAGCTGGGCGACGAATGGGTACTTCAAGCCGCGCAGACGCTCTTGATCGACAAGGCAATCGAATATCTGAAAGTCCCGGAAATCCCGCATACGTCAAACGTATGGACGGTTGGGAAAGACGGCGTTCACGAAATCAGCAATCGCGTCTACCTGATGAAATATGTCATTCAGCCAAACAGCAAGGTTAAGGCAAGCGGCTGGATCGCGTCATGGTGCGTCTTGTATAACGTACAGGAAGGCATACGAAAGCAGTTGCCTCTTTACTCCTATACCGTTGCCGCGCAGGAAAAAAAGAAGTACGAGGACGAGAGCGCGGCAAAGCGATATGTGCAGGGCCGCGTGGACGCTTTTGCACACCTCTTTACCGAGCTTTCGCCGCCCGTGCCCGAAAAGGAAAAGTTCCTTTTCAGTTTCAACGGCCATCTTCTCCCCGGCTACACACTCGCGCCGCATGAGCCGACGCCCGACGAGCTGCTTGCCTTTGTGGATGAGCGGGACATAGGCGGCGCGGAACTTTTCAAAAAGCCGCACGCCCGCAAGGAGACGAGCGCGCCGAAACGCGGAAAGGCAAGGTGAGCGGCACGGAGGACAAGGAGTATTATTCCATTCACAAATACGCGCACGCCGAGAACGACGACCGTATCAAGCTGGACTTCTCCGTTTCCGTTTATCCGAAAAAGTCCAATCTCCCGGAGCTGATCCAAATGCCCGCCGAAGAGCTGGAGGCCATGCGCGAGAAAAGCAAGGCGGCAGCGGAAAGGGCCATGTCGCAGATGGAGCAGTCAGGCGCGGATGAATGGGCAGCGCAGGCGGCGCAAGCGATCCTCTTGAAAAAGGCGCTGGAATATGTGCGAACGCTCCCCGTAAAGCACACGTCGAATGTCTGGGCGGAAACAGCGAACAAGGGGCATTTTGAGATCAGCAACATGGTCTACAAAATGACCTACCATATCTATGACCGAACGGAATACGACCGCAAGCTGCAAAGGAGCATCCCCGTCGCGTGGTATGTGAGCTGGGACGTTTCGTTTAATGTCCCCCGCGAGTATTACAGCGACCACTACTATTCCAGCGGCAGCGCAGGTATTGCCGACCAGCGCGACAAACGCTATACCGACAAGGCCGCCGCCGAAAAATACCTGCAAGGCCGCATCGCCGCCTACGCCCACCTGTTCACGGAGCTTTCGCCGCCCATTCCGGAGGGCAAGGAAGGGCTGTTCTCCATCAACGGCATCCTGCTCCCCGGCTACACCGTCGCCGCGCATGAGCCGACGCCCGACGAGCTGCTTGCTTTTGTCGAGGACGCAGACGTTCCCGGCGTTTCCCAAGCCAAAGCGGAAAAGTCGAAAAAAACAGCCTTGCCGAAAAAGCACCCGCGCCGATAGGCGCACCCCATAAGGACGGCGCCGCTTGCGGCGCTGTCCTTGCAAGCATAGCATTTCCGGTCACTTCTGACCAGAAATGCGCTTGTTAAGGGGCAAGCCCCTTAAAATCCCCGCCCTACGAAATATGCCGAAATGCGTCTCAATTTGAGACGCATTTTACGGGCGAAGAAAGGAGATGAATCATGTTCAACCTGCACGTTGAGTTGACGGACGACGAGCGTGCACATCTGAAAACGCAGCTTGAGGCAACGGGTCTCTCCACCGCCGCCTATATCCGGCATCTGATTATGGGTACGCAAATCAAGGCGCGCCCGCCCGAAACCTACGCGAACATCCTGCGGCAGCTCTCCGCCATCGGGAACAACATCAACCAGATCGCAAAAGTGGCGAATAGCTGCGCCCGCGTCCGGCAGGAGGACATTGACTACATCATCGAGCGCCAATCCTACCTATGGGACATGATACGCTCGCTATGACCGCGAAAGGAGATGAACGCCACGGATATAACACAGCATGGCGAGTACGTCTACTACACCCGCCGCCCGGTGGACGTGGGGACGATCCCCACGGACGCCGACAACATGGCTTGCAAGGTCATTTGCTTTGACCATCGCACGCCTGTCAATCAGAACAGTTTTCTCGCGTGGGGCATCGTTCACTATCACAAGCCGCTGACCGAGGCGCAGATCGCGCAATACGAGCTATGCCCGTCCATGAGCAATCCCGACGAAAAGCGGGCGATAGAAATGCTCGCGCAGGGCTTGGGAGTGTGGGAGGAGAAAAACCGCGTCAGCGAGGACTTGCGCCTGACGACGCGCACCTTTGACGACGATCCCTATTCCCCCAAATTCGGCGTGACGCGCAAACAGCTCGCAGAGCAATATGAATTTGCGCTGCGAAACCCGCGTCCGTTCGCTCATAAGCGCGGGAAGGCTCCGCCGAAAAAAGTCAAGAGCCGTTAGTGGCCTACACAAAGGTTTTCGCCATACGGAGCAGGCTGGATAAGACCGTCGCCTATGCCGCGAACGAGAAGAAAACCGCGCTGGACGGCATGATACGCTATGCCGTCGATCGGAGCAAGACCGAGCGCCGCCTTTTTGAAACGGCCATCAACTGCGAAAACCCCAGAACGGCCTATGCCGAAATGTGCGCCACAAAGGAGCGATACGGCAAGACGGGCGGCGTTTTGGGGTATCACTTTATCCAATCGTTTGCCCCCGGAGAGGTCACGCCCGAGCAGGCGCACCGGCTCGGCGTGGAATTTGCGGAGCGGCTTTTCGGAGACCGCTTTCAGGCCGTTGTCGGAACGCATCTTGACAAGCATCACCTGCACAATCACATCGTTATCAACTCGGTTTCCTTTGTGGACGGGCGCAAATACCATTCCTCGCCCGAAAGCTACTATAACGATGTGCGCGGAACGTCGGACGCGCTATGCGCCGAGAACGAGCTGTCTGTTATCACGCCGGAGAGCAGCGGGAGGCATTACGCCGAGTGGAAAGCAGAAACGCAGGGCAAGCCCACGATCCGCGGCATGATACGCCGCGACATTGACGAAATCATCGCGGACGCCTTTACCTACAAGGCTTTTCTCGAACTGCTGCAACGGCGCGGTTATCAGGTCAAGAGCGGAGCGAACGTCAAGCACACGGCGATCCGTCCGCCGGGCGGCAAACGCTACATCCGTCTGGACAGTCTGGGCGGCGAATACGCCGAAGCCGCGATCAAGGCGCGGCTCGCGTCCGGCAGGCGCGAACAGCCCGCAGCGGCGGCGCGCCCCGAAAACATCCTGGCGGCGCGGCGGCGCGTCCGCGGAAATCTCACGGCATACAAGACGCGGAAGCTCCGAGGCTTTCGCGCTTTGTATTTCAAATACCTGTATCTGCTCCGCAAGGCCCGCGGAGCGTCAGCAAAGCGAAAGACGCCGTTCCCGCTGAAAGAGGAACTTTTGAAATTTGACCGCTATCAACGGCAATTTCGCTTTCTGCACGATAACCGCATCGACACCGGCAAAGAGCTGTCCATGTACGCCGACGCGCTGCAAGCCGAGACGGACGCGCTGATTGAACAGCGCAGAAAGCTGTACCGGCTCCGAAAAAACGGCGACGGCGGCGCGGCGGCGGAGATAGAGCGCGCAACGGCAAGACTGCGCGAGCTTCGCCGGGAGTATCGCCTTTGCGGAGCGATACAGGCGGACATTCCCACCATCCGCGCAATGAACACAATGGGCGAAAAGTGGGAACGCAACAAAAACGACAGGAGCATCGCACATGAAAAAACTGATAAAGCAAGACATTTTGATTTTTCTTTCCCTCGTGGCGGCATATTACCCGGAGGCAGCGGGAGACATTGAGTATGGCACGACAAAGCTCACCATGCAGGAGACCCGCGACTATCTTCTGCTGATCCGCGACGGGATGTGCCGTATCTGCCCGTATGAGGCAGTATTTGACGTGGGCTGCAAGTACAACCGCTTTTGGATGTATGAGCCTGCGGACAAAGGAGCTGTCCGCGCGCTGCACCTGCATCTGACGCGCGTTGCGCGGGAAAGCCCCGAGGGCAGCATCATCGCGCTCGACTATGAGGAAATGCGCGAGACCATCCATGCGGCCTGCGCCGAGGAAGGCTACTCGCGCTACTCGGCGATCACGCAATCCATCCACCGCACGCTGACGAGATCGCAGCAGGCAAGCACGCAGGACTTTCTCGAATGGCTGAAAGGGGGCGCTGACGTATGGAAGTAGGCGGTCAGGCCGCCGACCAAATGGCAAAGCTCGGCGTGGAGCTGACCGAGGAATCCATCAAGCTGCTTGCCAGCGGGAGCAAAAACCTCACCGCGTTTCTGCTTGCCCTCGCCAAAGACAACAAGAAACTGATCGGGCGCACGAGTATGCAAAGGCTCTTGACGGACGGCAAGCCGCTCAAGGTATTCCTCGTCCGCGAGGAGGATTTCGAGCAGTACAAAAAGCTCGCCAAGCAGTATGGCATCCTCTACGCCGCGGTCAAGGACAAGAGCCGCACGGACGGCATGATCGACCTTGTTTCCAATGTGGACTATGTGGCGCAGATCAACCGCGTGATGGAAGTCCTCGGGTATCCCGTTCCCGGCAAGGAGGCCGAGGAAACAAAAAACGCCGAGACCCGCACTCGGCAAGAGCCATGCTCGCCAGAGCGCGGGAATATCTCGCAGCAATCGCCGACGACGGGATCGACGAATGAGGCACCGGCGCCCACGGGCGGATGGTTTGCCGCGCTCGGCTCGGCAACGCAGAATCCCCATCCCCCCGCGCAGCATGAACCGACACGAAACAGATAGGAGGAAAATGAACTATGGCAGGACTCGGCGACCTTATCAGCGCCAAAAACGAAAGCGACCGGGCATGGCGCGAGCAGCGCGAGAGCAACCGCAAAATGACCGACGAACTCCGCGACGCGGGCGTTGTCTCGGTGCTGCAAAACCCCGAACTCTACGCGCAGTATCTCACGCTCCAGGGCGACAACCCGCAATACAGCGCGGGCAATATCGTCCTCTGCCAATTCCAGCTTGAAAACCCGACCGTCCTCGGTACGGAGGACAAGTGGAGGCAGGAGGGGCGGCACGTCTCCGAAACAGAACGCGACAAGGGCGCAAAAATCTTTGTTCGCCCCAAGAACCGGAACATCAGCGGCTATACGCTCGGGACGGTCTACGATATTTCGCAGACCGCCGGCAGGGACATTGAGCGCCCGAAGATCAACCCACATTCCGAGCAGATGAAAAAGGCCGTCGCCGCGCTGATGAACTTTTCGAATGTCGAGATCGTCGCGGACAGCACGCTGACGGATACCCCCGCGCTCTATGACGAAGCCTCGTGCAAGCTCCTTGTCAATCCCGATGCGGAGTACAGGGAGGCGTTTCCCGTTCTTGCAACGGAGATCCAACTCGCAAGGCAGCACAGCAAGGGCTATAACAAGAACTACAGCCGCGACATCTGCTACCTTGCGGCAGACAGCATCTCCTACATGATCTGCCGCCGCTACGGGCTGGAGCGTGACTTGCCCGACACGTCAATCATCGGCTCGATTTACGGCGGCGCTACCGTTTCGCAGGCCACCGACACGCTCAACTACCTGCAAAACGAGGCAAAGTACATCGGCGGCAGCATCGAAAAGCAGCTCGCGCCGCCGCAGCAGACGCAGAACCGCATCCCGGCAAGGCCCCGGAGATAAGCACGAATCGGGCAATCCCCCCCCTTTTTGCGGATTATACCCGGACGTCCGCGGCCGGTCAAGGCCAAGGCGAGCCGACCAGTCTGCGGACTGGTCGGGCCTTGACAGTCCGCGCCCGTCCGGGCGTCGGTAGTCAAAAAAGGGGGGGGGGAATTGCCCAAAATCCGCCTGCGGCGGATTTTTTTGCACCGCGGAGCGTCTGCGCGCGTGCGAGCCTCTGCGTGCGGCGCAGCCTCTACCCTCAAAATGCGTCTCAAATTGAGACGCATTTCGACTATCAAAGAAAAGGAGCAAGTATGAAAACATCTTTGAAAGCACTCATTTTCTCCCTGCTTATCGTTGCGGCGTTCGCCGCGAGCGCATACGCGGCGGAGGACGACGAGGCGCAATTCTGCGTCACCATCCCCGCGGCGCTGCCCGTCGCGGTCGACGCGAACGGCAACGTGAGCGTCGCCAACGACGCGAAGATCATCAATTACAGCACGGGCGCGGTGCGGCTTGACGTGATCCGCGTTGAGCCGCAGAACGGATGGCAGCTCTCGCCCTGGAGCACGGACTACGGCAGCCTTTCTGTTGACAGCAAAAGGTTTTCCATGCGGCTCAACGGCGTGGACGTTCCCGAAAACGGCGAGGTCGACGTGAGCGCCTGCTCCGCTATCGCCAGCGGCGGCGAAATGCAGCTTGCCTACGACGCAAAGCTGTCCATGCGCTCCGCCGATATGAGCGAGACCATCGCAAGCATCGTATTTACCGTATCGTGGGAGGGACACGGGCCGTTGTCCGGCATTGCCGTGACCACCGCGCCCACAAAGACCGCCTACAATGTCGGCGATGCGTTCCAGAGCAGAGGGATGCGCGTAACGGCGACCTATGCGGACGGCACATCGGCTGTTGTCACAGGCTGGACGGTGACGGACGGCGCCTCGCTCGCCGAGGGGCAAACCAGCGTCACGGTGTCTTACACCGAGAACGGCGTTACCAAGACGGCGACCACCCCGATCACGGTCGAGGCGAAAAAGCTCAAATCCATCACCATCACGTCCAGACCGACCAAGCTTTTCTATGAGACCGGCGAGGAATTTGACAAGTCCGGTATGTCGGTCAGGGCCGACTACACCAACGGCACCAGCGCCTATGTGACCGACTACGGATTATACGTTGACCCGCTGACGAACTCAAATACAGACGGCGAGGTAGAGATCGTCGACTATATGGTTATCTACACCGAGGGCGGCGTCTCCAAAACCGATTCGTCGTATGTGTATGTGAATAACAGCCTGCAATACATCCGCGTAACACAAAACCCGACGAAAACGGTCTACTTCGACGGCGACGCCTTTGACCCCACCGGCATGAGCGTCGTCGCCTATTTTACCGAGGGGAGCCGGACGCTCGATTACGACGACAACGATAGCTCTTACCTCTATTACACCATCCCGAGCCAAACGCTCCACACAGGTCAAACCTCGGTAACGATAGGCTATACAAGCGGCTCCATTTACAAGACGGCGAGCGTTCCTGTCAAGGTGTTCTCCGGCCCGAGCCCGGAAACGATCGCCATAGGGGAATCCATCGAATTTGGCACGCTCTACATGGACGGCAAAGAGCTGGACGGGAGATACACCTTTACCTATCACACGGGCAATACCCTCTCCTTCGGCGACAGCGACGGCGTTTTGAGCATCACATGGATCAAGGTCTCCGACAATATGCTGATCGCAAACCGAAATCTTTTGCGGGGCATTTCGTGGAACGCACTCGCCCGGAACGGTCTCGTTTACGGTTCTTCGGTGCAGATCGACGGGAACCTCTACACCGTCCGCCTGCTTACGGGCGGAACAACCGAATATGACACCGACAACGAATGGAGCCAGTATATCGCCAATCGTCAGCATACGGATTCTTTCTGGAACATGGCGCGGGAAGCGTCGCTCACGCAGACGATCATCAACGACGGATATAACGACCTCTGCGTACTGCGCGGGGACAATTACGAGCAGTCCGCATGGCACAATGCGCTGATGAGCGAAGAAAGCTACGGTTTCCGTCCCTGCCTCATTTTGGAATAAACGAATAAAGGAGCTTTGAAACATGAGAAAACTGAAACGTCTGTCCCGCCGGGAGATCATTATGATTGCTGCGGTATGCCTTGCCGTGATACTTGCAATCGTTACGCTGCTTGCTGTCCATGCCAAGACCAGCAAGACCAACAGCAAGGCGGAGAGCGGCATCGTCTGGGATGAAAACGCCGAGGAGGGCGAGATCACCCAGCGCAGCGCGGCGGAGGTGCAGAGGGAACTCAACGAAAAGGTCGAGGCGGGCATGATAAACATTTCCATGAACACCTCGCCCGTCTTTGCCAACGGCGAGACGGAGGGCAATCTTCTGATCGCCAACAGCGAGCGCAACAACTATCCGCAGGTCGTCTATATCGTCCGCAAGGACACCGGCGACGAGATCTACCGCTCGGGCGCTATCCCGGTCGGCAGCAAGATCGAATACGCAAAGCTCGTCGTTCCGCTTGACGCCGGGACATACGAGTGCGTCGCGTACTTCAACAACGTCGATCCCGTTTCGGGCGGCATCCTCGGCACCGCCGGCGCGGAAATCGTTATCACCGTCGAGGGATGAACGTGCGAGCCGGGCGCGGCGTTTCGCTCTGCGCCGCGTCCGTTTGCAAATATCAATTACAACAGGAGGACTAAAAAATGCAGTTGAAAAACAAAATCTTGAGCGCGCTTCTCGCGTGCTGCCTGCTGGCAGGGCTTGCGGCGCCCGCGCTGGCGTCGAACATTTCCACCACGGGCGGTTCCGGCACCACGCCTGTCACCGTCACCGCGGCGGCGACGACGTTCAGCGTAACGGTTCCGACCTCTATCGCAATCACCATCAACGCCGATGCGTCGGTCACCTGCCCGTCCGCGTCCGCGGTCAAGATCACGAACAACAGCGCCGGAGCCGTTAAGGTCTCCGGCATTTCCATGACCGAAGGCTCGTGGCATCTTGTGGACTACAACGGCGGCGACCGCAGCGGCCTTGCAAGGGAGGCCGTCGACGCGCGAAAGCTCGGTTTCCAGCTTACCGCGAACGGCGACAGCGCCGCCACATCCGGCAACGGCAATCAGGCACTGGCGCATGACGCCTCGAAATGGGTTATTGAACCCGGCGAAAGCCTTGCCGTTGCCACCGCCGCTATCGCCACCGCCGTTTCGGGCGAGATCACGACCTCTGAAACGGCGGCGAACGTGGTATTTACCATCGGCTGGAATACGACAGGTTAAGGAGGAACACAGACCATGAACATGAAAAGGCTCTTTTCCCTCATGCTGGCGCTCGCGCTCGTTGCGAGCATCGACATCCCCGCGTTTGCGGCGGATCAACCCGCGAACAAGGACGGCGAGACGACCATCCCCGTCACCATCAGCGCGGCGGCAAGCACGTTTGATGTGACCGTCCCGACCTCTTTCCCGTCCAGCGTCGACCCCGACACGGGAAACACCACCGCGCCGGGAAACGCGACGATCATCAACAACTCGTCCGGCGCCATCGTCGTATCGCAGATCAAGGTGCAGCAATACGGTGTCTGGAAGCTCGCCGCCTATGACGACGACCTCCGCAATGCCGCCGTCGACAGCAATCTGATCGGCGTATCCGTCCAGCCGAAGGGCGGACGCTCCAGCGGCTCCGGCGGAACCACGCTCAAAACGACCTCGGCAAGCGCGACCGAGCAGCTTCTTCTGACAAGCGCGAGCAAGGAGGCGGAAGAGTGGATCATCGACGCCAAGAACGACGGGAACACCGACGAGCTTACCATCGTTTACAGCACCAAGGTCTCCCCCGTGTCAAGCACGGTCAGCAACGAGCAGGCGGCAAGCGTTATCATCACCTTGCGTTGGTATAAGTAACGCCTTCCCGCGCCCGTCACTGCGGAGAGGCGGCAGAGCGAACGTCTCTCCAAAAAATCACATTTTGAAAGGACTATCTCTATGAAAAAACTGCTTTCCCTTATCCTTGCGCTCGCGGTCGTGTTCTCCATGTCGCTGCCCGCGTTCGCGTCCGACTCCTCGGACAAGACCATGACGATCCCCGTCACGGTCTCCATCGTCCATACCGCCAAGAGCATCGACGTATCCGTTCCCGCCGCTTTCCCCGTCAGCGTGGTCGACGGCGTTGTGCGAACGGCGGACAACCTCTTTATCCGCAACAACTCCACTTCGACCGCCGTGCTGATCTCAAACGTCTCGGTGACGAACGCCTCGTACACCGTCGCGTCCTACAGCAACTTCCCGAGCGGAAGGCAGGGCATGATCGCCTTGAGCATCAACGGCTGCGAAACGGTAACGGCGGGCGACCTGCGGATCAATTCCACCGCGTTCCCGACGATCTCGCCCAGCTCCTCGCTCCCCGTCCGCTATAACGCGAAGGTCTCCGACTTCGGCTCGGTCTCCGGCGTGACCGCGGCAAACATCGTGTTCACGCTGAAAACCGGCTGAACAGCGGCGCGGAAATGCGTCTCAAATTGAGACGCATTTCGACAAGCGCAAAAGGAGGCGCATACCATCAACAAATACAAGAACGTGCGGGATGGTCACGATATAGCGGTCTCGCTCGCGGACTATCTCGAAGATTCGGCGCCCAAGCAGTACCCGCCCGGGAATCGGGCGGGTACTGTTCACAGGCTCAACGATATTCTGCAAGGACGGGCGCGGCAGACGACGGACGGCCTGCTCGCGGAGATCGCGGAGTACGGCGGCGACGCCGAGAAAAGCGAATCGTTCATACAGGACATTCGAGACTTCTTGCGGCAAAAGGCGATGCTCCCGGTTCCGCTCCCCTATCAGCGCGCCGAATGGCCGACGCCGCCCGAAACGCTTGATACCATCGGCTATGACCCCGCTTTGAAAATAATCGACCAAAAGCTGTATGACGAGGCGGCGGAGCGCGGTTTCCCGCCGTCCTTCTTCCGGGAATCGTTCTTCGACCATGTAACGCTCTACTGCGTCCCCGACTACATGAGCTGCGCCCGTTCCGTTTTTCAGGATTGCAGCTTTTCCGTTTGCCGACTATGGGGGATCGACTTCTCACAGGCGAGCATCTACAGCACGGATTTCGGCACGGCAATGATGCACGACGTCACTTTCGACGGCGCAACGCTCGCGCATACGCGCTTTTTTGACTGTAGCATGAGCGGCATATCCTTTGCGGACGCGCGGCTGGCGTCATGCCGGATGCTGGACTGCAAGCTGGAAAGGGCATCTTTCAAAGGCACGACGCTCGACGACTGCGCCTTTGACCGTATGCAGGCCGAAACGATCACGGGGCTGTACCGCGCGACCGTCACGCAAGGCGGCGCGACCGAGGAAGAATGTCGCCGCAACCGCGAGGCCGTCTACCGCGCGCTCCGTCCGGGCAAGCCGATCCCGCGTGAGCGGCAGCGCAGCAAGAGGCATCAACGATGAAACGGCAAAATGAAAAGTCCCGTCTCCCGTGGGTGTTGATGGCGTTCCCGGTCATGTGGGCGGGCGCGGGCGTGGCAAGCGGCTATGCCCCCGGCATGAATCTGTTTGACCTGTTCGCCGTGTTCTCGGAATGGGCCAACCATCCGTTTGCGCTGCACTGGACGCCATACACCCCCAAATGTGTGCTATTTGCCCTGCTGCTCTATGCGATCGCCGCCGCGCTGTATCTCTCCACAAGGCAAAACCGCAGGCCGGGCGAGGAACACGGCAGCGCGCACTGGGGCAGCGTCCGCGCGTTGGACAGGAAATACCGCGACAAGGACAAATGGAAAAACGTGATCCTCACCATGCACCTCTGCATGAGCCTGAACGGCAGGCTGCATCTGCGAAACCTCTTGCAGATCATCGTCGGAGGCTCCGGCGCGGGCAAGAGCCGCAACGTCGTCATGCCGAACCTCATGCTCGCCAACACCAGCTATATTGTGACCGATCCCAAAGGCGAGCTGCTGCGCTCCATCGCGCCGCTGCTTATCCAAGAGGGCTATGTCGTGCGCGTCCTTGACCTCGTAGACCCCGCGCACTCCGATTGCTATAACCCATTTCGCTATATCAAGCAGGACGCGGACGTGTTCAAGCTGATCGACAACTTTATTAAGAACACCACGCCGAAAGGTCAGCACAGCAACGACCCGTTTTGGGAGAAATCGGAAACAGCCCTCGACAGCGCGATCATGCTCTATCTGCTCCACGAGTGTCCCCCGGAGGAGCAGACGATGGAAATGATACTCTACATGATCGAAAACGGCGGCGCAAAGGAGAACGACGACAGCTATCAATCCCCGCTCGATCTCATTTTTGAGGCGCTGGAGGAGGAAGAACCCGACCATATCGCCGTGCGGCAGTATAAGATTTTCAAGCAGGCCGCGGGCGAGACGGCAAAGAGCATCCTCGTCACCGCCGCCGTGCGCCTCGCCTCGTTCACCTTGCCGGAGATCCAGCGCATCACCGGCTCGGACACGATGGAACTGGAACAGCTCGGAGAGCGCAAGCAGGCGATCTTCTGCGTTATCCCCGACAGCAACGACACCAGCCTGAATTTCATTGTCGGTATGCTCTATACGCAGGCGTTCCAGACGCTCTACTATCAGGCCGACAAGGTACATGGCGGCGCTCTGCCCGTCCCCGTGCGTCTCATGTTCGACGAGTTCGCCAACGTCGCCCTGCCCGATGGCTATGCCCGCTTGCAGGCGACCATGCGCTCCCGAAACATCATGGCGACCATCATCCTGCAAAACATATCGCAGCTCAAGGCGCTTTTTAAGGACGACTGGGAGGGGATCATAGGCAACGCGGATACCTTTGTGTATCTCGGCGGAAATGAGCAGAGTACCCATAAATACGTTTCGGAGCTGCTGGGAAAGGAGACCATCGACACCAAGACGACCAGCCAAAGCAAGGGACGAAACGGCTCGTTCTCGCAGAACTTCCAACAGACGGGCCGCGAGCTGATGACGCCCGACGAGGTGCGTATGCTCGATAACCGCTACGCCATCGTGCTGATCCGCGGCGAGGCGCCCGTCGTTGACGAGAAATACGACCTGATGAAACACCCCAATATCAAATTCACCGCGGCCGGAGGCGCACTGCCATACGTCCACCGCCCCGGCGTGACCTATGCGGTCGAGGATTTGTCCTTTGACTGCGACGATCTCAACAATATTGAATTTTTGGAGGAAACCGCATGAAACCCAATGAAACGCATATCAAGCGCACCTATGCCAAGTTCGCGGCGCTGCTGCTCACGTTCACGCTGCTTGCGACCCCGGCCTTTGCCGCGGACACCGATCCCCTCGGTATCATCAACAATCTCAGCGACTTTATCTTTTCCGTTATCCGCGCCGTCGGCATCATCGTCCTCGGCTGGGGCATCGTGCAGGTGGGAATGTCCGTTCAGTCCCACGACGCGAGCCAGAGAACGCAGGGAACGCTTTGCCTCGTCGGCGGACTGATGATCGCCTTCGCCAAAGAAATCCTCTCGGCGATCGGCGTTGTGTAAAAGCTGACGGCAACAGGGCTTATGTCGAAATGCGTCTCAAATTGAGACGCATTTCGACAGGCTCGTTTTGGAGGTGAAAGCTATTTGAGTGATAATTGGATCGTCAGCAACCTGCAAAACGCTCTCGCAACATGGAACGAAAAGCTGGCGGAGCTGTGGAGCATCGTGACGGCCTCGCCGGAGACGTTCAAGGGCGGCGTGGTCTGGAACGCCATCGTTACCATCAACGGCGGGCTAAAGGCCATCGGTTACGGCCTGCTCGTCCTGTTCTTTGCGATGGGCGTATTCCAAAGCGCCGCGAGCTTCAAGGAGCTGCAACGCCCGGAGTTTGCCCTGCGGTATTTTATCCGCTTTGTGATGGCAAAGGTCGCCGTCGGCTCCGCGCTGGAGCTTATGACCGCCGTATTCAACATCTGCGGCGGCGTGGTACAGACCGCGATGAACAGCATCGGCGCGGCGTCGGCGGCAAGCGTGACGCTGCCCGCCGAGATCGTGGACGCCATAGAGGATATTGGTTTTCTTGCCAGCATCCCGCTCTGGCTCGTCTCGCTGCTCGGCAGCCTGTTCATCACGGTCATGTCTTTTATCTTGATCCTCACGGTCTACTCCCGCTTTTTCAAAATCTACATCTACACCGCGCTCGCGCCCGTGCCGCTTGCGAGCTTCGCCGGAGAGGGGCAGTCCAATATCGGCAAGACGTTCATACGCAGCTATGCGGGCGTCTGCTTGGAGGGCGCGGTCGTCGTGCTGGCCTGCATGATCTTTACGGCGTTCGCGTCCACAAGCGCGCCCATTGTCAATACGACCTTGCCGCCCGTTACGATGGTATGGGAGTACCTGGGCGAAACGATCTTTAATATGCTTGTCCTCGTCGGCCTTGTCAAAGGCTCGGACAGGCTCGTAAAGGAGATGCTGGGACTATGACAAGCTCTGACCATCTGATATGGAGCAATTACGACCTTGACTACGACAAATGCAGAGACGAGCTTGAACGGGAATACCCCGATTTTACCGAGGATCAGCGGTATCGAATCATGGTCGAGGCAAACGACGCACTCTTGGACGACGAGCGTTGCAATCTGGACATACAGCTTTCCCAGCCTATCCTTGTCGTCGCCGATCTCGGCTTGTGGAACGGCAGGCACAGCGGCTATACGGAAATCGAAAGCGGCAATATCCGGGATTGCCTGCGTATGCGCTATGACTACGCCACTTGGTATGTGGATCGGCAGGGCGACCTGCGCTGCGACGAGGTGCATCACGACGGAACGAATCACTATCTGTACCGGGCCTTCCGGGACAGCGCCAGCGACACGCAGCGCGGCGCCCTCAAGGACAAGCTCTATCGCGGGATCGCCACCCGCTCCGATATTGTCCGCGTGACAAAGCGCCTCGGCGACGAGATCGGCAAGGTCTACGGCTGGCAGTTCCCCCGCGCGGCGCATCGGCAGGCAAAGGCTCCGCGGAGCAGAATACGCTGAATGTCGAAATGCGTCTCAATTTGAGACGCATTTCCTTTTTTTGGAGGAATCATGGAAATCAAGCTCAACAAAGAGATCCGCAACCATAAGGAAGGCATTTTCTTCGGCCTTTCCCTGCGTCAGCTCGTATGCTGCGCGCTTGCCGTCGGCGCCGCGGTCGGCGTCTACTTCGGCCTGCACGATGTCCTCGGGGACGAGGTGACGAGCTGGCTCTGCATCCTTGCCGCCACGCCGCTCGGCGTCGCGGGCTTTTTCAAGTACAACGGCCTGACCTTTGAGCAGTTCCTTTGGGCCGTTATCAAGACCTGCATCCTCTGCGCCGGGCCGCGGCTCTGGATCGCGGAAAACTATCTCTACGAAGCCCTCACGGGCGAGGAGGAATTATATGATTAAAACCCTTGCGGCGGCAAACAAGGCCGAACGCGCAGATTTTTCCATCCCGCGCAGCGCGCAGCAGTCCATCCCCATCCGGCGTATGTACCCCGACGATATTTGGCTGGTCGGCGCCAAGTACAGCCGCACATGGCGCTTTTCGGACATTAACTACGCCGTCGCGGGAGAGGACGACCAGCGGGAAATGTTCTCGTGCTATTCCGCGGTGCTCAACAGCCTGCCCACCGAGGGCTACGCGAAAATCACGATCTATAACCGTCATTACAACCAGCAGGAATTTGAGCGCACGATGCTCGTCGAGGAGGCGGGCGACGGCCTTGACAAGTACCGCCGCGAGCTGAACGGGATCATCAACGGCAGCGCGCGCGGCAGCAACAGTCTGATCCAGGACAAGTTCGTGACCGTCTCGGCGGCCAAGCGCGGCATTGAGGACGCGCGCTCGTTCTTCAACCGCGTGGACGCCGATCTCACCAAGAGCTTTAACAGTCTTTCGTCCAATCTGCGCCCGCTGAACAACAGCGAACGGCTCCGCATCCTGCACGACATTTTCAATCCGGGCAAGGAGCAGTATTACCGTTTCGATATGGACGAGACGGTGCAAAAGGGTCACGACTTCCGCGACTACATCTGCCCCGACAGTATGGAGTTCATGCCGGATCACTTTACCGTGGGCGATAAATACGGGCGCGTCCTTGTGCTGCGGGAGTACGCGAGCTACCTCAAAGACGACATGATTACCGAGCTGACCGACTTCCCGCGAAACCTTGTCCTGTCCATCGACATATTGCCCGTGCCGACGGATGAGGCCGTCAAGGACGCGCAGGCGCATATCCTCGCCATCGACTCGGACATTACCCGCTGGCAGCAAAAGCAGAACGCGAACAACAACTTTTCCGCGCGCGTGCCGTATGAGCTGGAGCAGCTACGCAGCGAGGCGACGGAGTTCATGGACGACCTCACGAGCCGCGACCAGCGCATGATGTTCGCCACCGTGACGCTCGCCCACTTCGCGGACAGTCTGGAGGCGCTGAACGCCGACACGGAAACGCTGCTATCCATCGGGCGCACGAAATTCTGTCAGTTCGGCGTGCTGCGCTTCCAGCAGGAGGACGGTCTGAACACGGTGCTGCCCTACGGCCTGCGCCGCATCGGGGCGACGCGCACCATGACGACCGAGTGCGTCGCCGCGCTCATGCCGTTCAAGGTGCAGGAGATCTCCGACCTCGGCGGCGCGTACTGCGGCATCAACCCGCTTTCCAAAAAGCCGATCTTCTGCGACCGCAAGCGGCTCCAAAACCCGCACGGCTTTATCCTCGGCGTCAGCGGCTCCGGCAAGAGCGTCGGCATGAAGGCGGCGATCTCCAACGTCGTGCTGGGGAGCAGCGACGAAATCATCATTATCGACGCGGAGCGCGAATACATCAACCTCGCGCTGGCCTACGGCGGCAGCGTGATCGAGCTGTCCCCGAACAGCCAGCACCATATCAATCTCATGGCAATGAGCGACGGTTACGACGACGAAAACCCCATCGCTCAAAAGTCCGAGCTGCTGATGAGCATTTTGGAGCAGCAGATGGGCGTCGGGAGCCTCGGCGCGGCGCACAAGTCCATTATCGACCGCTGCACCGCAAACGTCTATCGGCAGTCAAGCCGCAGAGAGCAGAAAGACCGGGAGATCCTTTTGACCGACTGGCGCGCGGAAGTCCTCAAGCAGCCGGAGCATGAGGCGCAGGAGATCGCGCTTGCCTCGGAAATCATAATCGAAGGCAGCCTTAACATTTTCGCCCACCCGACCAATGTTGACCTCAACAACCGCATCACCGTCCTTGACCTCTACGAAATGGGCGACCAGCTCCGGCCCACCGGCCTGACCGTCGCGCTGGAGACCATCAAAAACCGCGTCATGCAGAACCGCGAGCGCGGCGTCTGGACGTGGGTATTCATCGACGAGTGCTATCTTTTCTTCCGCTATCCTTACAGCGCGCAATTCTTGTATAAGGCGTGGAAACGCTTTCGCAAATACGGCGCGCCCATGACCGCGGCGACGCAGAACGTCGAGGAGTGCCTGCACTCGGAAACCGCGCGCCTCATGCTCGCCAACAGCGAGTACATCGTCATGTATAACCAGGCGGCGACCGACCGCGCGGAGCTTGCCAAGCTCCTGAAAATCTCATCCGCGCAAATGTCCTATATCACCAACGCGGAGGTCGGCAGCGGCCTCATGCGCGTCGGCAACGCCATCGTGCCGTTCGTCAATCAGATCCCGCGCGACACGGAGCTTTACAAGTTAATGACCACCACGATGGGGGAGGCGTAAGCTATGCCGGAGATCAAGGAACGTCCGAAAGGCGGCGAGGACAAGCCGCGCAAGCGCAAGCGCCGCCCGCAAAATGAAATAGGCCGGCGGATGCAGGCAAAGTACATCCGTGAGCTTGCCAAAGGCACGGCAGAAAGCGAAACGCCGAACGAGAAAGACCCCGGCGAGTACGCGACCGACAGGCTGGAATCCGGCGCGGAGCATATCGCGCGTCAAGGCGGCAAGGCGATCAAGGCGGCCGTCCCGCGCCCCAAGACCGCGCGGCAGGTCAAGGAGACCGCGCCGAGCGATACGGAGCGCGGCCCGCGCGCACGGGCGGAAAACGCCGCGCCCAAGCCCACGGAGCATGAGAAACCCCCGCGAGCGCCGAACGCCGCGCCCAAGCCCTCGCAGCGGGAGAAAGCCCCGCGCAGCGTTGACAGAGCGCCGAGGGAAAAACCCAAGCCCGCGGGACGCGGAAAAGCCCCGCGCAGCGTTGACAGAGCGCCGAGGGAAAAACCCAAGAATACCGAGCGAGCGCAGCGCGGCGCATCGGCGAGGGACGCGCTCGCGGAGCCGCAGCGCGCCGCGTGGCGCGACAAGGCGCGGAACGACGCCGTTAAGGTCAAAGAGCTGCGCGGCGAACAGAAACGCGCGGAGCTTGCCCGAAATGCGTCTCAAATTGAGACGCATTTCGACAATGCGCCGCAGCAGGCCGCTATCCCGGCAGACGGATCGGCGGCGGCGCGGGAACAAGCCCCTGCCCCCGTCAGCGGCGAGCCGCTGATCGAAACGCCGCGG
>JAEEGL015416385.1_pt1 | contig 21235 bp, 15 predicted proteins | sample 9134231 | NCBI WGS metagenome assembly JAEEGL01 (sample SAMN16246548, study PRJNA631951) | gut metagenome | biome: gut microbiome; feature: rumen; material: fiber-attached | host: Bos | place: Iran: Karaj | collected 2018-10 | reverse complement strand
ATTTAATCTTGGATATTCTTTGTCTTTTTCTCCTTTTTTATATCTAGGTTTATTCATTCTACAAATATTACCATCTATCCATAATGGCATACTATATAAGAAACCATATTTTCCTTTTAATCTTTGATCTGCTTCTAGTAATTTAGTTAAAGAATCTTTTTTAACAATAGTGTCATCATCCATTAACCATATATAATCATATCCTAATTTAACACCATGTTTCATTCCATAATTAAAACCACCAGCTCCACCTAAGTTTTCTCCAGTGTTTTCATATATAACTCTTTTATTTTTTAAATAGTGTTCTATATAATCATAAGTTCCATCTGTACTAGCATTATCTACAATTAATATATCTAAAAAAGAACATTCTTGTTTTAATAATGCATCTAAACATTCAGAAAGCAACTCTTTTCTATTATAAGTTACTACTACAGCAAGTATTTTTTTATTAAAAGCTTTTATCATATTTCTTACCTAAAAACTTAGCTTTTAAAAAACTAGTTCCTTTCTTTACCCAATCTACTTTTTCCATATCCATAAAATATATTTCTTTATATTTTAAGTTATTTGTATTTATATAAACATCTAATAATAGTTCAGATATTCTTCCATAGAATCTTGAATGGAAAGCATCATATTCTTTTTTCTTAAATTTCTTTTCTAAAGTGAATAATATATCAAATAACCATTTACAATAATCATCTAATATATCTTTTCTCATAATAAACATATTAAACATATGAGCTGATTTTCTTTCATGTAATAAATCAAATTCTTTTAAATAACTTGGATATTTTTTAGCAATTATTTTTCTTGTTTCATCAAGTGGTTCAACATACATAGTATGTTTATAATGATCATATAAATTTTCTATATAATAGTTTCTCATATTTGGAAGAATTATATCATTATCTTTTATTAATTCTTGTGCTTGTTTTTTAGTAAGTATATTATTAAACTTATCTTCTTTAACTCTTTGTAAAGTTAAATATCTTCTATAATGTACTAGGCCTATATAATCAGCACTAACATTCTTCCATGCATAATAAAGACCAGTTAGTTCACAAAAGAAAGGATTCTTTTCAGATATATTATCTCCTTCATCGTCTCTTTTAAAACCAATACTTTCTTTTTTATAAGCTCCAACTTGTAAAGGTAAATATAATTCATCAGTAGGCATTTCATATTGTTTATGAGCAGCCACTATAATTTTAATACTTTTCATAATATGTCACCTAGTACTAGTATTATAGCAAAGTATATAAAAAAATGAAATAAAAGCATAAAAAAACTTGTGTATAAAACATTTGTTTGTTATAATTAACTTGTATTAATTAACTTGCCTATTATTAATATGACAATTGGGGCGATTAGTGCAATCTTTTCATGGCAAGTGAAAAATTGTAAGCATACGGAGATACTTATCATATGATAAGTATCTCTTTTTTTATTAGAAAGGAGAAAAATATGGAATTAAATGTAGATAATCAAATAATCAATTATATAAAAATTGAAAATGAAGATTATATTTCTATAACTGATATGCTTAAATCAAAAGATGGTAATTTTTTTGTTACAGATTGGTTAAGGAATAGAAATACCATTGAATTTTTAGGAATTTGGGAAGAATTACATAATCCTAATTTTAATTATGGCGAATTCGCCATAATTAAAAGTCAAGCAGGATTGAATAATTATAAACTTAGTGTAAAAGAATGGGCAAAAAAGACTAATGCTATTGGAATTATTTCTAAAGCAGGAAGATATGGTGGAACATATGCACATAAAGATATTGCATTTGAATTTGGAATGTGGATTAGTCCAAAATTCAAATTGCTATTAATTAAAGAATTTGAGAGATTAAAGAAACAAGAACAACATCAGTTAAAATGGGATGTTAAAAGAGAGTTATCTAAAATAAATTATAGAATTCATACAAGTGCTATAAAGCATAATTTAATACCATCTAAACTAACTAAAGAACAAATTAATTATATTTATGCAGAAGAAGCAGATGTACTAAATATGGCTTTATTTGGTATAACTGCCAAAAAATGGAAAAAGGATAATCCTAATTTAGATGGTAACATAAGAGATTATGCTTCAATAAATGAATTAATATGTTTATCTAATTTAGAAAATTTAAACTCTGTTTTCATAAATGATGGATTGAAACAATCATTAAGGCTAGAAAGATTAAACAAGATTGCAATAGTTCAAATGAAAATATTAAATGAAAATGACTTAGAAAAAAAAGATTGCTAAAAGCAATCTAATTAATTGTTACACTTTTTGATTTATTAAAGAAATTATGATATGTATTGCCATCATTTAATAATAATTCAGTTCCATCAGTATATTTATAAACTGTTTGAGCTGTTTTAGATGACTTTTCCCATGTAATTTCCCTAGCATATCCATTTGTAATATACCAACCTTTTCCACTACCTGTAACAGTCATATCTAAGTAATTAGTTCCAGCTGTATCTTTATAACCTTTAACTGTTCCTACACTAACAAATTGAATAATAATATTTTTAGTATCAAATCTAGCTCCAGTTTGATAGTCTTTATGATCCTTTTTATTGTAGTGTCTATCATATTTACCTGTTTCAGTATTATAAGTATATTTTAGTGTATAACTTCCACCATATTTAAGTTCAATAGTATTAGCAACTTTAGCTCCTTCTGCAGTTGATAAATCAATGTTATCATATGAATATTTAATCGGAGGTTTAACATCAGTTGTCTCTCTCCATTTCTTACTTTTAACATATGATTTTAATTTAACTAAACTTGTATATCCTGTATGTTCTGTTGCTAGTTTATATGGATTCTTTCTAAAGAATTGTCCACCATGTGATACAGCATCAATATGATTAATTTTAGTACTTGATATTGTATCATCAGCTGGGTGATTAGTTCCCCAGTGAACAAATATAGCATCATGTTCTAAAGCATAATATGGGTGATATTGTCTAGCACTTCTTACTGTTCCAATTTGAGCAGTATCTTTATCTTTAAATATTGCTAAACTTCTAGACATACCTCCTTCAATAGGAAATTCATAAATATAATATGCATCATTTAAACCTGTTTGAGCCTTCATAGAAGCAGGATAATTATTAATAATAATTGCATATGGTCTACTCTTAGAATTCTCATCAAATATAGTTAATTTCTTTTCAGGTTCTGGTTCTGGTGTTGGAGTTACTGTTTCATTAGCAATTGGAGGATTTTCATCTTCTTCATTTCCTCCTAGATTGATTATGTGTAAATCAAATAATAAATAAATTACACATGCTAATACTGTAACACCACATATAGCATATATTATTCTTTTTGTTTTCTTTGTCATATATATAACACCTCTATCTTAATTATATATTAATTATACAATTATTTCAATATTACTGAGCACCATCACTCTTTAAAACTTTATAAAAAGTCATAAAGAATATTTTAACATCTAATTTAAAACTAATATTTTTACAATAGTATAATTCTAATTTCATTCTGTCTTTTTTAGCAGTATTGCTTCTACCATTAACACCCCACCAACCAGTTAATCCCGGTCTTACACTTAATAATAAATCTTTATCTTTTTTATATTCTAAAACTTCTCCTAATGTTAATGGTCTAGGTCCTATTAAAGACATATCTCCAATTAAAATGTTTAAAACTTGTGGTATTTCATCTAAAGATGTTTTTCTTAATAATCTACCTACTTTAGTTATTCTAGGATCATTATCTAATTTATAGTGTTCATCCCATTCTTTTTTAATTTTAGGATCTTTTAATAAATCTTTTAATACTTCTTCTGAATTAATACACATTGTTCTATATTTAAATATTTTGAATTTCTTTCCATCTTTACCTATTCTTTCTTGAGTATAGAATAGTTTATGAAAGTCACCAGTTAAAAAGAATAATATTCTAAAAATAATAGTTAATATTATTAAAAATACTATTCCAATTAAAGATATCAAAATATCAAGTAGTCTTTTAATTATAGTATACATTCGATCACCTATGTACTTAAATTATAACATATATTTTATTATCTATGAACTCTATATATCAATTTAAATAGATAAAAACTACATTTTATTAATAAAACATCTATTTTATTTCTTAAACTTACATTTTTATTCTTAATATATTCTAAATAATTCTTTTTAACATAATAAACTAATTCTTGTCTTTCTTTCTTATAATTTTTTTTAGAATTAGATAATTGTTTAATTGTTTCTAAATGTGCATACATTAAATATGCATTACATGCATCAGTTAAATCTATATAATTATTTTTAATATAATGAGTCATTTCAATAGCAGAAATAACTAAATCCATTTTTTTATTTGAAAATTCTTGTGTATTAATAGATCCTTCTCTCATAACATAATTATATATTGGATAAGATACTACACATACTTCATCTACACTATCTATTAATTTATATGTAGTAGCAATATCTTCAAATAATCTATTTCTTGGAAACTTTGTTTCTTCAAATAAGCTTCTATCATATAATTTAGACCAAGCAAAAGAATAAATATCATCTACATATAATAATTTATTTAAAGCTTCTTTTTTATCTATAACAGATTCTTTATTAGAATATTTATTTTTAATTTTACCATTATCATATATTGTTTTATATCCACCAATAGCTATTTTAGTTTTATATTTTTTAATACCTTTATAAAGTGTTTCAATATAATCTTTTTCTACATAATCATCCGAATCTACAAATGCAATATAATCACCTTTAGATGTAATAATACCTAGATTTCTAGCACAAGATAATCCTTTGTTTTCTTCTTCTACTATAATAATTCTTTTATCTTTTTTAGCATACTTTTTAGCTATTTTAATTGAATTATCATCACTACCATCATTAACAAGAATAATTTCAAGATTATCATATGTTTGATTAATTATACTATTCAAACATTTATCTAAATAATCTTCTACTCTATATATTGGAACTATTAAAGATATTAATGGATCTTTCATATAAATAACCTCTAATAATATTTTACCATAAAAAAAGAAACATTAAATGTTTCTTTTAGTTATTCTTTGAATAAGAATATGTAAATTTAACTAATCCAGCTAAACAGATTAATAACATTGCAATATAACTATAAATATTATCTCCTGTTTTTGGGTTATCTGTTGGAGGAACGTCTCCACCTTCTCCATAATGTGTATTTGTTACTACAAATCCATCTTTCATGTTTCCAGTAATTTCAGCAACGTATCCTTCAATTTCTTTTTCTTCAACAGAGTATTCAATGTCTACTCCAGCTTCTTTCTTATCTAATTTTGTCCATGTATATGCCCAACCATTAGATTCACTTAATTCAACTGAAGCAACTTTGTCACCATTAGCATATAGAATAATTGTTACACTATTTGGTCTGATTTCATCATAGTTATCTTTATCATCCCATACTTTGCTAACACTTACTTCTGTTTGTTCAGTTTCATGAGTATTAGTGATTGTTGTTTCTAAACCTTCAGTAACATTTGAAGTCATTGTATATCCTTCTGGTAATTCTCCTTCAGTCCATGTATATTCAATTTCTTCTCCATCAGCATATTTATCAAGTCCAGTAATTGTAGCTGTCCAATTATCTTTAGCTGTTAGAGTAACTTCAGTACCATTACTTAATGTTACTTTTAATTCTGTAGGTCTAATTCCATCTTGATCATTATTATCATTCCATACTTTAGTAACTGTTACATCTACTGTTTCTGGTGTATAACTATTTGTTACTTTATATAATGTAACTTTTGTTTTTTCATCAACTGAAGTTTCTATTTTTGAATTATATCCTTTTGGTTTAACTGTTTCTTCAACACTATATACGATTTCTACTCCATCAGCATATTTTGGTAATTCATATACTTCTGATTTTTCGCTTTCTGCTGTTGAGAATGTTTTTACTACTTCTTTGTCTTCACCTTCACCAGCATAGATTACAATTGTAGCTCCATCTTTACGTTTTCCATCTTGGTCATTTTTATCATCCCAATATTTTTCTAATTGGATCTTTATTGTTTCTGGTGTATAACTATTTGTTACTTTATATAATGTAACTTTTGTTTCTTCATCAACTGAAGTTTCTATTTTTGAATCATATCCTTTTGGTTTAACTGTTTCTTCAACACTATATACGATTTCTACTCCATCAGCATATTTTGGTAATTCATATACTTCTGATTTTTCGCTTTCTGTTGTTGAGAATGTTTTTACTACTTCTTTGTCTTCACCTTCACCAGCATAGATTACAATAGTTGCTCCATCTTTACGTTTTCCATCTTGGTCATTTTTATCATCCCAATATTTTTCTAATTGGATCTTTATTGTTTCTGGTGTATAACTATTTGTGAATGTTGTAGTGTTTTCATTAGTATCAGTATTTGTTAATTCATAACCATTTGGTGTAGTTAATGTTTCTCTAACAGTATAAGTAACTGCTTTCATGTTATAGTATGTTGGTAAACTATTCCATGTTGTAGTCCAATTATCAGTAGCACCTACTGTTGCTGATTTACCTGATACTGCACTCTCTTGTCCATCTACAGTTTGATATAGTTGAACAGTTGCTACAACGCCTGATCTCTTTCTATCTTGATCACTAACATCATTCCATACTTTTTTAACAGTTACACTTGTTGTTTCTGTTGAGTTAGTAACAGTAAATCCATTATCTGAATCTCCTGTAACAACACCTTCTGTATAACCATTAATTTTATCTTCTGTTAATGTATAAGTAATTTTGTTTCCATTTTTATCAAATACATCTAAATTAGTATATACATATACCCAATTTCCATCTTCATCTTTAGTATATGTAGTTGGTTGATCAATTGTTGTATCATTACCTTTTAAATTTAATGTAATACTAGTTGGACGATTATTATTAACATCATTATCATCGTCCCATACTTTTGTTACTGTAATATCTTTTAATACAAATTTGTTTACGAAAGTATAAACTGGATTTTCACCAATAGTTTCAACTTCTCCATTTATACTTGTAACATTTTTTCCATTAACACCTACTAGGATGTATCTTGGATCTGTTGATTCAGCAAATGAATAAGTTGATCCTGTTAATAAGTTTTTAATTCTTAATTTCCATCCATCTTGCATTAAGATTGTGAATGGAGTGTCATTTGCTACATAGAAAGTTCCTCTTTCTACTCCATCTTCTAAATCTGCTTTTACAGTTCCGTTTGTGAAGTCATCTCCTAAAGCTGCTTTTATAGAATCATTATCTATAGCATATTCATCTCCAAACCAAACTGTGAACCAAATATAATCATCATGTGGATTTATACTATCTGCACTTTTAGCTGAAACAGTAAATTCAAATCCAAATCCTTCTGGATTATAATCTCCAGTTACTTCTTTAACTAAATCTACATTAGCTCTTCTTTCATTAGTAGCAGTTAATGTAACTTCATTTTCTGATAAATCTCCTATAACATAGTATTTACCATCTATAACATAATATTTACCACTTGGAGCTTCATCAACACGCATAAGTGATTTTAAAACTCCATTTATTAACATTGGTCTTACAATATTGTTTTCTCTAATTTCCCAGTGATGAGCATCATCACCTAATTCTGCAAATGCATATTCATGTCCTGGTGATAGAACTTCAATATTAGTATTAAAATGTTCTTCATCTGGATCAGTCATAATACCTACTGCTATAGATGCATGTCCAGTCATCTTTCCATCTTCAGTTACTAGATTTATTTGATGCCAAGCATCACCATCACGAGTAACCCATAACTCAACATTATCATCTATTTTACCTATCCATTCTTTAGTAACAGCTAATGCTTCTGTTGCTGTTGTATTTACTGGATCTGGATTTGCATAAGTTGCATTTCCATTTTCTGTTCCACCAGGTCTTGTATCTGTAAATGATAAAGTTGCTGTTGTATTTGTTTTTAATACATATCCACCATTAGACTCTACTAAATATTTTTTAATATTTTCATCTAATGTATCATATAAATTTGGATTATTTCTTAAGTCTGCTATTAAGTCTAATGTTTCTTGACTTGGCCATACTCTAAATGTAACTTTATAAGTAACACCATTATCAAGAATTCCTAAACTTGATAAATTCCAAACAACTTCTCCGTTTGAATTAAATTCTGCTTTTGCATCATCTGGAATAGTAGTCCATTCACCTTCAACATCACTTCTATAATATTTGAATGAATTTTTATCTACTTCTAATAAATGACTAACCCCTGTTGAAGTTGCAACTTTATCAGTTGTACCATCAACCATTTGTACTGTTCCAAATCCTGCTGTTTCAATTTCTGCAAGAATTGCATTTAATGCATTATTTAATGCTGTAGTATTTGCAGCTGAATAATAATTTTCTGCTGGAGCTCCAGCTGCTGTTGTTAAACTTGACATACGAGTTACATTTCCATAAGCTCCTATTGTGTAGAATTTCTTTCCATCATCTACGATTGCTTTTGCATCATCAGTAGCTGCTTCATATGATCTGGCAACATTTGTATCTCCTTCTTGTCCAGTTCCATATACACCAAATCTATTATCATAATCATTATAACCATTTTGTGAATCTCTAAATGTTGGATTACCATCAGATACAAATATTACATATGTTTGATCTGAATCTTCAAAATCGATTCCATTTGCTGCAGCTAATGCTGCTTCCCAGTTAGTACCACCATTATGATTTAAACCATTTACTGCTGTACTAAATTCATCATAACTTGTTGTTTTTGATATTACTACATTAGCATGAGTATTAAATTCAACTAGTGCCATCTCAACAGTATTTTCTGGATTACCATCTTTACCATTATTACTTAATAATGATTGAGCTAAACTATTTACTGCTGCTTGAGCAGCTTCTAATCTGTCTTGATTATTTGTTCTTCTTATATAACGAGTACCTGTATATTCATGCCACTCATTATTTAAATAATAAAGATAAGAACCTGACCACCATGAATAATAAACTTCAACATATTGTCCATCTACTAATCCATAGTTTCCATTATTATTTTGTTCATATGTTACTTCACTGTTACCAGTACTTGTATCCATACTTCCTGAAGTATCAATTACAACTACTACATTTACTTTGCTAACAACTCTTTCTGATTCACCAGTAATTGTTAACTCTAATGTATAAGTTCCATCCCCATTATCTACAATCTCTTTTCCATGTGATGGGATTGTTGAATCTGTTAATCTTATAACATATTTTGTTCCATCACTTGTTCCATCACTTGTTGTTACTGTTAATGTTTCTTGAGTTTTAAAAATTGATTCACTTGTGATTGTCCAATCATTTCCATTTTGAACAGCTGTAATATTTGTAGCTGGTGTTGTTTCTGTTGCTGGACTATTTGTAACTTCAACATTTGTTACATCACTCATGTCTACTGTTATATTCAATTTTGTAAAAATAGATGATAAAGAAATTCCTTCACCTGACTTTAATTGATAATCATAATTATGAACTTCTGGTGTAGCTGCTCTTACCATAACAGGCTCATCTACAACTTCATCATTTTTTACTTCGTTTGTTTCAACTTCATTTGCTTCAATTTCATTATTAGTATCATTAACATTTATATTGTTAACATTATCACTAGCTTCAACACTAGTAATTGTTGGAGTAACTTGTTCTACTTCTTCTTCACCTTGATCATCAATGATTTCACTTGGTGGTTCTGAAGTTACCTCTGGTTCTTCCTCATTACTATTAATGTTTACTTCTGGCTCTGGTTCAACTTTTTGTTCTTCAGTTACAGGATCCCCAGTTGGCTCATCCACACTCAAATCTTTTTGTGGATTCTCTTCTTCACTAATAACATCATTGTTTGTATTTTGACTATCAACAACGACTTGAGTCTTATCCTCACTTTCATCAATATTTTCTTCTTCAGCTATTACATAATTAATACTGAAAAAGAATGAAATAATTATTAATAAACTTAACAACCATTTTTTCATTACTAATTCCCCCTGATCGCTTTTTCGCGTTTGTTTTTTATTATATACGTTTTTTTTCTTTTGTCAAAGGTTTTTTTTATTATTTTTAAACAAATATTTTTTATATAAAAATAGACTTCATTTTAAATTCAAAAAATGGTATAACTATATTATGAAAAAAAATATATTTATAATAATTTTTGTTTTTGCATTTGTAACTTTTTTATATCTTGGATATAAATTTTTTAGTGTTAAAAAAACTACTATACCTGAAGAAAATAATACTATCGTTGAACAAGAAAAACCAAAAGAAAAAGTTGTACTAAATGATCTAGCATACAACTTTAATGACGTAGTTTATTTAAAAGATTTAACTGGCATTGATACTAATGAAACATTAGATACTATTACTCTTGGAGATAACACTTATACATTTGAAAATTATGAAATCAATTACAGTGTTGTTGATAATGTTAAACCTGTAATACTTGGTGGTAGTAGTGTTACTGTTTATGTAGGTAGTAGTGAACAAAAAGTTATAAATGGTTTCTTATGTGGTGATAATCAAACATCTAAACCTGATTGTCATGTTGAAGGAAAATATGATTTAAATAAAGTTGGAGAATATAGTCTTACATATATAGCTAGAGATGATAGTGGTAATGAAGAATCAAAAAAATTTAAATTGATTGTTAAGAAAAAGCCAAAAAGTTCTGGTAGTTCATCAAGTTCATCTAAACCTAAAATTAGTATTCATGATTATATAGATAAATATAAAAATGAAAACACTATGATTGGAATAGATGTTAGTGCATGGCAAGGAGATATTAATTTTTCTAAAGTTAAAAAAGATGGTGTTGAAGCAGCTATTATAAGAATTGGTTATGGACCATCAAGTGGTAAATTAAAACTAGATGCTAAGTTCAAAAACAATATTAAAGGATTTAAAGAACAAGGTATCCCAGTAGGAGTTTATTTCTTCTCATATGCTAAAACTAAAGAAGATGTTATTGAACAAGCAAACTTTATTGTTAAAAATTTAGATGGTCAAACATTAGAATTACCAATAGCATTTGACTGGGAAAATTGGAAAAACTATAACAATTATAATTTAAGTTTTAAAGATTTAAATGATTTATATTTAACATTTAAAAATGAACTTGAAAAACATGGTTATAAAACTATGATATATTCAAGTGCATATTATTTAAATAGATTATGGGATGTACATAATAATACATGGGTTGCTTACTATACATCTAATAATGATTTTAAAAAAGAATATATGATGTGGCAAGCTACATCAAGAGGAAAAGTATCTGGTATAAGTGGTTCAGTTGATATAAATGTTATTTATACAAACAAAATAAAATAATAAAGATTGCTCTTTATTATTTTTTTAATATTCTTTGCAATTTTTTACCACTTAATAATTCTTCTTTATCTAAACCAAGTATATTTAAGGATTCTTCTTTTGAAACACTTCCCCTTTGTTTTAAAAACTCGTCTATTCTTTGAAGTGTTCCATCTCTATCATCTAAGTAATCTGCTTCTTTTAAACCTGAAATATAATTGCCATAAAGATAAACCATTGTTCCACAAACCATTGAAGAATCTTCTTCTAATTCATTTTTCTTTTTAGGATAAAAATATATAAAAGAATTAGCATTCATTCTTAGTTTTGAATTATTAAATCTTCTTAAATGATCTACATCTTTTAGATGAAGATTATTTTCTTCTAAATATAATAAGAACATTCTTTCCATGAAATATGGATAGAATTCAAAATAAGATTTACATGCATTATATGCTTCATTATGATTCTTTAAAAAATCAAATGAATATGCATGAGCAAGTTCATGAATAATTGATAAACTTGCATCTATTGTTGCCTTAGGAGATATAGCTATATACTTTTTATTAATCATAAATATGTTATTTGCTTCACTAATTGGATTAGATTTAGATGTATAAAAATCTATATATCCATCAGATAAATCCTTATATAATTCGTACATTTTTGGATTGAAACTTTTTAAAAAATCCTCAACTAATTTAAATACTGAATCATAACCTATTTCTTCTATTCTTCCATTGTATTCTCTTGAAAATGGAACTATAGACATAAGTTTGCATGCTAATGAATAATGAAGTTCTCTATCTTTTATAAACTCTTTTACATATATATCTTCTACTTTATCATCTGTTTCTGATATAGTTCTTTCAAAATCATAATTATGATAAATATCAACTTCATAATCTTCTTTATATAAGTCTTTATATAGATCAAGTAATAAGTCTAAATTAGACTTAATATATTTGTATTCTTCTAAGCTAGAAGATGTTTTTAACATACTATTTAATGCATTAATATCTCTAGTAATATTATCTTTGTTTATTTCCATATTGTCACCTTATTCCTCTATTAATTTAGCATGTAAAACAACTCTTTTAGTACTATTAGCTGTACATGTTGAAAGAGTTAATATCTTATCATCTTTATTAACATCAACTCCAAAATTATATATTGATCTAGATTTTAGTTTTTTAATAAATTTATAAAATTCATTATCATTTTTAAAACTAGTTCTTATATAATATTCTTCTACTGGTATTGAATAAACTGAAAAAACTCTATATTTAAAAGTACCTTCTTCAGTTACAAAGTTAATAATATGATTATCTTCATTTTTATACCATTTTTTATTTAATATCTTTTTTAATGAGCCAAACATACTACCATTTCTCATATTATGTCCATAGATTATTATATTCTTGTCTAATCCATCAAATTTATTTCTATAATCAGCAAATACCCATCCAGCAACATTAGATTTCTTTTTTAAATTATGATTTAAATAATAATCATTATCTTTTCCTTTAACCACTACATAATCTATCTTTGTATTATTAACTTTTAAATATCCAACTACATCAGAATTTTGTTTTTTTAATGATTCGAAATCAATATCATATACTGTTTCATTTTCTTCATTTGTAATAATACTTTCATTAATTATTTCATCTATCTTTTTAAAAGTTTCTTCATTTTCTTTATTACTTATTTTCCATGATAAAACATTTTTAAGACTAAATATTACTCCTAAAAAACATAATATTATGAATAATAAATTAATTAGTTTTATCACTTTCTTTTTTTTCATTACTATCCCTTTACTCGGGCATGTATGATACCATTTATATATTTTTTTGTCAAATAAAAAACTTATAGTTTTAAACTATAAGTTAATTATTTAAATATGATTTTGAGAATTTAATTAATCCAGCAAGACTTATTAATAACAATGTGATGTAGTTATAAATATTATCTCCTGTTTTTGGATTTGAACTTGGAGTTGTTTCTGGTTCAGGTTCTGGCTCTGTTCCCGGATCATCATTACCACCTTCACCGAAGTAAGAGTTAGTAACTGTGAATCCTTTTTCCATATCTCCTGTTACTTCAACCCAATAATCTTCAACTTCAACTTCATCAATAGTGTATTTAATTTCAGAATTTCCATTATACTTTTCTAGGCCTTCGAAAGTATAAGTCCATCCATTTTCTTCACTTAATAAAGTTGAGTTAACTTCTTCTCCATCTGCTAGTAATATAATCATTACAGTTTCAGGTCTCTTTCCGTTATAATTATCTTTATCATCCCATACTTTATTAACAGTTACATCTCTTGTAGGAACATGAGTATTTGTAATAACAAATCCTTTTTCCATATCTCCTGTAACTTTTGGAGTGTATCCTTTGATTTCTTCTTCTTTAACAGTATATTGGATTTCTTTTTCAGTATCAAATTTTACTACTGTGAATGTATAAGTCCATTCATTTTCATCGCTTAATACTATTGTATCAACTTTTTCTTCTCCGTTCATTAGATTTACAGTTACACTATCAGGTCTGATTTTATTTTCATCATCTCTGTCATCCCATTCTTTAGAAACTGTAATATCTCTTTTTATTTGTTTCCAGTTTGCATATAAGTTAACTACTTTAACTTCTGGATTAACATCTGGTTTATTTGCTTTGAAAGTTTTTTCTGTAACTTCTTTTCCATCTGCATCAACCCATCCTAGGAATTCATAACCAAATTTTTCTGGATCTTTTTCTAATACATCACTGATGCTAATACTATCAAATAATGAATTAGTTCCTAGTAAAGTTTTACCATCGTAAAGATTTAAAGTTACAACTGCTTTCCACCAAGCTTTACCTGTTAATTCTGTAACATGACCTGGTTCTTGAACTGGATTATGGAAATCAAATGTGAATCTTGCTCCATCTCTATATTCTACACCATCGTATTCTTTATCATTTTCATCATATACTTTCCAATATAAGAATTGATGAGTAGCTGTATCTTTTGGATTATCATATCTATGAGAATATCCATCTGCTGAACTATGGTTAGACCAACTTGTTCTTCCATACTCATTTATATAATTTAAATTTTGTATTTTTAAATATGTACCTTCTTCAGCTTCCCAATATGCATAAAAATTAAGTTCATAATCACCATCTATTTGATTGCCATATAATGTTCCAAAACTAATTTCATATAATGTATCTCCAACAACTCTCTTTTTAATTGTTGTTCCTGCAGGTAATGGCATTTGAGCTAATACTTTAGCATAAACACCACTTAATACATAACCATTTTCAATCTTAACACCATTAGTTGCTGCATCATACCAACCAATAAATGTATAAGTGATATTCTTATTTTGTTTATCTGTTTCAGTGTTATCGTTTGGATTATTTACACCAGTATAAGGTCTATTTGAATCATTTTCTCCAAATACTTGGTCAATAGTAGTAAGACTATTCCAAGATGTTTTTGGTGTTATTTTTCTAGTTATTGTTTCAACTATTACTGGATCTTTATCTGGTTTAACATCATAGTAATTGATTGTAATTGTACGAGTTGGATAAACATCCCATAATAGATATACGTTATAACCTTTTTCTACATCTAATGTTTTAATTGCTTTTGCAAAGAATTTATAATTACCAGCAGCAGTAGCAGCAGACAAAGATCTAAAGTCTGCTAATTCTGGATAATCTGTTCCTGGTTTAAAGTCTCTATCAATTTGTACACCATTTTCTTCAGCAGTAAAGAATCCACGGAAAATATAAAGATCTTCTGTTCCATCTTCATTTTTTACTGTCATTGAATAATATTTTTCAGCTGAATTATAAGTTAATCCTGGAACCAAAGTTGCTAAAGTAACATATTGAGATTGAGTATCTTCTGGAGTAGTTACTAATGTTGTTTCAAGAGTAGAATTATCTCTTGTATCAACAAAACTAATAGTTACTTTTGGTTCTACTGTTGGTTCTTCTGGTTCTCCTGGTTCATCTGGAGTAACATCTTCTTCATTCCATCTAATATAAACGTTTATAGTAGGATCTTCTGCTAAAGTGCTTAGTGCTTTAGCATATAAATAATAACTTGCAGGTGTTGTTGCATCGCTTGTTGCATATAATTCACTTAATTCAGGATATAATTCTCCTGGAGTAAAGTTCTTATCAATTAGAACTCCTGATGCTTTAGCATCACCAGATGTTGTATAAAAACCTGCGAATGTATAAATTGCATCTTCAGTAACAATTTTAAAATCTTCTCCTATTTCAGGAACCATAGATTTTAAATCCATTCCTTCAGCACTTTCTGAAGTATTTGTTGTTGTGAAAGATGTAGTTTTGTTGTTTCTTGTATCAATTACTTTTACAGTAACAGTATGTTCAGTTACTTGTGGTTGTTCTATTTCTTCAATGTCCCATTGTACATAGATGTTAACTTCTTCATCAGTAGACATACTATCAGCAGCTTCTAATTTAAGAGTATATGCTGAAGGTGTTGCCCCATCACTTGTTGAAGCTAATACCTTTAGTGATGAGTAATCTCCACCTGGAGTATAATTCTTATCAATTTTATCTCCACCTTTTGCAGCAGTATAGAATCCTTTAAATGTTGTTATTTCAGTATCACTGATGATTTGGAAATCATCTGTTATAGTTGAAAACATATTTTTTAAAGTAGATGTTGTATTATATCCAGCCAATTCTTTTGTTGTTAATGTTTTGATAGTGTTATTATTTCTACTATCGATAACATTTACTGTAACTTTATGTTGTGTTCTTTCAGTCCACTTAATAGTGATTACAAACTCTGTAACTGTAGTTAATTCTTTTCCTGTTGAAATATATACTCCACATGCATTTGAAGCTATAGGGTTTTGTGAAATTTTTACTTCACCTACTGTTACTGGACTACTAGATAATTTTGTTCCATCTGGTAAATAGTAACCTTCGATTTGATAAATAATTCCATCACTAATAAGATAGTCTTTTTTTACATCGCCTATTCCAACTTTTAAATCTGTTATCTTTAAAGTCTTTCCGTGATTAGTAGCTTTATCAATGTAATCATAAGTTACTTTGTTTTGTCTTTCATCTTTGAAATGTATAATAACTTGAGGAGTAACAGTTGGTTCAGGTTCACCAGCATCTTTTGTTGGAGCTGGTTCTTCAGTAGGAACTTCTGCTTCTCTTGTTGTGTTATCTGTTTCTTCTGTTTTTGTTTCTTCAGCTTTTGTTTCTTCAACTACAGGAGTATCTAATACTTGCTCCTTGTTTTCATTTTCAGCTTTAACTGTCTCAGTGTCAGCTTTAACTTCTACTTCTGAATTACTTTGATCTAATACATTCATTTGTTCAGTAGCTTCATTAATGCTTTCGCCGTCTAATACATCAGCGATTACATGATTAAAGTTAAATGCGAAAAATGTCAACATTGTAAGAATTAAGAGCTTAAACATTTTTCTCATAATCAATTTTCCCCCTTTACTTGAATTTGAGCGTAATGCTCCCTTGATTACGAGTTTGTATAATAACTCCGTTATTTTTGTTTGTCAACACCAAAAATTCACAAAATAAAACAGTCCTTTAGGACTGTAATTTTTAATTGTTTGTTTCCAATTTTTTCTTTCTTTTTATTCTTTTATTCTCAAAGATAAGAAAGACTATCATTGGTATTAAGGATATAACTGATATATATATTCCTCTTATATATTTCTTCTTATCAGTAATACATTTCCTAATATTATTCTTATCACAATATAAAGTAATCTTTGATGATAACTTAGGTTTTGAATCTAACTCTTTTGTTATGTAATATTGTTTATAATTATATTCATAAAAGTAAGATGCTTTATATTTATTATTACTTAATTCATAACTATAACAAGTGGCTTCAAGCTCGATATTATTGCTTATAGCCAAGGAATTTCTGACAATAAAGATCAATGCTACTAAGCCAAGGGCTAGTATCATAATTGATACACAAATATTTTTATAATATCCCTTCATCATAACAAACTCCCATATTTACTGGGTATGTATCATATTTGATACATACTATTTGTATACATTTTTGTTACATTGTCTTTACATTTACTATTATATCACATTTTTTAAATAAAAAAAATTACCCTTTTGCTGGTAATTTCTTTGAAATTATATTTATTATATATAATCTTATGTTCTTTGGACTAAATTTATATTTTATACATTCATACATAGCAATTTTCTTGTCTACAAATGTTACTATCCAAGCTTCTCTACTCTTTGGTAACTCTTTGCACATTGGAAACATATGACTTCTAATAATGTTTCCTTCTTTTTCTGTTAAAGCAAATATATCTTTAGCATTATTATATGCTATAATAGGATGTTCATAAGCTGTTTTTAACCACTTTGTTTTTAATTCTGATTTATTAAAGTAATCATGAAGTAAAGCTGCTCTTGTTGCTTGTACATAATCTAGGTTTTTCTTTTTAGATCTTATATATGTTAATTTAGCAACTCTCATAGAATGTTCATATCTTGATATACCATGATGTGGTTCTTTTTTCAATGATTGATATTTATCATCATTAATAATACTATCAGTTATTTTAATAAACTCATCATCCATCATATTGCTATCTCTCCTCGCTTAATAAGTTTACTATAATTAGCCCCAAAAGTAAATATTACCTATGTCTACCAGCGTCAAGTATTTTCTTATTATATTTTTTAATCAATTTATCAATTCTATTTTTATGTTTGGTTTCAATTGCTTTAATCTTTTTATCTGCTTTCTCTTTAATTCTTTGTTGCTTTAAATTATAATCTTTAATATTTGCTCCTATTCGTTCTCTTGTTTCTTTAATTATTAATCTAAAATTAGGGAAAGCTTTTAATAGTCTTCTAGCACCCCAACCTAAACTCATTATTTTATTCATTACTATTTTTCTTACTTCTTCAGTATTATCTTTTTCAAGTAATTTGTTTTCTTTACCAACACCACTTAATACATTAAATGAAAATCCTACATCCATCATAAATATAATTAATGAAACTATAAATAAAATATCAAATACATTTGGATTTAATTTATCTATAAAACCAAATAGTACAGGATTAACAAATCTTATTACCACTACTCCTAGTACTCCAAAAGGAATCATTGTATATGGACTAATTCTTCCATTAATATTAAATTTATCTTGGCTATAATCCCACCATCTAGCATGGAATATTTTTTCTAAAACATAACTTGTTAAATATTCAAGTGCTGAAAAAATTATAACACTTAAAAGAAATAGTACTACCATATCTTCACTATAGTTATGTAATAGTAAAGTTGCTAATACTCCACCTGCTCCATATATAGGACAATATGGTCCGATTAAGAAACCTCTATTAATAAATCTTTTGTGTATAAAAAACTGTTCTATTACTTCCATAACCCACCCAAATATTGAATAAGCTAAAAAAACTAAAAAGTATAATTCTATTGTATGCATTTTTTCTCCTTTAAAAAAAGTAATTATTTAATTACTTTTTATACTCATAAGCTAGTTTAAAATATTCAAGTAATGTACATGAAAGGATAACTCCTCCAAAGATATCTGTTAACCAGTGAACACCACTTAACATTCTACCTGCTACTACTAAGCCTATTAATACACAAGTTATTATATTAATAATGTTTATATATTTTTTATTAAAATATTCTTTGCTAACAATTAATGAAGATAAGCCAACACATAAAGCTAACATTGTATGTGATGATGGGAATGAAGGTTCTAGTTCACCATCCATTAGTATTGGTCTATAATTAATAGCCACTTTATCAAATAATATATATAAAGCAAATACTACTACATAAAATACTCCAAGTATTATTATTTCTCTATCAATTTTAAATAAACTCTTTCTCTTTATTAATTGATATAATCCAATACATGCATATATTAATACAAGTAATAATAAAACTATACCAAGTACTTCTGTAACTTTATAAAAGAACATGTTTTGACCAATTAGGTCTTTAAACCAACCATTCATTTTAGCAAATCCAACCTCTGTATTATTTGGACCTATTGCTTTTACATCTACTTTCATTATTAATATAGTATACACTATAAATACTACTGTCCATATTATTGAACTTATTAAATGTTTCTTTTTCATATATTTCTACCATCCTTTTGTTTCATTGATAATACTTTATATAAAGCAAGTGTTCTACATGCACCCATTATTTTTGTTAATTCTTTATAATCAGCTGTATATTTCATAACATCTCTTACATCTGACATAATTAATTTTCCATGACCATCTACTTCATATTCTCTTGTATAACTTTTTCCAGTTACACGTTCAAATTCTTTCATAGCGTCATATTGTGTATATAAATCCATAAATATTGATGAAGTTACTCTATGCTCTTCTCCATCGATTACAAAGTTATTTGTTTCACCATGACTTCTTACACTACCTTGAATAGCAAATCCTTCACCTGTTACATATGGACTAGCAAGTCCTCCTCCACCTTCAATTGGTAAACTCATGTTTCCAACTAAAGCTTTATCTTCTCTTGGCTTTCTATCAGATGTTAATGTTTTAGATCTAGATACAAATAATGATTTATATTTACTATTTAAAACTTGTGAAAAGAATTCTAAGAAATCTTGACTCGTTGTTTTAACACCACAATGGCCATAATATCCACCCATTATGTTTGCTTTAGGGTCATTAGTCATATTCTTATTAATTGATACATAATCATCTCTATTTATGTCTAAATATGTATCTCTTAAGTCATATCTTTCAACAATATATTTATTAAACAATTCCTTATAATCCATTCCTGTAATTGTTTCAAGTATATCTGTAAGAATCATTATAGGTAAATCAGTATATTTATATAAACCTTTACCAGATGGCTCTAAATAAGATGTTCTAAGTGCTTTAATAGCATCTTCTTTATTAGTACAATTTCTTATATCTATTTTAGTTCTATAATCATTATTAAAGCTTATTAGATCCATTAATGTAAGTTCACCAATATCTTCTCCATAGAAATCAACTAAATCTTTTACTTTCGTATCTAATGATAATCCTTTTTCATCTAAAATGCTAAACAATATCATTTCAGTATATACTTTACTCATAGATGCTATATCAAATACTGTATCTTTTGAATATTTAGCATTTCCAAAAGGAAGAAATAATTCTTGATCATCTACTCTAATCGAAATAATACCACTAGGTATTTTAAACATAGGATATTTTTCATGCCATTTACTTAACAAATAATTTATAGCAGTATAAAAAACAATACCTATATCTGCATTATTTTCCATTAATGTTGCTATATAAGTTTTATCTTCTTCACTTAAGAATGGTAAATTGTTTAATATTTGTTCTATCATATTTACTCCATACTATTACCATTATAATATTTTATATGTTTTTTAACAAGATTATAAATTAAAAAAGTCCATTGATATGGACTTATAATAAATTGTTAATATAATCAGCAATACCGTCTAACTGACCTCTTAATTGATATACTTCACATTGTTCAAATAGATTATTAATAAATTTTATTCTTTTTTTTGCTAAAAGTTTATTATCAAAATCAGGTACTACTAATGGTAATATTGTTCCATCATTACCAAGTGGTATTAAATCATTGCCTTTTATAGTTCCACCTATGTTAGAAAGAATTTGCATTTTATATTTTAACCAAAAATCACTTCTCTCATCATAATTAGAATTATATTTTTTTACTGTGAAACCATCCATTAAAGCATCTAATTTTACAAATATAATATATTTAATATTTGTACTTTCTTTTTTAAAAACT
>JAEEGL016169331.1_pt1 | contig 21236 bp, 8 predicted proteins | sample 9134231 | NCBI WGS metagenome assembly JAEEGL01 (sample SAMN16246548, study PRJNA631951) | gut metagenome | biome: gut microbiome; feature: rumen; material: fiber-attached | host: Bos | place: Iran: Karaj | collected 2018-10 | reverse complement strand
TAGCCGCCGGGCGCGTAGGCGCCGGAGTCCATCACGAAGAGCCTCACGGCGGGTTTCTTGTCTCGGACCAGCTCGATGGCCCCGCTGCCGACGCCCGTCAGAGCCGGCACGTCATGGTCGATGAAGAGCGCGCCGCCGCGCGCCTTGAACCAGTCGTACTGCTCCTGCCGGGTCAGGAAATCCTCGCCCTTCCTCTCCGAATCGTGGTTGCCGAAGGTGACGCAGAAGGGCGTCTTGGTCTCCTGGAAGATTGCCACGAGAGCGCCCATCGACTTCTCGAAGCTCTCGCGCTTGTTCCCGCCGCTTTCAACGTTGTCGCCCGTGAGGATGACGAGTTGCGGCTTCGTCGCGGCGATCGCGGCGTGCAGCACGGCGGCAGAGCGCGGATGCAGCTTGCCTCGCTCCTGGACGTCGGTGACGTGCAGGAACGAGAAGGAGCCGTCTGCGCCAAACGCGAGCTGTGGCGCGGACGGGGAGTTTGTGGAAGGAGCCTGCGCGAAGACGGCGGCAGCGGCAAAAGCCGCAATCAAGATGGGCGTTGTGGATTTCATGGCGGTGGCCTGTGTGGTTTCCCCCGTCCGGATGGGAGGTGTGCTACCCTTTATGTTCTTACCCGTGCGAGGCGGGTTTATTGTCGCACGGACGCGTGTGGATGTCAAAAGATTCCTGCGGCAGGGTGCTGGAGCCGTGCGCAAGATGCGCGAACCTTTTTTTCCCGCTTGTCGAAAAAAGGCAATTCGGGATATATTGTTCACGTTCCTGCGGGAGAAATCCACAGGGGCGGGCGGGATGGCCAGCCATCCCCGTCCATGAGGATTCGCGTTACGCTTACGACGTTCGTAGAGATGTTTTCGAACAGGAACGTTCCGTATGCGAAAGGTTTGCCCTTATGGGGCACGGCTTTTGTTGCGGTATTTCTGTTCAGGCATCCTTCAGCCTTCTACGAATGCAGTTCGAAAAATCGTGTTCTTCCCTTTTGCCAGGCGAGAGGCGTTTTGTTTTTTTGATGCAAGAATTGGTGCGAAAGGATAACCACCTGCGGTGGAATACCGATGGCTTCATGGATAAAAGATAAGATTGTATTGAAGGACGGTACGTTCGTGGACGCCCAAATGCCGGTTATTGTCTCTGCTAGCCGTTCGACAGATATTCCCGCTTTTTACTCCAATTGGTTCATGGAACGGCTCAAAGCTGGATATGTGAAATGGTATAACCCATTCAACAACAAGCCATTATATGTCGGTTTCGGAAAGATGCGATGTGTCGTGTTTTGGTCGAAAAATCCATCACCGATGCTAAAATATCTAGATGAAATGGACAAGATATGCCCGAACTACTATTTTCAGTTCACCTTGAACGACTACGATGCGGAAGGCATAGAGCCGCATGTGCCTTCACTTGAACAACGGATCAAGACATTCAAGAGCCTTTCCGCCCGCATTGGACGAGACCGAACAATCTGGAGGTTCGACCCATTGATTCTCACCGGCAGATTGTCGGTGACGGGGATTCTTGAGAAGATTGAACAGCTTGGCGACAAGATAGCGAACTGGACATCAAGGCTTGTGTTCAGTTTTATTGACATCAGCTCCTACAAGAAGGTTGCGGGGAACCTCGCCAATGGAGGCATCGATGCGCGTGAGTTTACTTCAGATGAGATGTGCGAAGTGGCGCAAAGGGTAGGTGAACTGGTTAAAGGTTGGGGCATTGCCGCTGGAACTTGCGGCGAAATAGCCGATCTCGAGAAGTATGGCGTTGAACACAACAGATGCATTGACGACAGATTGATGATCAAGTGCTTTTCGCACGATAGGGTCTTGATGGATTTCCTTGGCTACAATCCTCAGGACGAACTGTTCGATTTTCAATCTGATACGGACGAACAAAAACGCTACGCCAAACTGAAAGACAAGGGCCAACGCCTCGCCTGCGGTTGCATTGTGTCCAAGGACATCGGCGAGTACAACACCTGCCCACACCTTTGCCACTACTGCTACGCGAATACAAACAATGCTGAAGCGATGGCCAACTGGAAAAAGCACAGTGAATGTCCCCATGCCGAAACAATCACGGGGAGGTAACGTCATCCAATGTCATGAATGCCTTTTCCGACATCATTTCAAAACGCCCATCTATCGACTTCAACCAGGTCATTGAAACGGCGGCATCGCTGATTCCTCCTGCATTGCGCTCTTCTGCGAAAAATCGCGTGTCGGGCGGAATCCGCTTGCTTAACAGAGAATCCGAATTGAACGACTATTTGGTGGCGTTTGGTGAAATCCACCAAGCGAAACTGATGGAGTTTTTGCCGTATATTCCGTTCCGTGAATTCGTAGATAATGGGTTAATTCTTGTTGACTGGGGGTGTGGTCAGGGAATCGCATCTGCGGTAACACTTGATTATCTTCGATCACGAAACGATCATATCCCAATTAAGGCCGTGCGATTGATTGAATTGGTTAGGCCTGCGCTAAATCGCGCTTGGGGAATAGTCAGTAAATATCTCTCGTCTTCGATCTGTAATGGTTTGGCGGTTGAATGGAATAGAAAAGGAATGGCCGAGCTTTGCGAGAATCTTCCTGAAGGCGTTCCCGTGTTACATCTCTTCTCGAATATTCTCGATGTCATCGGCCTTGATATTGAGGGAGTACGGGAAACGGTCGAGAAGATGCGCTACGGCCGGCGCAGCTATGTCCTGAGCGTTGGGCCGGACATGGTGACATCTCGTTCCTCTCCGCCGCAATTATTGGATTTCTTGAAGAGTTTCGAACATCCCTATCTGCTGCACGTCTACCCGAACAGCGGGACGGGCCGGATATACGGCGAATGGAAATACTGGCCTTATCGATACTGCAAGTGCTATGGATTTGCGTATGCGCTGAGTCCAGTCGAAGTCCAGGTGTTCGCGGAATCCCCAGCTGGCGAGACGTCGTCCGCACAGACAGGACCGTCTGTTCACGGGAATCTGCCGCCGCCACCACCTCCGGATGCTGAAGATCTCTTCATGTATGCATCAGCCGGAATGTCCGAAGAACTCGAGTCGCTCATCGGAGCTGGCGTAGATGTCGATTTCCGCAATGAGAAAGGCGCGACCGCGCTCTACTTTGCCGCGAAGCACGGAAACGTCGATTGCGTTCGGACTCTGCTTTCCGCAGGCGCGAATATGGAACTTCCCGTTCGTTCAACAGGCTGCACACCATATCTAATCGCCGTCAAGTACGAAAGGCGCGAAATCATTTCGATTCTCAAGGAGGCGGGGTGCGATGTCTCGGTGCGGGATTCCCGCGGAAGAGATGCCGCGTCGATCGTCCGTGTTTACAATCTCAACCTAACAGAGGATGACCTATGAGTTTCAAGATCTGGATTGGCAGAGAGTATGACAATACTCATGAGAACGTGATGGTCGCCGATGCGATCAAGTCGTTGCGGAATGCATACGCCCAGTTGGCGGAAACCTGCCATGTCCTTGTAAATTTTCGAATCCCGGGGGATCCGCCAAGGCCAGGGGAGAAGCCATATTTCTCCGAAATAGACCTTGTCGTGCTCAAAGGGAAAGCGCTGGCCATCGTGGATCTCAAGAATTACAACGGACCGGTCGATTACGGCGATTCCCGTCCATGGATCTGCCACGCTCCCGACGGCGATGTCGAGGTGAAAGGTGGGCGGGAGGGCCGGACTCCGCACGGACAGCTTTGCGATTATCGTCGCCAGATGGTCCGGCTGCTTCAGACCAACCAGTTTCGCTTCCTGAACCGGCGTTCCCACGCATTCGATTTCCGGCGCTTCATCTGTGGAATGGTGTTGTTCCCAAATTGCGAGGGCAGTCGCAGGGATGTCGGCAGCTTCCGGGATGAAAGCGCCCGCTGGCTTTCGGTTGTGCGGATGAAGGATTTCGCAGCTAAAGTCAGCGCAGTGTGCGGTGGTCGTGATTCGGAGCTTACGGAGTTTGAGATTGCGAAATTGGTGAAAGATGTTTTCAAGTTGCATCCGGCTCATCTTGTGGGCGAAGTCCCGAAGCTCGGCGCGGAGCCGGACGCGCCACGAACGGTGACGGCAGTGAGGACGGTGACGGTAGAAAAACCGGTGGAAGTTCGCGTCGAAGTCCCGATAATCGTCCGGGACGAATATGGCGCGATTTTGATGGTGTATGAAAGCGACGATCCGAATTCAAAGAAAATCGCAGACATGGGTGACACCTTCCGCAGGCTCGTGGCACGCGAACGGAAGAGAAAGTTCAAGGAAACACAAGTCCGTTCGCTTGGGACGGCTGCGGAGCTTCTGCTGAAGGACGACGCCGATCTGACGCGTTGCGCCACGCGCCTTTTCCGATTGAGCGCATTGATTCACACGACGGCGGATATTGTCGTGTCGGATTCCGACGTGGACGAGACCTTCAAGACACTTTGCCGCGTTGTGGAGAAGTTCTGCGGCGAGCCAATGCCAAAGGAGATTCGTGAAAGATGCGATGCGATTTCATATAGAACGGTTACTCAGGATCCCCGTTCGCTCAAAAACCGCCTAAAGGCCTTTTTCCTGGAGGTCAAGTCAATTGATTCCGAACATGGCGTGTTCACGGGAATCGTGCGAGACGACGAAGCGCGAACGGAAATTGACGTCAGACTCCCTGATTTCTCACTTGAGGTCGGCATGGTGGTTTGCGCCGTCACCCCGATGCGGGACGAGGAGGCATGGAAGGCGTCGGAAATCGTCCTCGAACCAGACTATCTCCTTTCTCCGCAGGCAATCGGGAGGGCTTCCGTCTTTGCCAAACCGGAATTGTATTTCTGGCTGGACGCAATCAGGGACGACCCCGATAAGAAGTATCGCGTTCTGGGTAACGACGGCATTAATATGGGAGGGCATATCCTGCTTGGCAATTTTGCAAACGTCTGCCTGGCCGAACGGTGTGCGGGGGGCAGCAAGCCCGAACGTGAACTCGTCATTGACTTCTGCCGGAAAAACGCCGTTGAGTTCACGGACGCAAATGTGGCGGGCGAGTGGTTTCGACAGTGCGAACACGAGGAGAGAAATATTTCTCATGTGTTGAATGACACTCTTCCCAATGAACATGGAATTCGGAATCGCAACTGGCAAATAGAAGCACCGCTTTATTCGCCGCAATTTGGTCTCTCTGCCCGGGCTGACGCATTGTCGTATGCTCCTGACCGAACCTCTGTGGTCGTGTTTGAACTGAAATCCGGGAAATGGAATGATTTCAGAGGGGACAATCCCAAGGAGGAGCATCTCTGCCAGCCGTCGTTCTACAGGTACATTTTGGGATTCTCGGCGGGAATCATGCGCGCAATAAGTTCGGTTCAGCCGATTCTATACTATGCAAAGACCATTCCTGAGAATGGGTATGCAGAAGAGCGTAATGGTTGTTTGTTTCTTGAACCAAGATTACGCGATTTGTCCCCTGCGCGTATGACTCACCATTTCGCATCCATTCGCAATGCGATAATGGCTATTGATAGGTTGGCTCGATTGGGAGAGCTACAACAAGTCATCGAAGGGCTCTCCGCAGAAAGTTTCCGCAATCCGAGCTGGAACGCGAATCTGTGGTTCAATTACAAGAAACCCGAACTCGAGGCCCTGCTCGCGCCTTTCCAAGATGCGTCGGAACTTGAAAAACGCTACTTCTACCGCATGCTCCAGTTTGCGGCCGAAGAGAGTTTCGTCACGCGCATAGGCGATGCCGGCGCGGAAATCGGGCGGGGAGGCATCTCCATGTCGTGGCGTCTGCCGGTAAAGAAGCGTCAGGAAACTGGCATGAGACTTTCCGACCTTGTGCGAAAGCCGCAATCGAATGACGAAGACAACTTGTATCGCATCATCCGCCTCACGTTCGACACGACGCGCAACCGCTGCAACGCCGGGTGTTCCATCCGGCAGGGGGATAGTGTCGGGCTGTACACCGACGGTCCAGATGCCAACTTGACGAACAGCGTCGTCTTTGGCGCTTCTGTGGAAAAGCTGGAGGCAGGAACCATCACGCTGAAGTTGGACGATCCCCAGCCCGCCGCCTTGTTTGACTTCGGCCAGGCCACCCGCTTCGCCGTCGAGGCCGCGCCCATGAACGGCATGGGGGACTACAAGGCGCTTTGGCATTTCCTGACGGGAGACAACCGGCGCAGGGCGCTTGTGCTGAATGTGGCGCGCCCGGAGGTGGATTCCAGTGCGGCATTGCCCGTGTCCCTTGAAGTGATGGAACGGCGATATTCCGGCATCTCGTCATGGCTCGGCGAGGCGTGGCGCGCCAGGGACTGGTATCTTCTCTGGGGGCCTCCGGGAACGGGTAAGACCTCGCACGCTATGCGAGCGCTAGTTGACGAGGCAATGGCGATGCCGGGCAAGCGGGTGCTTCTTCTGGCCTACACCTACAAGGCCACGGACAAGATATGCGAGATGCTGGAGGCCCGAATCCGCAACGGCAATGGTGAGCCGTACTTGAGGATTGGGAATGTCCAGAAGTGCGATCCCGCGTTCCGCGCGAGGATTCCGGAGGAGATGCGCCTTGCCAGCCGCGATGCAGTCAGGGAAACGCTGCGCGAAACGCGCATCATCGTGAGTACGGTTTCCTCGCTTGGGCCGAGCCATGCGATATGCGGGCTTTTGAAGCATTTCGACATCGCCATTGTCGACGAGGCGTCGCAGCTTCTCGATTCGCACGTTCTCCCGCTCTTCTGCGCAAAGCGCCAGGACGGGCAGTCAGGCCCTCTCGTTGACAAGTTCATCTTCATCGGGGATGACAAGCAGCTTCCGGCTGTTGTACAGCAATCAGAGATTACTTCGCGCATCGAAGATCCGGAACTGATTCGGCTCGGGTTCCGTGATTGCCGGGAATCGTTCTTCTCGCGGTTGAAGCGGATTGCAGGAGACGACAGGAACCTCTGCGGGATGCTCGACACGCAGTTCCGCATGCATCCGATGATCGCCGATTTCTGCAACGAGTTCTTCTACGAAGGGAAACTGAAGAACGGCGATAAGCTGCATCAGTTGGCGGGGCTCCCCGCGATCCGCGACGGTGCGACGCCTTTTGAACGTTATGTCCTTGGTACGCGATTTGGCTTCTTCCCGGTCGAGGAAGGGAGACGAGGTGGCGGCAAGACGAGCGAAGCCGAGGCCAAGCTGTGCGTGGATATTGTCAAGACCTTGCTTTCCGGCGAGAACCGCCCGAACACGGAAGAGCCCAACGGGGCTCCCATAAAATACGAGAGCAAGGACATCGGTGTCATCGTGCCGTTCCGCAACCAGATAGCCTGTGTGCGCAAGCAGATTGCTGATATTCTAGGACCTGAGGCCGACGCGACGATTGTGGTGGACACCGTGGAGCGCTATCAGGGCGGAGAGCGTCCGGTAATTGTATTCTCAACGGTCATCACCTCGGCAGAGCAGGCCGATTGGATCTCCGCAAAGCGGTACGACGACGATGACGACGGCGATGAAATGGATGGCGAGATAGACCGCAAGCTCAATGTGGCAATTACCCGGGCTCAGGAGCGATTCTATCTTGTGGGCAGCGAACGGGTCTTGAATGATCTTCGCGCTTATGGCGATCTGCTAAAATGGATTACCGATCATTCCGGTTTCTGCGAGTATGACGTAGAGGAATTATTTAGTCACAGGTTGCCTACCGCATAGGCAAGGACCCTAGGCATTCTGATCGCTTTGCCTTGTCTGTCGAGCATTGGCGAGGCATCGGAATCATTGGAGTTTGCCAATCCACAACCCTGCCGTTTTCGCTCTGTATGCAATCTTTCCGAGCCTGCGCCATGCGGTGCGTTTTGAAGCGCTGGCGCCGCTTCCCCGCTATGCCGAGCAAGGCGTTCTGGAAGAAGTCACTTGCTGAACAAGGAAGATTATGATAAGAAGGTTCGTGAAGGGAAACATGAATACAGCCATGTATTTCGTGAATGGAATCACGAATCTTGCCATTGGGTTCGTTTGACACTTCCATGCAATCCATGGCATACTGTTTTTCATCGTTTGGCAACGAATCCGTCACGCCAAGCGGCATGAGCTTTTTTTGCTTCTGTAGCACAGTCGCTTTTCTGAATCATCGGAAACTTTTCGAGGTCACCACGAGATCAGCGCGGTGCAAGACATGCGCGTGGTAGTGTGTTCTCTTATGTGTTTCCTCAAAGCTTTTTACGATGAGTCCAGAAAAAAAAAGGGAGGAGGGCGCCCTTATACGGAGCCTTCCCTTCGTGATGCGGAGGCGGACGAAAGGAAGAACCTTACATGGACATCCAGACTTCGATCAAGCGCGGAACCACCGCCGTGAGGCTACGACTCGTTGCGCCTATGTGCCTTTTTGCATCTTTGGCATTCGCAGCCTTGGCGGAGCCTTTCCCGGAAACGGCTGAGATTACATCCGTTGCCGCCGCGCAGCGCTGGCCCTTCTCCGGTCTTGTCGACATCGACTACACGCTCTTCGTGGTTCCCACCGGAGGGCTTGCCGTGGTCAGCGTCTCCGCGACCGACATGGACCATGGAACGCCCCTTTCCGTGGCCTCGCTTTCTGGCGACGGAGCCGACGGCCCGGTCGGGATTGGCCCGCATCGTATCACCTGGAATCTCGCGGCCGACCATCCGGGATTCCACGCCGCTTCCCTCCGCGTGAACGTTTCCGCAGTTCCGGTGTCGCTGGATTCGTCGGCTGTGCCGCCAAATGTCGCTGCCACGCAGGGGAACACTTCGCCGACACCGCTCGTGACGGTCTCGTGGGCGGCGCCATGGGGTTCGGGTACGGTGCTGCGATACGAGGTCTATCGGGCGGCATCAACCAACGCAACGCCGTCGCTTGTCGCGACCGTGACGACGACGAACTATGCTGACACGGCGGTCTCATTCCGCCAAGGATACTGGTATCGCGTCAAGGCCGTTTACGAATCGAAGACCAGCAATTTCAGCGCACAGGCGAAGGGCTACTGGGGCGACTGGTGCCTTCAGGACGCGGGATATGTCGATCTTATGCCCCTGCGAAGCCTGCTTACGGGAATCGAGGCCCGAACTCCAGACGGTGTTCTTGCAGACAAAGAACTGAACCGCGCCATGCTAAACTCGACTATCGCCGACATGGATGGCGATCCGTCAACGATTTCGGATGCCGAGATGTCCATCTTACTGCGCATCCAGGCGCTGAACCAGGACAAGGATCTGATTTCATCGGTGATTCGCGGCGACTACACGTATGCCGGCATGACCTTCGCAAACATGGTCGAACTGCAGAGTGTCAGCGATGCCGTCAAGGCTTTGACGAAGTATTGAGGGAAAGAAATCCATGAACGTAAAACACAGGAAAAACGCCATGAATGCGACCTCCTCCTTTTTCCCCTCTTTCATTGGGCCGATGGTCTTTGGGACAACATTGCTTTTGCTTGGGAGTTCTCTCCAAGCCGACGACGCGGCGACGTTACGAGCGGATGTGCGCGCAACCGCCCGCATCGCTACGGGCGTCGAACTGCGTGGCAGCGCCGACGGCTCGTCCGTGACGCCGTGGGACACGACGGCTCTTGCCGATGGCTGGACAACGCTCACGGACGGAAACGTCTCAACGGTTGTTCTCGTCCTTAACGGCCCCGCAGTTGAAGGAGGGCGACTCGAGTCCGACGCGACATGGAATTCAAATCGCGTCCATGTCGTGCGCGATGACGTGGTAGTGCCTTTCGGCAAGACGCTCTTCATTGCAGCGGGGACGGTCGTGAAGTTTACAGAGGGCGCGAAGATCGTTGTGGAGGACGGTGGCTCCCTTGTCGCGGACGGCGCGCTCTTCGCCGACTTCGCGGACGATTCCGTCGGCGGCGACACGAACATGGACGGTGATTCCACAACGCCCGCCACCTCGTGGGGGGACTGGACTTCCGGCCTCCCTCCCGGCCATCTCATAAGAGTTTCGCTTCTCGACGGCGCCACCCCGCTCTTCCCGGTGCGAGTCTACTCGGCGGGCCGCCCGCTCGGCGCATTGCCCGTGCCTTCTCGCGAAGGTGAGCTCTTCCTGGGCTGGCGCACGGCTGAGGACGGGGGCGGCGAGGACATCGCCTCGAATACGCCAGCCTCCGCCGCAACGGCCTCTCTCTATGCTTCGTGGGAGCCCCTGTCCCCACCTCCTGTCGATGAAACGGGGACGACGTGGCATGTTTCCGCCGCGACCGGCTCCGACGCCAACGACGGCCTCACTGCGGCAACGGCTTTCAAGACAATCCAGAAGGCCATTGACAGCGCAGGATGGGGTGACAAGGTTCTCGTTGATGACGGTGTCTACGCCGCCATTACGTCAACGAACCTCCTGCTGGCAATTGAATCGGTCAATGGCGCGGCCTCAACGGTCATTGACGGCGGAGGGGACGGATGTGCCGCCGACCTGGACAGCGTCGGCGATTCCGGCATGGCTCCAACAAACACTCTGCTACGGGGGTTCACGATTCAGAACGGCCACGCGCAAGTCGGTGGCGGCCTGTATGGCGGGACTGCCGAACGCTGCGTCATAGTGGGCAACATTGCCGACTATTATGGTGGCGGAGCCATCCAGACGATGTGCTTCGATTGCATCATTACGGGGAATTACGCCGACTACTATGGCGGCGGCACGGCATACGGCGGCAATCGCCGGTGCGTTATCACGAACAACACCGCCTTTTGCGGCGGAGCCACATGGCAGTCGGCGACCTACGACAGCCTGATTGCCTTCAACACCGTGGATGGAGGTGGAGGCGGTTCCTACCAGAACTCGCTCTACCACTGCACGGTTTACGGGAACTCGGCCGACCAGGGCGGCGGCATTTTCAATGGGAGGGTCGTCAACTGCGTTTTCGCCGGAAATTCGGCAACCCAGGGCGCGGACACTTACGGCGCGACTATGACATACAGCTGCGCATTCGACAATGCGGACCTCAAGGGCGATGGCGAGGGAAATATTACAGGCGACCCATGCTTCGTCGACATCTCATCGGGCGACTTCCATCTGCTGGATGTGTCGCCATGCATCGACAGCGGCTCGCTGGAGGACTTTGGCGAGCCCGATGCAATGGATCTGGACGGCAGAGTCCGCATTCTGGGTGGGCGGACGGACATGGGGGCCTACGAATTCATTCCCCCGCCCGACGAGGACGAGGCATTCGCCGAAATCTGGGGCGAGTGGTCGAGCCGGGAGCCAGCGCCGCTGGCGATGCCGCCGTCCGCGACCTCATGGGACGATCTCGCCCATGCACTGTGGGCCGTCCGCGATTCGTTCGTCCGCTCCGGAACGGTCACGGAAGTGCCGCCCTCCACCAACGCGATCATCCTCTCGGTCGGCGCGGTCTCTGTGCCGGACTCCATGTTTGACATCAACGGCATCGCGTGGCCGACAGCGATGGAAAATGGCGTCGCCGTCGTTCGTGCGCATCTTCGCGAGTCCGCCGGAACCGGTGAATTGGCCCTAGTACTGCCAGCTGGCGAGACAGCGGTGTCGCAACTGCCCTCCTACATGGCGGCGGACTGGGTGAAGGCGGTATACGGGGCTGCGCCTCCATGGCTTTCCGCAGCCGAAAGGGAGGAATGGGCCGCAAGCCGCGCAAGAAGCCGCATAGAATGGATGGCCACGCTTGTCCCTGAATCGGCCTGGCAACAATACGTTGAGGCGAGGGAGGTGGGCATTGCCGGCGCCGAGGCCGAAACCGGAGAATCAGACATCTTCAGGTTCGTGGATTTGTCGGCGGTGGATGCCGATGGGATGCACTCCGTGTCCGTCCAGTCCTCGTCCGGCGGCATCGTGAGGTTGCTCGGCAAGGAATCCCTCTCTACCCCGCTCTGGGACTACAAGGGCCTGTCGATTCAAGATCGCGGAGCCTCCGCTGCGGGCGCGGTGTCGGAAGCCAAGTCGCAGTTCTTCATGGCGACAAGGCAGACCGCTCCGAATCAACAGGGAGCCTCCCCCGCTCAAATCTCCCATGATGGCGACTCCGACGGCGACGGCATTCCGGATGACATCGAAAGGCTTGTTCTTGGAACCAATCCGCACCGCGCCGACACGAGCGGCGACGGCCTTTCCGACTGGGTGAAGTCATACCGCTACGACCTCAATCCGACTGTCCGCGACACGGCTGGCGACGGCGTTTCCGACGCGGAGAAGATAGCCTCCGGAAACGACCCGCGAGTCGCGCTGTCCCCGGCGGAAAAGGCGGCAGCCTCCCGTTCCATCCGCTACACCTACGATGACGACGACCGACTGACTGGCACCTGGTTCGGACTCGGCGGCGCCTCCACCACGACCGCGCTTTCCCCAGTCGGCAATCCGGACGACATTCGCGACCGCGATGCCGCACGGTAGCTCCAATCCCGAAAGATCAACCCTAGCCTCTTTACCAGCCATGAAAAAGACCTTGATTCTCCTTTCGATGATCGCCGCAGCCCTTGCGGCGCTGCCGATCTTTGCCGCGAACGACATTCCCGGAGGATGGCTTGACCGCAAATGGAATCCCGAAAGCACAAACGACATTCCTCGTCTCGCCATGCCCGCAGACCTTCGAGGCCCGGATTCCCCCGCGAAACGGCAAGCTGCCGCACCCGTGGCTAAAATTGCGAAGGGCGTAGCACTCAAGGCCGCGGCCACAGCGACTGTCGGTTTCACGCCCTCCGGTCTCGCCGGAAACCTTCCGATGGCGGACGATTCGCGCATTCAGGAACTGGCCCGAGGTCTCGACCACGACTGGGAGCGCTGCTTTGACTTCGTGCGCAACAACATCGTCTACGACCCCTACCCGGGTATCGTGAAGGGGCCGGAGCGGACGCTTCTCGACCGGCAGGGAAACGATGCCGATCAGGCATTCCTCCTTTGCGCCCTTCTTAGGGCTTGCGGCTATGATTCGGCAACAGTCCTCTATCTCCCGCTCGATTCCACATCTTCCGATAGCGGGCTGATAATACCGCTCCATAACAATGACGGAAACCATCCCTACTGCGCGGCAACATGGCTTGACGCTTCAAACAGCTACCTGCTGTGGGCCAGACTTTCCCCCAATGGGCTCTCTTTCAGCCAGATTGACGACACCCATATCGCGATTGAGCATTATTGGGTGCGCGTGGAGATAGACGGTGGACAAGTCCACCTAGACCCCTCCATCAAGCCGCAACCGAGAACTTACGCCAAGAGCGCGAAATCAGCATCCGGCTACAACCGCAATGATTTCCTCACGGCTGTCGGCGGCACGACGGATGCCAACAGTGTAAGGAACATTTCGGAAAACGGCATCGCCAACTATCTCACAGAGCGCGTCGCCGAACTCAAGACCGCATGGAACGCACCAGGAGCCGCGCCCGATACCGTCCTCGGCAAGCAAACCATTGCGCCCTACAAAAAAGGCGACCCGCGCTTCCACGGCGCATGGTCTTCCAAAACCGAACCCACAGACCTCCTCGCTGCTCCTGCGGAGACGGTCAACGCCCTTCGCGCCAAGGTCACCCTTGATAACTGCGGCAACGACTTCATGACTCCGCCGGGGGAACCCGATTGGGCGACGGAATTCTCATTCTACCTCGACGAAATCGGCTCGCGGACGCTCTGGTTCGCAAAGGACGGCAACGGCGATCTCGGCTTCTACGTCGATGATGCCCAGGTTTCGCAGTCGGCGATTTGGAAGAACACAGGTGCCGCAAGCGTTGGCGTCAAGGTCGCATACACGAACCATCCGACATACCATTCCTACACGATGCTCCCGGAAAACGGCCATGTCCACGTCCTTGCCGTCAACCTTGGCGACGCCTCGCACGACGGCATCGGCAAAGCCGCCACCAAGCGCATTTCAGATTTGCGCGCACGTGGGCTTTCGGACACAGACAATATCATGCGAGCCGCGCTCCTCCAACTGCAGGGGCAGCAGTGGCTCACACAGGCGAATCGCTACGTCCGCCTGTGGAGCCGGGTTACGGATTACGACAAAGGCAGTTTTTACAACATCGGAATTGCTGGGAAAACCGAGGGGCCATTTGTCGACATGGCGAACAGTTTTCTCAAAGGCTATGGTGAAAGCGGACTCATTGACAGTTTTTCCTTTTTCCGCAGCGCCCTTGAACACTCCGTGATCGAGCAGTTGAATGGCGTTGAGAGACAGGCGGTCTCCACGGCGAAAATTCTCTCTCTCGCCAATGCCAGCGGAAATCCCATCTATTACATGACATCCAACAATGCCTCGACGGTCACCTCTGCGCTCTCCGGCTATTCGACTTCCCAGAAGAGCGCATTCGCCTCTGCGGCCGCGAATGGGGAAATATACCTTCTACCGAAGAACGCCACGGTTTCACTCAACGAGTGGACTGGTACGGGCTATGTCCAATATGGCGAAAACAGCAGCGGCAATGTTCATACCGGCATGATCATAAGCGGAGGAATGAACGGGGGATACTGTACGCAGGTGTATGATCCTGAATCTGGAAAGACAATCATCTACTGCTGGGTGCTTGACGAACATCAGGACGCCGCCGGCGGAGATGTAATACATGCCGATCCTGTATCCATGCCCTCTGGTGCCTATCTTGACAGTGCGGTAGATTTGGCCGTTTCGCGCGCGCTCCCGCTCGCTTGGACGCGCAGTTACGATACGCGAAGCGCCTCTAGTGACGGAGATCTCGGACGCGGCTGGTCGCATGGATTCGAGGCTTCGGTATTTGAGTCTTCCGATGCTGATGCCGCCCTTGGCGGAACGTCCCTTGATGCCGTGCTTCCGGCAGTGGTGGCAACTGTTGCGGCAGAAGATCTCGTGACAGGGACAAGCGGTTTGACGGCCGGCGAAATCGCCCGCCGATTGACGGCGACCGCCCTCGTTGCCAATTGGTGGACAAAACAACTGCCCCAGACCTGCATATCTGTCAAGATTGGCGCAAGGTCTCTCTCCTTCCAGAAGATGCCCGACGGTTCCTACGCTTCGGCACCCGGCGTCACCGCGACGCTCACTCGTGAAGCGAACGGCTGCTACACGCTCAAGGAGCGCCACGGGAACACCTACCGCTTCAACGCCGACAAAAAACTGGCCTCCATCACCGACCCGTCAGGCAACATGACTACGCTTGTGTATGCCAACGGCAGACTCTCCCGTGTCGAGAACTCCTTTGGCGCGTTGATGACACTCGTCCGCGACGGAAACAGCCGCATTGCGTCCGTCACGGACAACTCCGGCAAGCACGTTTTCTACGCCTACGACGCGAGCGGCTGTCTGACTGCCGCCACCGACGCGGCAGGCGAGGTCTGGACCTACGCCTACGACTCTGACACGCATAAGATGGTCTCGAAGAAGAACCCAAACGGAGACTTCCTGATCCGCAACACGTACGGCGATTCAGGAAAGGTCGAAAGTCAGATTTCATCCAACGGCGAAACATGGCGTTTCGGCTATGTCGCCACCGTCGAGGCATGGAACAACGACCCCAAGGGGGGGCGACTCACAGAGACATTCGACGATGACGGGCGCAGTCTTTCACGCACCGGCCGCGACGGGGCGCTTTCGCTTACGGAATACGACGGCCACAGCCATGTTGTCACTGCCACCGACGCCCTCGGAAACCGCAAGATGTTTGCCTACGACAACCGGGACAGCCTCCTTTCCTCCACTGAGGGAAGCGGCGTCCTCGCCCGCACCACGCGCTTCGGCTACGACGCGCAGGACCGCCTCGCTGCCGTGACAAATGCGCTCGGCCATGTCACGACCTACGAATACGACGCCTGCGACCGCGTGACGAAGACCACCGCCCCCGACGGCACTTACACCGTGAACGACTGGAACGCAAACGGTACCCTGGCCGCCACCCATGCGCACGACGCCTCCGGACGCGAACTGCGCCGCATGACGCTCGCCTACGGCGCCTACGGCCTTCCCATCTCCAAGACGCTTACCGGTGTCGGCCTTCCCGCCGGAGGCATTACGACCCGCACCGAATACAACACCGCCGGCTCCGTCGCCGCCACCGTCGATCCGCTCGGCCACCGCTCAGTACTTTCCTACGACGCCGCCGGACGCCTCGTCTCAACCACGGACGCGCTTGGAAACGTATCGATCATCGAGTACGACCGTGCCGGAAACGTCGCTGCCGCGCATGACGCCCTCGGCCGCGTGACGCGCACGACCCACACGATTTCCGGTCTGCCGCTCCAAACGACGCTCCCCGACGGTTCCGTCACGCGCACGGAATACGACTCCGTCGAGGATGTCGCGGCCTCGACGGACTCTCGCGGCGCACGCCGCTCCATCGAGCGCGATACCGAAGGACGTCCTCTCGCCGCAACCGATGCGCTTGGCAACCAGGACGCTATCGCCTACGACGAACTGGGCCGCCCCGTCTGGGCGCGGGACGCCTCGGGCGTCGAGAGCTGGACGGAATACGACACCCTTTCGCGTCCCGTCTCGCAGATCAACGCCCTCGGTGCGGCATGGACGACAGGTTATGACAAGCTAAACCGCGCCGTCTCGGCCACCACGCCGCTCGGCAAGACCTCGCGCATCGCCTACGACAACGTGGGGCAGCTCGTCGCCTTGACGCGCCCCTCTGGCGCGGTCGATGCCTTCGGATACGACGCCATGGGCAACCAGACTGCCTACACCAACGCCGAAGGACATGTCTATGGAACCGCCTATGATGCGCTTGGTCGCGTGATTTCCTCCACCAATGCGCTGGGCGTCCAGGTTGCCGCGATGTCCTACGACCTCAACGGCAACCTCGCCCGCGCCGTGGACGGCAACGGAACCGTCCACACCTACGCCTACGACGCACTCGACCAACTTGTCTCGCGCACGTCGCCCGACGGCACCGACACGTTCGCCTACGATGCCGTCGGCAACGTTGTCTCCGCCGCGAATGATACGGCGGCGGAAACCTTCTCCTACGACGCGATGGATCGACTTGTCGCGGCCACAACGGAAGTCTTCGGACATACGTTCCGCAACGAGTGGCGGCGCGACGCGGGCGGACTCGTCACGAACCTCGTCTATGCCCCCGGAAAGGTCGTGACGATGGAATACGACATAGAGGGCCGTCTCGTCGCCGTCCGCGACTGGCTTGGACATGAATGGGCCTTTGGCTGGGACGCAGCCGGGCGGTTGACGTCGCTTTCGTCGCCCGACGGACGGATCCGGACACAGACCTACGACGCCGCCGGACGCCTCGCCTCGTGGAAGGTCGGAAATCTCGTCGGTCGGTCGCTTGAATACGACCTTGCCGGACGCAAGACGTGCGACAACGTGACCGCCGGAGCGATGCCCGCCCCGGCGGAGATTCGACAAGCCGAAAACATCTTCGACGCGGCCGACCGCCTCGTCGCGTCCTCGGTCAAACTCGGCGTCGGCACGACCCGCACCGAAACGTTCGCGTATGACCGCAACGACGCAATGGTTCGCGCCGAAACGGACGGCGAAGCCGTCGTCTTTCGCTACGACGCCGACGGAGCGCTCGCCGGAATTGCGGCGGCCGGGGCGGCCGAGGCAACCTTCGGCTACGACGCCTTCGGCAACCGCCTCCTCGCGGGCGGGCACCTCTGGCTTCCCGACCAAAGCGATTCGCTCAAGCGTTCGCTCCTTGAATGCGATATGGCGGGGAATCTTGTCCGCGCCTACATCTGGGCGGGCGGGATGCTCCTCGGCTACGTTGACGCCAACGGAACTCTTACCGTCGCGCATACCGACGAGCAGGGCGGCATCGTTGCCCTCTCGCGGACGGACGGCACCGTTCTTCACACAGCGCAGTATGGCCCGCACGGCGAGGACTGGGGCTTCACGGGCACAAACCCCACCCCCTTTGCATGGCTCGGCGGCTTTGGCGTCCAGCGTCTGCCGCAGGACACCTTCCTAGGCGACCTTTACCTCACCCGCCACCGCCTCTACGCTCCCGCCCAGCAGCGTTTCCTTTCCTCCGACCCCATGGGCCTCGCCGGAGGCCTGAATCTCTACGCCTACGGCAACGGCAACCCCGTCGCGTATATCGATCCGCTGGGGCTGTGCAGTGATTCTGCGTCTGGAAAATACAGAAATGTTAAAATGTTGATTGTTAAAGAAGATTTAGGAGGAGGTACTCATCACCATCACGTCTTTGTTGTTGATTCAGATGGAAACGTTATCGATGATTTCGGAAAGGGTGTTTTCGATGATAAAGGCAAGCCAATAAAGGCAGTCTCTGGACGCGGTATGGTATTTCATCATGAAAAGGGGCTTGATGCCTTCCGCGACAAAAAAGGAAAACTTCAAATCTATCGAGAAGTTAAGCTCTATTACTACGATAAATCGTGGGCTCCCGAATATGGAGACTCAGATGCGGGTTCGTATAATGTTTTCGGAATGGATCGCAACAAAGGGCCGGACGGAGGAAATTGCCAACAATATGCTGATATAAAGTATCTTGAAATCAAAGAAAAAAGCCAACGTCACGAAAAAAAGATATACAAGGAGTCTGTGAGACCTAACGACCTTGGAACAAGCGTGCAACGGTTTAATGGCATGGAAGAATATGAACAACGCTTGAATGGAAACCCACAGCGACACATATCTTCCGGTTGGATTCCTCAACAACATACTGGAGGAGGCGCAGTGTCTACTGGACATGGACCAAATCTAGGCCCTCAACATGGGCGTGAGTATGGTTGGTGACATGCCATGAAAATGTCACTTTAGCAGTGCAAATACCACTATGAGATTTGCTCTGGCATGAACAGATACTTGTTTCGTCTGGAATCTGTTATGACACAGCATGTGTGAAATGACGGGCGTGTGTTCCATGTGTATCCCGCTTTGAAACCTCCATCCCCGCCTCGGCGATCAACTCCGGGTTCGACAAGGTGAAGAGCCTTGCCGAATCCGGCTTGACGGACATTCCCGACCTCAATGCCGTCGGCTACCCCTTGCCGTCCGCGATGAAAAGGCGAATGTCAGTTTCATTCATGGCGTGAACGTGAGCGACCGGGTTGCGCGGGTATGGGTAAGTCAAAAGCATCCCTTTCAAGGGTAGTTTATGGCATGATGCCTTAAAATCGATGCCGTGACCGGCGTTCAAGATATCGACGCAGCAGGGGGGAGGCGGTCTCCAGACCGCCGTTTGCGCTGAACGGCAGACCGGAGTCCGTCCCCCTTTAAACCGAATTTCCAGCACTTGTCCTGGGATTTCGCACGCTCCAATATTCTGGCTCCCAGACAGGTGCGCTGCGAGTTCGCCGCGGGCGCGCGCTACGGCTACTGGACAGGCCTCCAGATGTCGGTGACTTCGCGGAGCAGTTCGAAGACCCTCCGCTGGCAGGCGTCCATCCGCGTCTCGCGCATGACGGTGACGCACGCCTTCCCCTTCCCGAGCACTACGTCCGATCGGACGATGGTGGAGATCAGGTCGAGAAGCCCCTTCCACGTGCGTAGCGAAAGGTCGACAGCACTTTCCCCCGAGACTTTCTTTGCCCGGGCGGCGGGCGTCGGCGCGGCCCTAGCGACCGCGTCGAGTTCGGAAACACCAACAAGAGTGAAAGTGGAAGCTACGACACCCGTCGCTACCGCCACGACTGGTCCGAGCCGGCAGTGCAGACGCAGGATCAGCTTAAGGTCACGGCACTGCCCTGCTGCTTCCAATGCTGTTTTCCGCAAAAAAGAAGAGAGGCGCTTGCCGAGAGCGCCTCCCCCGGGGAATGATTTCCTGTCAACTTCAGTAACCCTAATATTCGTAACAACCTCGGTCGACCGCCTTCCCCTTGATACGCTTTTTCCCAGCGAGGTCCTTCGTTCCGACGAGCTTCTTTTGCGCCACAGTCAACTTGCCTTTGTCGATGCAGTAGGAACCTTTCGTCAGCTTGTAGTTCTTCTTGGCCGTATTCATGAACTGAGGGTTCTTGTTCGTCATGTCTGTGTTCCTGTAGGTGCAGCACTTGTCGACGTTGTGGAGTTTTATTACTGGATCCGTATACGTATGGGTAATTAAGCCTTTCTTGAAATCAAATTCTTGTTTTTTCCATGCTCGCTGGCAGTAGTTGTTCCAAAGGATGCAGTTGTAGTATTTGGATTTTACCGAAAAACGGTATGTATTGTGTTCCATAAAATTGTCCACGACCGAACAGTTCTGGAGTGTGGATTGGGAAAAGGCAGAGAAGGCGAAAAGATTACTGGTAACGAGACAGTTGTAGAGCTTACATTTGGAAAACGGGGACTTGGCTCTTGGATATTTTACTTTTACTCCATAGTAATAATCGTCATACCCGCATTCATTGTCTTGAATACGGCACCGCTGAAGCGTGGCGTTTGAGACCAACCCACCCTTTATTTGCAGGCCATCGGTGGCAAGGCATTGATTCTCCTTAATGATGCATTGTGTCAACTTCCCGTTCACGCAGGCCGTCGCTTGCCAGGGCCCCTTCAGCCGCGTGATCGTACAGGACTTTACGGTTCCTCCGCTCACCCCAATCACGTGAACGGCAAATCGGTTATGACCGTCAAGAGTGAAACCGAGTAATTTAGTCGATGTTCCTTTTGTATCGATACTCGAAATTCTATCCGAGTTTTGAGGGACCCATTTTCCGGACTGGAATTTATAGAACGTCCCAACGTATGTCGATGATTTCCCAAGATTCGCCAGAGCCACGACTTCCGTTTTTTTCGTCGATTTGACAATGGAAGTTTTTTTGGCTCCCTTGACACTTTTGATCGCAATCTTCTTATTGTTCGTTTTGACTGGGGCGTAGGAGCCTGGATAGACGAGGATCGTATCTCCCGCCTTGGCGATGTTGATCGCCGCCTGAATGGTCTTTTTCGCCTTCTTGACGGAGAGTCCGCTACCCTTGTTGTTTTTCGCGTTGGCGTTGACGTAGAGCGTTCGCGCCTCGGCTCCATGGATGGCGAAAAGCGCACAAAGAACAACTGACAGCAGTTTTTTCATGGTAAGGTCCTCGAAATAAACCTTGGCCCTGTTGAAGTTTCGAACACAGTACATGGAGTTTTTCGGGTTGGGGATTGAGAGAGCTTGGAGGCAACACCCAAGGAGGGATAATTATCGTAGCAAATGTACGGCGGAGGAGGCAAGCAACCAAACTACGGAGCCTTGCGGCCACCTTTGTGTTCGCAAGCGTACGTGTGTTATTTGTTTGAGCTGTTGCCTGGAGGAAAAAGGGGACACTCAGGATTCCAGCAGGTGCTTGCGGACGGCGATGGCGACGGCCTCGACGCGGTTGGCGGCGCCGAGCTTCGCGAGGATGGCGAGGATGTGCTCGCGGACGCTGTCCGCCTGGATGCTGAGTTCCGCGGCGATTT
>JAEEGL014679383.1_pt1 | contig 21236 bp, 18 predicted proteins | sample 9134231 | NCBI WGS metagenome assembly JAEEGL01 (sample SAMN16246548, study PRJNA631951) | gut metagenome | biome: gut microbiome; feature: rumen; material: fiber-attached | host: Bos | place: Iran: Karaj | collected 2018-10 | reverse complement strand
CGATTAATGAAGCAACATTATCGATGCGCCAGGCTAAAGAAAAATTATAAAATAAGGAGCTAAAATAATGGAAAGAATAAAAGGGTATTTGAAGAAACTATTAAAAATTTTAAAAAAACCTGAGATGGCAATTTTACCATCCAATTTCGCATTTAACATTATTTTAGCGATTATTCCATTATTAACTATTGTTGTTTTGATTGCTTCCTATTTTGATATTTCTATCGATTTAGTAAGCAATCTTGTTAGTAGTGCTATGCCAAAACAAGTAAGCTCGATTATTATTGATGTTATATCTGGTAAAGGTTTCGATAGAAGTGTAGGATTCTTTAATATTGTAGCATTTGTTGTGGCATCTAATGGTACATATGCCATTATTAATACCTCAAATACTCTTTACCAAATAAAAGAAAGAGATTATTTAAAAGATCGCGTTAGTTCAATAATATTATTGTTTATCGTTATTATTCTTTTTGTCTTCTTATTAGTTGTACCTATTTTTGGTGATAATATTATTAAACTTATGTCAAGTGCTAAATTACTAGCTGGTTATGCTGATGATGCGATGGTTATCTTTAATATTATTAAGTGGCCGATATCATTATTAATAATTTATTTAAATATAAAGTTAATATATACAATTGCTCCAAGTAAAAATATTCGTAGTGAAGAAACAACTTATGGTGCTATGTTTACAACATTTGGTTGGATTATTGCTACTTTAGTATTTAAGTTTTATTTAAATCATTTTGCGAGATATGATATTATTTATGGTAATTTGGCTGCGATTATTATTATGATGGTTTGGATGTATTTCTTATCATATATCTTTGTTTTAGGAATGGCGATAAATGCATCGAGAAGGGAAGAGTTTGAACTTGAACTGGAGAGAACTAGAGAGTTGGAATTGACTAAAATAAAGGAATTAAAGAAGAAGGCTAAAAAGAAGAATAATAAAAAAGAAGAAGAAATAAAGAATGAAAATAAAGATACTTAGGTATCTTTTTTAATTATCCAATCATTAATATTAAAATGGAACTATTTATAGTGACATATTTAAAAATAAATGATATACTTTAGTTAGTATTATGAAAGGAATTTAAATGATGAAAAGAGCAAGGAAAAGAATAAAAAGGGGAGCTTTAAAGCATCTTTATTTATTAATAATTTTTGTAGTAGTAGTGATTTTTTACTTCTTTAATAAAAATAAAACTGACTTATTTTCAATTGATTTTTCAAATAGCTACAATGAATTTGTTGTTACTAATAAGGAGGCAAAAATATATAAAAAAGAAGATGGTCTATATCTTGAGAATGGTATTATTGGTAAAAATGTTGAGCTTAGACTTAATGAGGATAGTAAAAATGAAGAATATTTTAGTATTAATAATTTAGATAATAAATATTACATAAAATATGAAGATGTTAAAAAAATAGAAACATTAACTGAAAGTGATGATAGATTTAAAAACTATATTATGTTTAATTATAATGTTGAAACAAGTGATAAGACTTCTTTTTATGATAATGATAATAATTTGATTTATTCGTTAAATGAAGCCATTTCTTTACCATTAATAGTTAAAGATACAGATAGATATGGTGTTGAATTTGATGGTAAGTTACTTTATATAAAAAAAGATGAAGCGATTTTAGTCGAAAATGAAAACACATCTAAACATAATGCTTCCGGAGTTGGTGTATTAAATTATCATGCTTTTTATGATGAAAATGATCCTGATGACTCATGTCCAACAGAGATATGCCATTCTAAAGCCCAATTCGAAGAACAACTAACTTTTTTAAGAGACAATAACATTTTTACTGTTAAAATGAAAGAGTTAGAATACTATATTGATGGAAAAATTAATTTACCTAAAAGTGTTTTAATAACAATTGATGATGGCGGTAGAGATAGAATTGCTGTTGATATGCTTACTCAATATAAGATGAATGCAACTATTTTTCTAATAACTGGATGGTATGATGCTAAAACATATTATAAAACCAATTATATTGAATTACATTCACATGGTCATAATTTACACCAAGGCGGTGAGTGCCCAGGTGGTCAAGGTGGTGCAATAAAGTGTCTTGATAAAAATAAATTGCAGGAAGATTTAAAAAGGAGTAGAGAAGCCTTAAATGGAAGTACTTCCTTTGCTTATCCATTTTATGAATATAATAGTTATGCGATTGATAATTTAAAAGAAGCAGGCTTTACAATGGCATTTATTGGGGAATCTAATAATGCGGATAATTTAGTTCATGTTGGAGATGATAAATTTAAACTTAGAAGATTTGTAATTGTAACATATACAACAATTAATGATTTAAAAAAATATTTTGGTCAAATAAAGTAGTAAGGAAGGTATTGTATGAAAAAAATATTCGATAAAATTTATAAGGATAGTTTTCAAAGCTTTTGCGAATCATTAGATAAAAACATGCAAAAAAATCAAAAAATGTTTATTGTAACTGCTAACCCTGAAACTATTATGTATAGCGTAGAAGATACAACTATGAAAAAACTTCTTTTAGACAAAAATACAGTTATAACCCCTGATGGTATTGCATTAGTAAAGGCTTTGCAATTAAAAAAATATACTGTCAAAGAAAGAATAGCTGGTATTGATATTGTTTTAAAATTATTAGAATTTGGAAATAAAAATGGGAAAAAAGTGTTTATTTTTGGTTCTAGTCAAAATGTTATTGATTTGATGAAAGAAAAGATAAAAAAAGACTATCCTAATATTATTTTAGTCGGTGCTGAGAACGGTTATGATAAGGATAAAGATCAAGTGTTTCAAAAAATAGTTGAATCTAAGCCAGATATTGTTTTGGTTGCACTTGGAATACCGTTGCAGGAAAAACTTATTTATAAGTATTTTGATAAATTTGATAAAGGTATTTTTATTGGATGTGGTGGGTCGCTCGATGTAATAAGTGGTTATAAAAAAAGAGCACCTAAATTATTTATTAAACTAAATCTAGAATGGTTGTATCGTATTGTAAAGGAACCAAAACGAATGAAACGATTTTATAATAGTAATATAAAATTTATGTTTAAAATTAATAAAATTAAGTAACAATTATATATGTAATGATATTTGTAAAGACTGGCGAATATCTTGACTATACGTCGCTTTTGCCTTATAATTTAAGTAGGATGTGTATGAAATATGATAAAAATTATAAAAAATTTAACTTTTAGTTATGAAAGATACAAATTTTTATTATCTCAGTTAATAATGAGGGATTTTAAAATTAAATATAAAAGAAGCTTTTTAGGAGTTGTATGGAGTTTATTGTATCCATTACTAATGATGGGAGTAATGGCAATAGTTTTTTCAAATGTTTTTAAATTTAGTGTGCCAGGTGTTAACTATTTAGTTTATTTATTAACAGGCCTTACCTTTTTTAATTATTATAGTGAAGCTTCTAACCTAGCTTTAGGATCAATTGTTGCTAACTTTAGTTTAATTAATAAGGTATATATACCTAAATATATATTTCCGGTAGCTAAGTGTTTATTTGTTGGTATTAATTTCTTACTAACATTAATTCCACTTTATTTAATTATATTAATAACTGGGCAGGGGATAAATATATATCATTTATTATTACCTTTTTCCTTTTTATGTTTATTATTATTTACAGTTGGAATGGGATTTATTTTATCAACGATTGCTGTATTTATGAGAGATATGTTTTATATTTATGGAATAATAATTACTATATGGACGTATTTTACCCCTATAATGTATGATATATCTTTACTAAGTGATAAATGGCGTTGGATTTTTAAATTTAATCCACTATATCAATATATTAATTTTGCAAGAACAATAATATTGTTTGGAGAATGTCCTAGTATGGGTAGTTTCTTGGCATGTTTTGGAAGTGCCTTCTTGTTTCTAATTATAGGAATAGTTTTATTTAAGAAGAATCAAGATAAATTTATATACTATGCATAATAATTAAAATATAATTATTATTGTATATAAAATTTAGTAAAAATTTATTAGAAAGGGATCAATTAATAAATATGTTTATAGATTGATTGTACGTGATAAGATGATAGATAATGATATTATGATAAAAGCATCAAATGTTAGTATGAGATTTAACCTGGGAATTGAAAGAGGTTTTTCATTAAAACAATTTTTTGTCGACTTACTTAGCGGCAAGAAAAAGAAAAAAATAGATAATGAATTTTGGGCATTAAATGATATTGATTTTGATGTAAAAAAAGGCGAAGTTGTCGGATTTATTGGTAGTAATGGTGCTGGTAAATCAACGCTTTTAAAAGTAGTTGCTGGTGTAATGAAGCCAACTAAAGGGAAGATTACAGTAAAAGGTAATGTTTGTCCAATGATTGAATTAGGAGCTGGATTTGATAATGAACTAACAGCTAGGGAAAACATTTATTTGAATGGAGCTATTCTTGGCTATTCCAAAGAATTTATAGAAAAGAAATTTGATGAAATTGTCGATTTTTCAGAACTTCGTGAATTTTTAGATGTTCCTATTAAAAACTTTTCTTCGGGGATGGTTGCAAGACTTGCTTTTTCAGTTGCGACAATTGTTGATCCTGAAATCCTAATTGTCGATGAAATTCTTTCGGTTGGAGACCTTGCCTTTCAACAGAAAAGTGAAGAAAAAATGAGATCAATGATTGGGGGAGGAACAACGGTGTTGTATGTATCGCATTCGGTTGAATCTATTCAATCACTATGCGATAAAGTAGTTTGGCTTGAACATGGCAAAGTAATTGAAATAGGAAAACCAAAAGAAATATGTGAGAAATATGAAAAAACAATTCTTAAGGGGGATGAATAATGAAAGTATTAACAATAGTTGTTCCGGTATATAACACCGAAAAGTATATAAAAAGATGTTTGGATTCCCTTGATAATACTGAAATCAATTCAAAAATAGAAGTTCTTATTGTCAGCGATGGAAGTAAAGACAATGCAATTAATATTGCGAAAGAATATGAAAAAAGACTGCCTGATACATTTAAAATAATTGAGAAGGAAAATGGTGGTCATGGTTCTACAATAAATAAAGGATTAGAACTTGCTACTGGAAAATATTTTCGCGTTTTAGATAGTGATGATTGGGTTGATAGTAAAAATTTTATAGATTTTGTTAATAAAATTGAGAAAATAGATGTCGACTTGATTGTAACGGATTACTCTAAAGAATATGTTTATGATAATAGAAGTGAGAAATTAATATATAAAAATCTTGAAGTTAATAAGAAGTATGATTTTGATACTTTTGATTTAAAATTATTAAATGGTGAGTATTTTGTTATGGCTACATCGACATATAAAACAGAAGTATTAAGAAAGAGTCAATTAAAATTAATGGAGAAAACATTTTATGTCGATATGCAATATAATGTTGTTCCAATTCCTTATGTCAATGATTTTATTTATTTAGATCTTGATATTTATAAATATTTTATTGGCCGAAAAGATCAAAGTGTCAATACATCTTCTTTTGTGAAAAATCATTTAAATCATGATAAAGTAGTTAAATATTTAATAGATTATTATCTTGGATTAGATGACAATTTAGCTAATAATAAAAGAAATTATATTAAGATGATTATAAAGTATATTTTATTTACTCATTATTCAATCTATTGTATTTATTTTAATAGTAAATCAAAAGGTTTTAAATATGCGAAAGAATTTGATAAATATTTGTTAAATAAATCTAATGAATTATATAAAGAAAGTAATACATCATACATAAAAATATATAGAAAGCTAGGCTTTGTTCCTGTTTTTATCATTTTTAATAATGTTAAAAATACGATTGTTAAAATAGTCAAAAGTAGGGGGAAAATATGAAAAAAATATTAGTACTAACTTGGTTTTATCCACCAGTTAATTCTTCAGAAGGAATAGTAACATATAAACTTTTAAATAATTCAAAGTATGAATATGATGTTTTTACTCAGAAAAATTCTGCATCTTGGAGTTATGGGAATAAAGATAATTTGGAAAATAATAAAAATATTAATTGCATATTTGCTAATTCTGATAATTTAAAGGCTTGGAAAAAAGAAGCTATTAATTATTTTAATAATAATAAAGATAAATATGATATTGTTATGACAAGATCTATGCCTCCTGAATCACACGAAGTTGGATTGAAAATAAAAAAAATTAAGCCATCAGTAAAATGGATTGCGTCTTTTGGGGATCCAATTGCTAATAATCCATATACTATGTTAAGTGCTTTTGCCAATCCATATCATATTGATAAAACTTCATCTATACGTAGAATTATTAGCCCTATAAGAATTTTAAAATCATTTTTATATAAATTTAAGAGATGTATTAAAAACTATTTATTTGAAAATGCGCTTGAGAGGAATACATTAAAAAGATGTGATATGGTTATTTTTAATTCTGAGGAGCAGAGAAAATACATGACATCAAGATATAATAATATTAAGGGTATTGTTTTAAAGCATTCTTATGAAGAGAAATTATTTCCGAAAGATATTTCTAAGGATAATTCTAAGGTAAAAATTGCTTATATTGGACATTTAGACAAAATTAGAACACCAAAATTATTTTTACAAGCAATAAAAGAATTAAAAGATGAAGATGCTAATTTGGCAGATAAATTAGAATTGGATTTTTATGGTAATTTATATCAGGACGACAAGATATATATATTTGATAATCAATTATATGACGTTGTTAGATATAAAAAGCAAATTTCTTACTTGGATAGTTTACGAATAATGAAAGAACAAGATTTTTTACTTCATATAGATGCAAATTTAAGTGAAGTAATTGATCATAATATATTTTTTGCAGCTAAACTTGCTGATTATATTGGCAGTAGGACGCCAATAATTGGACTTACTATGCTGGATGGGGCAAGTGCTAATATTTTACGTGATGTTGGTGCATTGATATTAACATATAGTGTTTCTGATATTAAAAATTATTTAAGAAAAATCATTTATAATAATTATTCTTTTAAAATGATTGATGATGCATGTAATGAGTATAGCGCTAAGGTAGTTGCTAAACAATTTGATAATATGATTCAAGAATTGTAAGATGAATATATATAAGTCTAATAAAGGAAGGTAATATGAAAAGTGTAAATAGTTTAATTATTGGAGCAGGTATTTCAGGTCTTACTTTTGCCAATTATACAAAAAAAGATTATTTAATAGTAGAGAAGGAATCTGAAGTTGGAGGATATTGTCGTACTATTAAGAAAGATGGATTTGTATGGGATTATGCAGGACATTTCTTTCACTTTAATACGGATGAATTTAAAAATAAATTTTTAAAACAAATGCCTAAAGAAGATATTATTTTTAATGAAAAATGTACTAAAATTGTTTATAAAGATAAATTAATTGATTTTCCATTTCAAACTAATATTCATCAACTTGATAAAGATGAATTTATTGATTGCTTGTATGATCTTTTTAATAAAGATGAAAAAGAAAAATATGATAATTTTTTGGATATGTTGTATGGTAAATTTGGAAGAAGTATCGTTGAAAAATTTTTAAAACCATATAATGAAAAATTATATGCTGTAGACTTAAAGGAATTAGATGTTGAAGCGATGGGAAGATTCTTTCCATATGCTAATAAGGAAGAAATAATTAACAATATGAAAAAACATGAAGTTAAATCTTATAATAGTTCTTTCTTATATCCTAAAAATGGAGCAGGAAGTTTTATTAAAATTTTATATGATAATTTGGATAAAGATAAAGTGCTATTAAATACTAAAATTGATAAGATAAATATAAAAGAAAAAATAGCAACTTTGTCAAACGGAGAAAAAGTTAAATATAACAATTTAATTAATACTATTCCATTGAATCAGTTTTTAAAATTATTAGGTGGATATGATGATGTTGTAAAAAGAATGTCTTATAATAAAGTTTTAGTTTTTAATTTAGGTTTTAATAAAAAATCGCCTAAGTTTACAAAAGAACATTGGTTATATGTACCATCAAAAGCGTGTAATTTTTACAGATGTGGCTTTTATGATAATATTTTGGATACTGATAAATTAAGTATGTATATTGAAATTGGCTATAATAAAGTTGATTTAATATCACAAGATGAAATTGATAAACAATTAGAATTAACTCTGAATAATTTAAATAAAATAGGTATTATAAGCGATGATATGAAATTAGAAAGTTATTCAACAATTGTTATGGATCCGGCTTATGTTCATATAAATACTGATACAAATAAGATATTAGATGTTGTAAAGAGTGAACTTAATAGTAATGATATCTATACAATAGGTAGATATGGTGCTTGGATTTATAATTCGATGGAAGACTCCATGTTAAAAGCTAAAGAATTGGCCGAAAAAATAAAGTAAAATTAATAAAAAAAGAATTAAATAACCTTTTATTTTAATTCTTTTTTTGATATAATAATAATTGAGAGTTAACAATTGAGAGATATTCTAAAGATTACATAATTACAACACAATCTATTTTGTTTCTTTTATAAAGCTAAATCTCAATAGTTGAATGTATTTTTTTGTTTTGTTAACATAGATATATTGGCTATAAAAACCATTGTTTAAGTTCGCAATAATTTCATAATATTATGCAGTTGGAGGTTATTTGGATGTTAAGTAGATTAGATTATGAATATATTAATAGCTATAGATATGGTAAAAAATATCGAATCGCTAAAGTTGGTTATCTGTTAAGAAGAAAAGGTATTAAAGAATTCGGAAGAAAAATTAAGTCATTAATTGGACAAATTAATGAGAAAGAAACAAGGAATTTTTTATTAGATGGGAAAACAATTTACATTATTTGCGATAATCGCAAGGGATACAATTATGTAATTAATAATAAAGAGTTCATTAATAAATTTAAAAAATACGGATATAATACCAAAGTATTTTTGCTTGTTAATCGTTATAGGAATACAGTAGATGATTATAAAATAAGCTTGTTTGATTTCAAATATTATTTTAAATATAAAGCATTTATTTTTTATTCTAAAAAAAAGAGAGTTAAACTTAAAAATATGTGGGGGGCCATAACTATTGATAATTTATCAAGCGTAAGTATTGATAATAATTTTCTTGATTTTATAAAATTATTTTCTAATTATATTAATAAGGATTTTGTTTCTATAAGGTGTACAACATTTTATGATTTTCGTGGATATAATTTCTTTTCAGGCGGTGCTGAAAGGTATTTGTATGATTTAAATGATATATTTAATAATATGGGTGTTAATATGGATATATATCAAGAATCCGAAGTACCATTCATAAGAAAGTACCGAAATATTAATGTAATTGGATTAGCTGGCGATTATCCGATTGATTACTCTGAAAAATATTATGCTGATAAATTAAATAGATATAAGTATGAGACAAAGAATTCAGCGCAGTTGCATATATATTCTGCCTTTTTTGAATCATATCCCGAAGCTATTTCTCCGTCTATTGGAATTAGTCATGGTATAGGATGGGATAATGAGTCTAATGTTTGGAAAACGGGTATTGACTTTGAGTATGAAAAGCAAAATATTATTTCTTCGGCAGCTATGTGTGATAAACTGGTTTCTGTTGATACAAATACTTGCAATTGGTTTCAAACTATAGATTACAATCTTGGCGCTAGAAAATTCAGTGTTATTCCAAATTACGTTGATATAGATGAGTTTTCTCCTCGAGATGATTATTTAAAACCGGGTAAAAAAATTATTATTACATATCCAAGAAGACTATACGGAGCAAGAGGGTTATACACATTGTTAAATATTACCGATAAATTAATAAAAAAATATAATAATATAGAAATTCATTTTGTTGGAAAAGGTGCTGAACCTGATCTCAAGGCTATTAATAAAGTTATTAAGAGAAATAAGGGGAGAGTCTTTTGCTATTCTAAAACGCCGGAAGAAATGCACAATGTATATAAAATGACAGATATAAGCGTTATTCCTACTATGTTTAGTGAGGGAACATCACTGTCTTGCTTAGAGGCAATGGCTAGTGGGAACCTAGTTATTTCTACTAGAATTGGTGGTTTAACTGATTTAATTATTGATAATTATAATGGCTATTTAATAGAACCTAATGAAAACGCTTTATATGAGGCAATATGTGATGCTATTGATAATTATTCTGAAAGAATTAATATGAAGAAGAATGCAAGAAATGTTGCTATATCTTTTAATAAAAAAATATGGATTGAAAAATGGAAAAAAGTTATTAATAAATACAAACTAAGTAAATCTAATAATATTGAGTTAGTTGAATTTGTTATAAATGATTTTTCTAAAATTAGTAATACATTTAAAGACAAAATACTTAAAGAATTGTTAGAAAATAAATTAGTTTATATTAGAGAGAAAAGAAATGTCAATTTAAGTAATTCTTGTCAAAGATTACAATTTATTGATTTTTCTTCTGTTGATGAGAGTTATAAACATAAAGTTTACTATGAAAATGATGCATTGAAAAAAGAAATGAATAAAATATTAAAAGTCAAATAATGTATTATTTTAATTAAATAACTTGTTAATTGAATTATTATAAATGTAGTAAAGGGAGTGTTAAAAAATGAGAGCATTAATGTTGGCAGCAGGGATGGGAAAAAGATTAGGAAAATATACAGCAGATAATACAAAGTGTATGTTAAGTGTAGGAGACAAAAAATTAATTGAAAGAGCATGCGAAGCATTGTATTATTCAGGTATTACAGATTTTACAATTGTCGTAGGTTACAAAGGAGATAATTTAAAAAAATATTTAAATGAATGTGATAATAGTATAGTAAAAAAAATGAATATAAGTTTTATAAATAATGATATTTATGATAAAACAAATAATATTTATTCTCTATTTTTAGCAAAAGATGAATTATTAAAAGATGATACTATTTTGTTAGAGTCAGATTTAATTTATGAAAAGGAAATGATCAAGAAAATAGTTGATTCAAAGTCAAAAAATGTTGTAGCTGTTGCTAAGTATGAGCATTGGATGGATGGCACAGTCATTAAGATTGGTGTCGATAATAATACTATTTCAGAGTTTATAGAAAAGAAAGATTTTAATTTTAATGACGTTGATGAGTACTATAAAACTGTTAATATTTATAAATTTAGTAAAGAATTTAGTGCAAAAGAATTTGTTCCATTTTTGAATGCTTATATTTTGGCATATGGCGAAAATGAATATTATGAACTGGTATTAAAAATTATTGCACATTTAGCAAAAAGTAAATTAAAAGCCTTAGATGTTTCGGGTTTAAAATGGTATGAAATAGATAATGCGACAGATTATAATATTGCAAGTTGCTTATTTTCAGAGGGTGAAGAAAAGTTAAAGAATTATCAAAAAAGATATGGCGGTTATTGGAATTTTCCAGGATTAATTGATTATTGTTACTTAGTTAATCCATATTATCCACCTCAAGGTCTATTAGATAAAATAAATTATATATCTAAGGAATTAATAACTCAATATCCTTCAGGACAAGCTGTTGTATCGACGAACGCTTCAGTTATGTTTGAAAATGTGAATGAAGAGTATTTGTGTATTGGTAATGGCGCCGCTGAACTTATTAATTGTTTGGGAAAAACATTGTCTGGGAATATGGCTGTTACATCGACAGTATTTAATGAATATGTTAGGTGCTTCAATAAATGTAAATTTGATAAAATTGATTTAGAAAAAAATGATTACAAATATGATCTAAATTACTTAAAACAAGCGTTTAATAGAAATGATATACTATGTATCGTAAATCCTGATAATCCAACAGGGGCATTTATATCAAAAGATGAAATGATAGGACTATTAAATGAGGCAAAAAAATTAAATAAAATAATAATATTTGACGAGAGTTTTATAGATTTTTGTGAACCAAGTAAAAAATATTCATTTGTATCGAATGATATATTAGAAGATTTTGATAATTTAATTGTAATTAAAAGTATTAGTAAATCTTATGGTATACCTGGATTTAGATTAGGTATTTTAGCAACTAGTAACAAAGAAATTATGAGAACAATAAAAAACGAAATTTCAATTTGGAATATAAACTCATTTGGAGAGTATTATTTGCAAATTGCCAGTTTATATAAAAATGAATATAATGTTGCTTGCGAAAGGATTAGTACCGAAAGGGAAAGATTTATAAATGATTTAAATAGTATTGACGGTTTAAAAGCCTATCCTTCAGAAGCAAATTATGTAATGTGTAAACTTAATAATTATGACTCCACAAAATTAGCAATTGCATTACTAGAAAACAATATATTTATTAAAGATTTAAAAACAAAGAATGCATTTTTAGGAAAAAATTATATTAGACTAGCAATTAGAACAGAAAAAGAAAATCGTTTGATTGTTAAAACAATAAAGGAAATACTAAGAAAGAATTGAGGAGTAAGTAGTAGTGAGTAAATATATTGAAAAAATGATTCCAGCATTAATTATTGGATTTGCTTTTAGTTTTATGCTTTTTATATATGAGCCAATTATATTATATATAAATAATGTTAATGATTTTTGGTTTGATATTAAGAGTTTGATTATGCATTCTTTTGTACCATTTTTATTGCTAATTGTACTTATTGTATTTCTATATACGTTAATACATATAGCAGAAAAATTTGTCTTTAGAAAGAGTAATAATTTATATAATATATTTTTAGTAATTGGCTTTTGTTTATTTATTATCACATATATTCAAGGTAATTATCTAGCTGGTACATTACCTGCCTTAGATGGTAAAACAATCGAATGGAACCAATACCAAACTGAAACTATAATATCTGTATTATTAATGATAATTGTTTTTAGTATTGCTTTCTTTGTTGTGAAAAAATTTAAATATGAACAAACAATTAAATATGCTAAAAAAATAATTTTAGTTGTATGTATTATGTTATCTGTCTCATTGATTACATCAGTTTTAAGTTTTAAAACTGATGTATCAGACAAGAAATATCTGGTTACAGCTACTACTAATAATATTAATAAATATTCAAACAATAAAAATTTTATAATTTTTTTATTAGATTCAATAGATTCCGAAACAATGGAAGAAATTGTAAAAAATAATGACAATTATATGAAAGTATTTGATGATTTTACGTATTATCCAGATACAGTTGGTGGATATCCGTTTACTAGAGATAGTGTTCCGTTAATTTTGTCAGGAAATTGGAATGAAAATAAAACTAATTTTGCATCATTTTATAATTATGCAATGGATAATTCACAACTATTAGATCACTTAAGGGAAAGAGATTATAATATTAATATATATAATGACGAAATTAGTTATAATACTGAAAAGGCTCATGATATAAAGAATTTTTCGTTTGATAATAAAATAGATTTGCTTGGTTTTATTAGGCAAGAATTAAAATATGATTTATTTAAATATTTACCATTTTATTTAAAAAAATATTCGAAGATTGAAACAATGAATTTTACTATTGCTAAAAAATTAGTAAGCGAGGAATTGTTTTTATGGGATAATATTAATTTTTATGATGATTATTTATCAAGAAATGTTGAATTTAGTGAAGATAATGAATTTAAATATATTCATTTAGAGGGTGCTCATTATCCTTTTAACTGTGATAAAAATTTTAACAAAAAGGACAACGGTACGTACGAAGATAAGATAGAGGCTTCAATTAACTTGATTAACAAATATCTTAATTACTTAAAAGATAATGGCGTTTATGACAATTCTGCTATCATAATTTTAGCTGATCATGGTTTTTGGTGGGATATTGATGATGATGCTCTATTAAAAAGACAAAATCCCATATTATATATAAAAGGTTTTAATGAACATCATAGTAGAGAAATATCCAATGAAAAGATATCTTTTGATTATTTACAAGATATGTATAAGAATCTTTTAGATGGAAGTAATGCCGGTAGCGTAATGAGTGGTATTGATAATTCTAACCCAAGAAGATTTATGCTTTATAGGGTATTTGGTTATAATCATATGGAAGAATTTTTTCAATATGGACATTCTAAAGATTTAAATACTTTAAAAGCAAGTGGTAATATTTATGATTTAAAATAGAAAAGAAGTGGTAGTATGTCGTTAGTAGATTTTTTGGGAATAGTTATGCGTTTTTTATACAAGACGTGTAATAATTATGGCGTAGCAATAATATTATTTACTTTATTTAGTAAGATTGTTTTATTACCTATATCGATATGGGTACAAAAGAATTCTATTAAGATGGTAAAAATTCAACCAGATATAAATAAAATTAAAATTAAATATTTTGGTGATAAAGATAAGATTGCTGATGAACAAGCAATTTTATATAAAAAAGAGAAATATAATGCATTTGCTTCATTGATTCCATTATTTATTCAAATATTTTTACTATTAGGTTTAGTCGAAGTTATTAATAAGCCTATAACATATATTGCTGATGTTCCTAAAGAAAAAATAAATGAATTAGTTCAATTTACGTTGAAAAAACATAGTGAATTAGATCCTCAATCATCTTCAATTGAACTTACAGTGTTTGATGAAATAAAAAAAGATCATTATATTGAAGAATATGATAAAATAATTGATTCTAATACTAGGGAAGATATTAAAAATATTAATATGAATTTTATTGGTATTAATTTATCGTGGATTGCAGCAAATGAAAAAGGTTTTTCTTGGATAGTTCCTATTTTAGCAGGATTAAGTGCTTGGCTTTTATGTGTATTTCAAAATGCAATCAATGTTTTACAAGCCCAACAAACAAAGTTTAATAAATATGGCATGATGATTTTTTCAGTTAGTTTGTCATTATATTTAGGATGCTTTGTTGTTGCTGGAGTTGCTTTATATTGGATATTTAGTAATATATTTGCAATTATTCAACAAATTTTACTCAATATTTTTATTAATCCTAAAAAGATAGTTAATTACGAGGAATTAGAAAAAACTACAAAAGAATTAGCAGATATGGAAAATTCTAATAAAATGCATCAGACAAAAGAACAAAAGAAAAAAGAAAGACAAGATTACAAAAAATTCTTTTCAATTGTTAATAAGCATTTAGTTTTCTATTCTGAAAGCAATGGTTTTTACAAGTATTATAAAGGAATTATCGAATATTTGTTAAATAATACAAATATTACAATTCATTATATTACAAGTGATTATAATGATAAAATATTTGAATTGGAAAAAAATAATAGACAGATAAAGGCTTATTATATTGCAGAAAAAAAACTAATTACTTTGATGATGAAATTAGAGGCAGATATTGTAGTTATGACTATGCCTGATTTAGATAATTTTCATATTAAAAGAAGTTACTTAAAAAAGGATATTGAATATATTTATATTCCACACGGAATGGATAGTTTAAATATGACTATGAGAGAAAAGTCAATGAATAATTTTGATACCATCTTTGTTACAGATAAATATCAAAGAGATGAAATGGAAAAAACTATTAAGTATTATTATTTAAAAAACAAGAAAATAATAAATTGGGGCTATTCTTTGCTCGATGAGATGATAGATGATTATAACAAGATGAAAAAAAGTAATAAAGATAAGACGGTTTTAATTGCTCCATCATGGCAAAAAGATAATATAGTAGATCTTTGCTTAGAAGATTTATTAAATGAACTAAAAGGTCATGGATATAAAGTTGTTGTAAGACCACATCCGCAACATGTAAGACACTGTAAAGAAAAATTTGACAATTTAAAAAAGCAATATGAAAACGATAATGATGTAGAAATTCAAACAGATTTTAGTTCAAATGATACAGTATTTAATGCTGATTTATTAATTAGTGATTGGTCTGGGATAGCATATGAATATGCATATACGACTAAAAAGCCGGTATTATTTATTGATACTCCTATGAAAATAATGAATCCTATATATGATAAAATAAATAATAATCCGATAAATGTTTGGTCAAGAAATGTAATAGGTAAAGCTATTAAAATATCTGATTTAAAAAAATGTAATAAATTAGTTGAAGAGATGCTAAATAACAAAGAAAAGTATTATAATAAAATTAATGATTTGGTTAATGATTCTGTATATAATATTGGTAATAGTTCTGAAGTTGGGGCTAATTATATTATTGAATCGTTACAGAAAAAAATTAATTTAAAGGAGAAGTAAAATGAAAAAAAAGATATTTAGAGTTATTGAGGTTTTATATTTTTATATTTTTATAAATTTAATGTTAATGAAAAATGTAAGGGCATATATTGATCCTTCTGTTATGACTTATACAATACAGGCCGTTGCGGGAATTGCTATTGCTATTGGAGCAACTGTCAGTATTTATTTTAGAAAGGCAAAAAAGAAAATTGGTAATAAATTAAATATTGATGAAAATAAAAATAAAGAAGTAGAATCAGATGAAATTATTATAAAAAAAAATAAGTAATTGTTATTTTAAATTTATGAAAGAGGTGTTACGGTATGATTAAAGTAATGAGTATTTTTGGGACAAGACCAGAGGCAATTAAAATGGCTCCTTTAGTTAAGGAATTAGAAAGCAGAAAGGAAATAAAAAGTATTGTTTGTGTAACTGCACAACATAGAGAAATGTTGGATCAAGTACTTGAAACATTTGATATTAAACCTGATTATGATTTGAATATTATGAAACAGGGTCAAACTCTTGCTGATATAACAACTAGAGCTCTAGTTGGGTTAGAAGAAATTATTAAAAAAGAAAAACCTAATATTGTTTTAGTACATGGTGATACGACTACAACATTTGCAGGTGCTTTAGCAGCATTTTATAATCAAATAGATATTGGTCATGTCGAGGCAGGACTTAGAACTGATAATAAGTATAGTCCATATCCCGAAGAAATGAATAGACAGATGGTCGATAGAGTAACTGATATGTATTTTGCTCCTACTAAATTAAGTAAAGAAAATTTATTAAAAGAAAATATTGATGAAGAAAAAATATATATTACTGGTAATACAGCTATTGATGCGATGAAGACAACAGTAAAAAAAGATTATAGTCATCCAGAATTAGATTGGATAAAGGACAATGAGAGGTTAATTTTAGTTACCGCTCATCGTAGAGAGAATTTAGGAGATCCGATGCGTAACATCTTTAGGGCAATTAGAAAAATTGTTGATGAATTTTCTGATGTTAAGGTATTATATCCAATTCATATGAATCCAAAAGTTAGAGAAGTAGCTCATGAAGTATTTGATACTTGTGATAGAGTAAAACTTATAGAACCACTTGAAGTATTTGACTTCCATAATTTTCAAAACAAGTGTTATTTAATAATGTCAGATAGTGGTGGAGTACAAGAAGAAGCGCCTAGTTTAGGTAAACCAGTTTTAGTTTTAAGAGATACGACTGAAAGACCTGAAGGAATTGAAGCCGGAACATTAAAACTAGTTGGAACTGACGAAGATACAATTTATAAAGAAACTAAATCATTATTAACTGATAAAGAAGCATATGATAAAATGAGTAAAGCATCTAATCCATATGGCGATGGACATGCTTCTGAAAGAATTGTCGATGCCATTATTGAAAAATATCAAAACAATATATAATTTCTTGTTAAATAATATATTGTATGATATAATTAGTTCGGTGATGTAAATGGCAAATAAAAAGAAAAAAAGATTATATAGAGTAGAGGAGCCAGAGGCTAAAGTATTTGGCGTATGCGGTGGTATAGCTGAATACTTTGATATTGATCCTACTATCGTAAGAGTTGCCTGGGCTGTCTTAATATTTGCTTATGGAACTGGGTTGCTTGCCTATTTAGTTTGTGCTCTATGTATGCCTAAAAAATCAGAAATAAAATAAAGTCATAAAAAGACTTTATTTTTTTCTTGTTTTATTATATAATTGAATACGTAAGGCCAGCCTGGCGGAATGGTAGACGCGATAGACTCAAAATCTATTGTCAGCGATGGCGTGAGGGTTCAAGTCCCTTGGCTGGTACCAATATAAAATAAAACGACTTGCACAAAAGTCGTTTTTAAGTTATTATGTTAATATAATAAAATTGGAGGTAGTATGGAAAATATAGAAGTTTTATTTAATGAAAAAGTTATTAATAAAAGAGTAAAAGAATTAGCTAGTGAGTTATATGATATATACGGTGATAACGAAGTCGTCTTTATTTGTACATTAAAAGGAGCCGTTTTTTTTTGCATGTGATCTCCTTAAAAATTATAAAGGCGATGCAAGGATGGAATTTTTAAGAGTATCTAGTTATAAAGGAACTGAGTCTACTGGTAAAATAGAATTAAATTTATCAATTTCTGAAGATAATATTAAAAATAAAAATGTAGTTATTATTGAAGATATCGTAGATACAGGTAATACCTTATCATTCTTATGTGATTATATTGGTAAAATGAATCCTAAAACGTTAATAGCATGTACTTTATTAGATAAAAAAAGTAAACGTGTCGTAGATATAGATCCGACATATACAGGATTTGTAATTGATGATTTATTTGCTATTGGATATGGCCTTAACTATGATGAAAAGTATCGTAATTTACCATATATTGAAGTTATAACGAAAACAAAAAAGATCTCTAAGTAGAGATCTTTTAAAGTATTATTTTATTTTATTTTTAATTTCTGTAGTGTTCTTCCAAATCATTACTCTCATTAACATACCTTCGTAGATTATTCTTGCCATTAAATTACCAAATACGATAGTCAATAAACAAAGTAAGAATCCACCAAATCCAAATGCAAAGAAAGCAAATGAACCTAAAGTGATGAATAATACAGTGAAGATGTAAGCTATCTTCAAGATTACTTCAATTAACATCTTATCGAATCTTAAGAAACTTCTTAACCATTCAAGTTTATTATTTTTTAACTTGTTACCCTTCTTAACAAACATAAAATAAATTAAGAAACATCCAACTAATGATAATATTAAAGCAATGATTAGCCATACAGATACTCCAACACCGGCAGCAATTCCATGGTTTAATGAAGAACCTAAATTATCATATCCATAATAATCGTAACCCATAAATAATACTCCTTTCATATAATAATCATATCATATTATTTTAAATTATTCACCAAAATTTGTAAAAAAGATAAAATTAAGGGGAATAATTTACATATTAAAGGATATTTGATATAATAGATGTAATGATGGAAAGGATAAAAAGATGGAACAGGAAATATTAAAATTATTAAAAAATAAAAAAAATACTTCTTTAACAAGTATTGAAATAAATGATTATCTTGGATTAAATGGGATAGATGAATATGCTAACTTAGAAAAGATATTAGATAAATTATGTTTAGAAGGTAAAATATATTATAGTGAAAAGAAAAAAAGATATACTCCTATCGAAAATACTAGTTTTAAGACAGGTAAATTATTAGTTAATCCTAAAGGATATGGTTTTGTTATTCTAGATGAAAGTTTTCATGAAGATGACGTCTATATCAGTGGTAAAAATCTATTAGATGGTAGAAATAATGATACAGTTGTTATTGAAATTATAAATAAGAATACTCGTGAAGGTAGAGTAATACGTATTCTTAAAAGAGATGACTCTGTTTTAGTAGGTCTTCTTTGTGAAGATAAAGGTAATTACTATGTTAAACCAGATAAACCCGAATATAAAGATATTCCTATTCCTAATGATATGCTAAAAGGAGCTATACCAGGACATAAAGTGTTAGTTAAACCAAATAATGTTGGCCATGAATATATTGGCGAAATTATTAAAATTATCGGTCATAAAAATGATGTTGGTGTCGATATTTTATCTTATGTATATCAATATGAATTTGACCCAACATTCTCGGATGAAGTAATGAATGCAGTAGAAAAAATACCTAGTGAAGTTTTACCAGAAGAATATGATGGTAGAGTAGATTTACGTAATGAAGTAATATTTACCATCGATGGAGATGATACTAAAGATATTGATGATGCTATTAGTATTAAAAAAATTAGTAATGATGTATATGAATTAGGGGTACATATTGCCGATGTATCACACTATGTTAAGAATGAAGGAATTATTGATAAAGATGCTTATGAAAGAGGAACTAGTGTCTACTTGGTAGATAGAGTTATTCCGATGCTTCCCCATAAATTATCAAATGGTATTTGTTCTCTAAATCCAGAAGTTGATAGATTAGCCTTATCTTGTGTTATGAATATTAACAGCAAAGGCTATGTTATTAAATATAAAATATTTAAATCTGTAATTAGAAGTAGAAAACAAATGACTTATAATTGTGTCAACGATATTTTAGAAAACAATAAAGTTCCCGATGGATATGAACCATTTGTTAAAGATTTAAAATTAATGAATGAACTATCTAATATTTTAAGAAAGAAAATGGTTAATCATGGCTATTTAGAGTTTGATCGACCAGAAGCTAAGATTCTCGTAGATGAAAAAGGTCAACCTACAGAGATTAAATTAAGAGAGCAAAGAACCGGTGAAAAGCTAATTGAAAACTTTATGATTGCTGCTAATGAAACGGTTGCTGGTTATATTGAAGATATGAAAGTACCTGGCATTTATCGTGTTCATGATAAACCTAATAAAGAAAAGTTAGAAGTATTTCTTAAATTCTTAAATCGTAAAGGATATAATATAAAAGCTGACATTAATAAATTTAAAAATACTGATTATCAAAGATTACTTAAACTATTTAAAGGTAAAGATGAAGAAGTAATTCTAAGCACTTTTGCTATTCAAACAATGTCAAAAGCTAAGTACTCTGATATAAATATTGGACACTTTGGAATAGCTAGTAAAAGATATGCTCATTTTACTTCGCCGATAAGAAGGTATCCTGATTTAACATTACATCGATTAGTTAAAGATTATACAGAACGTAATAATTCTAAAACTATATCTTATTGGCAAAATAAATTATTTGATATTGCTAATCAGTCTTCTAAAAAAGAACAAGATGCAATAAACTGTGAACGTGATGTTGATGCGATGAAGAAAGCCGAATATATGGAAGAACATATTGGTGAAAAATATAAAGGTGTCATTAGTGGTGTTACTGAATTTGGCTTCTTTGTCGAATTAGAAAATACTGTCGAAGGCTTAGTAAGAATTGATTCTTTAGCAGGTGACTATTATATATATAATCGTGATCTGAGTGCTATCTTAGGAAAAAATTCTAAAAGGATGTATATGTATGGCGATACCGTAATGGTCG
>JAEEGL017187772.1_pt1 | contig 21237 bp, 12 predicted proteins | sample 9134231 | NCBI WGS metagenome assembly JAEEGL01 (sample SAMN16246548, study PRJNA631951) | gut metagenome | biome: gut microbiome; feature: rumen; material: fiber-attached | host: Bos | place: Iran: Karaj | collected 2018-10 | reverse complement strand
TCTTCAATACGTTTCATTTTCCCCTCTCGTTTTTTACGCCTTCGTCATTCTGACACCAAAGGTGGAAGAATCCAGTGAAATCTTGTGCCTAATGCTAGACATAACTGGATGTTTCGTAGCTACGCTACTCAACATGACGGTAGTGACTAATGACTATCTAGCAATTTTTCGACGGTCGCAATAATCTTGTCGCGTTCCCCGCACCAGTTCGGTGCAATCAAAAGTTCGCTCGGGCTTTCGCCGCTGAATCGTTCAATTGCGATATCCTTGCCGATAATTTTAATCATCTCGGCAACCGCTTCGCAGTATTCCTCGAACGAAAGCAATTTGACTTCGCCATTAGCGTAATCCTGCGCCATGACCGTACCCACGACAATGTGCAATGGGTGGATCTTGACTGCGGCAAGCTTTAAATCGTGAACGACTTGTGCCGTGTGCTTAAAGTCTTCCATCTTTTCGCCGGGGAGACCGACAATCACGTGAGTCGTGACTGTGAGTCCTGCGGCTTGGCAGCGCTTTACAGCATCTTCAAATTCTGCAAGTGTATGCCTACGGTTGATGCCTGCGAGCGTCAAGTCGTTTGCTGTCTGGAGCCCGATTTCAACAATAATAGGTTTCTTGTGGTTGAGTTCCGCAAGGTATTCAATCTTTTCGTCTTCAAGGCAGTCCGGGCGCGTTCCAATTGCAAGTCCTGCAATTTCCTTGTGCTTGATAATCGGATCGATGATTTCTCGCAAATGCTCTAGCGGTGCGTGCGTGTTTGTGTACGGCTGCAAGTAGGCGAGGATACCTGCATTCGGGTACTTGTCGCGAAGTTTCGGAACGTACTTTTCGAGCTGTTCCTGAATCGAAACCTTTGCCTCGTCAAAAACTGGGCTAAAGCTGCGGTTGTTGCAGTAGCTGCAACCCGAAAACCCTTTGGTTCCGTCGAGGTTTGGGCAGCTCATGCCGCCGTTGAGCGGGAGCTTGCGTACCTTGAGGTAGTTGGGGAACAATTCCAAAAGTAAATCGCGATAAGGTTTGTAATGCATGACTAGAAAATAGTTAATTATTCCCCAATAATCGTACTAAATCCTACAAGTGCATGCTTGGTGGAGTCCATATAGCCCTGAAAATACACTAGGTTTCTTTTTTTGTCTAGTGGTAAGCACAGCAATGGTCCAAGAGGAATCTTATATTCGACTTCGTATTTATCTTTCTTTTCGCAAAAATCTGGATGTTCCCGCAAAAAATGCTCGGTCCTTGCTTTTAAAACATTGTATTCAAAATAAAGTTCATCGTATTTTTTATCCGTGACGAACGCCTTGTTTGCCGTGCTGTATAAATTCATGGCCAAGGTGAAAAAAAATCCAGAAATGGCCATTGTTATAACGAGCTCGATTAAAGTGAATCCTTGCTTGTTCGATTTTTTCATTTGTTCACTCCATATTTGCAATAGTGAAGTGTCCGTGTCGTATCTTTTTTATGGCGGATTGATACGGCGCTAAAGCAAGATTCATCTTGGTCTTTATTTGCTTTTATGATGGTTTCCCAAGAATTTCCACTGGCATCAGAATGTGTAACAATCGTATCGTTTGCAATGGGCTTTGTTAGTAAAACGATTTTGCTTAATTCTTGCCCATAATTATCAATCCAGGCCTTATTTGTCGTTGAATTACGGAATAAAAAGCCTGTAACGAGCATCCCGGTCGATGTCAGAATGGCCAAGCTGACGAGTACTTCTATGAGGGTGCTCCCAATTTTGGAATGTCTAGTTCTCATAACTAGCCTCGCCGCCAAGATAAACGATGTCCGGGAGGAATGTGTGGATTGTTGTATCTCCTTTTACGGAACCATCCCTGAAAAAACCTCTCCAAAATGTTTCGCCTTCGTAAAAACCGAAATGGTAAGCGATCATTTGTCCAATCAGTTTTCCTCGAAAATCGATAAATCCGTTTGAAATGACATATCCTTTGATATCGACCTTTTCGGAGATGGTTACCGGGATTCCTTTCATGGTCTCGTCCCAGTTGTCGCCTATGAATGTGATGAGGACTTTGTCTGCTTTTAAGCTGTTGATGGCTAACGTACCTGTGTAATCGACTTCTCCGGTTTTGCGCCCTTGAACGATTAAGTTGATGACGTTTTCTTGTTTGTTCTTTGCTGATACTTCAAGTGAATCCTGGGCAAAGAATGTTCCAGAAAGAGAAATGCTGTCTTTTAAGCTGATGACGCGTGCGATGATATTTGCCTTTGTTGTCGTTGCGCGTTCTCGTAAAAAGATTTTATCTGCGATGATTTTGCAGTGGTCGCAACGGCTGTCTCCTTGCATGGTGACGACGCGGCAATTAAGATTTGTCGGTATATTGTCTGTTCCATCAAAAATGCAGCGCTCCTTATCGAATTTTTCAGAAAATTGTTTGCGTGATAATTCGGGGTAAAATCTGAGCGTATCGAAATATTGGGATAATTCGCCGACATAAACCGTGTCGTAAAATGCTTCTTTTTCAGCTCGCATCTTGTAATGGCTGCTATAAGATACAGAACCGTTTTTTAGAGCGCTTCCTCCTTCAATACGTGCTTTGCCGACGAGACTGACGTTTGCCTGTGATGCAAGTAAAGTGAGTGCGGGTCGGTTAGGTGGGATAAATCCGGTGTGTGCTGAAAAATGCTGTGTAGAATCGCGATTGAAAATGCTAAGAGCCGCAAATGCTCCGTCTTGAGTTTGTGAAAGTGAAAAATGAATGCTCCCATCTTTACTAGTATGCTGTAAGCAATCCGTTCGCCAAGGGCTGTGTTCACTTTGCATACGGAAAAAGGCGTAATTGACTCCGCTTTCTAACTCAAGTGTCGCTTGGGTGTCGTTAAATCTTCGTGATGATTCAATTCGCTCGTTTTTTATCATTGTATAAAACGAAGAAATGAGAAATCCGATAATGACAAGTATTGCTATTGTAAGAGGTAGTGTAAATCCGCTCTTTGGTCTTGTCGCGCGCATTTTATTTTAAATCATTGCCTCGGCGGCAATTTCTGATTCTGTGGTGAGACCTAAAGCGATTTTTTCTGCGCCGTCCATAGCAAGCGTCTTCATGCCCTCGGCAATAGCCGTTCGGCGTAGTTCTGCATTTGAAGCTCCCTTATGGACCATCTCGCGAATTGTCTCTGTGGCGGGCATCATTTCGAAAATGCCGACGCGCCCCTTGTAACCGCTGCCGCCGCAGGCGAGGCAGTTAGCGTCATTCCCACCGCATTTAGGGCAGACTTTGCGCACGAGCCTCTGTGCCATAATAAAGTTTACAGCCGATGCGACTAAGAATGGCTCTACGCCCATGTCAATGAGCCGTACGATGGCTGATGGGGCGTCGTTTGTGTGAAGCGTACTGAAAACAAGATGCCCGGTCAATGCGGCTCGTATGGCTAGTTCTGCGGTTTCACTGTCGCGAATTTCGCCGACCATGATGACATCTGGGTCTTGACGCAGTAACGTTCGCAAAGCAGCTGCAAATGTCAAGTCGATTTTTGAATTGACTGCTGTCTGTGTGATACCGTCTAGCTTGTATTCAATCGGCTCTTCGATTGTCGATATATTCAGTTCCGGACTGCGGATCATTTGCAACAGCGTGTAAAGCGTTGTTGTCTTACCGCTACCGGTAGGGCCTGTAATAAGGAACATCCCGTAAGGCCTGTGAATTTCTTTTTCGCACAGTGCAATTTGTGCGGGCGTCATGCCCAAAGAATCCAGCTTGTGGATGATAGTTCCCTTGTCCAAAAGGCGTAATACCATCTTTTGCCCATAATCTGTGGGCAGCGCAGAAACACGAATGTCTACGGCTCTTGTGCCATCGTCAAAATGGATGCGCCCGTCTTGTGGGCGGCGCTTTTCGGCGATGTCGATGCTTGCCATAATCTTGATACGCGATGTAATCTCCGAGATGGATCGCAAGGGGAGCTTTCTAGCAATCTTTAGCACGCCGTCCTTGCGGAAACGCACTAGAAACGTTTTTTCACCCGGTTCGAAGTGAATATCCGAAACTCCTGTGTGCATCGCCTCTGAAATGATTTCATTGACCATTCTGATTGCGGGGGAGTTTGCTTTGTTGCCTGCTGCGCTTATGCCGTAAGCGGGTACAGCACGTTCTGCAAATGCGTTAATCCACTGGATGACCTTGTCTTCGTCGGCCTTGACCGGTTTGATATAGACCCCTGCAGCGACCTGAATGTCGTTTATGAGGTCGAAATCTTCGGTGTCGGCCATGGCGACCGTCAACTGCTTGGCCTCTTCGCTGTAATCCACCGGAATAACGGAATAACGAGCCATTAGCTCTTGTGGCAAAAAGCGTAAAGCCTCTTGAGAAGGTGGATTTTTGAGCTCGAAAGACATTTTATTTCGTCGAGTCTACGTCGGCAGTGTCCGTTGGAACGAGGAATATGCTGATAGAACGCAGAATCAGGTGCAGTGTCGTATCTGCTCCGCTGATGATGTCTACCGTGTCTTTCGGAAAATATCCGTCTTTGGTGACAACAATCTGGTTGACGTAGCTTTCTTCGGATGGGAATACGACTGTACCACTAGAATTGGTTTTGAGCGTTTGTGCAGACTGGACTTCGTTTGTCAGTTCGACTTTTGCTTTGTTTACAGCTTTGCCGGTGACAAAGTCGGTAACGATGACTGTGTAGCGCACGGGAATGCGAGAATCTGTGTCTTCGTCTTGAAGGCAAGATGTGAAAAACAACGCGCAGAATGCGAAAATGAGAAATACTTTGGCTTTCAATGGAGAACCTCTGCTTAAAAAATAGCAAAAATTTGTTTTGAAAAAGAAAAGTTGTATGGATTACAGTTTGTTTGAATGAAGAATAAAATTTTACAATATTATTTAAAACTTACTTATTTATTTGAAAAATATTGTTTTGTTATTTGTGTTATGTTGTAAATGATTTAGTATTAGCTAATTATGTTGATTTTGTACGAATTTTTATTTGAAATTTGTATAAAATAAAATTCGTTTGTACTTTACAAATTAAAGAAAATATCCTATACTTTGCACGATTTGTGTACTTTGTTTTTAATAAAATACATGGATTTTGTAACATTTTTAACGTAAGTTGTTACTACACATAGAGTTAGCTACTTTCGGGTGGTTGATTCTATAAAAAAGAGTTGGAAAAAGAATGAAGAATAATATATTCTTGTGCTTAATAGCGCTGTTTTTATCAGCTGCTAGCTTGGTAGCGTCCGTCTTTTTGCTAAAAAGCGGCGCTCCTGGTCCGTTTTTCATTGAATCCACCAAAGTTCTTGAGGCTGATGCCGAAATGCAAGCCATCAACCAGAAAATCGCTTTACAGGATGAATTGTTGAAAAAACAGGAACAGGTGTATAACGATTCCATCGCCAAATTGCTCGATACCCTTTCGGTAAGGCGTGGCGATGAGGAAAAACTCATTGACCTGATGAATATGGAAAGCAACATCTTCCGTCACAAGATGATTGACTCCATTTCGACCGCTTCGCATGACGAAGTGAAAAAAGCTCTTGAATCCTTTAACGAAAAGGCTAAGGCCTTTAGCCAAAAGAATGGCGTTAAAGTCCTGTTCGGTTCTGGCAGCAACTTTGTTGTCTATGGAACTGGAACAAAAGCTGATTTGTCTAACAAAATGATTGAATTTTTAGGGAGTAACCATGAATAAGTTTACGTCTTTCTTGGCCGTTTTGGCCATCGTCTTTTCTATTGCAGGCCTTGCCGCTGTTGCATATTTCCACAACAATAACGTCAAATACGGTTTTGTCAATACCGAAAAACTGCTGAATTCTTTTGTTGAATCGCAGAAAGCTCTGGATGCAATTCGCGCTGAAGAAGATCGTTGGGTGACCGAAAGAAAAATCATCGAAGATTCCCTGAAGGCTTTCGAAGAACGTATTGCGACAACTTACGAAAAACTCTCCGTGGATGAAAAGCGGAAGGTGAAGGCAGAACATGTCAGCCGTGTCGAAGAACTCGGCCGCTTTAACCAGGCTCGTTCCAACGCTATCCAGAATAAGCGTGTTGAATCTTTGCAGGGCGTTTATCAGAAAATCAACGCCGCCATGGTGGACTTTGCTTCGGAAAACGGCCTCGATGTTGTCTTTGCCTCTAGCAATGGCAGCATCGTCTATGGCGATGGCTCCGATGCCGATTTGACGGAAAAGTTCCTGCTTTTCCTGAATAATCGATTCAAATAAGATATTTGGGATTGGGTTAAATATGCGTTACCTTTTTGCGCTCCTGGCGGTGTTCTTTCTCTGGGGCTGTTCTGTCGAAGTCCCTAGAGATGAGTATGTTGCCTATTTTGACAAGAATTGCAAGGCCGAAGTTGACCGTTCCGGGATACATTTCTTTGCTTTGGCCTTGACTCCTGATTATGAACAGGTTAAATGGGGTGCGCCCCTAGATTCGGGAATGAGGGTTGTCTTTGGTGCAACACCACGATCCGATATTTCTTTTGAAACTGCATTCCTGATAAGTGAACGCGATACCGCCGAAGTCATCGTGTCTCGCAAGATGAAAACCTTTGAACTCGGCGTTGCGGATATGTTTGTGCTGAGCTTTGCGAACCGTAGGGACGGTGCCAAGCTTCGCTTGAAAAACGTTGGCCACGGCATTGGCAACGTTGAAATTGAACTTAAAAATTGCAAGAACATTCGACTGGTAGAGAACAAATGATGAAAAAAATCAGCTCCATAACACTTATGACGTGTATGACGGCTTCCTTCGCGTTGGAAGGTGGCCCTTCTCAGCCGGACTACGCTCAATTTGAGCCGTCTGGCATGACAGACATGGTGAGCATGCAGAGTGGTGACTTCAGTTACCAAATTCCGCTTAGCGATATTCCAAGCCCTTATGGCAATTATCCGTTGTCGCTTTCTTACCATGCGGGCATTTCTCCGCAACAAGAAGCTTCTTGGGTGGGCCTTGGCTGGAGTTTGAATCCGGGCTCTATCAATCGTGATGTCCGTGGCGTTCCGGATGACCAGTTCCATGGCGGTACGCTTGGCTTTATCTACCAGTATTCGGCAACTCAGGTTTGGAGTGTTGATCTTGGCTACAGCATTGGCGCATTCAGTGTTGGTCAGAATTTCTCGAGCGATGGTAGCGTAGGCTTCTCTGCGACAGTTGGGCCGAAAATTGCTGGTGTCGCTGGTGTTGGCTTCACTGTCGGTACGGATGCTGTTGGTGTCGAGGCCAGTGTTGGTTATGGTAATGCCAAACTCAATGCCGGTTTGATGTTCTCTACAAAGGATGGGAAACCTAATGCTCATGTGGGAGCCTCGATTGGCGTTGCTGGAGCTTCTTTGGGCGCCCAGGTAAGTACAGGTGGCGGCGCTTCTGCACGAGTTGGCTTTGGCAATTCTAATGCTAGCGTTGGTTTGTCTGTTTCGGCAAATGGCGTGTCTGCTACAGCTAGTGTCGGAAAAGTTTCCATGTCGAAAAGTAAAAATGGTGCAAGCGTCTCTGTTGGCGGCGGAACGCTTTCTGTTTCGAATTCTGCTACGGATGGAAACAGCAAGACATCTACAGCTGGCTTTGCAGTTGTTATTCCTACAAATATTGGTGTATTCTCGTTTGGCTTTAGCCAGACGACTTTTGAATATTGGATGCGCTCGGCAACTTCTGAATACTTGTATGGGTATATCTATCAGGCGGGGCCTGCAATTGATGTAAAGGACGAGAATGATCTTGATGGAATTCCTGATGCGGCAGCTGCGTCAGGACAGTCTCATGCAAGCATTCCATGGAAGTGGACGATGAAGGGGCGTACGCTTGAGAGTATGGGTGGAAACGATATGAGTCCCGCCTATGATATGTACTCTGTATCTTCTGAAGGTGCTTCGGGGTCATTTAGGCCTTTTGCTCGTGAAAAGCATCAGCTTTATAAGCTTGTTAGTAACAAATTTACATCTGATAAGAAAAGCTTAGAAACGTATTCTACGATTCTTGAAAATGATAATGATGGTTGGCCTCTTTCAAATGAGTTCCAAAAAAGTTCTTCAGATGAATTGGTTGATCGTGAAGCAGGTACTTACAATGACTACGCTTTTTGCATGAAAAAAAAATCAGAATGTTCTATTTATGCTAAGTATCAAACGAATTTCCGTAATAGGGGTAACCGTCTAGTATTCAACTCTGATTCTACTCAGTTCGAAGAACGTGGTGGCATGCGCTTCTTGTTTGTTGGTGAAGGATCGGGATATTATGAAAGTGATGACGTTGGATCTAGTAAAAATCTTGAAAGATCAAAAATTTCTGATAAATTGTTGAAAAGAACAATCAATGGTTTCGAATATGCTCTGTATGGTTCTAAGAAAGTTGAACCCATTTTTGAAGATAATAGTCCTATTGGTAAGTTACAAGGCTTTACTGTTACTACTTCTGACGGTGCTAAGTATATCTTTAAGCAACCAGTGCGCTCTTATTTAAAGGTTGATTATTCAATCAATAGAGAAAAGGGGGTTCCTGTTTTTGTTGATAAATCAAGTAGTAAGTACGATAATTTCTGGGGTAATTTGTTAGAAGGCGTTTTGGCGGTTGCAGAATGGGCTTTCAAGCATATGAATCCAGTTGCGGTTGTGCAGGATATATACAATTTTGTTTTTGCTCCGGGAAAACTTGAAGAAAAGTGTGATCCAGATGGTAAAGACAATAAAAAAGATAAAAAAGAAGATTATTACTACTCCTATACTGTTAACATGAATCCTCATGCAACGCAATGGTTGCTTTCTGAAGTTCAGGGCGCAGATTATGTGAAAGTAGGAGATAGAGATATTGGCTATAATGTCAAGTTTACTTATACTGAACCTTCTATTTATCGTTGGCGTACGCCATATGCAAGGCCTGGCGTGGATGCCGCGGATCTTCCGAATTTTAGAACTCCGCGAAATGCATTTACTCCGGAAGGATGCGATTCTCGTATGTATCAAGCCTCATTTGGTGTAAAAGAATATGTTTATCTCAAGTCTATAGAAACTTCAACTCATCGTGTTGAGTTTGAATTGAACAAGGATGAGCGTGTTGACGGTAAGGGATGGGAAGTTGGAGAACAATCAGTTATTCCAATATTAGTTCAGACTACATTAGGAATGAAAATTGAAAGTCGTGGGAGCGTGACCAAAAAAACGTATTATGCGTATTATCCATATCAGTCATCGAGTTATAAGTCCTATGATTATTGGAATCAAGAAATTACTTGGAGACCTAAGTACATTTACTTTAATTCGCCGCTACCTGAAAAAATTCTGAATGTATTATACCAGAATAAAGAAGTATCTATTAGTGGTTTAGAACCAGCTAAATCTGGGAGTGATTATTTAACAGCAAAAAATAATGATATTATGACTGGTAATGTGGATAATTTTGCTGATTTTGCAATCGCTGCAAAGCCGGATTCTAAGTATACAATTGTGCCGAATTCGTTTACGAGGACTCATGGTCAAGAAAGTAGATTTGGCTTGTATAGACTTACGTTGCAATCTAATCCTACTACAACGGTTATTTCTTATTTAAAGAAGTCTGCTTTGGATTCCGCTGCAAATGCTGTTGCCGATACTTTAGTGGCAATTGGTGAAAATGGAGATCTAATTCAATATCCTTATATAGATTGGTCAAACTTTATTTTTACAAGTTCCGAATCTGTTGATTCTATGGAAAATCAGATGCGTTATTTGACGAAAATTACTTACTATCGTAAGGGCATAGACGGTGATTCCGCAAATAGGTATAATCATAAGTATAAATACAAGGAATACAATTTCAATTATGATTATAGTTTGCAACCGAAGACGCTGAATTCTTATTGTAAGGGGCGTTATCCGGAGGCTGATTCTGTTGACCAAATTGTAAGATCTCCTGATTCTGTTGGTGTTGATATCTGTAAGACGGATTCTACTTCTAGATCCTTGTACGGAAAACTGACATTACGTTCGATTACTGAAACAGGCTTCCAGAACGGAAAGAAAGCTTCGTTGCCTCCATTTGTTTTCTCTTATACGGCTCCTTCGGCTACATCAACCCGTATTAGCGCCAAGAGTGGATGGATTGATTATTTCCAAGAGAATAAAGGTAATGAATCAAATGATAATGTATATAAAGATGACTATTTTGAAGGTTTTAGTGATATTGATGCGACCATCCTTGCTTCTGCAAATACGACTGATGAATATGGCTTTTGGTCTAATACCGCAAATGTGGAAAATCACAAGGTTGATCAATCGTTTGCGGATTATGGTGCCGCTGCATGGAGCTTGAATAAGGTTATTGATCCTACGGGTGGTAATCTTGAAGTTGAATATGAACGCGATCGTTATGGTGCTGGAGTCGACTTCTCTCAGGACAAGAGAACTGTAGAATTTGAAGAATTTGGTAAGTGCTCTGATTATGGTATAAATGGTTTAGAAGCTGATAGTCTGTGCATCAAAATAAAGCCCTTGTATTGGCGTGAACAGTGTCTTGGTCCTCGAGCTGCTTACTGGGATAAGGAGAGACCGGTTGGTTATGAAGGTGATGGCTTTGATTTCCTTGATTCTATGCAAGTGAAGGAATCTGAGCATACCGATATCTTCTATAACGTGATGCTTCAGCTTAAAACAAAGGTTAAGTGTGGTATGTTCGGTTGGGGCCGTTGCACAAGACATCGCAGCGTGGCTGTAGTGGGTGACGGTAAACTTATGTACTCGCGACCAAGTAATGATGGTTCAAAGATTCTAGTCCTTGAACGTTCTTGGAGTGATGTTGAAACAGGTGTCCTAAAAGCTGCTATGAAAATTAACGATAAGCAAAGCTGGAGCATAAATGAGGGCTCCCGTAATGGATATCTGTGGACAGGAAAGGTCTTGAATCAGGTTAAGGCTGGTGATTTGCGTGTGACGAAGATGACGCGTCATGACATCGGTCTTCAGTCATTGACTTCTTATGAATACGAAAATGGTGAATTGGCTCAGTTGGCGGATTCTTCTTATACGACTGTTTTGGGTAGCCGATTCTTTACGAATAAGAATTCTTATGCTATTCCAGATGTTCATCTTGACCCGATCTCAAGAATTGTTGGCTTTGACGATGATGATTTGATGTTTGTGCCGGGGGCAAGGATTTCTTATCCGAAGGTTACTGTAAAGAACTCTTCTAGTGATACGTCGAATTATAACGGTACAACAGAATTCTACTACGTGACTCCAGAAACGGGTATTCCTGAGGAATATATTGATCCTGATACGCGTGCCATTTTGAAACCGTTTGTAAAAATTAATGTTTTGTTTGTTTCAAAGCATCCTAAAGATAACTATGATAATGGTCGTGTCCTTAGGTTTACGCTTTTGGATGAAAATAACCAAAAGGTGTCTGGAACAGATTCTATAAGAATTATGGCTTTCCCAGATGAAAGAGCTTCGCTGTTCTTCTATTCTGACAATATTCTTTCCGCTAAATATTTGAAAGTTGATAAAATGAATCAAAATGGCGGATATAACGAGAATACAATCCCATTATGGGATGCTAACTCTGTTATTTCTAGTATGCAGACTCCTCTTACTAAGTTCAACGAATTATCGTTGGTTGTTTATGGGGGAAATGGAATGAATGCAGACCTTGATAAGGTTAAATTTATTTGGAAACGTAGTCAAAAGGATGGCTTCTATCCAATATTGTATAAGCAGGTTTCTTATAAGACTGAAAATATCGATGTATGGTCGGCATCAAGCGAGGATGACGATGGTGGTTATACAAAAACAGATCCGTCCCATGTGCATTTCGAAGAAACAGTAACGTATCATGACTTGACTGCTTTCTTAGGACAAAACTACAAGACCGTCTTTAAGAGAGGTACGGGTAATAACGCTGTTGTGGTCAAGATGGATAGCTCGTTCTATTCAACTGTTGTACCTGATGCTGTTGGCTTGCCTGATTCCGAGAAACACAAGGTTGGCCGCCAGATTGAAAAATGGTCGTCGGAACAGCAGTTGAAGTGCGTAAAAGGTGATGGAGCTAATGACCCTAAAGGTCATGTTGGTGACATTAACTATTGTCGTGATCAACAGATGCACCTTTACATGAGAAATTCTGGTGCATATAGGAACTATAAGGACTTCACTTATATCCGCTATCCGGCATTCCAGATTGGTTCTGTAAACTATGTCGGTCATGATAACCAAACTCAGAACATGGATGTTCAGAAATTTGGCAAGACTGAATTGCATAATTACGAATACGATCCGCTTACAGGCTCTCCAACGGCAACGCTTGCCACCGTGTCGCTTGGCCCTGATTCTCTTCTCCGCAAGTTTACAAAGATGTATCCATACTATGCTATGACTGGTGTTCCGTTGGCGGATTCCATGTTCCTGCGCAATATGCTTACACAGAACTATAAGGAAGAAGTTTATACGGATACTTTGAAAAATGTAAGTCTCGCATCTAGTTTGAAGGATGGGGCGAATGCCAAGGCTAACCTTCGTTCGTTCAGCGTGACACCATATAGGTTTGTTCCTGATTCCGTATATGGCTCTGGTGCAAATGTCAAGTTGCCAATTGTTTCTTGGGGTACATATAAAACAAAGGGTGATCCTCAGGTTCTTGTGAATAATTCGAACTCCTATGCTTATGGAAATATGTTGCCTTCTTTGTTCGATTACTCGGGTACAGATATCATCGCCATTGATTCGAACCTGAAGGTAAGCGAAACTAAGGATGTTCTTGACCGCTCTATGACGACCGTATTCTCGAAGGATGGTATGTTCCAGTTAAGCCTGTTCTTCCCTGCAAAACGAGAAGAAGTTGGAGCGATTATTCCATATCAGGGTGCTGTTCACAACACAAAGAATTGTACTTCATTGGATAATCCTGTTAAAGATGGAAGTATTTTGATGAGTGACTATGATAGAACTCTAGGTTGTACGGTTGCTGCGACTTCTGGCAATCTTATCAAGGAATATCGTATTTGGACTCGTTCTAATGGCTGGAAGACAGAACGTCAAACTGTTACGGTTAGCACAACAGGCTCTGTAACAGTGACGTTGCCGGTTCCTGCGAATTCTAAACTCAACTACTTCCGTGTCTATCCGGAAAAGGCTGAATCCAAGTCCTTTATTTACGACAAGTATGGCAATATGATTCAATCCATTGCCGAAGACAATACATCCACGTATTACGAATACGATCCGCTTGGAAACTTGGTCCAAAGCCGTAACGATGATGGTGTCAGCTTCAAGGCTCACCATAGGGAATATATGAACGATACCACCACTCAAAAGGTTATGGGGGAATAAGATGATGCGTAATAAAATTTTCTCAACTGTTTTTGTTGCTGCATCTTTATGCAATGCGTTCGCTTCTTTGACCGCTTCAATTCACAGTGATGCTAGGAAGACGTTCTATGTTGGTGAACGAGCCTATGTTCCTGTTTACATTGAAGAAACAAATGCGATGACTGAAGACTATAATGGCGGAACTGGCGCGAATGGGTATGTCATATCGCATGTATCTGGGAATGCCTCGTGGCTATCATTCAATCATCGACCAGATTATGCTGATGGTACTCAATTGAATACGAGTGATCCTGGTAATCATTGGTATAATAACCAAGTTATTTGGCTTGAAATGGCCGGCTTGGCAACGACGGCTGGTGAATATTCTGGAACTTTGCTTGTTCAGAATACCTTAACCGGTGAAAGTCAGAATCTTAATTATTCTTTTAGCGTTGTTGAACCACCTCCGGCGTTGTATGTGGTGTCCCATGATACCGCTGCTAGTTATGGTCGACAGATTGAACAATATTCCTATATTTTAAATAAAACTGGTTCTTCAGTTACGTTGGATCGTCCATATATAGATTACTATATGACGAAAACGCCGAATAAGCAGCTTCTTTTGAATATATGGAGTCGTCCCAATAATACATGTGTTCAAGTACTTGATTGCGGATCTGACCATTATGTGATTAGACAGCGATATAAGGGAAGCTTGAATTTAAAGGCGAATGTTCGTAGTGGACAATTTCAGTTGGGGATGAATGAACGTTCTAATGGCAATAATTCCTCTTACTTTGATTTTTTACCTGAAAAATCATTACATGTGTTTAGTGATGTAAATCAAGGTTTTATAATATTGCCGGATGGAAGCTATAGCAATGCCTATCTAGATTATTCCTATGCAGGTTTTGCTACAAACTATGTCGCAAAAGCAATGCGTCGTAATGATTATTATAACCCGACTATGACATTGCGCGATATTTCTGGAACGACCTATTATGGTGTTGCACCAGATTGGTTCACAGAAGGGCAATGCCATAATGTAAATGTTACGACTGCCACTGCTTTGTCTAATGTTGTAAGAACGTATAATGAAGAACCGTTCTGTAGCGCAGATGTTCCTGTAATCTCTTTTGCAACTCCAGAAGATACTATCTATGAAGGTGAAGACTACTATGCCATGCCTGTAGTGACCAGTGGTAATGGAGAAATTGTATCTCTTGAAATTACAGACATGAGTGATTATGATTGGCTAGAAACAGGGACTCCTGCTGATTATTGGGATGATTACGCAAATGTGATTGGATCTCTTGGCGTTAGTGGGTATGCCAAAATGTTCTATGTCCGTTCTAGACATGGTTTTGTTCGTCAGAATTATAATTTGGATCCTGGTGTGTACACATATACTCTTCGAGCTACAGATGCTGCAGGCCAAGTTGCAACAGTTACTAGAACGGTTCGAATTATAGATGGTTTGAATTATGCTGCTGATAAGAATTTAGGAAGCGGTGTTGTTTCTAATCATGGAATGGCCGTTCTTATGGGAGATGAAACCTGGTTTAAATCTTATCAGCTGGATATCGCTACGGGTATTGAAAATTTTGCAAATAGCGGTTCATACACATTTGCAAATGGATTCTACTACGATTACTATGGTCAGTTTGATAAAGGGTTTATCACTTCTTCAATGAATCATCCGCATGATTGGTACCTTAATCCTGGATTTACAGAGACATTTTATGATTGCGGAAATAATAGATTTAGGATAAGATATACTTATCAATCCGGAAATGATTTTTGGATTAGCCATAATCACAGCAAATTGGATATGAAATCCGGTATAGTTTACAATACTGGTTCAAGAATGAATAAGGCCGATGACTATTCTATGCAGGATTTTGTGAAGAATGGCGTGCTTGAGTTACGTGGTCGTCGTTACAATCCTCATATGCCTTTGTATGATGGTAATGGTACGCGTTTGTGGGGTGAAGCTCCCGCCTGGGCTAACCAATGCGTAGAATATAATGCATCTAGTTCTAGTTCCTATATACCTCCTTCTAGCTCTTCTTATTCGTCTTCTAGTTCCTATATCCCGCCGCAGCCGCAGTCTTCGAGCAGCAGCTATCCGAGATCTTCTTCGAGTAAGCCTGTTTTAGTTGCTCGTTTGTCGAGTAGCTCTAGCTTTAATGCTTTCCACGATTTGGCAGTGCGATTCAAGGTCGTTTCTACTTCGAATAACGACGTTAGCCTTGCAATTGATTTTATAAATAAAGGCAACGCTGCTGCTCAAGTAGGAAACTATACGGCTAGATTCTATTATAGCGATGAAAGTATTCCGAATGACGCAATTTTAGATTACAATGAAAACTATATTCCAAAAGATATCATTAGTAGCGTTACAAAAAAACAGTGTGATGAACATTTGTTTGCTTTAGACTTTAAATTGAATCAGTCTCTTACGATTTCACCCAATAGCGTTGTTCCTAATGGCGGTGCTTCGTGGCGTTTCCAGCTACAGCCTAGCGAATATACTTTTGATCCTGCAAACCTTAAAGGTAGCTGGATGGATGTATCAGAAATGACTGAAAATGGAAAAATGGTAATTTATAACGCTCAAGGAACGCCTATATATGGGGTGCATCAGCCTTGTGACGGTTTTACCCAAAAGCAATTAAAGCTTGTTGTTAAGGGCCAGGCTCATACGGAAGGTGTCCATACGGCCAAAATATGGTATATTCCAGATGCGATGGCCTCGGTTGAGATAAAAATTGAGAATAAGGGTGATTCTGCTGTCGCTGGACCGGCTTATGTTGATTTCCATGTAACGCATACACCAGGAGCTGTGCCTGTTATTATATTCGGAGGCAAAACTCTTGCTACGGCAGGCGGTTCTATTGCAGACAACGATGTTCTTGTCACACATATATCTGCTGGTAATAATCATACATTCCGCTTTACATTGCTTGGTGGTATTCCTGCTGGACCTAACTTTAGTAAGACTATACAATTCAAATTAATGGATCAATGTATAGGTGGCTGTAAAGAAATGGTAGAAACAACTTCTTACAGGTGGAATTTGGATGATGATTGGTCTGCGAAAGATATTAAAGGATATAATTTTATACCTACGTTAAGGATTCCTGTTTACAATTCTGAAAGCGAAAAACTTATAGGAAATCCTGATAAATCTGCTCCTGTTTATGTAGTCAAACAGGTCAATGGTCCTGACAATGGTGAAAAGGAAGTTCTTAAGCATAGTCGTCCGACAATTAGTGCAATGGTACCTAACCGCACCGATGCTGTGGCGTACTCTGGTGGTCAGCTTTTGTCTGGTGGTGATTTCGAATCTCAGTGGGTTCAGGGCTGGGACGTTTACGAACCGGATACTTTGCACGTTGTTAAGAGTGTTCGTGGACGTACTCCTCAGGGGTCTAGGTATCTTTCTATGGATGCAGGAACTTCAATCTCTCAAACGATTAGTGGTTCGGCTGCGCAGATCCTTGCGGATAGTGGCGCTGTGCTTACCATTTGGCATAAGAGTGGTTCTGCAAATGTTAAGTTGAATGGAACCTCAATTGCAACATTGAATGGTTCTGGTAAATGGGTTGTTGATACGATCCCATTGACGAAAACAAATTTCAATTCTAAAAATGATTTTGTTATTGGCATTACAGCAGTGAGTGGAACCATTAATCTTGACGATATCATTATTGTTCCTAATAGCAAAGCTCAGCCTACAACTTACGCAACCCGCTTCACCAACACTTCTGGCGAAGAACTCGAAACTCGTGCGTACGATGGAGACAAGGAACAGCTGGTGACCACGTCACAACGTGATGCCATGGGTCGTCTTTCTAAGAAGTACCTGCCATTTGCAATGGATTGCGGTGGCGTTGAAGATTGTAACTCCAATCTCAAAACTTTGAATAATCCGGCGGTGGCTGTAACCAAGTATACTGCGGCAAACCCGGACTACCCCGATGCTGGCGAGATGCCCTATGTTGAAACGCACTGGAAACCGGACCCGATGGCGACTAAGGATGTCGAAAGTGCGCCTGGTGCACCGTTTAGCTTGGATAGTGCCCATATTTTGAGGGTATTCTCCTCTGGCGTGAACATGTCCGGCATTAACTGGCTGGATTCTGCAAGCTTGAATTCCGCAGTCTCTCTTGACTCAAACGTACGTAATTACGAAGACAAGTATGGATATAGATTCAGCTCTTATTTAAGCAAGAATTACCATGCAAAGAAAGATTCCGACCCGACTCATCTCTGGGAATTGAGTGTGGACCAGGACGGACGCAGAACGTTTACCGTGAAGGATGGTGAAGGTCATGTTATCGTGAACGGTGTCCTTGACAGTACTGGAAAGTTGCAATCCCGTAGTGTCAATGAATTTGATGAACGTGGTAACATTATTAAGTCTCATTCCCCAATCAGTTGTGGATATACGAATCCGAAGTCGACTTGCGTTGATCCGTCAGAATATGAATATGATACCGAAAGCCGTGTCATTAAGAGCATTGAACCGGATGCCGGTATTACTCTTACTTACTATGACTACGCTGGTCGTGTACGTGCAACACAGACGCAGAACCAGATTCATAAGGGCAAGGCTACAGTTTCGGGATATGACGATCTTGGTCGTGTAATCTATACTGGCGAATGGGATGTTGTTGTTCTTAGTGATTTGAGATCGTTCTTTATGAATCCGTCCACTCCTGACGACAAGAAAAGGCCGTATGTCGAAGAACTTACCCCGGGTACTGTGACCCGCACGTTCTATGACAAGGCTCCGTCTCAGGATTCTCTCAACGCATTAGGAGTCAAGCTTCTTCCGAATGGTGAATCTCTTGAATATACTCGTGGTCGTGTTGCTGCAATCGTTTCTGATGTGAAGAGAGTGCTCGACGCAAATGGAAATCCTGTCCAAACGGCGGCAGGCAAGGACAGCGTAATCCGTGTCTCGACAGCAAGCTCCTATGACAAGTATGGCCGTGTCGTGGCTAACTACACCTATGACCCGACGATGCCTACCGAAAGTCTTGGCTTGCTCTCTGTAAAGAACACCTACGATGTTGGCGGCAAGCTGACTAGTTCGACCAAGTTCCCTTACGGCGCAGACAAATCTAGAAGCGTTACCGAAAGGTATAGCTATGATCGCCTTGGCCGAATCAAGACTATTGAAGTCCAGAAGGATGCTTCCAAGTTTGCAGAACTTGTATCCTATACCTACTATCCGACCGGTAGCGTGAGGTCTGTTGTACTTGGCGGTAGCATTACCATCGACTATGCTTATCACATCTCCGGTGCTGTAGCCTCGGCCATTGTAAAGCGTGCTGATGGATCGAATCTGTATAAGGAATTTTTGTCCTACGAAGACTGTGGCGACAACGGATGCAAGCCCCAGTACAACGGCAATATCAGCCGCATGACTCATGAACTTGTAACGCAGTCCAGAATCCCGCAGACACGTGATTCACGCTACTATTACGACTTCATGAACCGCCTGACGCAGGTTGATGACGTTGACATGATGTTCGATGAGGCTATATCTTATGACAATCAGGGCCGTATCGCCAGCTTGCGTCGTTCCGCTCACGCTGAAAACACCACCGGTGGTGAATACACCTACGAAAATCGCAAAAACCGCCTGTTAAGTGTTGCGCAGGGAATTGGTGGGGGTGACTTCAAGTTCCTTGGCGATGCATCGAAGGATGTGGACCGCGATATGAGCGACCCGGCAAACTTTGACTACGATTCTGAAGGCAACTTGATCGAGGACAAGTCCAAGCGCATGAAAATTTCCTATGATTGGAGAGGCATGCCAGTCGAATTCAAGATCCAGAATACGGAAAATTCTAGTGACAGTACCCGTCTTACGATGATGTACGACGGTTCTGGTCGCCGTATCTCTAAGACTCGCGCACGCAAGGCTGCTGGCGGTGATTGGGAGGCCGAACTCGTGACGCATTATACCGGCATTGGCACGGAAGTCCGTGATCAGTTCCATAACAATACGCTCAACAAGGTTAAAGTCGTTGTGAACATGCCGAACGGCCTCGGTCGCTATGGTGTCGAGGACGATATGGGTTCCTACGTGGCGCTTGGCGAAAATGATGACCCGAACGCAATGTTCGAATGGTACCTGAAAAATTACCTTGGATCGACAATGCTCGTGTACGGAACGCAGAGCGTTTCGCAGTCCGGCATGGCAGATTTCGGTATAGAGAAGGCCGCATATGACTACCGCGCCTTCGGTGAACAGATGTCCATCGTAGAACCGGCTGACAAGGTTACCGAAAACTTCACTGGCAAGGAACTTGATGACGAAATTGCCCTCAACTACTTCGGTGCCCGTTATCTCGACCCGATGCTTGGGTTGTGGATTTCTGTTGACCCGAAGAGACAGTTTAATGGTCCGTATTTGTACGCGGGGAATGGAGCGAATCCGGTGAATGCCGTGGATAATACGGGTAATTATATGGTTCGCAAACGAGGTGGTTCTTATGAGATTCGTCCAATGAGCTATGGTGAGGCTTTTATTGGATGGCTTGCAAGAGACGCTGCTGTTGCTGCGGCTTCCGTTGTTGGTGCTTATGCTGTGGAGACTGGCAAGGCAGCAGCAAATGCTGTTGGTGGGGCGACAGCGGTCTATGGCGTAGCAAAAGGGTTTATTACAGGAGGGTCGAATCGCCTTGGTGGAACAGCAATTGGAATTGGTGAAGCCGGTGCTCAGCATGTTGCCGAAAGAATTGTCATTGAAGGGTCTGCTGCAGTTGGAAAAACAATGACCGTTGGCTTGAATGCTTTTGATGCATTGCTTGGTGGTGTAGACTTGTTTTCTAAAGCTGATGACAACGCATTTATTGAAGATTTTAACAATAGCTTCGCAAATTGTAACAACGGAGGCGATTGTAATTCATTCCCGACTCAACGTGCTGCAGAAGAGTACGCGGAAGGTCTTGGTGGTGGTAAAGTTGATATTGGGGACATCATCGTTGAGAATGAGTGATTTGATATGAAAAGATGCATCTTATATATATTGGCATTTGCCTTTTTTGCAGTAACGTACATTCTTATTTTTGATCCATGTTCAAAGATTTGCATTTTGTCTTTTGTTCCGCCTATTTTCTTTTGGCTGATATTTGTATTGATGCATTCTCATGGTTGGAAAACAAACGCAGACATTATGTCGGCACAAATGAAAAGTGGAACGTTATTTGATTACGAACGAGATGATGAGTTTGATAGAATTTTGATGAATAAACCTCGCGAAGAGAAATATATTCTAATGGATAAGTATTTAAATCATGATTTCGCTCATAATCCTGAAGACGACCTATTTGACGAATATATGAAAAAAATGATGGAGAGTAAAAAAAACACAGAAAAAAAATAGACGTGTATAATCCCCACGAAAACTACAAAGGTCGCCTCAGGCGACCTTTTTTATACGATTCCTCAGGTGATTTGGTAGAAGACAAGTCCAAGCGCATGAAAATTTCCTATGATTGGAGAGGCATGCCGGTCGAATTCAAGCTCCAGAATACTGAAAATTCCAGTGACAGTACCCGTCTCACGATGATGTATGACGGCTCGGGTCGCCGTGTCGCCAAGACTCGTGCACGCAAGGCTGCTGGTGCTACAGAATGGGAAACTGAACTTGTAACGCACTACACCGGTATCGGTACAGAAGTCCGCGATCAGTTCCACAACAACATCCTTGACAAGGTTAAGGTTGTCGTGAACATGCCGCAGGGCCTTGGTCGCTATGGTGTCGAAGAAGACTCTGATTCGTACGTGGCTCTTGGTGAAAACGATGACCCCAATGCTGTGTTCGAGTGGTACCTGAAGAACCACCTCGGATCTACCATGCTTGTTTACGGCACGCAGAGCGTTTCTCAGGTCGGCATGGCTGATTTCGGTATCGAAAAGGCCGCCTATGACTACCGCGCCTTCGGTGAACAGATGTCCATCGTAGAACC